>WNFD01000324.1_pt1 | contig 67161 bp, 65 predicted proteins | sample 5400491 | NCBI WGS metagenome assembly WNFD01 (sample SAMN13153343, study PRJNA577476) | soil metagenome | isolation source: 120 cm saprolite under Douglas fir tree site 2 hole 2 replicate 2 | place: USA:California | collected 2015-04-18 | reverse complement strand
CCTCCTGGTTCCCGGATGGAATGGTTTCGGGACGGTCTGCGTGAGTCGGGCTACGTCGAGGGACAGAACGTTGCGATTGATCTCCGATACGCGGAAGCGGGCGAACGCCTGCGCGCGCTCGCGGGTGAGCTGGTGCAGTCGAAGGTGAACGTCATCGTGACGTTCGGCGATCTGGCGCCTGCCATGGCCCAGCGGGCCACATCGGTGGTCCCCATCATCGCCATCGCTGACGATATCGTTGGTACTGGACTCGTTCCCAATCTCGCGCGACCCGGCGGAAACCTCACGGGGGTGACAATCATGTCGCCCGAGCTCAGCGCCAAGCGGTTGGCGGTGCTCAAGGAGCTCATCCCGAAGCTGACCCGCGTGGCGGTCATGTGGGACCCCGCGAACCGATCCCAGTTGACGGCGACGGAGGAGGCGGCCCGGTCCTTGTCAGTGAAGCTTTTAGTCCTGGAGGTAAGAAATCGCGACGACGTTCCCCGAGCATTCCAAGCCGCAAAGAACAGCCGGGCCGAAGCCCTCAACGTCCTCGCTTCACCACTTCTCTCTTCGCTCCAGGAATCAATCATGGACCAGGCGGCAAGCAACCGGCTTCCCGCCATCTATCAGTGGAAGGAGCACGTAGAGAGTGGCGGGCTCGTGTCCTATGGACCCAGCCTCGCGGCAATGTGGCGGCAGGCCGGTCTCATCGCATCGAAGGTCCTCAAAGGCGCAAACCCCGCCACTCTACCCGTCGAACAGCCCACCAGGTTCGAGCTGGTGATCAACATGAAGACCGCCAGGGCTCTTCGTCTGAAGATCCCACCGTCTCTTCGCGTCCGAGCAGATCACACGATCGAATGACTCTGGCGCGGAAACCCTACAGGCGGCCGTAGTGTCACCGGGTCGGCATCTCGCTCTCGTGGCCGTGGTCCTCGTTGCTCTCGCTGCCGGCTTTGCCACGCCCCTGGTCCCGGCCAGCGATGGCGGCCCCATCAGCCGGCGGGGCACTTACGAGGGTGGGCGGTACCTGATCGAGGTGCCGACGGGCTGGAACGGCGGGCTCGTTCTCTTCGCCCACGGTTTCAGTGGCACGCTCGATTCGCCACTGACTTCGCACCTGCTCGACCGGGGTTACGCGCTCGCCGCATCGAGCTACCGCACTGAGGGCTACCGCGTCGACTTGTTCGTGGATGACATGCGAACGCTGCTCGATCTATTCATCCGGGAGGTACGTCGGCCGCGATGGACCGTCATCCACGGGCAGTCCATGGGCGGGCATGTGGCGATCGCGTCGCTCGAGCTCTACCCGGGCCTGTATCAAGGGGCGCTCATCGAGTGCGGGGTGATTGATGGGATTGGCCTTGGTGACGTTTACTGGGCCGCGCGCTCCGCGGCCGAGTACCTCGGCGGTGTCAACCTTTTCGACGCGCCAGACCAGGAAGCCATCATCCGCCGAGTGAACAAGCAATTGCTGCCGCGCCTAGGAGCGCCGCCTGCCTATACGGCGCGGGGCCGCCGCTTCGACAGCGTCCTCAAATATCTGATGGGCGGTGACCTGCCGCTGCGGTTGCAGGGACTTCGCCCCTACTACTTCCGCTACCTCGCACCCGGGGCCGACCCCGATACCCAGGAACTCCGACGAGCCGCGAGCACGTTGCAGGTCAGATACCGGATCGACCCAGGCCTCGGCGTCGCCGAGGACGAACTCAACGCTAAGGTCCGTCGCATCGCGCCGGCGGAGGGCGCAAGGTCGCGGAGCGCGAACCCGGCCTTCGCCGAACTGACCGGCCGCATCACCGTGCCCGTGCTCGCCATTCACGAGACCGGGGACGGGCGCGTGCCGTTTAGTCTCCAGCAGGCGTACCGGCGCCGGACGGTTGCCGCGGGCACGGCCCATCTGCTCGTGCAGCGGGCGGTGCGATGGCCGGGCCATTGCGGGTTCGACGGCGAGGTGCGGGAGCAGGCCTTCGACGACCTCGTCGCGTGGATGGAGCAGGGTACCAAGCCGGACGGCGACGACGTCCTCGCGGCCGATCCGTCGACCCTCGGCCTGCGATGGACGCCTATCCGTCATCCCGAAGATCCCGTGCAACGCCGCGAGCCCTCCCGGAAGTGATGTGCGGTCAGAGCCGCTCGTAGCCTCGATACAGCTCCGGGCGGATCCACTGCTTGAAGATGCCGGGCTTGGTCCGCCACGGCAGGGTGCCGTCCACCCGGCGGTCGAGCTCGTCACGCAGCCACTCGAGACGCGCGAGATCGACGGTCACCGTGAAGACACCGGGCTTCCGCGACTCGAGCAGGATCTCCTCGGGAGTGCAGATCATGGCGTGCCCGCTGCCGCCCTGGAGGATGTTGCGGCTCGTCGCGGTGATCATCAGGTTCTCGATGGCGCGCGCCCAGATCAGGGTGCGCCAGGTTTCGTGGAGCTGGGGCGGCCAGAGCCCGGCAGGCAAGAGGGTGATTCGCGCGCCCTGAAGGGCCATCATCCGTGACAGCTCGGGCACGTAGACCTCGCTGCACATCAGGATGCCGAGCTTGCCGAACTCCGTGTCCCACACCGGCAGCTCGTCCGCTTCCTGGTACTTGAAGTCCCAGAACTTCCCGCCCTCGTAGATCCACGGGCCCGGCGGGGTCGTCCGCCTGTACTTGCCGATGCGCTGGCCGCCTGGTCCGTAGAGGTAGAGGCAGTTGTAACAGGGGGCGTGGCCAACGTCGTCCGGGCGGATGTACTCGACGGCGCCGCCTACGACATAGACCTTCTCCTCGCCCGCCACGGCGGCGAGCGCCTCGTGCGGGGAGTAGTTGACGGGCACCGTGTACGGGCCGGGGTACGTTTCCGGAAGCATGACGAGCTTCGCGCCGTCGCGAGCCGCCTGGCGAATGTAGGCGACCGCGCGATCGACGTTCTTCGGGGCGTCCGCGCCCGTGAGCGTTTCCGGCTGAACCACTGAGAGTCTCAGTTCCATCTCACGCTCCTCCATCTCGACAAATGAGCTTGTCCACTTCCCGGTCACCCCGCGCGCTTCGCCAGCGCCGCGGCGCTATCCTAACACCTAGCCCCTTCACCCTACTCAGCCCTCGCCTCGTCGCCCGAGGCGGGCGTCTCAGCTCGAACGGCGGCCCTCTCCCCCGCGAAGGGGGGAGAGGGATTCAAAATGGGGCTCCTCACGCTGCCTTCGATCTGAAAAGGGATGGGGGCCACGCTCGTGGGATCTTGACAGAGCGTGACGGGTGCAGTCTCATGGCCCTCATTCGGAGGTGCTTATGCGATCCGATCGCGTGATCGGGACCATCGACTTCCACACGGCAGGAATTGGGATGCGGCTCCTGACGAGCGGCCTCGGGCGGCTGCCCGGGAGCACGGTCGCGGACAAGCGGCGGTGGTTCCAGGAGCATCTCGATGATCTCCGGACCGGCCTCTGCCTCGAGCCGCGCGGGCATCGCGGCCTTCTGATCGCGGTCATGACCGAGCCGGTCACGCCCACCGCGCACTTCGGTCTCTTCTTCATCTATCCGGGCGGCTATTACGTCTCGTGTGGCGAGGGCACGATCGGCGCGGCGACGGTGGCCGTGGAGACCGGGCTGGTGCCCCGGACGGGCGTCGAGACTCCCGTCGTCATCGACACGGAAGCCGGTGTCGTCGAGACGATCGCGCGCTCGGAGGGTGATCGTGTCCGCGAGGTCACGCTCCGGTGGACGCCGTCCTTCGTCGCGCTGCCCGGGCGCGTGATCGAGGTCGAGGGCGTGGGCGAGGTGCCGGTCGACATCGCGGTCGGCGTGGGCAACGTCTTCGCCATCGTGGAGGCAGCCCACGTGGGCGTGTCGGTGCGGCGAGAGCTCGCGAAGCGGATCGCCCAGCGCGGGATGGCCGTCCGCGAAGCGGTCAACGCCCAGCTCCGGGTCGAGGTGCCAGGTCTCGGCAAGACGAGCGTGGACAACGTACTCGTCCACGAGCTGCCGGATGCCGATGGCGTCTCGCCCAACGCTCTCGTCTGGGGCCCTGGCCAGGTCGACGCCGCCCCGTGTGGATCGGGCACCTGCGCGCGCCTGGCCCTCTTCCACCACCGGGGTCTCATGGGGGTCGGCTCCACGTTCGTCAGCCAGGGTCTGCTCGGCCTCAGCTTCACGGCCCGGATCGGCGGCGAGACGGAGGTGGAGGGGCGGCCCGCGATCCTGCCCGAGATCACTGGCACCGCGTACCTGACCGGGTTCAGCCAGCTCCTGTTCGATCCCGACGACCCCCTGCGCACCGGCTACCTACTCGACGTCTAGCGGACATGAAGACCCTCGTGCTGGGTGGCGGCGTCGTCGGCGTGACCACGGCCTATTTCCTCGCCCAGGCCGGCCACGAGGTGACGCTCCTCGAGGAGAAGGACGGGCTGGGGCTCGAAGCCAGCGCCGGCAATGCGGGGATCATCGCGCCCGGGCACTCCTTCGCCTGGGCCTCACCACGCGCGCCGGCCATGCTGCTTCGCTCCCTGCGCGGCGACGAAACCCCCATCCGCGTGCGGCTCGCCCCCGACCCGCACCTGTACCTCTGGGGGATTCGATTCCTGCGCGAGTGCACGGCGACACGGGCGCGGCGCAACACGCTCGTCAAGCTCCGCTTGTGCCAGTACAGCCAGCGCGTGATGAACGAGCTGGTGCGGACTGAAGGGCTCGAGTATGAGGCCATCACGAAGGGAGCTCTGTACCTCTATCGCAATCGGGCCGAGCTCGAGGCAGGGGTGAAGAAGATGGCCCTCCTCGCCGAGCACGGCCAGAAGCAGGAGGTTCTCGACGCGAGGGAAGTGGCGAGGCTCGACCCCGTGTTCGAGCCGGTCAAGCACAAGATCGCCGGAGCGATCCGCGATCTCGGTGACTCGAGCGGCGACTCGCGCCTGTTCACGGAGCGTCTGGGCGCGCTGTGCCGGGATCGGCTCGGCGTCACCGTGAAGCTCGGCTCCCGCGTCACCGCGCTCCAGGCCGGCGGGGACCGCATCGACGCCGTCGTCACCAGCGACGGCGTTCTGACCGCGGACAACTACGTCCTGGCCCTCGGCGTGGGTAGTCCAATCGTCGCGCGGACGGCGGGAGTGAGCCTGCGCATCTATCCGGCCAAGGGCTACTCCTCGACCTTTCCGCTCAAGCCGGGTGGTCTCGCGCCCACTATTCCCGGGGTCGACGAGCAGTGGCTGGTCGGCTGGTCGCGGCTCGGCGACCGGTTGCGTCTCACCTCGACGGCGGAGTTTGCCGGCTACGACTGGGGCTGGACGCCGCGCGACTTCAACAACATCCTTCGCTTCGCGCGCGACGTCTTTCCCGATGCCGTCGACTACGACCGGGGAGAGTACCGCGCGTGTCTCCGACCGATGACGCCCGATGGGCCACCCATCCTTGGTCTCGGCCGTCACCGCAACCTCTTCTTCAACTGCGGCCACGGCCACATGGGTTGGACCATGGCATGCGGCACCGCCCGGATCGTCGCCGACCTCATGAACGGGCGTATGCCCGAGCTTGACCTGGAAGGCCTCACCCCCCGACGGTAACCGCGACTCCCGCTGTCTACTTTTCTCCCAGGTAGGCCTTGCGCACGACGTCGGAGTGGAGCAGGGCGGAGGCCGCGTCCTGGAGCACGATCCGTCCGGTCTGGATGACGTAGCCCCGGTGCGCCACCCGCAGGGCCATCCGGGCGTTCTGCTCGACGAGCAGGATGGTCGTGCCGAGCCGATTGATGTCCTGGATGATCTCGAAGATGGTCTCCACCAGGATCGGCGAGAGTCCCATCGACGGCTCGTCCAGGAGCAGCATCTCCGGGCGGGCCATGAGCGCGCGTCCCATTGCCAGCATCTGCTGCTCCCCGCCGGAGAGGGTGCCGCCTTTCTGGGTCAGGCGATCGCGCAGCCGCGAGAAGAGAGCGAGCACGCGCTCCAGGTCCTGGGGAATCGCCTGGCGATCGGTCCGCGCGAAGGCCCCCAGCTCGAGGTTCTCGAGCACGGTCATCCGGGCAAAGATCCGTCGGCCCTCGGGAGACTGGGCGATCCCCAGGCGGGCGATCCGGTGAGTGGGAACCTTGTCGATCCGTTTTCCGTCGAACGTCACGGTGCCTCGCAGCGGCCGCACCGTCCCGAGCACCGTCCGCAGCGTGGTGGTCTTTCCGGCTCCATTCGACCCGATCAGCGTGACGATCTCACCGCGCGCCACGGTCAGAGAAACGCCCTTGAGCGCGCGGATGTTCCCGTAGTAGGCGTGCACGTCATTCAGCTCGAGCAGGCCGGGCGCGCTCATCCGGTGACCAGCTCCTGCTCGTAGCCCTTGCCCAGATAGGCCTCGATGACCTTCGCGTTCCGCCGGATCTCGGTGGGCGTCCCTTCCGCGATCCGGGTGCCGTAGTCGAGCACGGTGATGCGGTCGGAAATCCCCATGACGACTTCCATGTGGTGCTCGATGAGCAGGACCGCGAGTCCCAGCTCGTGCCGCAGGAGGTCGATGAGCTCGGTCAGGGTGTCGGTCTCCCGCGGGTTCATCCCGGCGGTGGGCTCGTCGAGCAGCAAGAGCCTCGGCTCCGTGGCGAGGGCCCGAGCGATCTCCAGCCGGCGCTGATCGCCGTAGGCGAGGTTCTTGGCCAGATCGCCCTCCTTGTCGCCCAGGCCCGCGAAGGCGAGGAGATCTCGTCCCCGGCCGCGCGCGCGGGCTTCCTCGGCGACCACGGTGGGCGGCCGGAAGACGGCGCCGACCACCGAGGCGTGAAGCCGGCAGTGTTCCCCCACCAGGACGTTGTCGAGCACGGTCATGTTCTGGAAGAGCCGGATGGACTGAAAGGTGCGGGCGATGCCCCGCCCGACGATCGCATGGGGTCTCAGCCCGACCAAGCTCTGACCGTTCAGCCGTATCTCCCCCTCGTCCGGCCGGAGCAGGCCGGTGACGAGGTTGAAGAACGTCGTCTTCCCCGCGCCGTTCGGCCCGATCAGCCCGACGATGCCGCGAGGCGGAATCACCAGGTCCACCTCGCTCACCGCCACGAGGCCTCCGAAGCGCCGCGTCAGGCCCCGCGCCTCGAGAACGGGAATCGTGGCCGGGCCGGTCGGCGGCGCTCCGGCCTCCCGAAGCCAGGACGGGATGGCCTCGGCCCGCGGGCGAGGCGGCGCGGCCGCGAGTGCGAGCGCCTCCTCCCGCTCGTCCACGTCGGCGTCAGGCGCGCGCACGCGTCGTCCCGCCAGCCCCTCGGGCTTGACCAGCATGATGATCACCAGCCCCAGCCCGAAGAAGAACCAGCGCCAGAGCGTGAGATCGACGCCGGCGAGCGTCGCGATGCCGAGCGAGCGGCCCATCCAGCGCACCAGGAACGTCATCTGAGCGAGCAGGATCCGGTCGAAGAGCGTGATCAGCATGCCGCCGAGGATCACGCCCTTCAGGCTGCCCATTCCCCCGAGCACGACCATGCACAGCAGCATGATCGAGACGTTGAACTCGAAGGCGCCCGGCGTGATGGCCTGCAGCTTAGCCGCGTAGAATGAGCCGGCGAAGCCGGAGAAGGAAGCGCCGAGCGCGAAAGCAAGGAGCTTCGTCTTGACCGGGTTCACCCCCGTGCAGTCGGCCGCCGTCTCGTCCTCACGGATCGCCATCCAGGCCCGCCCGAGCCGCGAGTCGCGCATCCGGTTCATGGCCCAGAGCGAAAGCGCGCCGATGATCAGGATGAGGAAGTACCACGGGATGAAGTCGGTATCGAAGTTGACGAAGGGCAGGTACGGGCGGCCGACCGGGTTCACGCCGTTCTCGCCGCCGGTCAGGTTGAGTCGCTCGATCGGCTTCCAGCCGCCGATGTCGATGGTGATGTCGCCCAGGTTGCGGATGGCGACCGGGATGATCTCGCCGAAGGCGAGCGTGATGATGGCCAGATAGTCGCCGCGCACCCGCAAGGTCGGCGCCCCGATCACCACGCCGAGCCCCGCAGAGACCAGCGCCGCGATCCAGATGACCACCCAGAAGCTCCACGCGTGCCCGTAGAGCGGCGAGCCGAGCACCGGCGAGTTCAGCAGGCCCATGGTGTAGGCGCCGATCGCGAAGAACGCGGCGTACCCCAGGTCGAGCATCCCCGCGTAGCCCACCACGATGTTCAGCCCGAGCGCGAGCAGGACGTAGATCATGGCGTCGGTGACCGCGTGCACCGTCTGCGCCTGCAGCCAGCGGTCGAGGAAGGGATAGCCGAGGAGGGCGGCGACCAGAAGGGCCACGGGGAGCAGCCGGACGGGGCGGGAGTCGCTCACGCCTTGTCCGGTACCCGTTCGCCGAGCAACCCCTGCGGCCGGAAGATCAGGACCAGGATCAGGATCGAGAAGACGATCGCGTTGGTCCAGCGCGCCGAGATGTACTGATCGCTCCACGCGGAGAGGAAGCCGATCAGGAGGCCGCCTAGGGCGGCCCCCGGCATGCTCCCGATGCCGCCCAGCACTGCCGCGGTGAAGGCGCGGAGGCCCGCCTGGTAGCCCATCCACCACATCCCGATGTTGTAGTAGAGGCCCTGGATGAGGCCGGCCGCTCCCGCCAGGGCGCCCCCGATGAAGAAGGTCAGGATGATCGTCTTCTCGACGTCAATCCCCATGGACAGCGCGGTCTCCTTGTCCTGCGCGGTCGCCCGCATCGCTTTGCCCCACCGCGTCCGAGTCACGAAGTACTGGAGCGCGACCATGAGCGGAATGGTGGTGCCCAGCACCAAGATGTCCTTGGTCGTGATGAAAAGCAGCGATTCCATGCCGACCCACTCCCGGAGAATGTCCACCGACGGAAAGATATCGGGGTAGGCAATTGGGGCTGGGCCTTTCCAGATCAGGGCCAGGTTCTCGAGCATGAACGAGACACCGATCGCCGTGATCAGCGGCGCCAGCCGGAACGCGTGGCGGAGGGGGCGGTAGGCCACACGGTCGATGGCGACGTTGATCGCCCCCGTGGTCAGCATGGTGAGCAGGAACACGAGCGGCAGGACGGTGACCAGGTGCCAGCCGTGCAGCGTGGTCGCCATGCCGAGCAAGGTGAAGTAGCTGAGCGAGATGAAGAGGCCCAGCATGAAGACGTCGCCGTGGGCGAAGTTGATCAGGCCGATGATCCCGTACACCATCGTGTAACCGAGGGCGATGAGGGCGAAGACGACCCCGCGGGTGACCCCGTTGATCGTCTGCTGGATCAGGACCTCGTGCCAGGTCATTGAGTTCTGGGGGGGAGCGGCGCCGCTCCTCCCCCAGACCCCCCCACCACATTGCTCATCCCCGCGTCACCGACGCCGACTCTCACCGGTGCGGTGGGTCCGGCCCTACTCGAGGATCGACTCGAACTGGAACTTGCAGCCGACCGGAGTATCGGCCTTTACCACCTTGAAGCCGGACATCGTGTCGTAGTCGACGTCGCCGTTGGCGTCGAAGCTCCACTTCCCGTTGATGCCGTCGAAGTTCTTGGTGATCGCGATTGCCTTGCGCACCGCCTCCCGCTTCTCGGCGACGTCCTTGGCGCGCTCGATCGCCGGGGCCGCGCGCTTGATCCCGTCGATCGCGACCCGCCCCGCCTCCGCCGCGTAGAGAGCGTACGCCGTGGGCTCCTTCCCGAAGCGCTTCTTGTACTCCTCGTACGTCTTGGCCCCGATCCCCTTCATCTTCTCGAAGGGGAGACCGGCGAAGGTCACCCGCATCTCGGTGGCCATCGCCACCTCGCAGGTGGCCCCCTTCAGCAGCTCCTCCTCGAGGAGGCCGTCGGGCCCCATGAACCGGACACGGGGCGCCACCAGCCCCACCTCTTTCATCTGGCGGATGATGACCTGCGCCCCCGTCTCGATGACGCCGCCCATGTAGACGAGATCGGCGCCGGAGGCGCGCACCTTGGTGAGGACCGGCTTCTGGTCGGGCTGCTTCCAGTCGATGCCCTCGTTGGCCACCACCGCGAGCCCGATCTTCTTGGCGGTGGCCTCGAAGACGTCGGCGATGCCCTTGCCGTAGAGCTCCTGGTCGTTGAGGATGAACACCTTCTTGGCGCCGAGACGCTTCGCCCACTTGGCCCCGACCGCGCCCTGGATATCGTCGGCCGGAATCGGCCGGAAGTAGTTCACGAAGCCAAGCGGGCGATAGATCTCCGGCTCGCCCGGCGCCGCGCCCTGCTTCTTGGTGAGGCCGGGATAGGTGTTGGCCGGGGTGATCTGGGCCATGTGGGCCCGGTTGTTGATCGGGATCGAGACCTTGGCCGCCCCGGAGTTGTAGGTGCCGATGTAGAGGACCGCGAGCGGATCCGCGACCGCCTTGTTGGCGTTCTCGGCCTCGACCGCGCCGTCCCACTTGCCGGTCTGCGGGGACGCGTCATCGAGGTTGACGACTTCCAGACAGTACCCGGCGACCACGCCGCCGGTCTCCGCGATGGCCATGTCCACCCCGTTCTTCATGCCGGTGCCCTCGGGGATCATCGCGCCCTGCATCGGCCACGAGGTGTAGATGCGGAGCTTGCCCTTCGGACACTGCTGAGCGGTCGCCTCCATCGGAATGGTGGCCACCATGACGAGCGCCGCGGCCCCGAATGTTCTCAGCCATCCCCGTCTGCCCATAGCGTTCCCTCCCGCATGACTACGGCGTGAGCAACGACTGCCAATCCGACCGAGCTTGGCCGGATGCTGGAGACTCGAGCGTCGGCTGTCAAGGTGTTTCTTGGGTCTCGTCCTGGGCTATCCTGTGGGCCACCGAAGGAGGAGATGCGCATGGCGCAACCACGGGTCATCTATGACGCGAAGCCGGGCTCGCCGATGGTGGTGGATCACGCGTTCTACGACCGGCTGGCGGGGCAGACCGCATCCCGCACGCCGGTCGACCGCTTCATCGTGCCGATGCGCTCCGGCCGCGCCTGGCCGGTGCGGGCCGGCCAGCTCTTCCGCATCGTGGCTGTGGAGGGGCCCCAGGTCGCGGACTTCAACGCCTGGAATCTCGGCAACCCCCGCGAGCGCTTCTGGGCCGCGCGGACCAAGCAGCTCCACCGCGCGCACGTCACCACCTACGATCGGCTCTGGTCCTGCCTGCCCTACCTCCGGCCGATGCTCACGATCACCAACGACACGATCCGGTACGGCCGAGACGCGGACGGCGCGGGCTGCCACGACCTGCTCGGCACGCGCTGCGACCCGTACGTGCACAAGATGCTCAACGGCGAGGACTTCGACCTCTGCTGCCATTCCAACCTGGTGCGCGCGATCGCCCCCTACCGCCTGACCGAGCTCGACGTCCACGACGTGCTGAATATCTTCCAGGTCACCGGCCTGACCGCGGACGACCGCTACTTCGTCAAGGCAAGCCCGGCAAAGCAAGGGGACTTCATCGAGTTCTTCGCCGAGATCGATCTGCTCTGCGCGATCTCGACCTGCCCCCACGGCGATCTCTCCGTGCAGATGTGGGGGAACGAGGCGGGCGATCCGCTCACGACCTGCCGTCCGCTCGGCGTGGAGATCTGGCAGCCGGACCCGGCGCTGCTCGCCGGCTGGCGCTCTCCCGCCGTCTCGGACTATCGCGGCGACCACGGCCTCCATCGCGGCTAGCCGCGAGCGAACAAGGAGAAAGACCCATGGCAACCGCGCAGAGCCTCACGATCCCCGCCCGGCGCGGCGCGGCGGCGCGGGTGGCCGCCGGTCAGCGCGTCAAGGTCATCAATACCCACGGCTCGCAGGTGGTCGACACCTGGGCGTTCAACGCGCGCGACGTCACGGAGTGGATGTCGATGGAGGCCAGCCGCGCGTGGTTCATGAAGCTGCGGGCCGCCGTCGGCGATGCGTTCCTCACGAACCAGCGACGGCCCATCCTGACCCTCGTCGAGGACACGTCGGGCGGCGCCCACGACACCCTCATCGCCTCCTGCGACGCCCCCCGCTATCGCCTGCTCGGGGTCGAGGGCTATCACGACAACTGCCGCGACAACCTGCACGCGAGCCTCGCGGGCCTCGGCATCACGGTCCCGGCCACCCCGTCCCCGCTCAACCTGTTCATGAACATTCCCTGGACGCCCGACGGGACCCTTGCCTGGGGAGAGCCCGTCTCCACGCCCGGGAGCTACGTGGCGCTTCGCGCGGAGATGGATCTGGTGATCGCCTTCTCCGCCTGCCCGCAGGACATCCTGCCCATCAATGGCCGCACCGGGCGGACCACCGAAGCTCACTTCAGCATCGCGTAGGCGGGCGACTTCCTCTATTCGCTCGCGCGCGCATTCTGGAGACGGGCCAGTTCTTCGCCCGGAATGTGGCAGGCGATGCGATGCCCGCCGGGAAGCGCCTGCTCTGGCGGCGGCGTGTCATCGCAGATCGCGCCCACTCGACGAGGGCAACGAGTGGTGAACGGGCAGCCCGTCGGGAGCTCCGTCGCGCTCGGCAGGGGGCCCTCGAGGACGATGCGGGCGCCCTGGGCGTCGGGGTCGGGCACGGGGACGGCGGACAGGAGTGCCTCCGTGTACGGATGAAAGGGCGGCGCAAAGACGTCCGTAGCCCGGCCGAACTCGACGACGGCGCCCAGGTACATGACCGCGACGTGATCGGCGAGATAGCGGACGACCGAGAGGTCGTGGGAGATGAAGATCAGCGTGGCGTTTCGCTCGGCCTGGATCTCGTTCAGCAGGTTGATGATCGACGCCTGCACGGAGACGTCGAGGGCGGAGACGGGCTCGTCGGCCACGATCACGTCAGGATTGCCGGCCAGCGCGCGCGCGATGGCCACGCGCTGCTTCTGACCGCCAGATAGACGGTCGGGCTTGCGGCCGGCAAGCTCCGGCGGCAGATTGACGACGTCGAGCAGACGCGTGACCGCGCTCGCCTCATCGCTCCCGGAAAGCCGACGCAGGCGGCGGAGCGCCCGGCCAATCGCGTAGCCGACACTGTGGCTCGGATTGAGCGTGCTGTCGGGGTTCTGGAACACCATCTGGATCGTGCGCTTGAGCGCGAGCGGCCGCGATTCCACGCGGCTCGAGGCTACCTCGGTGCCCTCGAGCTGGACGTGGCCGGCGCTCGCCGTCTCGAGCCCGGCCAGCACCTTGGCCAGCGTGGACTTGCCGCAGCCAGATTCGCCAACGATGGCAAGCGTCTCGCCTTTCGTGGCGATCAAATCGATGCCATTGAGGGCGCGCACCGGCGCGCGGCCCGATCCAAAGAGACCACGGCGCTGACGGTAGAGCTTCTCGAGGCCGTCGATTTTCAGGGTGACCTCGCCCGAAGGTCGCTCCGTGACGGCGCCGCCCGCGCTTCGCTTGCGCTCCCAGCGGGGAAGCTCCGCGGCCCGCACGCACTGCACCTGGTGTCCGACCTCACCGGCAAGCGGCAGGACGGGAATCGCGTGCGAAGTACAGCGGCCGGGCTCGACGTGAGCGCAGCGCGAGGCAAAGCCGCAGCCCACGGGCCGCGCGTGAGCGGGCGCCACCTGGCCAGGGATGGGCACGAGCGGCGCCTGGCGCTTGTCGCGGCCGAGTGAGGGCAGGCAGTCGAGAAGCCCGCGCGTGTACGGATGACACGGGTTCTTGAAAACTTGCCGGATCGAGCCTTCCTCCACGAGCTCGCCTGCGTACATGACGCCGATCCGGTCGCACACCCGCACGACCGTGCCCAGGTTGTGGCTGATGAAGAGGACGGAGGTGCCGTGACGCTGGCGGAGCTCGCGCACCAGGTCGAGCACGGCCGCCTCCACGGTCACGTCGAGCCCCGTGGTCGGCTCGTCCATGATGAGGAGCGCGGGCTCGGCGATGAGGGCCATGGCGATGACGATGCGCTGCTGCTGGCCACCCGAGAGCTGGTGCGGGTAGCGTCCGAGCACGCTCTCGCCGTCCTGCAGCCTGACCTCGGCGAGCATCTCGAGCGCGCGAGCCCGGGCCGCCCGCTCGTCCAGGCCCTCGTGGAGCATGGGCACTTCCATGAGCTGGCGGCCCACCGTCATGACCGGGTTGAGGCTCGCCATGGGGTCCTGGTACACCATGGCGACGCGTCGGCCCCGCATCGCCCGCAGCTCGCTCACCGTCAGCGCGGCAACGTCACGCCCCTCGAAGACGATCCGCCCGCCCACGATGCGGCCGGCCCGGCCGAGATAGCGCACGATGCTGAGGGCCACCGTCGACTTGCCGCATCCAGATTCGCCGACCAGGCCCATGGCCTCGCCGGGAGCGACCGCGAAGGTCAGGCCGGGGATGACATTGACCTCGCCGGCCCGGCTGAAGTACGAGATGCGGGCATTCTCGAGCGCGAGAATCGGCCTGTCAGTCACGGAGCCCGATCTCGCGAAGGCCGACGGCCAGCAGGTTGAAGCCGATCACGAGGGAGGAGATGGCCGCGCACGGGAAGAGCGCCATGTGCGGCCAGACGGACATCATGCCGTAGGTGTCCTTGATCATGCCGCCCCAGTCGGGGTCGGGCGGCGGCAGGCCGATGCCCAAAAATCCGAGCGCTCCGATGATGACGACGTTGTAGCCGGTGCGCAGGCACATGTCCACGATCAGGGGCCCCCGCGCGTTCGGCAGGATCTCCACGAGCATGATGTAGAGGGGCGCCTCCCCGCGCATCTTCGCGGCGGCGACGTACTCGCGCTCTCGCAGCTCGATGGTGAGGCCTCGCACGATGCGCGCGATGATCGGGGCCTTGGTCAGCGTGAGCACGCCGATGATGTTCAACGCCGAGGAGCCGAAGTGGGCCAGGATGATCATGTAGAGGATGATCACGGGGAACGACAGCACGATGTCGCACGCCCGCACGATCACGAGATCGATGACGCCGCGGTAGTAGCCGGCCGTGAGCCCGAGGAGCGAGCCGAGGATGGCCGCGCCCAGCACGGCCAGCGGGGCCACCGTCAGCACCGTCCGGGCGCCCCACAGGATGCGCGAGAGAATGTCGCGGCCGAGATGATCGGTGCCGAGCCAGTGGGCGCCCGACGGCGTCGGATGCGCGAGGGCGGCCACGTCGTTGGCATTGGGCGGATACGGGGCGATCGCCGGCGCCAGGGCCGCCGCCGCGACCCAGAAGACGATGATGCTCGCCCCGACCAGCGCGGGCTTTGACTCGCGAATCCTTGCGAGCCGGCGCGCCCACGCGCGGGCGTCGCCACTCCGCGCGCTCTCGGGAACAGCGGGAAGGCCTTCTGCCGTCGCGGGAACGGACACGCGCCCCTCAGGCCCGGATGCGCGGGTCGAGAAGCATGTAGGCGAGATCGCCGAGGATCTGCGTCATGACCGCCACGCCCACGGCCACGAGCGCGCCCACCTCCACCAGCGCGATGTCCTTGAAGAGCGCGGCCTCGAGCATCATGCGGCCGAAGCCCGGATAGGCAAAGACGGTCTCGACCACGACGACGCCCGAGATCAGGTAGTTGATCTGGAGCAAGATCACGGTGATAGGATTGATCATCGCGTTTCGCAGCGCGTGACGGACGACCACGCGGCGGAAGCTCATGCCTTTCAGCACCGCGGTCCGGATGTACGGGCGCTGCATGACCTCGATCATCGACGCGCGGATCATGCTGACGACGTAGCCGGCGTCGAAGAGGACGATGACGGCCACCGGCAGCACGAGCTGCGAGGCGACCGACCAGCCGCCGCCCGCCACCAGCGTCGCCGTGCCGGGAAGCCAGCCCAGCGCGACCACGAAGACACTGGCGAGGAAGACGCCGAGGGCGAATTCCGGAACCGAGGCGACCACCGTGCTGAAGATCAGGATGGCGCGGTCGAGCGTCGACGATTCGCGCATGCCGGCCACGATGCCGAGGAGCATCGACAGGGGCACGATGCAGGCGAAGGCGAGGGCGGCGAGAAACGCGGTGTTGGCCAGGCGCGTCCAGATGATGTCCTTGACCGGCACCTTGAAGCGCGTCGAGTTGCCGAGATCGCCGGAGGCGATCTTGCCGAGGAACTCGACGTAGCGCACGAGGACGGGACGGTCGAGCCCCATCTGCTTGGTGAGGATCTCGACCTGCTCCTGCGTCGCGTACGCGCCCAGGATCTTCCGGGCCACGTCACCGGGAGAAAACTCGCTCAGGGTGAAGACGAGGAACGACACCACGAGGAGCGTGAGGAGCAGAAATGCCAGGTGTTTGAGCACGAATCGCGCCACGGTGAGCGCCACCCTACCCCTGTCCGATGGCGCCGTCAACGGCGCCCCCCTCACTTTACTCAGCGAACCCTCTCCACATCCCTCTCCCCTCTGGGGAGAGGGCAGGGTGAGGGGCGACTCTCAGCGAGCAGGAGTCAGTCTGGCGTGAGTCGCGAGATCACCGCGCCATAGATAAACCGCGAGCAGCGGCGAGCTGGCGGCGCGCATCGCGTGAGGCACGTTCGGCGCGTGATAAACGGCCGTGGCCGGCGGCTCTCGGCGCCACGGCCCAGCTCCTTTCCACCACTCCCCTTCCGAGGTCAGCGTGTAGTAGACCTCGACCGCCGGATGCTCGTGCAGCGGGTAATGAGTTCCAGGCCCGAGGAGGAGCACGCCAATTGCCAGCCGTAGGTCGAGCATGAGCCCAGGTGGCCCATCCGCGGGTCCGGCGATGACCGCGTACCCGTACTTCTCGAGAAACGCGGGGCCGGGAGGCTGGCGCCGGTAGTTAGGATTCTGCGTCCACGACAGCGACGGACCGAGGGCCCGAAGAGCCGAGCTGAGCGGCTCCGCGGCACTGCGCGCTCCTTCATCCAGGGCGCCGCTCCAGTATTGACAGACAGGGAGCCGCTCGATCGAGACGTCCCGGTCTGGCCAGTCGCTCATCGGGTCGATCGACCTCGTGAGCCGGGCGAATCCATCGAGGGCGGCCGCGGTACCCGGATCCTGAGAGCTCGAGCCGGCGGAGACCAGCGCGTCGACGAGGGCGTCCAGGAATCGACGCAGCACAGCCCGGCACCCGGATGGATCAGAATGCGCTATGCTCTGCCCCATGCGTGAACTCCCCCACGCCCCCGAGCTCACGACGACAGACCGCAACGGGATCGATTTCCCCAAGCTCCGCGCGGGCCGGCTCGCGCGTCTGCAGGCGATGATGAAGCGCTACGATCTCCCCGTCGCGCTTCTCTATAACACGGCGAACATCCGCTATGCGACGGGCGCCGACGTCATGGCCGTGTGGACGGCCGGCACCTTCGCGCGCTACTGCCTCGTGCCCGCCGAGGGCGCGCCCATCCTCTTCGAGTACAAGGGCTCGGTGCACGTCTCCCAGAAGGTCGTGGGCGATGTGCGGCCCGCCTACACGTGGCAGTACGGCGGTCTCGCCGCGCGCGACAAGGCCCGCGAGTGGGCGCGATCGATTCGCTCGGCGCTGCGCGAGCTCGGCCTCGAGCACGAGCGGCTCGCCGTGGACAAGCTCGACGCGACCGGCTTCCTCGCTCTCCAGGACGAGAAGATCCCCATCGTCGAGGTGCTCCCCGCGACCGTCGATGCGCGCGAGGTGAAGACTCCCGAGGAAGTCCAGCTCTTCGAGATCAACGGCGGGATCGGCGACGCCATCCTCGCCGAGTTCGAAAAGGCGATTCGCCCCGGCATCCGCGAGTACGAGCTGCTCGCCGTCCTGAGCGACGCGCTCATCCGGCGCCACGGTCAAGCGCTCTTCACGCGGCTCGTCTCCTCGGGCACCAACACCAATCCGTGGCTGACGGAGGCGACCGACAAGGTCGTGATGCCGGGCGATCTCGTGGGCGTGGACACCGACGCCAACGGCTACGAGGGCTACGTGATCGACATCTCCCGGACCTTTCTCTGCGGCGACGCTCCCACGCCCGAGCAGAAGGAGGCCTATCGCGTCGCCTACGACTGCGTCATGGGCATGCACGAGCTCGTCAAGCCCGGGACCACGTTCGAGGAGTTCGCGCGCAAGGCCCCCCGCCTGCCCGACGCCTACGCGGCGCAACGCTATCCGACCATGGTGCACCAGGCCGGACTCGAGGACGAAGGCCCGGGCATTCCCTACCCTGACGACACGCGGGGGCCGCGGCGAATCATGCCCCAGCGCGAGTTCAAGGAGAACATGGTCCTGTGCCTCGAGTGCTATGCGGGCAAGGTGGGCGCTCCGTTCGGCGTCAAGCTCGAGGACCAGGTGCTCGTGACGAAAGACGGGCCCAAGCTGATCTGCGCGTATCCCTACGACGCGAAGCTCCTGGGGTGAAGCAGTGTGAGGCGCAGCCGAAGGCGAGCCGAGCCAACCCTGAGGCAGTGTGAGGCGCAGCCGAAGGCGAGCCGAGCCAACCCTTAGTGAGGAGAGGTCATGGCCATTCCATGGGTGCAGGAGCACTACAGCTATCACCGGTGGGCCAATCACCGGCTCTTCGACTTCGTGGCCGGACTCGGTGACGAGGTCGCGAGCCGCGATGTCGGCAAGCAGTTCAGCTATCCCACCATCGCCCGGATGTTCGGCCACATCTACGGAGCCGACCGGCTCTGGCTGAACCGCTGGAAAGGCGGCGCGCCGGGGCCGCTGGCCGGCAGTGAGCTGCCGACCTTGGCCGCCGTCCGTTCCGTCTGGGCCCCCCTCGAGAACGAGCAGAAAGGCTTCCTGGAAGCGCTGACGCCGGCCGAGCTGGAGCGAGTCGTCGAGTACAAGAACGCCGATGGAAGAGCTTTTCGAGTTCCCCTCGCGCCGCTCCTCACGCACGTGGCCAACCACGCCACGCATCATCGGAGCGAGATCGCGACCATGGTGACCATGATCAGCGGCTCGCCGCCCGATACCGGCATGGCAAGCTACCAGATCATCACCTCCGGCCAGGTCACCGCGTAAGGATTCCCCCTCACCCTGCCCTCTCCCCCTCGACGGGGGAGAGGGATTTTATTCTAGGGCTTCCTTGAATCCCTCTCCCCATCGGGGGAGAGGGCAGGGTGAGGGGGCGCTGTGAGCGCCCAACCGGAGCGGGTCAATCGGTTACGAGCGGGAACGACCAGGGGCTGATCTGCTCGGCGGCGCGCCCGAGCGGGTCCCATTCCTGCACGCGGGACCATACGGCTTCCCCCGCCTGCTGCGCCTGCTCGCGGATCGCAGCCAGGTCCACCCCGGGGATGACGCGATCGCGCATGCGCACGGCGCCGTCCACGATCACCGTCACCACGTCGTCTCCGATGCCGCACTCCACCAGCGCCTTGATCGGATCGCGCACGGGGCCGAAGCGCAGGCTGTCGCGGGTCTCGAGGTCGATGATCACGATGTCGGCCTTGGCGCCGGGCGCCAGCCGGCCGAGATCGTCGCGGCCAACCGCGCGGGCGCCGCCGAGAGTGGCCGCCTCGAACACATCGGCGGCGGAGGCCGCGAACAGGTTGTGGCTCACCACCTTGCCGACATAGGAGGCGACGCGCATCTGCATGATCAGATCCCGCGGGTACGTGTCGCTCCCCAGCGCCAGATTGATGCCCGCCGCCCGGTACTTCGGCCAGGAGTCAAGGTAGCGGGCGCGGCGCGCGATGTTGACGGGGCAGTGCGACACCGTCACGCCGTGGCGGCCCATCAGCTCGAGATCCCGCCCGCCCGAGTAGTTGAGCAGCGCGTTCTCCGCCACCAGATTGCCGTGGCCCACCGTGAGGTCGCGCCCGAGCAGCCCCACGCTCTCCATCAGCTCCACCGGCGTCATGCGGTGCTCGCGCAGCGTCTCGTAGAACTCGATGACGTTGTAGGCGGCGTGGGTGACGATGGGCATTCCGAGCTCGTCGGCCGCCTGGCGCGTGGCGCGCAAGAGGTCGAGGCTGCACGTCTCAACCTCCCGCGGCGCGAGGAGGCCACGAACGCGCCCGCCCGCGCCGCCGTCGACTCGCTTGATGAAGGCCAACGCGCTCTCGAACTCCTTCTGACCGGCCGCCTCGTTCAGGGCGCGCTTGAGGCGGCCGCGCTCGTCGCCCACCCAGCGGCCGGAGTCATAGCCCGCGCCGAGATAGGCGCGAATGCCGAGGCGATCCACCTCGCCGAGGAGCGCCTCCTGCACCCGGAGCTGGCTGCCGAACTCCATGAAGGTGGTGATGCCGTTGCGCAGCATCTCGGCCACCGTGAAGGTGGCGAGGAGGCGATTGCCGGCATCCGCATCGGCGTCCGTGGGCCGCGCGTAGCGGGGGTCGCCGCCCACTCGCGTGCCCTCGCGGGGCACGGTGATCTCCAGGAACGGCTGGCCGTAGAAGTCCGGCCGGCCGGTGTCCGTGATGAGGCGGTGGGAGGCGCGGTGCCCGGAATGCACGTGCGTGTCGATGAAGCCGGGCGCCACCAGTCGGCCACGGGCGTCGATCTCGGCGTCGACCGCGCCCTCGAAGCGGCGGCCGACATGCAGGACGCGGTCGTTCTCGTACACGACCACGCCATCGGGGATGAGCGTGTGGGTGTGACCCCTGAAACCGACTACCCAGCCGCCGCGAACGAGGGTTCTCATCAGCGGGTCAGGCGGGTTTCGAATGGACGGAGGTCTTCACTATGCGATCGAGAGCGGATAAGACGGCGAGACGCGAGCCACTACCCTCTCCCCCGATGGGGGAGAGGGATGAGGACGACGCGCTAGACGTTGAATCCGGACGTGCCGACCCAGCCCGTCTCCGAGACGTCGACCATGACACCGTCCGGGCCGTTGTACTTGACCTCGACGTTGCCATGATGCTCCTTGCCATAGCCGACCCCGAGCGCCTCGTTGACGTCGTGGCGCGGCTCCGACCCTGCCGCGGTCAGCCGCTCGGCAATCGCCTCCAGGCTCTCCACCTGGAAACCGATGTGGTGGATGCCGCTGAAGCCCTTGCCGCGCTCCACGCCCGCCACCGCGTCGTTCTTGAAATTGAGGATGGCGAGGTTGAGATCGCCGTCGCTCAGATAGTAGCCGCGGGCATTGGGGCTGTCGATCTTGCCGATCTCCTTCATCCCGAACACGTCGATGTAGAACTTGGCCGTCTTGTCCACGTCCTGGGTCGAGAGCGCGATGTGCTTGATCTTGGCCATGAGGTCTCTCCTGTGGGAGTAGGTTTCCCGCTACCCGGCGAGCAGCCCGGCGCCTTCCTTCCGCACGTCGCGGATCATACCACGGAGAGGACCGTCGCGAACGGGGGGACCGCTAGGGAGAGCGCTGCCCGCCCCATGGGTGGTGTGAGGTTTTTGAGATGAAAGCCAGGCCTGGGCGAGGCTAAAATACACGTCCCGGCAGGTGCGCCCTGGACGCCCCTCAGGGAGAGCCCGCTCGGGAAGCAGTACTCGGACGCAGCGACACCAGAGGAGACCATCGCATGGACGACGCGGCCCCGCTCCCCAGCAGCTCCGAGATCTCCGGCTCCCTGACCAAGTGGGTCGACGAGATGCTGAACGTGATCAAGGCGATCACGACCCTGGGCGAGGAAAGTGCCCGTCACCGCGCCCTCGCCGAACAGGCGCAGCGCGAGTACGCCGATCTGTGCGAGGAGGTGGCCAAGCTCCGCACCGAGGTGGACCGCATCGGCATGCTCGCCAGCTCGGCCGAGCGCCAGCGCGACGAGCTCCGCGAGGAAGTGGTCATGCTGCGCGCCGAGGTGGACCGCGTGGGCATGCTCGCCAGCTCCACGGAGCGGCAGCGTGACGAGGTCCGCGAGGAGGTCATCATGGTCCGCGCGGAGAACCACCGTCTGCGGATGGAGCGCGCCGAGGCGGGAGAGGCCGCCGCCAAGCTCCTCGGCGAAGTGAAGGAGCTGGTCAACGAGGTCGCCCACAAGATCCAGGGGGCGGCCAGCGCGAGCCCCTTCGATCACGAAGCGAGGACGCCGCATAGCTGAGCCGGCGGAACGCGCATGACAGGAGAGCCTGGCGCGATGGACTCGCACGACGCGGAGGCCCGGGAGGCGGCCCTCCACGAGGTCCGGGCCCGCCTCGAGGAGCTCGTGGCCGCCCATCGGCGGACCGTGCTCCGCGAGCGCGTGAGCGCGTTCCGCGAGATGGCGGGCGAGCTGGCGCACGATTTCAACGACACGCTCTCCGGTCTCCTCGCCCGGGCCCAGATCCTCCTTACCAACGCCCAGGATCCCCTCGTTCGCCGCTCGCTGCGCATGATCGAGCAGGTCGTGCTCGAAGGCGCCTCCACGGTCCGCCGGCTCCAGGACTTCAGCCGCATCCGCCCCGCCCGCCCCTTCGAGCCGGTGGATCTCAACCAGCTCGTGTCCGAGATCGCCGCCGCCGTTCGCACCCGCTGGAACGAGCGGCTGGCCCCGCGGAGCATCTCCGGCGAGGTGCACGCGGAGACTGCTCCGCTCCCGCTCGTGAAGGGTGATGCGGCCGAGCTCCGCCATGTCCTGACCACCATCGGGGACAACGCGGCCGATGCCATGCCCGACGGGGGCACCCTCACCTTCCGCACGGGCACCGACGGCCAGCGCGTGTGCTGCCACGTCGCGGACACGGGCGTGGGAATGTCCGCCGAGATGCGCCAGCGCATCTTCGATCCCTTCTTCACGACCAAGGGCGAGAAGGGGCCGGACTTCGGCCTCGCCGGGGCCTACGCCATCGTGGACCGTCACGGGGGCGAGATCACCGTGGAGAGCGAGACGGGCAAAGGCAGCACGTTCACCGTCTGGCTGCCCCCGACCACCGAGTCGATCCAGATCGCGCCCGAGGCCCGCCCGGCCACGCCGCCCGCCTCCTCCGCCAGACCGTTCGCGACGGGAGCGCAGATCCTCGTGATCGCCGACTCCGAGGAAGTGCGCGAGGTCCTGCGCGATCTCCTGACCCGACACGGTCACGCGGTGGTGGCGCGCGCGGATGGCGACTCCGGTCTCGCCGAGCTCGGAACGTGGCGATTCGACCTGGCCATGGTCGATCTTTCCCTGCCCGGCGTGTCCGGCCTCGAGGTGGCGCAGCAGCTCAAGCTCCGTAGCCCGGGCACCACGGTTGCCCTCATGACCGGATACTTCGATCGCATGCGCCCGGACGACGTGCGGGCCAAAGGGGTGGATGTGATCTTGAAGAAGCCCTTCTCGCTCGATCAGGTGCAGTCGATCGTGGACAAGGCCGCCGCCCGTGAGCGTCCCTCTCCTCTCGATCCGAAGGCCGAGGTCTAAGCTAGCCGCATCGGAAAGTGGTCTCGAGGGCTCGGCTCAGGCGAGTAGCCCAGCCAGAATTCCCGTCAGGAACACGCCGTCGAAAGTTCCCGCTCCCCCGATCGACACCATGGGCGCGCCCATGTGAGCCACCTTCCCGAGATTGAGCAGGTCGGCGCCGATGAGCGTGCCCATGGTGCCCGACACGTAGGCGACGGGGGGAGCACGGTGGTAGGCGAGGATCAGCGCGACGCCCGCGGCCAGCAGCGGGGGAACCAGTATCGGCACGACGATACCGACGCCAGGGACGATGTGGGCGAGCTGGTGGACGACCACGGCGACCACCGCGGTCCCGATGACCATGCGTCCCCGAAGGGGCAGCCGGAGGAAGAGATAGAGGGACAGGAGAGTCGGGATCAGCGCCCCGCCCACGTTGACCGCCACCACGGTCATGCCGGCGTGCATGGCGCCGGGAACGGCGTAGGGGACCCCATACAGCCGCGCAGTATGCGGAGCCACCATGCGTCCAGCAGGAATGCGGTAAAGGGGAATGTTCACCCCGCTTCCCACGAGGGTCAACAGCATGATCAGGAAAACGTAGCGCGGACGGATCCCGATCTTCTGGTAGGCATAGGACAGGACCCGCAGCTCCACCAGCACCACCAGGACGACGAGAAACACCACAAGGAGCAGGACCAGCAGGGGCACGGCCGCGGGCAGGAAGATCATGGGCAAATTATACGGGTAACGCCTCTCAGCTCACCAGCGAGGAATATATGTGGAAGCGTCCTTATTGCTTCTGGACGACGACGCGCCCCTGAGCGTTCGTGAAGACGCGATAGCGATTGCCGTCCTGACAGGACGCAACGTAGTCATTCTCGGCTTGCTTGGTCGCACGGACGACCTGTCCGCACGGCAGGCCCTGGAGCGCAATCACCGCGGTAAGATCCTTCAGGACGGTCACGCTCTCCTGAGCCACCGCCGGGCCGGCCATGAGCATGGTCGCGACACCGGCCAGGACCCATCCCTTTGCGCGCGTCATCATGGTGTCACTCCTCTTCGTTCATGAAAGCGTCGCGAACTTGGCTGGATCGGCAAGCAGACCCCAGATCGCCTCGCGCGACGTCATGATGTCTTGAGCCAGTGGTGGATCGCTGTCCTGCAGCAGCGAGAGGACCTTCATCATGAGCAGATCGTACGATTGCCGGAGCTCCGAGAGCTTACTTCCACCCTTTCCCTGGTGAAACTCTCGGAACTGGCTTAGCAGATCATCGACCTTGTTCTTGAGGGAGAGCTTGGTGAAGACTCCGATCGCCTTCGTCTCCCGGAGTCGCTTCTCAAGTGACTTCATATCCAGCGCGGGTACCGCGGCCTGCTTGCTCGGGCTCGGCTCGGGACTTTTCGTCGCTCGAGGTGACGCGCTGGGTGCGGGAGTGGTTGGAGCCTTCGGGGCCTTGACATCAGGCGACGTCGCCTCGCGTTGACTCGGCGCGGCGACCACGGGTGGTGCCGTTTCTTGCTTTGCCGGGCTCCCGCCATCGTCCTTTCCTGGAGGCTGCTCCGTGGGTGCCGGCGGGATGGGCGCGTCTGGGGCCTTGGCCTCAGGTGAGACCGTCTCGGCCGGAGCGGCAGCGGAGACCTCAGCGGGAGGCGCTTCGCGGCCGGTGGGCTGGACTTCCGCTACCCGCCCCTTTGAAGCACAGCCCTGCGACACGAGCGCGGCAGCCAGGGCAAGCAAGCCCAGCATCACGGTCACCGCCAGCGCGGCTCGGCGGGAGCGCATCGGGTCACTGATCATCCTTGTCATCCTTGGCGGACCTCACCTTCAGGTTAACCTCTCGCGCTATTCGACGGCTCCGCCATGGCCGAATTCATCGAAATCAACGATAGGAGTGCCCGGCCGAGAGACGCCGGCGCGAAAGTCGTTCGAGCTCGCCGGGACCGAAGGAGAGAGCTCCGCGCGAGCGGGGGTGAGGGCATCCAGCTCGGAGCGTCTACGGCCGGATCAGTCCTACGAGGGCGAGCTGATTTCCTTCCGCACCGCGTCCTCGACCACCGTGCCCTTGAAGAAGTCCGGATTCATCGCCGTGTGCAGCCGGGCAGGGTTCGAGAACACGAACTCGCGCAGGTCGTGCTCGGTGATGAGGCCGTGCTCGACCAGCTCGTAGGCCTCCTCCAGCACCTCGGTCATGTCCACCACGTCGAAGTGGCCCACGTCCGAGCTGAAGATCGGCCGGAGCCGGTGGTTGCCGTGGCGGTCGAAGGCCCAGGCCGTCGTCACGTCGTCGGCCTCGCAGCCGAAGTAGAAGCGCTCCGCGACGTGCTGGCGCAGCTCCTCGGCCGAGGCGACGGGGAAGGCCCCGAAGTCGTCGATCTGCTCCTTGTAGGCGCGCTCCGTCAGCTCCTCGGGGGTCTTGAAGGCCTCCACGAGGCTGAGACAGCCGAGGAGCTCGTCCATCTTCTCCTCGTAGACGCGGCCGCCGTAGCGCGCGAAGAGATCCTTCAGCATCCGCACGTCGAGGTTGGTCGGGCGCACCTGGCTCTCCACGGCCTCCCGGCGCCGCTTCTCCCAGTGTCCCACGAGGTCGGTGAGTAGGTTGCACGCCCAGCCCACCCCGCCCTCGAGGAAGGCGAAGCGGAGCTGCGGGAAGCGCCGGGTAACCCCGCCGAGGAGAAGCGCCTTGGCGAAAGCGTGGCTGGCGTTGGCGAAGTGTCCGATGTGGTTGTAGGTGAAGTTGTGGATGGACTCGCGGCCGTTCCAGCCCATGCTCCCCGAATGGCCCGTCACCGCCACCTTCAGGTCGACGCAGGTCTTCCAGAACGGATCGTAGTCGTAGGGGCTCTCGAGCCCGAGCGAGTCGATGTGCTGGCGCGCATGGGCGGCGGGATCAGCCACCTCGCGACCCGCCGCGGGGACGGGGCGGCGCACGTGGTTGGCGATCATGATGACCTTGAGCCCCAGCTCGCGGACGGCGTACGTCGCCTCCTCGATGGCCTCCTGGGGCGTGTGCATGGGGACCACGGCGGCGGGCGTCATCCGTCGGGCGTACGGGCGGAACATCTCGGCGTTCATCCGGTTGACGGCACGGGCCACGGAGCGGCGCAGCTCCTCGTCGGGATTCGAGACGAAGAAGAGACCGAGGGAGGTGTAGACGAGGGCGAAATCGATGCCGAAGTCGTCGAGCCGCTCGTGGAAGAGGCTCGGCACCATGGCCGTAGCGCGGTCGAGGGTATTGCCCGGCTCGCCCCACCACGTGGGCCGATGCGGGCGCTTGTCCATCCGCTCGGCCAGGGTCATCTCGTACCAGCTCGTGTCCTTGGCCTTCTTCAGGAACTTCTCGACGGCGGAGGCGCCTCCCACATCACGGAGGTAGTCGAGAAAGATGGGAATGGGCTCGAGCCAGTGGCCGTCACCGTCGATGACGGGATGATCAAGTCGCCTGCGAACCGCCGCCGACTTCGAATCAGTGGAATAGGCCATGACGTCCCTCCCTGAGTTGGTTCTTTCTAGAACACGCGCGGACTCAAGTCAAGCCTGGTACTGGGCCAAGTTGCGAGCCAGACGAGGCCCGAGGGAGCCCGCGGCGCGAGACGTACCTGTATGTACGTTGAGCGTCGCGGGCGACCGAGAACGAAGTATGGCGAAGCAAATTGGCCCAGTACCCGCGTTGACAGAGCTATTCGGGTTGTGGTGTCTAGTGAGAGCCCCATCCGGCTCGAACGGCTCGGCACACCGCCGTGGCAGGCCCCAACGAGAGGACAGACGCCATGATCCTTGGGAAGCGATGCGGAGTGCGGTCCCTGGCCCTTCTCGCGCTGGCCATCCCGCTGTGCGCAAGCCCCGCGCACCCGGCCGCCGATGCCGAGGGCGAGCTCATCGTGGCGCTCCCCGACGACACCACGAACATGGACCCGCGCATCGGGATGGGCTCCATCCGCTCCACGTACATCCGGCAGGTCTACGAGAGCCTCGTGGACGTCGATGCCAAGGGCAAGCCGGTGCCGGGCCTCGCCCTCTCCTGGAAGGCGGTGAGCCCGCTCGCCTGGGAGTTCGCGCTGCGCCCCGGCGTCACCTTCCACAACGGCGAGGCGTTCAACGCCGACACCGTGCTCTTCAACCTCGACCGCATGTTCCGGCGCAATCTCGATCGATGGGGCATCAAGGAGGTGCCCGCCGCCACCTCCTTCGAGAAGGCCTTCCCGTTCGTGACGCGGTGGGAAAAGGTCAACGACCTCACCGTCCGCATTCACACCAGCGACCCCTCCCCCACCCTCTGGGATTTCATCGGCCGGGAGCCCCTCGTCCCCAAGGACTACACGATCAAGAATGGGGTCGAGGCCGTCAACGACCGCGCGGTCGGGACGGGCCCCTGGAAGCTGATGGAGTGGAGGCGCAAGGACTCCATGCGGCTCGAGCGAAACTCCGCCTACTGGGGCCTCCAGCCGCAGTTCGCCCGGCTTCGCCTTCAAGTCATTCCCGAAGCGGGCGCGCGGGTGGCCGCGCTGCGGGCGGGCCAGGTCGGCCTCGTGGACGCCGTGCCCCCGCTCGACGCCACCGTGCTCGCGCGTGATCCCGCCGTGAAAGTCGTGAGCAGCCCGCAGAAGCTCCACTGCCGGCTCTACCTGAATGGGCGGCCCAAGGACACCTTCGACTCGGGCGGCCGTGACGGTCTCTTCACGGACTCGCGCGTGCGCCTCGCGCTCAACCTCGCGATCAATCGCGACGCCATCATCAAGAAGGTCTTCCATGGCTATGCCCTGGCCAACGCCTCGCCCGTCTCCAGCGTCTCCTCCGGCTACGCGGCGCAAGAGCCCTACCCCTACGACATCGCGCGGGCCAAGGCCATGCTGGCGGAGGCGGGCTGGCGGGACCGCGGTCGAGGCATTCTCGAGAAGGACGGCGCGCCCCTGGCCATGCAGCTCCTCTTCCCGAGCAAGCACTACGGACAGGCCTTCGACGAGGTGACGCTGGCCGTGGCCGAGATGCTGAAGGACCTGGGCGTCCAGGTCACGGTCCGGCCCATCGACTTCGCCACCCTCCTGCAGACGGTGACCAAGGGCACCCTGCCCTACGACGGAGGGTTCACGAGCTGCCGGACGAGCAACAACCTGGACGCCGACGACTACCTGCGGGACTGGACGGCGCTTTCGCTGATCAACTGGGCGCCCTACCCGCCCGAGCTGCTCGAGCTCTACAAGGCCACCCGGCGGGAGCTCGACCCCCGCAAGCGCCTCGCGCTCCTTGCCGACCTCCAGCGCAACGTCCGCGACTGGGCTCCCGTCGTGTCGCTCTACCAGGAGATCAAGATCTATGCGCACAGCCCGCGGGTGGTCAACTTCACGCCCCTGACCGAGCTCAACATGGACTTCCGCGGAGTGGCGCTGACGAAGTAGCCGGCCGGGATGCCGCGCTTTCTCCTGCGACGGCTGCTGCACACCCTCTTCGTCGTCTGGGGCGTGGTGACCGCGGTGTTCTTTCTCGTTCGCCTCACCGGCGATCCCACCGCGCTCCTCGTCGACCCGTCGGCCACCCAGGCGGAGATCGCTCACACGCGTCACCTCCTGGGACTCGATCGCCCGTGGCACGTCCAGTACGTCGACTTCCTCTTCGGCATGCTGCGCGGCGATTTCGGGCAGTCGATCCAGCTGCGGCGCCCCGCCATGCAGCTCGTGCTCGAGCATCTCTGGCCCGCCACCGTCGAGCTGGCCGTGGCCGCCACCGTGCTCTCCACCCTGCTCGCCATCCCGCTCGGCATCGTGGCCGCCACCCATCAGAATCGAGCTCCCGACCACCTCAGTCGTCTCGCTTCGCTCCTTCTCCAGTCCATGCCGAGCTTCTGGCTCGGGCTGGTGCTCATCCTCGTCTTCGCCGTCCAGCTGAACGGGCTCTTGCCCGCGTACGGCGCGGGAACGTGGCGACACCTGATCCTGCCCGCCGTGACCCTGGCCGCCGCTCCCCTCGCGCAGAATGTCCGCCTCCTCCGCGCCGGGCTGCTGGATGTCCTGCCCCAGGACTACATCCGGACGGCGCGCGCGAAGGGGCTGCCCGAGCGTCTCATCCTGTATCGCCACGCGATCTGGAACACGGCCATCCCGTTCCTCACCGTCACGGGTCTGTCCGTGGGCTTCATGCTGAGCGGCGCCATCGTGATCGAGACCGTCTTCTCGTGGCCGGGGCTCGGACGCCTCATCGTCCAGGCCATTCCGGGCCGCGACTTTCCCGTCATCCAGGCGGGCGTCTTCGTCTTCGCGCTGATCTTCGTGCTCGTCAATCTCGCCGTGGACCTCCTCTACGCGGTGGTCGATCCGCGGGTCCGGCTCTCCTGATGCCGCGGGCCGGCGCGGCGAAGCGGCTGCGTCGTGACGGCGCGGCCATCCTCGGCCTGCTCGTCCTCGTTGCGGCGTTGGGGGCCGCCCTCCTGGCGCCCGTCCTGTCCCCCGGGGATCCCGTGAAGAACGATTTGCTTGGTCGGCTGTCCCCTCCCATGTGGCTCGACGGCGGGGACCGGGCGCATCCCCTCGGCACCGATACCCTGGGCCGCGATGTCTTGAGCCGGCTCCTCCATGGCGCGCGTGTCTCGCTGTGGATCGGGCTCACCGCCGTGATGATGGCGGCGATCCTGGGCGTGCCCATCGGGCTCTGGACCGGCTACCGGGGCGGCTGGCCCGACGATCTCTTCATGCGGCTCGGCGAGATCCAGCTCGCCTTTCCCGTGCTCTTGCTCGGCATCGCTCTCCTCGCCGTCCTCGGGGCGAGCCTCGTGAACCTGATCCTCGTGCTCGGCGTCAGCGGGTGGATCACGTATGCGCGCATCGTGCGCGGCGAGACGCTCTCGCTCAAGGAGCGCGGCTTCGTGGAAGCCGCCCGCGCCCTCGGAGCGCCGGACCGGTATCTGATCTTCCGCCACATCCTTCCGAATGTCTGGGCGTCCATCGTGGTCGTCGCGACCTTTTCCATCGCGCGCGTCATCATCGCCGAGGCATCGCTGAGCTTTCTCGGCCTCGGCCTGCCGCCCCCGGCGCCGAGCTGGGGCGCCATGCTGGACGAGGGACGCAACTACCTGACCACGGGTTGGTGGCTCGCCCTCTTCCCGGGACTCGCCATCTTGCTCGTCGTTCTCGGCATCAACCTCGTCGGCGACTGGCTACGCGATCTGCTGGACCCACGCCTCGAGCGCGGGATCTAGGCACCCGCCATGGCACATGGTTTGCCTCCTACCCCTGAGACGCCCAGAACCGGGTCCGAAAGACCCCCGGACTGCACAGGATTGTCACCGGCGGTGACGGAGGTGCGCACATGGAGCCACTTGAAGCCCCCATAGGCCCCCGGACAGACGGACCCAGCCCTTTCAAGCGGCCCGCTCCCAGCAGGCCTCCAACTGCGCCGAGCATGGGCACGTCCTCCCCCGTTCGGCTCCTCACGAGCGTTCCTCCGCCGCCGCCCGCATCGCCAGCCCCCCCCGCGACAACCGCAGCGGCCACGCCCGCGAGCGCCGAGCATCAGCAGCTCGAAGCGCAGGGCCGGCGGGGGGCGTTCTGGTTCTACTGGATCGCCGGATTGTCGCTCGTCAACTCGGTCCTGGCATTCGCCGGGCAGGACTGGCGATTCATCATCGGGCTCGGCATGAGCCAGATCGTCGACGCGCTGGCTGCTCGGGCGGGCCGCGGCTGGACGGCCGCGCTCCTCTTCGACGCGTTCCTGATAGGCGGCTTCGTCCTGCTCGGCGCCCTCGCGGTCCGCGGACATGCCTGGGCCTTCCTCGTGGGCGTCAGTCTCTACGGGCTCGACGGTCTCCTCTCTCTCCTCGTTCATGACTGGCTGGGCCTGGGATTCCACATCTTCGTGGTGATCATGATTCTCAAGGGCTTTCAGGCCGCGCGTCACCTCGCGGCGCGTGCCACCTGAGCACCGCGCTTCCCCACGTCGCTGTGCTCGAGCGCGGCTCGAGCGGAAGGGGGCTTCCATGACTCGCCATCGTCTCGTTCGCCGTGTCTTCACCGGCACCGCCGTGCTCGCCGTGCTCGTCATGGCCACGCCGGTCCTGTCTCAGCAGCCACCCGGCCAGAGCCAGGAGCAGCTGGCGCGCGACATCCTCGCCCTCGCCTGGCAGCGTGGGCCGACGGAGGGACGCGTGGGCAGCCTGGCCAGCGTCAAGGTCCCGGAGGGCCAGGCGTTCCTCGATGGCCCCAACACGCGCCGGTTTCTCGAGCTGAACCGCAATCCCCCGCGCGACAATCACTACACGCTGTCCGCGCAGGACTTCTCGTGGTTCGCCGTCTTCTACTTCGAGGACACCGGATACATCAAGGACGACGAGAAGCTGGATCCCGACGCGCTCCTCAAGTCCCTCAAGGAAAGCGACGCCCCGAGCAACAAGGAGCGTGAGCGCCTGGGCATGCCCCCGATCTACACGGAAGGCTGGAGCGTGGCGCCCCACTACGACCTCAACACCAGGCGCCTGGAGTGGGGTGTGCGGCTCCGGAGCGGGAGCGGACGCTCCGTCGTCAACTACACCACGCGCATTCTCAGCCGCCGAGGGGCCATGCACGTGACCCTCGTCTCCGACCCGGAGAGCCTCGACCAGCACATCGCCGTCTTCAAGACGTCACTGACCGGCTATGACTTCGTGCCGGGCGAGCGCTACGCGGAGTTCAGGTCGGGCGATCGCGTCGCGCAGTTCGGGCTGGGGGCCCTGGTCCTCGGCGGCGCCGCCGCCGTGGCCGTGAAGACCGGCGCGGGCAAGGCGCTGGGCAAGTTCCTGATCTACGGCGCGGTCGCCGCGGGCGGAACCATCCTCGCCTTTCTCCGCAAGCTCTTTCGCCGGGGGTAGTCGGCGGTGCTGGACCAGGTGCGGAGCTCCGACTACGTCATCTGGATAGTGGCTCTGCTCCTGTACGTCTGGGATTCGGCTATCTTGTTGTCGCCCCGCCATCTGCTCCTCGTGGAGGCGGGGCGCCGGCGCTTCTCCCCCGTCTTCAGCGAGAGCCCCTTCACGATCTCGGGACGCGTGCTCGCCTTCTGCCCCCTCCTCCTCCCCTTTCGCGGGGCCTTCATCGCTCCCTGGGGTCATCGCTGGGCCGACGCCACCGCGCTCGGGGCGTCCCTCGACGCCGTAGAAGAGCTCCGGGGCGCGCTCCTCGTCGTGCGCATGCTCGCCACCTGGGCCTTCCTGCTTCTTTTCGTCCTCGGACCCGCCCTGACCCTCTCGATGGGCCCCAATGCCGCGGTCGTCTACACGGCGATCGCCGTGTATCCGACGGCCCTCGCCGCCATCGTCGTCCTGTGGTGCCAGCGCCGAAGCCTGCGCCTCACCACTGCGCGGGCCGCGTGGTTGAGTCTCGACCTCCTCGTCTGTCCCGCCTTCCTCCCCAACCTCGTCCGCAAGATCACGACGCCCCAGCCCATCGAGGCGGACGGGGCGCAGGTTCTCTTCGCCGGCGCCGCCGTCGAGGTCAAGGAGGAGTTCCTCGCGCGGCTCGAGAGCCGGGCCGGAGACCTCATCGACGAGGTGAGCGCGGACGAGCCCGCCCGGGAGCAGCTGCGCTCCTACCTCGCCACCGTCAGAGCCGCGCAATGAGCACGGCCGAGCTGCTCACGGTCGTCTTCGGGCTCCTGCTCGGCTACGGAATCATCTCGCGGTGGATGGGGCAACGCCGATCCAATGCTGGCGATGCAGGAAACGGAGAAGGCCCCGGGGATCCCCGGCGCGAATGGATCCGTGCGCATTGCCACGAGATCCTGGGCGTCAGCCCGGACGCGCCCTTCGAGGCGATCTACTCCGCGTACCGGTTCAAGGTGCAGCAATACCACCCGGACCGGACGGAGGGGCTCGGCCCCGAGCTCAGATCGCTGGCGGCACGGAAGATCGAAGAGCTGAACGCCGCGTACGCCTGGGCCATGCGCCCGCGCCCCGGCGCCTAAGTGGCTCGGAGGGGGACTCCGCCTCCCTTCCGAAACCTCCCCCCGAAACAGATTGCGCCGGCAAGCCGGCGCTCGAAGTGGAACATGCCTGCTCGCGAGGGCAGGCTCCCGTCGCTCGCGAAGCGCGGCGGCCGTGCGGCGGCGCGGCGGCGCCTCTACAAGCCGGCGCGCGCCGGCGTGGGGTCGATGTAGTCGGGCCGCACGGCGTAGGGATGGGCCCCCTCGACCGTCCGGCCCTGGGCGAATCGGCGAATGTTGAACGGCTCGATATCGACGGTCTTCGCGCGGCCCTCCGTCACGAGCTCCGCCATGCACAGGCCGACGGCGGGCGCGATCTTGAACCCGGAGCCGCTGAAGGCGGTGGCAAGAAACAGACCGTCGAGGCCGTCCACGCCTCCGAGGATCGCGTGGCGATCCGCGCTGTACCCGTCGAAGGCCCGGTAGCCGCGGGCCAGGGTCGCGCGCTCCATCAGCGGGATGCGATGCATCAGGAGCCGGGCGCCGATATCGCTCGCCTGCGGAGGCAGGCCGGTCGGTAGCGTGTCGGGGTCGATGTCCCACTCTTGGCAAGGCACGCCGGCGAGAGTGAGGCCACCCGCCTCCGGGCGGAAGTAGTTGCCCTGGACGTTGTCGATGAAGACCATGTGCGCACTCCGGAGCTCGGGCGGCCGGGTCACCGCCACGGTGTCGATGGCCTTGGGCCGCGCGGGCAGCGCCAGCCCGAACTCCCGGCATAGATGCGTCGACCACGCGCCCGCCGCGACGATCACGCTGCCCGCGTCGATGCGCCCGGCCGAGGTCTCGACTCCCGTCACCCGGCTCTCCCGGCGAACCACTCCGGTCACCGCGGTCCACTGGAGAACGCGGGCGCCCAGCTCGGTCGCGCGGCGTCGGAATCCCTCCACCGTCTCCGCGGGGTTGGCGTAGCCGCTGTCCGGCTCATACGCCGCGGCGCCGATATCGTCGACATTGGCGAAGGGCTGGAGCTCCTTCAGCTCCGCGCCCGTGAGCGCTGTCGTGTTGACGCCCAGGCCCCGGAGCATCTCGACGTTGAGCCGGAGGTTGTCCGCGTAGGGCGGCCCGACGACATTCACGAAGCCCGTATGGGTGAAGACGGCGGGCCCACCCATGAGCTCGGCCCAGTGCTTGAACACGGGGAAGCTCGCCCAGGCCAGGCGGGCGTCCCACTCGTTGGTGTAGTGCATGCGGACGAGGGCGCTGGATCGTCCCGACGCGCCACTGGCCAGCGCGCCCTTCTCGAGGAGCACGACGTTCACGCCGCGGGCCGCCAGCGCGTAGGCGATGCTCGCGCCGTTCACCCCCCCGCCCACCACCACCACGTCGGCTGTCTGGCTCATCGCGCCGCCCACATGCCGGGCATGTTACCTCAGCTCGACAATGGCGGCCGGAGAGTGTAACCGATTGGCCCAGTCAACCCTTGGGCGTAGCCGAAGTTTACGATCCGTGGTCGCCGTCGTCGCCGGTGCTTTGCAATCATCGATCATTCAAGCATTCACGCTCCCGGTATGGATGATGCTTCTTTCGTTGCAGACATCGAGAAGTGTCGGAAGAACTGGAGGAGGAGGCACACGTCATGAAACGCACCGCATCGGCAGTGACCACGCGCCACCGGACCATCGACGAGCTTGACACCGACCTTCTCGCGAACCTCGAGGAGCGAGACCGGCGACTGTACGCGATTCTGAGCAAGACCACGCGCTACCGGAACATTCTCACGGGGGAAATCAAGCGCCTCCGCGCCGGGAGCGCGCCCGAGGTGGTTCGGGCCCTCGTCGCCCAGTGGGACCATCTGCGCCGGGACATCAAGCGGCTGGCCCAGGACCTCTAGCAGGCGGCTGAAAAAGGCCCATCTGCTTCGTTGTCGCATCTGGACCTTTTTGAGCCGCCTGCACATTTTGGAGCATTCAAGGGCGACTGTAGGAGATCCTTACAGTTCGTCGCGGGGCTCACGACCTGAGCGTACGCGGCGACCTCCCCCCTTGACTGCATCCCGGCCGGGGGCGAGTATCGACCCGGGAGGCAGCTCAAGCGTGCACTTCGGAATCTTCGTCGAGGAGATCCGTCACGGAGCGAATCAAATCGCGTCGTTCCGGGACGTCTTCGAGCAAGCCGACCGGGCCGAGGCCTGGGGGATCGACTGTGTCTGGCTCGGCGAGATCCATTTCACCCCGTCGCGCTCGGTGATCTCCGCCTCGCTCCAGGTGGCGAGCGCCATCGCCACCCGCACGCGGCGGGTCCGCGTGGGCACGGCCGTCCAGGTCCTTCCCCTGAACCACCCGCTCCGGATCGCCGAGGAAGTCGCGACCATCGACCACATCAGCGAGGGCCGCTTCGAGTTCGGCATCGGCCGGAGCGGCGTCGTGCGCACCTATGACACCTACGGCGTGCCCTACGCCGAGAGCCAGGCACGCTTCCGCGAAGGGCTCGAGATCATCCGGCAGGCCTGGAAGGGCGAGCCCTTCAGCTACGAGGGCGAGTTCTATCGCGTCAACAACGCCACGGTGGCGCCGCGCCCGTATCAGGATCCCCATCCGCCCATTCGCATGGCGGCCACGAGCGAAGAGACCTTTCCCGCGGCCGGTCGGATGGGATTGCCGATCTTCGTCGGGCTCCGTGCCACGGAAATCCCCGACCTGCAGGCTCAGCTCGCGCCGTACCGCCACGCGTGGCGCGAGGCGGGTCATCCCGGGGAGCCCAGCGTCTATCTCCGCATCCCCGTCTACGTCTCCACCACCGCCGAGGGAGCCCGGGAGGAGCCTCGCGAGAGCCTCGCGGCCTTCTTCGCTCGCCAGACCGAGCTGGCTCGCTCGGCGGTGGGCCGGGCCGGCGCCGGTCCCGCCGATCGACGGCGCTTTCAGGCCGAGCGCATGGCCAATCTGTCGTATGACGACATCCTCGCCAAGAAAGTGGTGTTCGGCACCGCCGCGAGCGTGGTCGATCGGCTCGGCGAGCTCCGGGAAGAGCTGGGGCTCGACGGCGTCGTGGCCGAGCTGAATCCGGGCGGCCGAATTCCTCCGGAGCTCGAGACGCGAAGCCTCCAGCTCCTGACGCACGAGGTGATGCCCGCGTTCAAGTGAGTCGGCTCCGCTGGGTTCGTTGCACCACGACAGGAGGACGTAGCGATGATCGAGGTTCGCCGCCTGGGGCCGCAGATAGGCGCGGAGATCCACGGAGTCGACGTGAGGAAGCTCGACGACGCGGGCTTCGCCGCCATCTATCGGGCGTGGCTGGATTCCAACGTCCTCGTGGTGCCGGGTCAGCAGCTCGAGATCCAGGACTTCCTCCGCTATAGCCGCCGCTTCGGGGTCGTGCACCCGCATCCGTCGAAGATGACGCGCCACCCGGACTATCCCGAGATCACCCTGCTGGGCGTCAACAAGTTCGGCCCCGACGGCCAGCTCGATCAGGCGATCTATCGCCGCGGCGCCGAGGGCTGGCACACCGATGGCGCCTACGATCAGGAACCGTTCAAGGCCACCCAGCTCTATGCCCTTGCCGTGCCGATCACGGGCGGCGACACGTTCTTCGCGAGCATGTACGCGGCCTACGAGGCGCTGCCGCCCCGGCTGAAGCAGCGCCTGGAGGGACGGACGGGAGCCTTCACGTACGGCGGCCGTCGCAAGGCCACGGCCCTCCTCAACGAGGAGGACCGCGAGTGGACGCCCGTCTTCCACCCGATCATCCGCACGCATCCGGAGACGGGGCGCAAGGGCCTCTACTTCGATCCCGGCAAGATCCTGCGCATCGAGGGCGTCGAGGCGCGGGAGAGCGACGAGCTGATCGACGAGCTGACCGGCTACATGATCCAGCCCGGCGGCGAGTACAGCCACAAGTGGCGCAAGGGCGACATCGTCATCTGGGACAACCGCTGCTCGTATCACAAGGCCGCGGGCGACTACCCTCCCGAGGAAGACCGCATCCACTGGCGCGTCTCGATCAAGGAGCGCTCCGCCGCGGACACGCGCGCCTCCGCCTAGCATGCGCGCCATCGACGTGCACGCCCATCTCGTGCCGCAGTCACTGTGGCGCGCCGCCGCGGCCGGGAAGGAATGGTACGGCTACCGGCACGAGCCCGGCCAGGGCCTCGGCGTCATGGTGGGCAACGGCAAGCGCACGGCCTTCAGCTCGCCCAAGGTTCGCTTCACCACGGACGAGCGGCTGAAAGACATGGACGCGCAGGGCGTGGACGTCCAGGTGGTCTCGATCCACACCCCGTTCTTCGGCTACCACCTCGATCCCGCGCAGGGCCGCCAGCTCGCCCGCGAGGTCAACGACGAGATCGCGGGCCTGACCCGCCAGTCGCCCCAGCGCTTCGCGGGCCTGGCCACCCTGCCCGTGCAGGACGTCACGGCGGCCATCGACGAGCTGGAGCGCGCCGTCACCGTGCTCGGCCTCAAGGGCGCCGAGCTCGACACGAACGTGAACGGCGAGCAATGGGACGAGCCGAAGTTCCGGCCGTTCTTCAAGGCCGCCGAGGCCATGGGCGCCGTGCTCTTCTTCCACCCGCAGCCGCAGCACAACTTCCTGATGGAGCGCACCCCGCGCGACGGGCTCTTCAACAGCCTCGGCGTCATCCTCGACGACGCCATCGTCGTGGCCATCCTGATCTCCGGCGGCGTGCTGGAGGCGTGTCCCGATCTCCGGGTGTGCATCGCCCACGGCGGCGGCCCCGCGTGCTTCGCCATGGGCCGGCTCGATCGCGGGTGGCACAGCCGTCCCGAGGCTCGCCGCATCCCGCAGCCGCCCAGCGCGTATCAGCGCCGTCTCTATTACGACTCCGTCACGGGCAGTGAGGAGGCCCTCCGCTTCCTCCTCGACCAGGTGGGCGCGGACCGCGTGGTGCTGGGCAGCGACTGGCCCTTCGTCTCCTGGCATCCCTCGCCTGTCGCCTGGGTGCAGGGGCTCACGAGCCTCAGCCAGGAGGAGAAGGAGCGAATCCTCTGGCGCAACCTGGAGGCCCTGCTCGGTCTGAAGTAGATCCGCCCGCCGCTCGGAGCCGTGAACCTCGGACGACTGGAGACACATCCGCGTGAAAGTCTCGTTCGGTGTCAGCTTGAGCCCCGGAACGCCCCTTCTCCACGAGAAGGACAAGCAGCGCTTCATGGATCTCGCCAAGATGGCCGACGACTACGGCGCCGAGGCGATCGGAACGTACGACACGGCCTTCATCGGCGGCGATGCCTACGTCCGGACCACCCTGCTCGCCCTCGCCTCCTCGCGGGCTCGGGTGGGGCTCCGTCCCACCAACCCGCTCACCCGCGAGCCGCAGGTCATGGCCTCCTTCCTGGCCTCCATCGACAGCCTCACGGGCGGGCGCGCCTTCATGGACATCGCCAGCGGAGACAGCGGCGTGCTCAATATCGGCCTCCGCGTGGCGTCGCGCGCGCGCATCGAGGACTACGTGCGCTGTGTGCGCGACCTGATCGCCAAGGGAGAGGGCGCGTACCAGGGCCGGCCGCAACGCGTGCGCTGGTCGTCCACGGTGGTCCGCCCGCGTGTGCCCATCTCGATCTGCGCCGAGGGGCCGAAGATGCTCCACCTGGGCGGTCGGATCGGCGACGGCGTCATCGCCGGCACCGGACTGCTCCCCGACGTCATCCAGGGCACCATCGCCAGGATCCAGGCGGGCGCCCGCGATGCAGGGCGCGATCCCGCCGACGTCGACATCTGGTTCACCACGCGGACATCACTCGACGAGGACCGCGAGAAGGCCGTCCAGAACGTCAAGGCCTCGGTCTCCTCCATCCTGAACCACTCGATGCGCTTCGGCCTCGAGGACAAGCACGTCCCGGAGGACTTGAAGTCGAAGATCCAGACCTACGTCGACGGCTACGAGCTCTATGATCATGTCCTCCAGGAAGGGCGGAACCCCAAGTGGATGGACCAGCTCGGCTTGACCCAGTACGCCCTCGAGCGCTTCGCCCTCGCCGGCAACGCCCACGACTGGATCGCGCGCATCGAGCAGATCGCCCAGGCGGGCGCCCGCAAGATCTGGGTCAGCCTGCGCGCGGACAGCATGGACCGCCAGACGCACTACATGCGCATCCTCGGCGAGCAGATCATGGCCCGCTTCGTGTAGGGCGCCGCGCGGTGAGCCATCGGGCGCGCGACCAGGTGGTTCAGCGATCGAGGCGCTGCTCGATGTCCTCTATCCGGGCTTGGAGCGCAGCCACCTGTTGCTTTAGCTCGGCGAGGTCGCGCTCCAGGATCTCGCGCCGGCCGTTCTCGTCGGCGAGACCGGCTTCGATCCGGCGGAGCGCCTGCGTGATCGCGTGGTACTCCTGCTCGAGTCGTTCGAAGCGCAGGTAGATTTCGTCGAAGTGTCCGAGCATCTCGCGTCGGAGCTCGGTGGACTGATCGCTCATCGCGTCGAATCGGCGATCGATCGCGGCGAACTGACGGGCGATCTCGGTGAACTGACGCCCGAGGAATTCGACGAGCTCTTGATGCTCGGCCGAGGCCATGGGCAATACCTACCGCAGGTCCACGGCCCATGCAAGTGTGTCCTTACGGGGACACTCTAGGGAATTCCGTCCGAGGAGGCTCCGCGTCGGTGACCGGCTAGTGGCGAGCTGCCGATCACCTACCCCGGCAGGCAGAAGGCGAAGGTGCTGCCCTTGCCCTCCTGGCTCTCGGCCCAGATGCGGCCCCCGTGGGCCTCGATGATGCTCTTGGTGATGGCGAGGCCCAGGCCCGTGCCCGGGATGTCACTGGTGGCCTCGCTCTTCACGCGATAGAACTTGTCGAAGACATGGGGCAGGGCCGCGGCGGGGATGCCGAGACCAGTGTCGGTCAGGGTGACCACCACCGCGGGGGCAGAGGCGGCCGGATCGGTCATCGTGACGGCGATCGCGACCGAGCCGCCGGGCCCCGTGTACTTCACGGCATTGCCGCCGAGGTTGAGCAGAGCCTGTTTGATCCGACCGGGGTTCGCGGACACGGGCACGTGCTCGGGCATCTCGACGGTGATCGTGATGTCCCGAGCCTCGGCCTGGAGCTGAAGCGTCGCCACCACGTCGGTCACGAGAGGGTTGAGATCCACCTCCTCGGTCGCGCGTTCGAGGCCCGATTCGATCTTCCCGAGATCGAGCAGGTCGGTGATCAACTCCGTCATGTAGTCGCACGTCTTCATGATGCGCTCGCACCACGTGGTGAAGCGCGGATCGGTGGGCCCCGTCCGCAGCAGCAGCTGGGCGGTCGCGAAGATCACGGTGAGAGGGTTCTTCAAGTCGTGAGACACCGCCCGTACCAGCTCGTCTTTCATGTTCTCGAGCTCTTTGAGCAGGGTGATGTCGCGGAGGATGGCGGCCAGGCCCACCATCTCGCCATAGGGCGTGCTCACGGGCACCACGCTCGCCTGGGCCGTGCGTCCGTCGGGCAGCGCCACTTCTCCCGTCCCCGGGCGTCCCGCTTCCAGCAGAGCGCGGAGCGGCTCCTTGGTCAGGGCATCAGGGAGCGGGAGGCCCGTGATGGCCTCGGGCTCGAGATCCAGCATCGACCGGACGGCGGGATTGGCGAGGAGCACGATACCGTCCTGGTTGGTCATGACCACGGCGTCTTGCATGCTGCCGACCACCGCGGCGAGCGTGCTTCGCTCATCCGCCAGGGCCTGGTAGGCGCGCGACGTCTCGAGCGCGGCGGAGAGGCCGGCGGCCATGAGCGAGGCGACCTGGATGTCGTCGGGCGTGTAGGCGGTAGCTTCGTGGGCGGCAAAGCACAGAGCCCCCAGCACGTCCCCGCCCCGCCGCAACGGCGCGATGAGCGCAGCCCGGAGGCTGAGGGCGACCCAGCTCCGCTCGAGCTCGGTCGCGTGGTCCAGCTCGGTGCCGAGGTCGCTCACGACCACTCGCCCCGACTGTATGGCGAGCCCGGGCAATCCCTCGTCCAGCGCGAACAGTCTGACGGGTGACGCCTCCGGCGTCCCGCCCACGAGCGGGTGCACGAGGTAGCCCTTTCCATCCGCATTCTTCAGGCAGAGGGCGAGGAAGTCGCACGCGATGGCTCCAACGGCCTGATCGGCAAGGGTCTGGAAGAGATGGCTGGGGATCGGAGAGGCAGAAAGCGCAATCAGGATCTCGCACAGCCGCGTGAGTCGCCTGGAGAGACTCACGTGGCAGGTACCCCGTCCGCGCAGTGGACGCGGGTGAGGGCCGCCAGCTCCAGACCGTCCGGCACCGGGTCGATCGGCCCGACGACAGTGCGGTGGCGGATCCTGCCCTCCTTGTCGATGAGGAAGATGCCTTGCTCGAGCGCAGAGGCCGCATGGTGGTGGAGGCGACGCACGAAGTTGCGATTCATCACGTCGAGCCAGGCGCCGCGAATCTGTCGCTCTCCGTCGCCGGTGGTGAAGGCGCGGGCGAAGCTGACCACCGCCGTGCGCGTGGCCTCGAGGGCGCCCCGGTCGCCCAGCCCGTAGACCGCATACAGCCGCTTGTCAGGATCGCAGACGAAGGGATAGGGGACGCCCGCCAGCCCGAAGAATCTCCGCGCGCTCTCGAGCAGGTTGGGCGCCACCTGGATCACCTCGGTCTCCGTGGCGCGCAGGCTCTCGTAGCCGTGGATGATCCCTTCCATGTAGCTCCGGCAGAAGGGGCAGGTGAAGCCCCGCGAGAACCAGATGACCACGTTTCGACGCCCGCGATAGGTGGCGAGGTCGACCGTCCCACCCTGGACGGAGGGCAGCGTGAACTGGGGCGCCGCCTCACCTATCGCCGTCTGGAGAGCCACCGAGATCATCGGCGCTCCTGGAGCAGGCGCTGGACGAGCTGCTGCAGATCGTCGATGGCAAAGGGCTTGCGCAGCACGGGAATGCCCGTCTCCTCCAGAAAGCTCGCGTACTCGACGGGCTGGGTCGTCCCGCTCACGAAGGCGATCCGTCGGAGCAGGCCCGGGTAGTGCTGATCAAGCCCGCGATAGAGGCCCACCCCGTCGAGCCCCGGCATTCGAAGGTCACTCAGGATGGCGTCGTACGCGCAGGCGGAGACTTTTTCCAGCGCCTCCTGGCCGTCCTTGGCCGTATCGACGTCGTGGCCCTCCAGGGCCAGGGCTTCTGCGATGAGCATCGTCACCAGCGGCTCGTCGTCTACGACCAGGATTCGGTTGCGGCGGGCTCGGGCAGCGGACGCGTTCTCGGTGGACATTCGACAGGTTCCCCCAGCCTCCTACAGGCAAGGGCCAGGCCATTCCGGAAGCCACAAAAACCAAGGGCTTGCGGAGCGCTCCCGTCTGCCCTCTTTCCGAAAATCGTCACCCGTGGCGACCATGGGCACCCCTGTCACGTTGTGAGACCTGGTCCCGGGGGATAGACTGCGGCTGATTTTCGAGATGAGGGGCGGCCGAGCCTGCCGCAGGCACGGGCGCCCCGAGACGAGGGCGCGAACTGTTTTTCGAGATGAGGGGCGGCCGAGCCTGCCGCAGGCACGGGCGCCCCGAGACGAGGGCGCGAACTGATGAAGCTCAGGAAAGGCTTTCGCCAGATGGTGGACGAGGCGAAATCGCGCATCCGGACCATCGGGCTGGACGAGGCCCGGGCTCGCTACGGGCGGGACGACGTCGTCTTCGTCGACCTGCGGGACGTGCGTGAGCTCGAGCGGGACGGCGTCATCCCCGGCGCTTTCCACTGCCCCCGCGGCATGCTCGAGTTCTGGATCGACCCGGAGAGCCCCTACCACAAGGAAGTCTTCGCCTCCGGGAAGGAGTTCGTCTTCTTCTGCAACGGCGCCTGGCGGTCGGCCCTGGCCGCCGACGTCGCCCAGCAGATGGGGCTCGAGCCCGTCTGCGAGATGGACGGCGGCTTCACGGGGTGGAAGAAGGCGGGCCACCCCGTCGCGGAGCACCCGAAGAAGAGCTAGGCCCCCACCCCTCCGGGTCCGGAGGGGTCCTCTTTCGCATGGGCAATGCCGATCACCCGATTGATATCGCGGGGGCGGAGCCCGCCCCGGAGGAGGAGACATGCAAAAGGTTTCCATCTGTCCGGTATGTCAGGACTGGGTCCTCGAGGAGCAGAAGTGGACGGCCAACTCCTCGGGAGAGCGCGTCCATCTGGACTGCGCCAGAGAGCACGGGCGGCCGGCGTGGAGGAACAGATCCGAGGACCGATGAACGGAGCCGCTCCGGGGCGCAGCCGGCCGACCGAATGAGACGACGAGTCTATCTGGCCCTTCCCAACGGCGGCGTGGTCAGCCTCTATCGCCTCACGCGAACCGCCAATGGTCTGTTCGTCGTCGGCACCATGGCCAAAGCCGGCGCGGGCCAGCATCTCTCCTACCAGGAAGACGGAGTCTGCTTCGACCATTCCGGCGGTCAACGGGCGCGCGGCCGGCGGCGCCCGCTGACCGGGCACACGGGCGCGGTGACGCTCGTTCTCACCCACCTGATGCTGTGTCAGGTCGATGCCGGCGAGATCACCAACCTCGATCAGGTGCGCGCGGGGGACATCCTGATAGACCGGCCCGGAGATATCGGCATCGAGATCATCCTCTCTGACTATCTCGAGGACCTGCCCGCGAGGGCAGACAGGCCCAACGCCGATCTGCACTTCATCCCCATGGCGCCTCAGCTGCTCGTGGAAGTCTTCGACGCCTCCGGGGACCTGGGACCGCCGCGATACCCGGACGACGCGAACTGGGAGGCGCCGTTTCTCCGCCAGCCCAGCGGCAAGGATCAGCTCAGCCGATAGACGCGCCGCGCCGTACCGCTGAACAGGGCCTGCTTCTCCGCGGCGGAGGCGCCCGCGGCGATGCGCTTGAAAGCGTTCCACAGGGCCGCCCAGCCGATTCCCATCTTCTCCACGGGAAAATTGCTCTCGAACATGCAGCGGTTCGGCCCGAAGAGCTCGATGCACGTCACGATGTAGGGACCCCAGAGGGCCGCCAGCTCGACCGAGGACGGCGGCTTCGGCTGCGTCCGGTAGTCGTAGGCCGCGTTTCGCATCATCATGCCCCCGAGCTTCATGACCACGTTGTCGCACCTGGCCAGCTCGGTGACGTCGGCCTTCCACGACGCGAACACCTCCTCGCGCTTGCCCGCATAGGGTCCGTAGCCGAGGGGGGCGCCCACGTGGCCCATGACGATACGGGCAGAGGGAAAAGCCCGCGCGAGATCGACGACGTCGGCGAGCTGAGGATGAAAAACCCAGGCGTCGAAGGACAGGTCGAGCGAGGTCAGACGCTGGAGACCCGACCGAAAATCCGCCTGTGCCATCATGTGTGGCCCCCTGGCCGCGCGGCTATTGCCGATCACCTCGCTCGCGTCCCAGGCCGCGGAGTGACGCACGCCGCGGAACCGTCCGCCCCCCGCCCGGATCAGCGCCTCGAGCACCGGCTCGACCCGGTCGCCCAGCGTGAGATCGGCGAAGCCCACGATGCCGGCGGCCACGCGCGTCGCGCCATACTGGCCGCTCTCGCTCATGGCCGCCATGCCGGCCACGAACTCCGCCTCGCCCACCGGGCGCAGCTCCCTGGGGCCGCTCGCGCGGTACATCGACTCGCACTCCACGAACACGGAGGCGACCAGGTCGTGGCCCGTGCGAACGTCGGCGAGGAATTCGTGCAGCAGGTAGCGATGGTCCGGCCGCTCCCACAGGTGATGGTGGGTGTCGATGATGGGCAGCTCGGGCTCCAGGATCGGTTCGGGCGGCTGCGTGGCCAGCCACGCCTCGTCCGGGGCGTGGATGCGTCCGAACTGCGTCGGCCGCGTTGGCTCGCTCATGCGGATTCTCCCTCTCGGTGATCCTTGCCAAACCGCCTCGTGGCCTCGTATGCTTCCCCCGAATGATCACGAGATTCTCGACGCTCTACGTCGGCCACATCGAGCTGGAACGGTGCGGCCTGTCGGGCACGCCCGCCGACGACCGGCGCTACTCCAACGAGCGGCTCATGGAGGCGTTCGACACCACCATCGCGCTGGCCCACGCGGCCGACACGCTGGGCTACGAGACCCTGTGGCTGGCCGAGCACCACTTCCAGCACGAAGGGTACGAGTGCATCCCCAATATTCCGCTGCTTGCCGTGGACCTCGCCCATCGCACGGAGCGCGTCAAGATCGGGTGCGCCTTCAACGTCGTGCCCACCTGGCATCCTCTTCGGCTCGCCGAAGACTACGCCACCGCCGACATCTTGACCAGGGGGCGGGTCGTCTTCGGAGTCGGGCGCGGCTACCACACCCGCGAGGTGGAGAGCTTCGGCAATCCGATGCTGGACGGCGAGGCGAATCGCGAGCTCTTCGAAGAGCAGATCGAGATCATCCTGAAGGCGTTCCGCCAGGAATCCTTTTCGCACCAGGGCAAGCACTACACCATTCCCCCCGAGGTGCCCTATCGCGGCTATCCCTTGAAAGAGATCACGCTGGTGCCCCGGCCCGTGCACCAGCCCGTCGAGATCTGGCAGCCCATCGTGAGCGGCAGCGCGCGGGGCCTGGACTTCATGGCCCGGCACGGCATCAAGGGCATCGTCTCCGCCACCGCCGAGGAGCTGGTCCAGCGCTGGTTCCGCGACTACCAGGAGACGGCGCGTCGACATGGCCGGGAGCTCGCGCTCGGGGAAGACCTGATCTTCGGCTTCCGGATGTGCATCGATGAGACCATCGATCGAGCGATGCAGAAGGCGCGCCCGTACTTCGAGGAGCACGCCAAGGTCATGGCCCCTCTCGGCATGCTGCGCTACGGCGAAGAGCACGTGAAGGCGGTGGTCGCCCGCCAGGCGCAGTCGGCGACCGCGGCCACGCTGGAGAACGGCGTGCGCAATCGCGCGTGGCTCTGCGGGCCGCCCGGAGACATCATTGCCTATCTGAAGGAGATCGAGCAGCGGTATCCGGGGCTGGACCACGTCATGATCGGCTGGGCCATCGGGACACCGAGAGACGTCATGATCGAGCAGCTCACGCGCTTCGCTCGAGAGGTCATGCCGGCGTTTCGTCGATAGATAGCTCGGACCCCGCTCGCGGGGGCCGAGGAACTGCTAGACCAGACTCCGGCCCCGTCAGACTCGGGGCGGGCTTCCCGTGGGGCCGGACCAGAGACCTCCCGCCAGATAGCCGCCGTCCACCGCGAGCGTGTGTCCGGTGATGTAGCTCGCGTCGTCGGAAGCGAGGAAGAGGGCGGCCCGCGCCACGTCGTCGGGCTCGCCGAAGCGACCCAGGGGGATGCGCTCCACCCGCCGGCGCCGCGCCTCTTCGGGCAGGCTTCGCGTCAACCGCGTGTCGATCTGGGCAGGCGCGATCGCGTTCACCGTGATGGAGTGCTGGGCCAGCTCCACGGCCATGGTCCGGGTCAGCTCGACCACGCCGGCCTTGGCCGCGTTGTAGCCCACGAGGTTCTCGACCCCGCGGAAGCCGTTGATGGACGCGGTGGTGATGATCCGTCCCCCGCCCTGCTTGACCATCTGGCGCGCGGCGGCCTGGCAGCACAGGAAGACACCCGTCAGATTGACCCGCAGCACGCGATGCCACTGGGCCTCGGGATGCTCGAGGAAGGGAGCGGAATGCGCGATCCCCGCGTTGGCGAACATCACGTCGAGCCGCCCGAACTCCGCGACCACCCGCTCCACGAAGGCCTGCACCTGCCCGGCGTCGCCGACATCGACGCGGAGGGCGATGGCCTTGCCGCCTCGCTCGGCGATCTCCCTGGCCACGCCCTGGGCGGCGTCGAGCTCGACATCGCCGAGGGCCACGAGCGCGCCCTCGGCCGCGAAGGCGAGCCCCGTCGCGCGCCCGATGCCGAGCGCGCCCCCAGTGATGGCCGTCACCCGTCCCTGCAAGCGCATACGCCTACCTTCCTTCCCGATCAGGGTTAGTCTACGGACGCGGGCACGATCGATCCCGTCGGAGAGGAGACCAGTCGATGCGGCCGCTGATCAGCACGGGGTTGTGGCGGTGGATCGAGGAGAACCGGACCAGCTTCGAGCCGCCCGTGGGCAACAAGGTCCTCTGGGAGGACTCGCAGTTCACGGCCATGGTCATTCGTGGGCCGAACCGTCGCCGCGACTTTCACGACGATCCCTCCGACGAGATCTTCTACATGCTGAAAGGCGACATGACCCTCGAGTACATCGACGAGGGCGGCCGGCGCCAGACCGCGATCATCCGGGAAGGTGAGATGCTCCTCGTCCCCGCCCATACCCCTCACTCGCCCCATCGCCCGTCCGACACGTGGGGCCTCGTCATCGAGACCAAGCGCGGAGCCGCGGACGAGGAATCCCTTCTCTGGTACTGCGAGCGCTGCAATGCCGAGCTCCATCGCCTGACCATGGGCGCCATGGATATCGAGCGCGATCTGCGCGCCGCCATCGAAACCTTTGACGCCAGCGTGGAGCTCCGCACCTGCCGCCACTGCCACCACATCCAACCCGACCAAGCTCCCCTCCCGCTCCGACCGCCTTAGCCTTCGTCGGTCACGCGCGCCCGTCTCGCGTTCTGGCTGCCCCCTCATTTACTCAGCCCTCGCCCCCGGAGGGGGAGAGGGCCGCCCTTCGAGCTGAAGGCGAAGCCCTGAGGCGAGGGCTGAGTAGACAAGGGGGATGAGCCGCCCTACACCGTCATCCCACTCCCGCCGTCGAAGTTCACCGAGGCGCCCGTGATGTAGGTGGCGCGCTCGGAGACGAGGAAAGCGAAGAGATCGGCGAACTCCGAGGCGTGGGCGACGCGTCCGAGGGGCACGCGCAGCTTGGCCAGCTCCGCGTAGTGCGCCTCGAGGTCGCCCTTGGCCCGCTTGGCGATCTGGGCGCTGCGCACGAGCCCGATGCAGATCGTGTTGACCCGGATATTGTCGGCCGCGTACTCGTTGGCGAGCGACTTGGTCAGGTTGAGGCCGGCCGCGCGCGTCACCGAGGTGGGCAGGGCCCGGGGCTGAGGCGCCTTGCCGCCCACCGTGGTGATGTTGACGATGCGCCCACCGCCACGCTTCTTCATGTGGGGGATGACCAGGCGAGACATGCGCACGGCGCCCATGACCTTGAGGTCCCAGTCCGCCTGCCACGTCTCGTCGTCCACCTTCTCGAAGGCCGCGGCCGCCGAGGTGCCGGCGTTGTTGAGGAGGATGTCGACCCCGCCCCATTGCGCGACCACCGCATTGACGAGCCCCTCGCAATCGGCGGCCCGGCTGACATCGGCGACCTGGGCGAGCACGTGGCCGCTGGTGCTCTTGCGAATCTCGTCCGCCGTCTGGTCGAGGTGCTCCTTGCGGCGCGCGCAGATCGCGACCCGCGCGCCCTCGGCGGCCAGCTTCTCCGCCGCGGCGCGACCCAGCCCATCGCTCCCGCCGGTGATGATGGCGACCTTGCCGTTCAGTCCGAGATCGAGCATGAACGATCCTCCTGGGGTATGGGTTAGAAGAACATCGTCAGGTTCTTGGCGAGCAGCACACTCTGGTCGAGGACGATCTTGCGGCGGGCGATCCGCCAGTCTCCGTTCACCCGCCGCAGCACGTCTTCGCGCTTGCCGACGAGGAAGTCGGTCTCCGTCTCCACGCGGTTCCGGTACACGAGGAATCGGCTCCTGACGTCGACCTCAGCCGGCCTCGCCTGCATGACCTGGACGTTGGAGATGATGTGGCAGATTCTCGAGGGCGGCTCTTCCGCCCAGTGGATGCCGGTGAGGATCTGTCGCACGCGACGCGTGAGCGTGTCCTTGCCCTCGTCGAACCAGCTGGCGTCGACGCCCTGCCGCGTGAACTCGCGTTCCGGCTCGTCGCGCGGGACGTTGCGCCGCAAGGGCATCCAGTAGTGGGCGTCCTCGGTGAAGAGCTCGAGCCACTCCTCGTAGCGTCGCTCGTCCAGGAGATCGGCCTCCCGGTAGAGGAAGCTCTCGATCTCCTCCTTGAGAAGGAGCCGATCGAGGGGCGAGGACTCGGCGCTCACGGCGTGGCGATCTCCCCCCAGCTCTCCGCCTCCATGAGCTGGCGCCAGCGCGTGTAGAAGCCGCGCTGGTTGTGCTCGCTCGCGTTGGCCTCCGTCACGTCGTTGATCACCCCGGGCAGCGTGAGCCCGTGGTCCTCGAAGGCCGAGGTGGCCCGGCCCAGGCCCATCTCGTAGTTGTAGGGGTACTGGCGCGCGATGGTGCCGCGGCTCGCCGCGTGCGCGTAGTTCCAGTTCTCCATGTCGTCCTGCTCCGTCAGCCCCGACGGACCGGAGTAGCGGATGTAGTACTGGCGGAGGAAGTCCTTGACCTCGGCCGGCGCGTCCGCGTCCACGAGATACCACCGCCACGCCTCCGTCTGGTGCGGGCCGCGCGGGTGCCAGGCCGCGATGGTCCGCGGCTGGCGCGCCAGGGGCGACGTATTGGGGAACATGGTGCCGGGGCCCCCGAAGAGCCGCCACTCCGCGCCGCGCCGGCGCTTGCGCTCCTCCTCGCAGTGCCGGAAGTAGTCCGCGACGATGGGGGCGTCCTGGTAGGCGGGCGCGAGGGGCGCATCGTGCGGCCGGAGGAAGGCGATCATCGAGTGGCCGAGATCGGGGAACGACACGTCGAGCCAGCGCGCCTGGTTCCGCTCCCCCATGTCGCGGCGGCCCTTGCCGCTGGGCCCGATGCCGACCATGTCGACCGAGCGATGGCTGACCCCGTGGTAGCGGTCGCCGGAGAAGTTCTCGGCGGGGAACTTCCAGTTGCAGGGGATCAGCCACTTGTGGGTGCCGCCGATCACCTCGGTGCCGCCCTCGCGCCCGTCCCACGCGTCGAGCAGGAGGTCGAGATAGAGCTTGTAGCCGCCGAGATATTCCTCGAAGGACGGCGCCGAACTGTCCCAGGTCGCCCAGATCGTCCCCTTGTAGTTCTTCATCTGGGCGACCTCGATCAAGCCCCAGCGCGCCCGGTCGAGCTGCGCCCCGTAGGCGTCCTTCGCGAAGGGAACGCCCACGAGGGCGCCGTCGGTGCCGTAGCTCCAGCCGTGATAGGGGCACTGGAACTCGACGGTGTGCCCCTCATCGTAGCGGCACACCTTCATCCCGCGGTGCCGGCACGAGTTCAGAAAGACGCGGATGCGTCCCGAGGCGTCGCGGCATACGATGACGGACTCCTCGCCCATGGAGGACACGACATAGTCGCCCGGGCGCGGGATCTGGCTCTGGTGGCCGAGGAAGAGCCAGGCGCGGGCGAACACGCGCTCGAGCTCCTGGCGGTAGATCGCCTCGCTCACGAAGATCTCGCGGCTGACCATGCCGCGATCGACATCGACCAGGGCCTTCAGGCTGCCGCCATCGAGACTTCCCGAGGTCGGGCCGGACATTGTCCTCTCCTCTCTCGCTACCGTGCTGCCGAGGGTGCCGCTGACGATAGCGCCGGGCCGGCCCGCCCGCAAGCGGACTCATGGCGCGGCGTGCCCAGGGCGACTTGACGCGGAGCCTCTTTGGGCAGATTCTCTGGCGCACCGGGCGCGGACAAGGACACGGTCGTCACTGCGATACTCTCGCGTCACCCCAAGGGAGGCTCTTCCATGATCTACGAGATCCGGACCTACACCCTGAAGCCCCGCAGCCTCGGCGAAGTCGAGAAGCGGTGGGCAGAGGCCTACGAGTACCGCAAGAAGTACTCGCCCCTCGCCGCCTTCTGGCACACCGAGGTCGGCCCCCTCAACGAGATCATTCACGTGTGGCCGTACACGGATCTCGCCGAGCGCGCGCGTATCCGGGCGGAAGCGGCCAAGGACCCCAACTGGCCGCCCAAGACCCGGGAGTTCATCGTGCATCAGGAAGTGGAAGTCGTGGCGCCGTTCCCGTTCATCCCCGAGGTCACGCCCGGCACGGTGGGCCCGATCTTCGAGATGCGGTGCTACAGCCTGGCGCCGGGCTCGCTGCCGGCCGTCATGGAGCGGTGGAAGGGAAAGATCGCCGAGCGCACGAAGCTGTCGCCGGTCGTGCTCGCGGGCGGCGTGGAGTTCGGCCAGGCCAACCGGTTCATCCACATCTGGGCGTACAAGAGCATGGACCAGCGTCTGGCCATCCGCGAGCAGGCGCGCAAGGCCGGCGTGTGGCCGCCGCCGGGCGGCGGCGACGAGCTGCTCGCCCAGGCCAACAAGATCATGATGCCCTCGTCCTTCTCGCCCCTGCAGTAAGGTGCATCGCAACGACAGGGACCGGGCACAGCTCTGAAAAGCTCGCAGGCGGCTCAAAAAGGTCCAGATGCGAGGCGGCGCCCGAAGGCCGCAGGTGAGGCGTACTCCCTGTACGTTGAACCTGCGGCCGAGGGCGCCGCACTCCCGCAGATGGGCCTTTTTGAGCCGCCTGCTAGATCACGCCGTCGGCCTTCAGCCGCTCCAAATCTTCTGCGCCGAGAGACAGCAGCTCCTTGTAGACCTCGGCGTTGTGCTGGCCGAGAAGCGGGGCGGGGCGGATCTCGGTCGGTGACTTCGAGAGCTGGACGGGATTGCCGGGCATGGTGAACTCGCCCCATCCCGGATGCTGGATCGTCGTCACCATGCCACGAGCTTTCAGGTGCGGGTCGGACAGGATCTCGGTCGGGGTGAGCACGGCTCCCGCGGGCACGCCGGCCCCGCCCAGCTCGGCCATCACCTCGTGCTTGGTCCGCGTCATCGTCCACTGCTCGACGAGGGCGTTGACCTCGTCCTTGTGCGCGCCACGCCACTTGGGATCCGACCACTCGAGATGCCCGATCAGATCCGCGCGCCCGATCTTCTGCAAGAGCGCGTCCCACATGTGCCGGCGCACGGGCTGCGGGTAGATGTAAGCGTAGTCGTCGGGGCCGCCCGGCTTGCAGCGATAGATGCCCGAGGGCGCGGTATTCGCGATCTCGTTGCCGCGGCGGGGCTCGAAGTCGCCGCCGGCATAAGCCAGCCGCATGGCGATGCGGCAGAGGTTGACCACCGCGTCCTGCATGGACAGCTCCACGCGCTGACCCTGTCCCGATGCCTGCCGCTGCCACAATGCGGCCATCACCCCGAAAGCCGCGTGCACTCCGGTGCCGGAATCGCCGATGGTCGGCCCGGGCTTGAGCGGCGGTGACCCGGGGAAGCCCGTCAGGGCCATGGCTCCGCCCGTGGCCTGGGCGATCATGTCGAAGCTCTTGTACTCGCTGTACGGCCCATAGGTGCCGAAGCCCTTGACCGAGAGGTAAATCAGCCGCGGGTTGATGGCGGCGAGCGCGTCATAGCCGAGGCCGTTCTTCTCCAGCGCCCCCGGGGCCTGGTTCTCGGCGAAGACGTCAGCCTGCTTGACCAGGTCGAGGAGCATGGCCTTGCCCTTCGGGTGCTTCATGTTGAGCGTGACGCTCTTCTTGTTGCTGTTCAGGGTGAGGAAGTAGCTACTGTCCACGCCAGGCTTCTCCGCGCGGCCGTACCGCCCCGGATCCCCCTTCCCGGGCTCCTCGACCTTGATGACCTCGGCGCCCAGCCAGGCAAGGAGCTGAGTGCACGATGTCCCCGCCTCGAACTGGGTCATATCCAGGACGCGAATGCCATTGAGCGCTTTCATGGACGGCTCCTCTCGTGACGGCTCGCCCGATCATAAATCATCTCGGGCGACGGCGATGAAGAAGCTTCGGTTTCACTTGACGCCGAGCCTCTTTGGGCCGATCTTCGGTCGCATGCCAGGCGTGAAAGACCGGGTGGCCGTGGTGACGGGAGCGGCCAACGGGCTCGGCCGCGAGATCGCGCTTCTCCTGGCCCGCGAGGGCGCTCGCGTGGCCCTCGGCGACCTCGACGGCGCCGAGCTCGAGCGCACCGCCGCCGCCATCACCAAGGCAGGCGGCGTGGCTGTGACTACGGCGGGCGACCTCACGGAGGAATCAGGCGCAACTCGACTCATTGATACGGCGGTCGAGAGTCTCGGCGGGCTCGACATCCTCGTCAACAACGTCGGGGGCAGCCGCAACCGCAAGGTCTGGGAGATGCCCGTCGAGGACTGGGATTTCGTCCTCCGCCTGAACCTGCGCCCGACCTTTCTCTGCACGCGCGCCGCCGTGCCGCACATGATGCGCCGGCGCTACGGGCGCATCGTCTGCATGTCCTCGGGGGCGCGCGAGGGCACGCCGTGGACGGCCTACTATCAGGGGGGCGCGGCGTACTCTGCGGCCAAAGCGGGAATCCACGGCTTCGTGCGCGACACGGCCCTCGAGCTGGCGGAGCACGGCATCAACGTCAACGCGGTGGCTCCCGGCCCCATCGACACGGAGCGCGCGGGCCCCAACCTCAAGCGCCTGAATGACACGGTCGACTACAGCCCGAACCGCATGACTCCCCTCCACCGGCTCGGCCAGCCGATCGAGGTGGCGCACGCCGTGCTCTTTCTCGCCTCGGAAGAGGCGAGCTACATCACCGGTCACACGCTGGCCGTGGCGGGAGGACGTTGATGCAGATGCCGCTGGAGGACATCCGGGTGCTCGACCTCAGCCACGCGCTGGCGGGGCCCTTCTGCTCCACCATGCTCGCCGACTTCGGGGCGGAGGTGATCAAGCTCGAGCCCCGCGGCGCGGGCGACATCGCGCGCGCGTGGGGATCGCCGCTGCCCGGCGGCGAGACCTCGTACTTCGTCAGCCTGCACCGCAACAAGAAAGGCATCGAGGTCGACCTCAAGCGCCCCGAGGGCAAGGAGCTCTTCTTCAAGCTGGTCGAGCGCTGCGACGTCGTGCTGGAGAACTACCGCACGGGCGCCCTCGCGCGCCTGGGTCTGGCCTACGAGGAAGCGCGCAAGCGGAACGCCGGCATCGTCTACTGCTCCGTCTCGGGCTTCGGCCAGGACGGCCCTTATCGGGATCGCGCCGCCCTCGACCTCATCCTCCAGGCGGAGAGCGGGATGATCAGCGTCACCGGCGAGCCCGGCTCGCACGGCGTGCGCTGCGGAACCTCCGTGGCGGACATGACGGCGGGGATGTACGCGGCCTACGCGATCATGCTCGCCCTGCGCGTGAAGGAGCGGACCGGTCGCGGCCAGGCCATCGACGTGTCCATGCTGGAAGGCCAGCTCTCGCTCCTCGGCACCATGATCGGCGGCTATCTCGCCGACGGCGAGCTGCCCGAGCCGATGGGCACCGCTTACAAGGCCCTCCTGCCGTACCAGACGTTCAGGACGAAGACGCGGGATCTCGCCCTCGCCGTGGGCAGCGAGAAGCTCTGGAAGGTCTTCTGCCCGGTCATCGGCCGGCCGGAGCTGGCCGACGACCCGCGCTATCGCACGAACGCCGAGCGCGCCCGCAACCGCGAAACCCTCATCCCGAGCCTGCAAGACACGTTTCTCACGCGCTCCTACGAGGAGTGGGAGCAGCTTTTCATACAGAACGGCATCCCCGTGGGCGCCATCAACCGCATCCCGGAGATCGTCGACCATCCCCAGGTGAAGGCGCGCGGCACCCTGGTGGAGATGGACCATCCCCGCGCAGGAAAGGTGCGCATGGTCGGCGTGCCTGTGCGCCTGTCGGAGACGCCGGGGGCGGTGCGCACGCCGTCTCCCACACTGGGAGAGCACACCGAAGAGGTGCTGCGCGGGCTGCTCGGGCTGGGGACGGAGGAGATCGCGGCGCTCAGGGCTGCCGGCGCCATTCGCTGACTCGCGAGGGGCCGGGCGCGCTCAGCCGAGAGGAGCCTGCAGACCGCTCATCCGTAGCCGCGCCACCACGGGCAGATGATCAGAGGCCACCCGAGCCAGCCGGCTCCGGTGCACGCGAAACCCGTCGGACACGAGGTGGCGGTCCCAGTAGATTCGGTCGAGCGGGAAGATCGGCAGCGGGGCCGGGTGCGTGCGGCGGATGCGCGGCCCATGCAGCTCGCGGCGGAGCGCCCGCCCGACCGGGCCGCGGAACGGGAACCACTCGTTGAGGTCGCCGATGACCACGCGCGGGCCCGTCAGATCGGCGTGCAGGATGTGCTCGCGCACCAGCCGCTTCACCTGATCGGCACGCTCGCGAACCTTCAGTCCGAAGTGCACGTTGAAGACGTGAAGCAGCTCGTCCGCGGACATGGTGAGGTCGAGCCGGATCCCGCCCCGCGGCTCCCGCTCCGCCCAGGAGAGATCGAAGGTGTGGCTGCGATGGATGGCGAAGCGGGTGAGCACGGCATTGCCGTAGGGGACGGCCGTCCGGTCGTGGGTCGGACCCATGGCCACGTGCATGCCGAGGCGCTCGGCCAGCGCGTCGGCCTGGGGGTGGAGGACCTCCTGGAGCCCGACGAGGTCGGCGTCGATCTCCTCCAGCACCGCAGCGATCCGATCGAGCTTCACGCGCCGATCCAGGCCGCAGCCCTTGTGAATGTTGTAGCTGGCCACGGTGAACGTCATGGCCTCAGCATACCGGGTACATCAAAAAACGCCAACATTCAGTCTGAGCGGGACTGGGCTACTCCTTGACCCGCTTGCGTCCGGCCTCGAACATCTGCTTCAACTTGTCGGCCATGATGCGGCGCCCGATCCCGCGCTAGAAGGAGCCGCCAAAGCCGGCCACCTGGTCGGTGAATGCGTGGCTCGCGGAGACGACGATGGTCCCCTCCTGGACCGGCAGAAAGCTGGCCACGGCCTGCTCGGCGTTGTAGCCGGTGCTGACGTAGTACTGGCGCTGCACCACCGCACGGGCCGCGCCGTCGGAAGCCGCGAGGATGTGCGTCAGCACGTACGTCGGCTTGCCTTGAATGTTGCACTTCGCCCAGTAGAAGTTTTGCCGCATCGTGGGAAGCGTCGCCTGCGGGTAGCCGAGGAGAACCGCGTGTGGGTACTTGTAGAGGAACTTCATGTAGGAGTGCGTGGGTGTGGAGTCGAGGTAGAAGTAGTACTCCTTCACGTCCTCGCCGTGGTTTCCCTGCGGTCCGGTCAGCCCGAAGAGGCGCTCCTTCAGGATGGGGTCGCGCCCGTTCCACAGCGCCAGGGCGAAGCAGAGCCGCTGATGGTTGTCCGAGATGGCCCCCAGCCCGTCCTCCCCCCAGCGATAGGCGCGCGAGCGCGCGTGATCGTGCGGGAAGTAATCCCAGGCGGTGCCGCCCGGGCTGTAGTCCTCGCGCACCGTGCCCCACTGGCGCTCGGAGAGGTGGGCCCCCAGCGCCGCCAGTGGGCGGAGCGCGCTTCCGCTTCGAGCAGCCGCTGCTGCTCGGCGATCATGGCCATCTTGACGGGTCCGCCAGCTCCGTCCACGCCCGCAGCACCTCAGCAACCGTCCAGGCCTGCGCGGGACAACCACCCGGGGAGTGAGGCGGCTCACCGTCGAAGACCTCGCCCAACGTGCCAACGCCGTAGGCGCCAAGGTGCTTTCCCAGAGGCTCGACGAGGGCGAGAGCGGCCTCGCGGTCCCCGAAGACCTTGTAGTGAGCGAGGGCGAAGGGACCGAGCAGCCATCCCCACACCGTGCCCTGGTGATACGCGCCGTCGCGCTCCCGTGGACCGCCCTGATAGCGCCCTTTGTAGTCGGGATGGCGCGGGTCGAGGCTTCGAAGCCCGAAGGAGGTCAACAGATGCCGGGCGCAGACCTCGACGACCCCGCGCTGGCGCTCTGGCATGAGCGGGCTCGTGGGCAGCGAGACGGCGAAGATCTGATTCGGCCTCACGGCCGCGTCGTTCCCGGATGGCCCGTCGAGGACATCGAAGCAGCAGCCCTCGGCGGCGTTCCAGAAGCGCTCGAAGCCCGCCGCCACGCGCGCCGCTTCCGCCTCCCATTCGCCCGGCGCGCGCTTGAGCCTGCGCGCGAAGACGGCCATGGCGCGGAGCGCGTTATGCCAGAGAGCGTTGATCTCGACGGGCTTGCCGGTGCGCGGGGTCACGACCCAGTCGCCCACCTTGGCGTCCATCCAGGTCAGCTGCACCCCGGCCTCACCCGTGTGCAGGAGTCCGTCAGCCTCGTCCTGGCCGATCCCGTAGCGCGTCCCCCTCCGGTGCCAGCCGATGATGTCGGCGAGGACCGGATAGAGCTCGGCCAGGAAGGCATCGTCCTCGGTGGCGGCGTGATAGGAGCGGACGGCCTCCATGTACCAGAGCGCGGCGTCGGCCGTGTTGTACTCCGGGGTCGCCGTGCCATCCGGAAAGCGGTTCGGCAGCATGCCCCGGTCGATGAAGCGCGCGAAGGTTGCCAGCACGCGCTTCGCCACCGCGGGACGTCCGGTCGCCAGGGCAAGACCCGGCAGAGAGATCATCGTGTCGCGCCCCCAGTCCTCGAACCACGGGTAGCCCGCGATGACCGAGAGGCCCTCGGGCGAGTTCGCCAGCGGCCGGCGCACCACGAACTGGTCCGCCGCGAGCACAAGCTGCGACACCCACGCGGGCGCTCGCGTGGCCTCGGGGGCAACCTTCTCCCAGCGCGCGAGCATCGCGGCGGCGTATTCGTCCTGACGCCGCCAGGCCGCCTCCCCGTCGAGATCGGGCTCGCCTTCGGCCGAGAGCACCACGGTGATCGAGGCCCCCGGCGCGACCGAGGCGTGAAAGGTGCCGGCGTGGAGATGATCTTCGTGATGGTCCAGTCCCCGCTCGAGCTCGCGCTGGAGCTCATAGCCGTGGTACCAGTCCTGGGCGGGCTCGGCGCGCGCGGATTCGGCCATGAGCCTGAGCTGACGTGCGCCGTCGAAGGCCGTCACCACGAGACCTTCAGGCACGGCGTCCACCTTCATCCGCCAGCCGTCGGCGCGTGTCGTCGAGTGGTACTCGCGATAGTTCACGAGCGCCTTGATGGCGACCGTGACCGGCTCGAAGCCGCGGAGCAGGCGGTAGCGGACGTAGGTAGTATTGGCGCCCTGCTCCATCCAGACCCGCTTTTCGATGAGCGCGTCGGCGCAGGCATACGACCAGACGGCTGCGCCGCTGTTGATCCAGAAGCGCTCGATGAAATGATGCCCCTCCGGCGCTATGGCACCGCTCTGCCAACGATTGCTGCCGAGCTCCCAGGTAGCGCCTCCATAGGTGACAGCTTCCTCGAGCTTGGCCGCCAGCAGAGTGCGGCCGAGAGGCGGGGCGAGAGCGGCCACGAGGAGACCGTGGTGGCGGCGCGCGAGCGAGCCCGCCAGGGTACCGGAAGCGAAGCCGCCGATGCCGTTGGTGCAGAGCCACTCTCGCGATTCAGCGGCCGTGAAGTCTCCCGTGATGTCGCGGCCGAACTCGATCGGCTGGCTCAGCACTGTTTGTCGCTACACGCCGCACGCTCCGGGGCCGCGCTGGCCGACGGCAGCCACTGCGGATCTTTCAGATCCGTGACGACGGCAAAGCCGAGGACCGAGATCTGGAAGGCGGGCCCGCGTGCTCTACTAGCGCTCATACCCAAGCCCATAAGCCGTGGCGACAGGATCCTCTATTCTCAGCCGTGGGACCAGGGACTCGGAGCACCCCGGGCCTTGCCCAGGCCGGCGGCGCAATAGTGCTCTGGTGGCGGCGGCGGCGTCAACAAGTTAGAGTGAAGTCCGGAAGTCGGAGAAGATCGAATTCCCTCTGAGAGGAGGGGTCATGGCCGCTATGAAGTCTCTCATCTGCGTAGGATGCTGGCAGCACATGCGCATGCCCATCCCCATTCGCGGGCCGCTCTCCATTCCCTTCAAGCTGTGCGGGATCCGCATCAGCCAGATGAACCCCAACCTGTGCACCATCTGCGAAACGATGTTCACGAAGGTGAAGCGGAAGAAACAGATCGTCATCCCCGCGACCGTCCTGTTTGCCGACCTGCGGGACTACACCACCCTCTCGGAAAGCGTCGGAGAGACGCGGACCGTTGAAATGCTGCATCGCTTCTATGACGCATGCTCCGTGGCGGTGTGGGAGCGGGACGGAATCGTCAACAAGTTCATTGGCGATGCGGTCCTGGCCATCTTCGGCTTCCCGATCGTGCGCGAGGACCACGCGAGGCAGGCCGTGCTGGCGGGGATGGAGATCCAGAAGAGATGCCGGGAAGAACCGAGACTGACGACGACCGGCGAAGATGGCAAGCCACAGTCCATCGGGGTCGGCATCGGGATCCACACGGGCCAGGCCTCCATCGGCGAGGTCGGCACCGCCTACAAGGACTTCACGATCATCGGGCCCGTCGTCAACACCGCCTCCCGCATCCAGTCGGCGGCGCCGCCCGGTGACATCCTCGTCACCGAAGAGGTATACGGTCATGTCGCGGATCTCTTTCGGAACGCGGAGGCTCGGAGCTACCAGCTCAAGGGAATCCATCATCCGGTGAATGCCTATCTCTTACGCTGATCCTGAACCACACCATGCTACGAGAACCTCGGCGACATTCTGAAAGGATGATTCTCTCTCTGCGGACCATCCGGACGTAACGAAGCGAGAAACTTCGGTCGCAGATAGCTGGCCCTCAGCGCACCTCGATCCGGCGGGCACGGGCTTTGACGACGACGGTGCGGTCTTCGAGCGTCCAGCCTCGATCCGCGTCGGCGAGAGCCGGCCTTTCAAGACGGCGCAGGGGCTGGCCGTCGGCAGAGACGGCGGAGGGGGCGGCGATGTGGCGGAGGCGGAGGATGAAGGTGGCGGGCGTGGCGTTGGCCTCGAAGGTGAGCTGGCTGCCCGCGCGGCGGCAGCGGAAGTCGACGGTACCCGTATCGCCGCGGAGCGTGAACGTTGCCTCGGTCGTTACGAAGGCCTCCACGGTGAGCGGATCGGCCGGGCGCTGGTCCACGTACTCGCGCTCGGGGCCGAGGACGACGAGGCTGTCGTCCCGCACGTAGAGGGGGAGCTCGTGGAGCGGCACCTGGCGCCGTAAGACCGTCGGGCCTTCATGAACGGCGCCGCTCCACCAGTCGGTCCATCGTCCGGCCGGCAGATACGTGGTGACCTCGCCGCCAGGGTGCACGACAGGCGAGACGAGCAGCTCGCGTCCCAGGAAATACTGCAGGTCGAAGGCGTAGCCGGCCGGATCGGCCGGACACTCCATGACCATCGGCCGCATCAGCGGGATCCCGCTGCCCGCCGCTTCCCATCCGTAGCTGACCAGGTACGGGACGAGCCGGCTCCGGAGTCGCGCGTACTGCCGGAAGATCCGCAGCGCCTCGTCACCGAAGCGCCACGGGTCTCGTGAGGTGGCGCCGTGACAGCGGCTGAGCGACGAGAGGAGCCCGCACTGGGCCCAGCGCACGTAGAGCTCCGGAGTGGGCTCGCCCCAGAAGCCGCCGATGTCGTGGCTCCAGTAGGCGAGCCCGCTCAGGGAGGCGGCGAGGCCGCCACGCAGGGTGTTGGCCAGGTCCGTGAACGTGCACTCCGAGTCCCCGGACCAGTGCGCCGGATAGCGCTGCACGCCGGGCGCGGCGCTGCGTGACCAGGCCACGGGTCGCGCGGTGTGCGCGCGCGTCGCCTCGAAGCATTCGCGCTGGTAGAGCAGGGGGTACGGGTTGTGCATCTGCGCGCCCGTGAGGCCGTTGGCGAAGCAGGCGTCCTCCGGGATTTCCTCGCCGAAGTCCGGCTTGAACGAATCGGCCCCCAGCGCGAGCTGGGCCTCGAGCTTGCCACGGAACCACGCGGCGGCCTGGGGCTCCGTGAAGTCGACGATGGCGCAGAGACCCATCCCCCGCTCCGTCCGCTGATTCCAGACGATGGGCTGATACACGCTGCCGTCGGGCCGGCGCAGGAAGTAGCCCTTGTCCGCGCCCTCGTGGTACATCGCGCTGTGGAGGGAGACATACGGGTTGATCCACAGGCAGTTGTGAAATCCCTCGCGGTGGAGCTCGCCGAGCAGGCGCTTCGGCTCGGGGATCCGGGCCGTGTCCCACTCGAAGTCGCACCACATCTGGGCGCGCTGCCAGAACGAGTCCAGGTGAAAGACGTCGCACGGAATTCCTTCGCTCCGCATCCGGCGCGCCTGCTCCAGCACGGAGGCCTCCGTGAACGGCCCGAAGTAGGTCGAGGTCCACAACCCGAAGGCCCACTCGGGGGGCACGGCGGGTTTCCCGGTCAGGTCGGTATACGCCGACACGATTTCTTTCGGCGTGCCCGCGATGAGGTAGTAGTCCAGCTCGTCTCCCTCTGCCTCGATGGTCCAGGTCCGGTTCGACCGGCTGCCCACGTGGAAGGTGACGGCGGTGGGGACGTCCACGAAGAGCCCGTAGCCCCGGCTCCCGACGAGGAGCGGAAGGTTCTTGTAGGCCAGATCCGAGCGGGCGCCGTAGGGATTCTGGTTCCAGATCCGGACCGTGCGGCCCACCAGGTCGAGACGCGTGAACCGCTCCCCGCTGCCGTAGAAGTGATCGTCGGAATCGAGCAGCAAGGTCTCGAGCACGCCCAGCACCCGGCGAACCGGATCGTGGGGGAGGCTCTCGACGGCAAAGCCGGGGCGAGGCCCAAGCCGGTGCGCGGCGAAGTTGACGTCGTCGGAGACCTCGTGGGTAAGTAGCCGGCCGTCGGCGCCGCGGAAGGTGAGCTGCCAGGGGTCGAGGCTCGCCTCGACGGCAAGGTGCTCCGTGCGGAGCGTCACCTGCCCGGCGTCTTCCTCCGCCGACCACGCACCGGGAGTGGGACGCTCCACGACGTAGGTGAAGGGCTTGGGCGCGGGCGCGGGGCCGGCGGTGATCCGGACGCGGACAATCGCTGGCGCGACGGCTTGGATCGTCACCCGGGCCGCGGCCAGGCCCTCGGTGACACATGCGAACTCGATGCCCTGCGGCGTCCGCTCCCATCCGAGCGCCCGCGCGAGACCGATGTGCCGGGATTCCATCCCCTACCCCTTGACCGCCCCCAGCGTCAGACCTTTCACCAGGTAGCGCTGGAGGACGAGCGTCATGACGACGTTGGGCAGCATCACCATCACCGCGGCCGCGCTCATCTCGCCATAAAGCGGCCCGGCGTCGGTGTTCAGGCCGGCGATCACCACCGGCAGCGTCTTGGCGTCCACCCCGCTCAGGATCAGCGCGAAGAGGAACTCGTTCCACGAGGCGAGGAACGCGAAGATGGCGGCGACGACGAGGCCGGGCGCGGCGATCGGAATGACGATCCGCAGCAGCACCCCGAGGGGGGTGCATCCGTCGATCAACCCCGCCTCCTCGACCTCGAGGGGGACGTCGACGAAGAAGCCAATGAGGAGCCAGATGGAGAAGGGCAGGGCGAAGGAGACGTAGGCGATCACCAGGCCCGTGTAGGTGTCGAGGAGGCCAAGCCGCTGCATCATCAGATAGTACGGCACGACCAGCACCATGCGGGGCGCCATCCGCGTGACGAGGACGAGGAAGCGCACCGCTGCCGAGGCCCGGAAGCGGAAGCGCGCGAACCCGTAGCCGGCAAGCGTCCCGAGCACGATGCTGCCGATGGTCGTTCCGATGGCGATCACCAGGCTATTGGCCAGGTAGTGGGCGAAGGGGATGTTCGTGAGGACGAGCCGGTAATTCTCGAGGATGGGCGAGAAGAGCCACTGGGGCGGCCGCGCGTAGAGGCTCAGCTCGGTCTTGAACGAGGCGGTGGTGATCCAGTAGATCGGGAAGAGCGTCCAGGCGAGGATCGGTCCCAGCGTCAGCGCCGTCAGCACGGTCCGCGTGCGCGTCGGCCTCACGCCTCCGCCCCCGCGTGGCCGCCCGGCCGAAGGATCCCCCGCATGAGGAGAAAGCACAGGAGCGCGACGAGCGCGAGCGTGACCATGCCGATGGCGTTGGCCTGCCCCATGTGCCCCAGACCGAAGAGCCGATAGTTCAGCATCTGGATCGTCTGCGTGGCCGTTCCCGGCCCGCCCCCCGTCAGCACGAAGATGATGTCGAACTCGCGGAAGGCATCCATCCCGCGGATCAAGACGGCGAGCAGCATGATGTAGGTCAGGAGCGGCACGGTGATGTGGCGAAAGGCCTGCCAGCCCGAAGCACCGTCGACAGCAGCGGCCTCGAACAGCTCGGCGGGCAGGACCTCGAGACCGGCGTACATCACGAGGAACATGAACGGGATGGTCCGCCAGGCGTCGACCAGGGCGATGGAGACGAGGGCGAGCGTGGGGTCGCTGAGCCACGGCGGGCGGCCGAACCCGAACAGCTCCAGGTAGTGGTTGAGGACGCCGATCTCGGGATGGAAGATCACGCGCCACATCGTCGCGCCGACCACCGGCACCACGAAGAGCGGGAGGAGCAGCAACACGCGAAGCGGCCGCAGAAAGCGAAAGGGCTGGGAGAACAGGAGGGCGAGCCCGAGGCCGGCGAGGAACTCGAGGAGGACAGCGCCGAAGGTGAAGAGGCTGGTCACCACCACGGCCCGCCAGAACTCGGCCTCGCCGGCGAGCCGCGAGTAGTTGGCAAGTCCGACGAAGCGGATGTCGCGCGGGCGAACGAGCCACCAGTCGTAGAAGCTGACCCACGCGGAGTAACCGAGCGGCACCAGGTCGATGACGAACAGGAAGGCCAGGCCCGGGAGCAGGAACCAGCGTCCTGCCCGAGCGTGACCCACGCTCGCCTCGCGCCCCTATTTCCCGAGGATCCGGTTGGTCCCCGCGTCGATCTCCTTGAGGGCGGCCGGGAGCGTCAGCTCGCCGGCCGTGAGCTTGCCCGCGGTGATCCGCAAGTGCTCCTGGATGTCTGCGTACTCGCGCAGGCGCGGGCGCTCCTTGGTGATCTGAAGGCTCTCGAACAGCGTCTCCGCGTAGGGCAGCGCCGCCTTCGTTCCGGGGTCTTTGAGCACCGACACCCGCGGGCTGTGGATCGCCGAGGTGGCGCTGGGGAACTTGACGGCGGCGAGACCGAACTCCTTGCCGCTGAACCAGGTGGCGAACTGCCACGCGGCGTCCTGGTTCGGGCTGTTCTTGGCGATCGCGATCGTCCACACGCCCCGCATGGGAGTCTGTCGGACCGCTTTGGGCACGAGAGCGTAGCCGAGCTTTCCCGCCACGGACGAGCGGGTCTTGTCCTCCATGGGCTTGGCCCCCGAGGCCCACTGAATCGCCATGACGGCCTGGCCGAGCTGGATCGCCTTGTTCACGTCAGCGAAGTTGTAGCTCTTCACGTTGGGCGGCGCGTACTTCAGCAGCTCGAGAAACACTTCGCCGCCCTTCCGGCCGGCCTCCGTGTCGAGACCGCCCCGACCGCGGCTGTCCACGAGCTCGGCGCCGTAGGACCACATGGCGAGCAGCATGTAGAGCCCGGTCTGGACGTCGCTGCTCGCGGTGATGGCGATCCCGTACTGCTGCTTGGCGGGATCGTGGAAGGCCTTCGCGGTCGCGAGCAGCTCGTCCCAGGTGGCGGGGGGCCTGAGACCCTTCTGGTCGAACAGGTCTTTGCGATACACGAGGAGCTGGACGTTGGGATCCACGGGCACGGCGTACTGGGTGCCCTGGAAGGCGCCCGCCGCCACCGTGGTGGGCACGAAGTCCTTCAGCTCGAGCGTCTTCATCCGCTCGTTGAGGGGCAGGAGGAACTCCGAGAGTGGTGCGATCCACGGCTCGTCCATGAAGAGCACGTCGTAGCGGCCGCCCGTGCTGAGAGACAGGAGCTGCTTCTTGTAGAGATCCCCGAAGGGGGCGGAGTCGACCACGACCTTGATGCCGGTCTTCTTCTCGAACTCCGGCAGGCTTGCCCGCAGCACGTCTTCCTTGTAGCCGGCGAGCATGGAGAGCGTGATGCTCTTGCCCTGCGCGGCCGCGGGCGCGCCCACGGTGAGGAGCGCGAGAGCGGGGGCGATGGCCAGGGCAGTCACCAGGCACGAGCGGGCCCGGCTCGGTCGACCGAGAAGCGTCATTGCTCTCCTCCATGCGCCGTCACTGCCGCGAGAGCGCGTCTTCACGCGGGAACACGCCGACGAAATTCGCGATGCGCCCGAGAATCCGCTCAAAGAAGCGCGGTGTCAAGGGGCTCCCGGCGAGGGAGAGAACGAAGTCGCGGCCCCGTGCATGCGCCATGGCAGAATGACGCGATGCCAGCCGACCGACGGGCGCCCGACCCATATTTCCTCTACGGCACCGCGTGGAAGGAAGAGCGCACGCCGGCCCTGACCGAGCTCGCCCTCCGGACAGGCTTCCGCGGCATCGACACCGCCAATCAGCGCCGGCACTACTTGGAGGCCGGCGTGGGCCAGGGGCTCGCCACCGCCTATCGCGCGGGGATCGTCACGCGCGCGGACCTCTTCCTGCAGACGAAGTTCACGTACCAGCGCGGCCAGGACCAGCGGCTGCCCTATGACCCCACCGCCGACCTTTCCACTCAGGTGGCCCAGTCCATGGCCAGCTCGCTCGAGCACCTCGGCACCGACCACGTCGACTGCTACGTGCTGCACGGGCCCGCTTCCGGCCATGGCTGGAGCGAGGAGGACGGCGAGGTATGGACCGCCATGGTGAAGGAGCGCGAGGCCGGGCGCACGCGGCTCCTGGGCGTGAGCAACGTCTCCCTGCGGCACCTCGAGCAAATGATGGCCGCGCACACGGAGACCCCGGCCTTCGTCCAGAACCGCTGCTTCGCCCAGCTCGGCTGGGACCGCGATGTTCGGGCGTTGTGCCAGGCTCGAGGGATCACCTACCAGGGCTTTTCGCTCCTCACCGCCAATCCGGAGGTGCTGCGCCACCCGCTGGTCGCGCGGCTCGCCGCTCGCGCCCAGGCCACGCCCGCCCAGGTGGTGTTCTGCGTCGCTCACGCGATCGGCATGCTCCCGCTCACCGGCACCTCCAGCGCCGAGCACATGAAGCAGGACCTTGCCAGCCGCGACCTCACCCTCTCCGCCGACGAGGTGCAGGCGATCGAGTCGCTCGCCGGCTGATCGGGTCAGAATGACGCACTGACAGGACTCGGGACCCCCGAGATATTTTTCGTCACTCGTCCAATTCTTCCGCTCGACAAGTGCTCGCCGCCACGATGTTCCTGCTCCGGCACGTGAGTTGCTCTCAGCTTGCTGATCATGGCCGGCGTGGGCAATACGATGCGGGGCGAGCTGAACCAGAACACGGCAACGGCGATCCCGATCCAGCTCCGGTCGACCCTCCAGGACCTCGTGCTCGGCCACGAGGAAGGCGAGCGGCTACGCGAGACGGGGCTCCGGTCTCCCTTCAGGGTGATTCCCGCTCGAGCCGGCATGTGGGTCAACGGCACGCACCTGACGTGGCGCCAGCTCTCGATCCTGTTCGGCCGCCCGCCCGCCCTCGACCCGTCAGATCCGGCCTAGAACGCTCCCCATCCCCGCGCTGTCGAGCCCGCGCACGAAGTGGTCGAGTCCCTCCGCGAGGGACACCGCCGGCTCGAAGCCGAGCGCGCGCAGCCTCGTGATGTCCAGGACGAGGTGCCGGTAGTCTCCCACCCGGTACCGCTGGCTCGGCTCCACGGCAACGTCCCGGCCGAGCCGGCGCCCGAGGTGCTCGGCCAGCTCCCGCACGCTGCGTCCGGTGCCGCTGCCCACGTTGAAGACCTCGAACGCCGCGCGCTCGTCCCCGGCGGCGAGAAGGCTCCCCCGCACCGCATCGTCCACGAAGATCCAGTCGCGCTGCTGCTCGCCGTCCTCGTAGAGCGTGGGCGCCTCGCCCCGGCAGAGCCGCGTGGCGAAGGCCGTGATGACGGTGCTGTAGGGGTTCGCGAGGGACTGGCCGGGACCGTACACGACGCCGTAGCGCAGGACCGCCGTGGGAACGTCGAGACGCCGGCCCATGAGGAGGGCGAGCCGCTCCGCCGCGAGCTTGGAGACGCCGTAGGCCGAGACGGGAGCGGGCGTGGCGCCCTCGGCCGTGGGCACCCCGGTCAGGCCGCGCCCGCAGGCGGGGCAGGACGGCTCCCATTCCCCTCGCTGGAGCTGGGCGAGCGGGCGCAGCTCGGGATGCTGGAGGCCGTCACTCGCGCAGCGGTACGTCCCTTCGCCGTAGACGCCGAGGGAAGAAGCGACCACGACCTTTCTCACGCGGGAGGTCACGCTCTCGAGCGCGTGGTACAGCTCCGCTGTCCCTCCGGCATTGACGTCGAGATAGCGGCGGGCGTCGGTATCGGCCCCGACCGCGGCCGCCATGTGGAAGACGAAGTCGACCTCCGGGAGCGCTCGCGCCCACGTCCCGGGGTCGCGCACGTCGCCGCGAACGATCTCGATCCGGCCTGCCGCCATCTCGCTGTCGAGGACGCGCACCCGGCATCCCCGGGCCAGGAGCGCGGCGGCGAGGCGCGAGCCGATGAAGCCCGCGCCACCGGTCACGAGGGCGAGGCTACCGGAGATATCCATGACGTCTCGAGGGCCGACGGCGCCAGTCCCATCCCAGGGCGCGCAGCCCGCGGGCGAGGGGGCCGCGCAGCGCCGGCGGGGTCCAGAGCGCGGGCAGATAGAGCAACGCGGTAGGAGGCCACGGCCTGGCCCAGAAGAGGCGGGCAATGAAGCGCGTCGCGTGGACGAGCTCCTTGCCCGTGCCCGTCATGCACGCCGACACGGCCACCTCGCGCGTGAGGGTGGCCACCCGCTCCGCGACGAGGCGACGGTCGTGGGCGTTGCAGCGGGCGGCGTGCGCGCGCAAGACGGGCAGCGTGTCGAGGGGC
>WNFD01000301.1_pt1 | contig 67293 bp, 64 predicted proteins | sample 5400491 | NCBI WGS metagenome assembly WNFD01 (sample SAMN13153343, study PRJNA577476) | soil metagenome | isolation source: 120 cm saprolite under Douglas fir tree site 2 hole 2 replicate 2 | place: USA:California | collected 2015-04-18 | reverse complement strand
AGCGGCCAGCGCTACTGCCCGCAGATGGCCGCCGCGGCGCCTGTAGTGCCCAGCTCCGGTCCCTGCGCCGCCTCGAACTGCTGATCCGCCGCGCATGGCGAGGCGTTGAAGACCGGGGTAACAGGTCCCGCCGCCCGTTCGGCATAGATCTCTTTTTTGATCCCGAACGGGCGATGGTGGCAGCCCCAGCCCACGCACGTACGCCGTCGGGGGAATCGCCGCCTCGTCTACCTTAATCGCCTAAGGTATTTAGGTGTAGGCTGCGGTCGTCCAGGCGTGCTGAGGGGAAGTGACATGCATCAGGTGCTGTTCGGGTCGGCGCTGCTGATCTCGTTCCTGGGCGGGGTGGTGGCGCTGCTGGCGCCGTGCTGCGTGTCGGTGATGCTGCCCGCCTATTTCGCGACCGGGTTCGGGCGGCGGTCCGGGATCGCGGCGGCGACCGGGGTGTTCGCGGCCGGGGTGGCGACGCTGATCGTGCCGGTCGGGCTGGGCGCCTCGGCGCTGTCGGCCGCGCTGCCCGCCCATCACCTGCTGATCTTCACGGTCGGCGGGGCGGCGATGCTGGCCGGCGGGGCGGCGGTGCTGGCCGGGTGGAAGCCGGTGCTGCCGATGCCGTCGCTGCGCTCCCCGTCCGGGCACGGCTACGCCGCGGCCTACGGCCTGGGGCTGTTCTCCGGGATCGCGTCGGCGTGCTGCGCGCCGGTGCTGGCCGGGGTGGTGGTGCTGACCGGATCGACGGCGTCGTTCGGCGCGGCGCTGGCGGTCAGCGTCACCTACGCGGCCGGGATGGTGGCGCCGTTGGCGGTGCTGGCCATGGTGTGGGAGAGGCGGGACTGGGGATCGTCCAAGCTGCTGCACGGCCGCCGGGTGCGGCTGGGGTTCGGCCGGCTGGCCAGGGAGATGCCGCTGGGCAGCGCGGCGTCCGGGCTCGTGCTGGTGGCCATGGGCGTGCTGACGCTGATCACCGCGGTCACCGGGCCGTCGATGTCCAGCTCGGGCTGGCGGGAGACGATGACGGCGTTCTTGCAGCACGCCAGCTCGGTGACGGCCCGCGCGCTGTCCTGGCTGCCGGGCTGGGCCGTGCTGCTCGCGGTGGCCGTGCTGGTTGCGGTGCTGGCCTGGGCGGGGCGCCGCGCCCGCCTGCGTCATAGGGGGCAAAGCGGAGCCGTCGGCGCGGCGGGCGGCCTGCCTGCTGCGGATGGCGAGATTCCCGAGATCGCGGCCGAGAGTGCCCGCTCCTTGCAGGAGGTAATCACCGATGAGCGGTAAGTTCAGGACCGGCCAGCGGCAGGGCAGGCAGGCCGGCCGGGGGCAGCGTCAGCCGGCCGCCCAGCGGCCGGGCCAGTCGGCGGCACGGCGGGAGAACGGGGCAGCCTCCGAGCGGAAGGCCAGGCAGGCCGCCGCGCGGCAGGCGCAGCGCGAGGGGCAGCGGCGCCGCCGGATCACCGTGCGGGCCGGTATCGCGGCGGGGGCGGCGGCCGTCGTCGCGGTCCTGTTCGTCATCTTCCAGAATTCGTCATCATCACCCGCCGGGGCGGGTGCTTACTCCTACCAGGCCGGCACGCCGGGGCTGGGCCAGGCCGCCCCGGGCTTCACCCTGGCGGCGAGCACCGGCGGCCAGGTGAGCCTGTCGCGGTACCGGGGCGGGACCGTGCTGCTTTTCTTCCAGGAGGGGCTTACCTGCCAGCCGTGCTGGGACCAGATCACCGACTTGGAGAAGCACGCCGCCCAGCTACGGGCGGCCGGGATCGGCCGGGTGCTGTCGGTCACCAGCGACCCGGTCGGCTCGATCACCCAGAAGACCCGCGACATGAGCCTGTCCACCCCGGTGCTGTCCGACCCAGGCCTTGCCGTCTCCCAGCAGTACCACGCCAACAGCTACGGGATGATGGGCTCCTCCAGGGATGGGCACACGTTCATCGTCGTCGGCCCGGACGGGGTGATCCGCTGGCGTGCCGACTATGGCGGGGCGCCCAGGTACACGATGTTCCTGCCGACCACCAGCCTGCTGGCCGACATCAAGGCCGGGGAGCACCCGTCATGACCGCGATCACGCTGCTCACCCAGGCCGACTGCGCCATGTGCGAGCACGCCAAGCGGGTACTCGCCCGGGTCGGCGCCGACCACGCGCTCGAGGTCACCGAGATCGACCTGGCCACCGAGCGGGGACGTGCTCTCGCCGCCGAGGCTGGCGTTCACTTCGCGCCCGGGGTGCTGGTGGCCGGCCGCCCGTTCGGCTACGGGCGGCTGTCCGAGCGCAAGCTGCGCCGCACGCTCGGGCGCGTGCCTGAAGAAACTGAGACCGATAGGGAGATTACCCGTGGATAGGCTGCTCTACCTGCTGCCGGCTCTCGCCTGCCCGATCGGCATGGGCGTGTGCATGTGGATGATGATGCGACCGGGTCGTGGTAAGCAGGCATCGCAGGCCGCCCAGCTGACGCCGCAGGACCAGGAGATCACAGCGCTGCGCGCCGAAGTGGACCAGCTCCGTGCCGCCCAGCGGATCCCGGTCGGCCAGGACGACCGGAGCGACGCGTGATCGCCGCGAGAAGCGCGGCTGTCATCGGTGCCATGGTGATCGCGGTGACAGCGGGCGCCGCTTTGGCGAGCGGCTCGGCCCCGACTGCTGCGCCGCCCGCCCCGGGCCCGTCAGCCAGTTCCAGCGCGCCGGATGCCACGGCCAGAATGCACCAGCGGACGATGCGTGAATATCCGGCGATGGCCCGCATGCACCAGCGGATGACGGAAGACTTGCCCGGGGTGAGGGAGATGAGCCGCCCGATGCCGGGCGGCGATGTCACCGGCATGATGGGCGGTTCGTGACCAGATTCGCCTCGCTGCGGTGATCGGGCCACCTGCGACCGGTCCGATTCCCGGTGCTGACCGGTCTCGCGACGCGGACGGATGAGTTCATTGCGGCACGGGGTCTACTGGTTCACCCGCCGCGCGTGCGGCCTGCTGGGGGCGCTGGCCGCGGCGGGAGCCTTGCTGCTTGTGGTCGCGCCGGCCGCGTCCGCGCACGCGGCGCTGCTGTTCACCTCGCCTGCCGCCGATAGCGCGGTGCCGGTCTCGCCGGCGGTGCTCACGCTGACGTTCGACGAGCCGGTGACGACGGCCGGGCCACCGGTGACGCTGACGGGTACAGCGGGCCGCCGGGTCGTGCTCGGCCTGGCCGGGCAGAGTGGCGGACGGTCCGTGGTGACCGTGCCGGTGGAGGGCCGGCTGTCGGCCGGGGTGTACACGGTGGCCTGGCAGGTGATCTCCGCCGACGGGGATCCGGTCAGCGCGCAGTACGAGTTCGCGGTCGGCCCCGCCCCGGCGTCGCTGGGCAGCGCGGCGGCGTCCGCGCAGCCGTCGACGCCGGGGCAGTGGCCGCTGGCAGCGGCGCGGTGGCTGCTGTTCGCCGGGCTGGCCATGGCGCTGGGCGGCCTGGCCGGGCGAGCACTTGCCCGGCTGTACCGGCAGGCCCCTGCGATGCCGCTGCCCTCGCCGTGGGCGCTGCGCGGGTCGCTGCTCGGCCTGGCCGCGGGCGTTGTCCTGGCCGTGCTGCAACTCGGCGGCGGGAGCCTGAGCGCCGGGCTCGCGGACCTGTCAGTGCCGAGGCTGCTGTCTAGCGGCCCGGGGGTGATCGCGGCCGTGGAGGTCGCCTCGTTCGCGGTCGCGGCGGTGCTGCTCCGGCTGCGCCGTCCGGCGTGGGCCGTAGGGCCGCTGCTGGCGGTGGTGGGGGCGGAGGGGATACGCGGCCATCCGGAGAGCATTGTCCCCGTCGGTGGGGCGCTGCTGACCTGGGCTCATCTGCTGGCCGTCACACTGTGGGCGGGCATGCTGCTGTACGTAGTGCGCGCCGGGATCGCCTGGCGGGCGTGCCCGGCGGCGGCGCGGGCCCTGGTGCGCCTGTATTCGCGGGCCGCGGCGTGGCTGTTTGCCCTGGTGGTGGCCACCGGCCTGGTGTCGGCCCTGGTGCTGGTGCCGCTTGGATCGCTTTTCACCACGGGTTACGGCTGGGTACTGGTAGTAAAGGTCGTCCTGGTCGCGACTGCCGCCGCGCTGGCGCTGGCCGGGCGCAGGCGGCTGCGCCAGCGCCCGGCGCCGGAGGGAGGACCTGCGCTCGCGACGAGGAGTGAAGCGGGGATGCTGGCCGGGGTGCTGGCTGCCGCCGGGCTGCTCACCGCGCTGCCCGCGCCCGCGGCTCCTGTCCAGGCGCTGCCGTTCCCGCCGCCTGCCAGCGGCCCGGTAGTGCCGGTCGGCGGACGCGCCGGGGAGGTGGGCATCTATGGCACCGCCAGCGCCGGGCAGATCGTCCTGCACCTCGCCGCCCCGCAGGACAGCGGATCGCAAGAGCAGCAGATCCCGGCCGCGTTGACCCTGGCCAGCCCCGGCGGCCCGCTTCATGCGCTGACGGCGCGGGGGTGCGGGCCGGGCTGCCTGGTCGCGCCCGTCCGGTGGGTGACTGGGGACAATCTGCTGGCGCTGCACGTCACGCCCGTCGGCGCGGTCGGCGGGACCGCGACAGCGGAGATCCCGTGGCCGCCCGCCTCCGGCGATCAGCTGCTGCGCCGCGTCGCCGCGGTCCTGCGGGCGACACCAGGGATGACCCTGGACGAGCTGGTGACCAGCGACACCGCCTTCGGGCCCGGCCGCGCCTACGCGACACGCCTCACCGGCAGCCAGTTCCTCGCGACCGAGCCCTACGCCTCCGGGGTCGCCGCCGTCGCGGTGCTGGCCCCGGCCGCGGGTGGCCAGGTGCGGCTGCTGCTCGGTTTCCCCGCCGACGGCATCTGGGCCGGGCTCACCCTCGGCGCGGGCGACCACATCGTGGCCGAGACCCTCACCGACCCCGATCACCTGATCACCCGCCGCTTCCGTTACCCCGGAACGGGAGGCGTCAGATGAGACGGCGGGCCTGGCTCGCCAGCCTGTCGGGAGAGGTCATCTCACAACCAGAATCAATCGTCACAACGTGATGATAGCCCGATACTATGATCTATCTCCGGGGTGCCGGGAGATCCGGGCTGGTGATCATCACTCACGGAGGATCCCGGGCCGCCTCCGGTCAGAGGATCGTGCCGAGGGCGCATCGCCCGGGTGCATCCGCAGACGCGCCCGGACCACCCTGCTACAGCGGTAGCTGGTAGCCGCCGATCCAGTGGACCCGCAGCCATGCCATCGCCACCGTCCACGCCCCGCTGACCTGCAGCACGCCGACGGCGACGAGCATCGCCCCGCCGGCGCGGGTGACTAGGGGCGCGTGCCGGCGGGCGAACCCGAAGACGCGCATCCCCCGCTGGAACGCCAGCGAGACGAACAGGAACGGCACGCCGATGCCCAGGCCGTAGACGAACGCGAGGAACGCGCCGCGGCCCGCCGAGCCGGTGGTGACCGCCAGGGTGAGCACCGCGGTCAGCGTCGGCCCGATGCACGGCGTCCAGCCGAGGCCGAACAGCACCCCGAGCAGCGGCGCACCGGCCAGCCCGGCCCGGGGGCGGAAGGACGGCCGCAGCATTCGTCCAGCGAACGGGAGCCGGTCGAAGGCCCCGGCGAACAGCAGGCCCAGCAGGATCGTCAGGGCGCCGAGCGCCTGGATCAGGCCCCGCTGGTGGGTCAGCAGCACCTCGCCCAGCCCGCCGAACGCCGCGCCGTAGCTGGCGAACAGCACCGAGAATCCCAGCACGAACAGGGCTGTGCCCGCGACGGTGCGGCCGCGGGCGGGCGATGCCGGTCCGCCAGCTGCCGTCGCGGGCGCCGTCGCCGGGGCGCTGGCCCGGGTGATGGTGGCCGCCGCCCTGGCGAGGTGGCGCGGCCCTTCGCTCTCTCCGGGGCTCTCGGCGGCCGGGGGCGGGGCGTCGGCTTCCGGGTGCTCCGCGCCAGTGCCGGACATGCCGGTGACGTAGGACAGGTAGCCGGGAATCAGCGGCAGGCAGCACGGCGAGATGAACGTGATCGCGCCCGCTGCCGCGGCCACCGGAACCGCGAGGATCAGCGGGCCGTTCATGACGAGCTGGCCGACGCCGCTCATCGTGATCCTCCGTCCCGTTGGTACGCGCTTAACCTATCCTCCTTAGGTGACCGGGCGCGGCGCGGGGTCAGGTGCGCCAGTAGACGGTGTAGTGCAGAAGCAGCAGGTCATCGCACTGCTCCCATCTCCCGGGCCGTCAGCGGGCCGTCAGCCGGGCCAGCGAGCACGCGGTCAATCGCCTGCCGCATCCGCTGCTCGCTGGCCGGCATCAGATGGCAGTACACCCGCAGTGTGAACCCCGGATCCGCATGACCGAGATATTCCGCCAGGGCGCGGATGTCCACACCATCAGCGAGCAGGAGCGACGCGAAATGGTGACGCAGCGCATGGAACCCGTTCTCACGGCACGGGGTCACTCCGGCTGAGCCAAGCGCCGTATGCCAGCTGATCCGGTTCCAGTCGCCCCGCCAGAGCGCTCCCTGATACCGCGTGGTGAATGCCAGCGGCACAGTTTCCGGTCGGCCGCCCGGCTTCTGCCACGGCAGTGTTAGCGGCACGGCCGGGTAGGCAGCGAGATGCGCAGACAGCCTCAGCGCGACCGACTCAGGCAGCGGCACATCCCGTTCACGACCGCCCTTCGGCAGGTCGAACACCGGCCTCCCTCCGATGATCTTCACCTGGCGGCATACGTGCACATTCTTACGTAGCCAGTCCACGTCACCGGGTGAGAGCCCGAAGACTTCACCCTGCCGCAGGCCCAAACCCGAGCCTGCGTCGGCCATCGCCCGGTAGCGGTCCTGAAGTCCCGCACGTACCGCGGCGACGCGCTCCGCCGACCACGGAACGATACGGCGGCCTTCTACCTTCGGCGCCCGTACCGACGCGGTCCGGCACGGATTACGCGAGATCAGCCCGTCATCAACCGCAGCCGCCATGATCGCCGTCAGGTTTGTGAGAATCAGCCCGATAGTCCCTGGCGCCATCGTCGTGTCTGGCGCTTTCCTTACCGGCTTAGCCTGAAGCCCGCGTATCCACGCCTGGATGATGCTCGGCGACCGCGCCAACTCGGCAAGCTGCCTGCCGCCTAGCTGCGGGTATACATGTAGGCGCAGCCGCGATTCCGTCCGTTCCCGCGTGGACTCGCCGAACGTCTGCGCCGCAAGCCAGCTTTCCGCATAGGGACGTAGGGTCAGTCTGCCGGCGTCCGGATCGAGATAGACACCGCGCTGCACATCCGCCTCGACAGATACCTTGAACCGGTCAGCATCGATCTTCCGATCAAATGACCTGTTGTGTTCGCGGCCTTCCGGGTCGAGATAGCGGACGCGCCACCGCTTCCCGGCGCCATGTCGGGTCGTCTTCTCCTTATGGGTGGCGCCGTCATTTTGCCGGACATCCCGGAACCACCGGTCTTCAATGTGCGCCATTAGCCTGCCTTTCCCTTGCGTCCGGGCGGCAGGTGATTGCGCCGCCGTGCCTCGCGGATCCAGCTCCGTACCGTGGCTACCGGCACGCTTGCCTCTCTGGCGATCTGGACGGCCGGAGCGCGGCCCTGCGGCGCGTACTCGCGGTATGCGGCGGCTACCTGGGCGTAGAACGCGTCAGGATTGGTGCCGTCCGGGCGTGTGAGCCGTGGCCGGTCGGCACCGGAAATGCCGGGCAGTTCTGCCGGTGCCTCGGCCGCCCGCTCGCGCAGCTCGGCCATAGATGGGTCGGCCTCCGTGTTGTCGAGCACGCATTGTCCCATGTCCTCGTTCGCGGCGTCAGTGATCGTGCCCGCGTCCCAGTTCCCGATCAGGTTCATGAGCATGTCGAGACGGCCGAGCGGGACGTCCCGCAGCGTTGTTGCCGTGATCTCCTCCGCGTGCACGTAGATATCCGTGATTGCCCATGGCTTGTCCTGCTCGTGGGTCATGCAGACCCGCATGTGCATGCCACCGCCCCCGGGAAGGCTGAGCGACCACCACGCACTTTCCGGCGGTGCAGGGTCGCCCTTGGGCGCGCTAAGCGCCGCGGTAAACAGCGCCTGTAGCTCGTCATCGGGGTGCGCGTCGTACGGATCGATCGCGTGGGGCTGGTCGGTCACGTGCTGACCGTAACCTGACTACCTAAGTCTGTCAACACGCCACGCCTGCTTGCCGACTTGACTGGATCCATCGTCATCCACTAGTACTAGTTCAGTCGTCCACTGGATGACCTGAGCATCAGGGCGTGACGGGAGACTTGATCATGACGGAGCAGGACCCGGATTACCTGACCATCGACGAGATCGCGGCACGGTACCGGGTGACCGTGCCGACCGCTCGTTACTGGCGGCACACGGGATACGGGCCGAAGGGCGTCAAGGTCGGATCCCGCGTGCTCTACCCGCGGGCCGAGGTCGAGAAGTTCGATCACGAGCTGCGCCGCCGCGCGGCGGTGGCCTGACATGGCGCGCAACTACAGGCGCAAGCGCGATCCTCGCGGCCGGATGCTCCGCGCTGCCGACATGCGCGGCGAGGGCAAGTCGCTTCGCGAGATCGCAAGGGCTCTCGGGTGCAGTCATCAGACGGTGGCTAACGATCTCGGCCGCTTGGCCGCGGAGGCCAGGGTGTCAAAACTGCCTGTCAAGAAAAAGCCCCCGCGGGGCGGGATTTTGACACGCCGGTTTGACGGCGCGTCAGATGTCATCCCGCTGAGGAGAACATCATGAACGTCCCTCAGAAGGTCGAGGATGCGATCCGGCGTCTCGGTGCCGAGCGGCGCGGCAGCCGGACTACCCACGTGGCAGCCATCGGCAGCCTTCGCGAGGTCATCGAGCAGGATGCCGCCTATGCCCGCGGCGTCCTGAGTGCTCATGCCGCCAGGCTTCTCGCCGTGTGGGATCGCGCCCACCCGGCCATGCCCGATCCCTTTCAGGCTGAGCTGTTCCCCGGGCTGCCCGCACGGCTGTACGTGTCACCGGGGCGTTCCGAGCCTGTCATGGATCTCACGCGCTACGGCGTGGAGATGGCCCGGAACATGCTGTTTGCCCGGACGTCGAATCAGGTCACGGGTGCCACGGAGTCGGCGCGGCGGGAGCGGGATGAGTTCATGCGGCTCTACGACGCCGTGATGCCCCATATGGGCCGCGCGGACACGACGGTGGCGGACGCTCTGGCCAGACGCGCAGGGGCGGCCTGACATGACGATGAACGCGAAACGGGGCAGTCCTGAGGACTGCCCCGGCCGCATCGATGTACCTGCCACGGACGTCGACCCGAACTCCCCGATAAGGAATCCGGCAATGGACACCCTACGCCACGCGCCCGGTGAACTGGCGTTCCCCGCTGTGCTGTCCGTACTCGCCGCGCGGTTCCAGCTTGGCGCCCTGGCCGTACCGGGCGCCAGAGAGCGCAGTGCGGCATGAGCGATGCCGGTATCAGGGCCGCAGCTGCCGCCGCCGCGCGCCGCGGCTGGGCGGTGTTCCCGTGCCTGAGCGGCGGGAAACGGCCCGCCTGCCCCGGCTGGGAATGGCGCGCGTGCGCTGATCCTGGCCTGGTGGCACGGTACTGGCGGCCGGGCAGCAATATCGGCATCGCGTGCGGTCCCTCCCGCCTGGTCGTCGTCGACCTGGACAACGCGAGCCATGGCGGCCAGCTCCCCGGGAGCTGGCAGGCCGAGCCGGGTATCAAGGATGGCGCCGACGTGCTCGCGGTGCTCGCCGGCCGGGCAGGGATCACCGCATGGCCGGGCACGTATACGGTCCGTACTCCGTCCGGGGGGCTGCACCTGTACTTTGCGGCGATTCCGGGCCGGGAGATCCGCAACAGCGCGGGCAGGGCCGGGCCGATGGTCGATATCCGCGGCGCGGGGGGCTACGTGGTCGGCCCCGGCTCGGTGATCGGTGGCCGCGCGTATGAGGTCACTGACAACCAGGACCCGCAGCCGTTTCCGGCGTGGATTGCCGGGCTGCTCGTGCCGCCTCCGGAATCGCGCCCGGTGCGCCAGATCATGCCCGGCGGGCGTGACCTGTGCGGCGGGTACGGGCGCATGCGGGGCATCCTTGATCGGCTGGCGGGCGCGAGGCCGGGAGATGGGCGTAACGCGCTCCTGCACTGGTCGGCGTGCCGTTTCGCGGAGATGGTCGCGGCTGGCGAGATCGACGCCGTAACCGCTGAGAGCGCGCTTTACCTCGCGGCTGAGGACAACGGGCATGTGGCCAAGCACGGGGAGCGCGCCACGCGGGCCACGATCGCGTCAGGCATGCGCCGGGGCGTGGCCGCATGAGACGGGGCGCCGAGATCCTCGCCGAGGTCGGCATAACCGCCCCGGACGGCGGAGCCGGGGCGAAGGACGCTGCCGAGGAGACCGAAGAGCAGGCCGACGCCGTCCTTCCCGCGGCACCCGAGTTCCCTCACAAGCTGGCCCGTGGCCCGTTGCGCGACCTGATGGACTGGGCAGAGGGGGACGGCCTGCCGGTCAGCCTCGTTGCCGCAAGCGCTGAGGTGGCGGCAGCCACGGCGGCGGCAGGCCGCCCAGGTCCCGCAGGCGGAGCCGGGGACCTGGGAGCGCATCTCCGGCTAACCCCCACGCGGCGCGTGCTCCCGGTCCTCTGGGAGGCGCTGATCGCGGGATCCGGCAGCGGCAAGAACCCCTCAATCAATGCTGCGCTCACCCCCCTCACGGACTACTACGCCGCGGTCATGGCCGACTGGGCGGAGCGTTCCGGTAAGGCGAAGAAAGCTAGCCAGGATGCGCCGCCGCGCCCGCAGGCGCTCATCCAGTCCAGCGTCGGAATCGAGCCCATGGCCCGCTGGCTGTCGAGGACGGGCGGTTCAGGGCTTGTCCGCAACGGCGAGCTTGCATCGTTCCTTAAAGGACTGGGGCAGTACAAGGCTGGTGGCGGATCGGATCGCTACGACGCTATGGACATCTGGTCGAGTGAGCCGATCAGCATCGAGCGGGTTGGCGACGGCGGCTCACGGAACGCGGTTCAGGTCTATGTGCCGTGTCCTCGCGTGTCGGTCATCGGCGGCCTGGTGCCGGAGAACGTCAGGTGCCTGGGGTCGGAATCAGACGGGCTCCGGGCACGGTTCCTGCCCGTGCTTCCGTCATCGCAGGTAATACCGAATCTAGACGGGACGGTGGCGCTCCCGTCTTCGTGGGTCAGTTCAATGACGAGCTTGCTCGATTACGGGCCGCCCCGGGAGTGGTTCCTGCGCGGAGATGCGCGGGGGCTAATGCGGGAGGCCATGCAGGGATGGAAAGCACGGCAGTCGGATGGTATCGATCCGGTCGTTGTCAAGACGGCGCTTGCAAAGACCGACGAGCAATGCCTTCGCATTGCGCTCAGCGTGGCCGAGTCGGAAACGCCCGGGAAAGGCGGCAATATCCCGGTGTGGGCGGTCCTGTACGCGATCGCCAGAGTGGATTACTCGCTTGGCTGCTGGCTCTCGCTCGGCTCAGATCAGGTCATGGCATTTTCCCGCAAGGACGAGGTGCTCAACGCGGGGGTCGCGGACCTGCTGCGCGCGATTGAAGCACGGACACCGGGGACAGACGGCCGGAGGTACATGACGCGCAGGGATATTCAGATGTCGCAGGTGGCCGGGGCGACTACGCCGCCGCGTGTGGATGAGCTTGTGCGCGCCTACCTGAGCGCCTATCCGGGATGCGTGATCATATTCTCCGATAAGGATCAGGCCAAGTTCCCCGGCGCCCGGAAGCTGGATCGCGCGGCGGCCCCTGCGGGACATGCCCGCGGGCTCGCCCCGGTGGTCGTCTACGCCCCCCCGCGCCGACTCCAGGTTGTCTCGGTGGCACCTCAGCGCACACTCGGGAAACTGTTGGATCCAACAGTTTCCCAGAGTGCACAGGCGGCAGGTGCATCTAACGAAAACGCAGGTCAGAGCGATGAGGATGAATCCGGGAGCCCTCAGACGGCCATCCAACAGTTTCCGTCCAACAGTTTCCAGCCCAACAGTTTCCCGCCCGATGGCGGGAGCAGCCTGACCGGTCTCGCTCCCGGCTCGGCAGCGTCCGCGACAGCGGCGCTACGCCCCCCGTGCGCACACGAACCGGGGCATGGGGCGTGTGCCGCGGCGCTCATGGGCCGGTGCGTTGCCGAAAAGGCAGACAGTCAATGATTCCGGACCTGAGCGCCTCCGCGCATGCGGGCACTTCTCGCTCTCATAAACGAGGAAAACATGACCACGGCGGATTATCCCCGGCACGGCCATCGGACGCGAGGTGATCATGCTATGAATCTCGGCGAATGGCGCCAGGTGCTCGCCACCGAGCCCGCGACGCCGCACCAGATAGGCGCCATTCACCGCGAGTCGGCCCGTCTCGGCCTGGACGGCCGGGCCGGGCGCCTCCGGGGGTGCGCGGCGATCCTCGGCCTCGGTGACCTGGAATCGACCAGGAACCTCACCATGGGCCAGGCCGGGAAGCTCGTCAGAACCCTCTGCGAGGTGCGCGACCTGTCGGAGCTGCCCGCCACGACCGCCGCAGCCGACAGCGGGCACCAGGCCGATGATGCGGGCGGGGCTGCCCGCGTGACCGGATCCGGTATCAGCCGGGAGCCTGCCCGGATGAGCTTCGGGGAAGCACTGATGTGGTCTGTGTTCCTGGTCATCGAGACGCGCCGCGAGTGGCAGGCAAGCGTGCGCCGATGCGGGCCGGAGGTTCCGGGTGACGGAGACTGAGCTGCTCACGGCCATTACCAGCGGCACCCGCGCCCGGCCGGGGCTGTGCAAGGTGCTAGGCATCCGGTATTTCCACCCGCACGACGCGCGGCGCAGCGTTCCCGGCTGGCCGGACCTCGCGCTGCTCGGCCGCCGGGGGCTGGCTTTCCGGGAGCTGAAATCAGCCACCGGGATAATCACCCCGCAGCAGCGCGAATGGGGTTACGCCTTCCGGACAGCTGGTTTCGACTGGGATGTGTGGCGGCCCTGTGATCTCGCGTCGGGGCGCATCACTACAGAGCTGCGCGCTCTCATGACCGGGTAAGTTTCCCCGGGATACAGCACACGGGAGACACCGTAATCGTGATGCGTCGCCCAAATTGGGCGGGAAAATTTCCCGACGCCGCGCGCAGGAGGCCGGGATTCCCTGAATAACTGCAACGCGGATACACGGAAACCGGCCGGGCGAACGTCCGCCCGACATCGGGCCGACCGCGTGTGAGGGCCTTTACCTGCCCGCATGCGTTAAGGGCGGAGTTTCCGCTCAGGCATCGGCAGCTATGCAGCCAGCCCGGCAAATGGCTGTCATGCAGGGGCTAGTCCGGCGACCAGCAGCACGCGCCCGGCGGCCCGGCCGCTCGATCCCCCGCGGGCACCGCCCGGCAGCCGATGCCCCCCTGCGGAGCCGTGGGCGATTCCCGCGGCGCGCAGCGGCCGGGGTAGCCGGGTGGTGCCCCCCTCCGGACCGGCCGGGCTGTCCTGTGCGGGGGAGCGGCTCAGGAGACCATCACGGGACCGGGGTTGCCGGGCTGGGAATCGTAGTAGATCCACCCGTGCGGCGGCACCGCGGCGGTAGCCGAGTACCACTCGCGGCCGGAGTGGCCGAGCATCGCAGCCCCCGCCTTGGCAGCGTCGAGGCCGGAGGTTGCGCCTACCCAGGTGATCGCGGCCTGGCTGCGGCCGGACACGTACCCGGCTTCGGTGGCGGCCAGGACAACGCACACGCCCGCGGACCGGCCGAGGTTCATCACGGAATCCACATGCTCGGCGAGCCGCAGCTGGCGGCAGATCTCCCGCACGTCGTCGAGGATGAGGACGCAATGACCCTCCGCGGCCACGGTGGCCAGGGCCTCGCCGAACCGGCGGCCGGTGTCGGCGCGGTCCGGTGCCCCGGTCAGCCGGTACCACAGGCCGAGCGGGCCTCCCCCATCGGACGGGTAGCCGAACATGGCGCTGACCTGAGTGACCGGCTTCCCCCAGCAGTGCGGATCCTGCGGCGGCCCGTCCCATACGGGGTCAGCGTGCGGCTTGGGGTCCAGGATCAGCACCCGCTCGGCCGCGCACAGCCCGAGCAGCGCCTTGACCAGCGTCGTCTTGCCGCTGCCGGTCTGCCCGTAGACCAGGTGATGCGGGGCGCCCAGCGGCGACCACACCGCGCCTACGCGGGCCAGGACGCGGGCCAGGGGGGCGCGGGGAAGGCCGTTCACCACTGTGCCCCCTGAAGTGCCCCGAAATGCAGCGCGCAGACCCGGACCGAGCCCCGGGCGGCCTGTCTCAGGTGCTCCGCGTTCCATGACCGGCCTGGCGCCCGCGGGCATGGCGCGTATGCCCCGGTGCCGGTATCCATGATCGCGCAGCGGCCGAGCTGATGCGCCTGGTGGTCGAGCACGACGCCGCGCGCGGCGAGCCATTCCCGGATGCCGGGCACGGTCAGCGCCTGGTAATGCCGGTCACAGACCGGTACGGGGCCGAACAGGTGACCGGCTGGCGCGGGGCACGCCTCCGGCGGCGCATCCGCCCGCCCGTGCGGCGTCATCGCGACGATCTGGCAGCATCCCGGGAGCGCGGACGGGCTGAGCTGGTAGTTGCGGGCCGCGAGTTCCGGCGCGTAACCGCCCGCCAGGGCCATAGCGGCACCGGTCACCGGAGAGCACTCATCGTCGTCCCCATCGTCCTCGTCCTGGTCCCCGTCGTCGTCCTCGTCCTGGTCGTCCTCGTCATCGCCGTAGTCCGCTGTCTCGATCGCGGGCTGTCCCTGCCACCACCGGCGGCGGCGGATGCCCGCCTGCGGCAGCAGCGCGGCCAGCTCGTCAAGGCGCCCGGGGGAGGTGGCCGCCCGGACCCCGGCAGCGAACCACTCGATAACCGGGCCTGATCCGGCGTCGAGCCGGTCATCACCGGCCAGGGCATCGAGCTGGGCCAGCATGATGCCCTTGCGCCGCGCCAGGGCGATCGCGTCAAGATCCCGCTCGGCCTGGCTGCGGACCCGCCGCGCCTGCCCCTGTGCGCGCTCGTACGGGGCCAGGACGCCCGGCGGGACCACGCGGCGCCTGCATGCCACGCAGGCCCGCACCGTGCCTCTCGGCGAGGCAGACAGCGGCCCGCCGCAATCCGGGCACGGCTCCGCGGTCGCGCAGGCCATGCGCGGCCGTGACGGCGGATCCCACACCGGCACCGCCGCCACGGCGGCCCGGACCGGCAGCACGTCAGGCGCGGCCCGGGGCCGCGGGACGTTGCGGAAAGTCCCGCACCCGCCGCTGGCTTTCGGGCAGCGGCTCCCCTTCGGCACCGTCCCGTCGCTGCGGTCCGCAACCTGCCAGGTGAGCCCGCAGGAATGACAGGTCAGCGATATCGCGGGAAACACTGCGGCAGCCGTCGCCACCAATCATCACCTGACTCAGTCAGCGCAGTCAGCGCAGGTCAGGGCCATCATACCGACTGGACCCCGCAATCAGCGGCAATCACCCGGCACGCATGAGCTGCAAAAGGCTCATCTCAGTGCCCGGTGGTCATCGAATGCGCGGTAATCGAGGGCCAGGCGGTCATCGCGCCGAGCCGCAGTGCCGGTCGTCGGCCAGCGGGCCGCGGTGGTCGAGCTGGCCGCCGTCAAGGGCCTGGTGCTCATCGATGCGGGCGCACGGGCAACTGCCGGAAACCCGGCTGGCCGAATTCCGGCGCTGAAGTTCAGCGCCAGCCCGCGCGTGATCAACGGGAACTCGCTGCTGATTCCCTCTCGCGGAATTCGGAAAGTGAACTGGTTTCCGGTGGTCAGAACTCCAGCTGGCCATCGTCGGCCAGCGGGGCGCTGTCGTGATCGAGCTGGTCGCGGTGGTCGCGTGCGTGGCCGGCGGCCGGGGGGACCAGGTGGTGATCGAGCTGCGCCACGATGCCGGTCGTCGGCCAGCGGGCCCGCGCCGGTCGAGCAGTCGAGCGCGGGCAGCCACCAGGCGCTGCCTCCGGTGATGACCCCTGCCCGGTGCCAGCGGGCCGACGGCAGCAGCCGTCTACGGCTTCGGCGCACGGTCCTTCCATTGCTCCCCGGTGCCGCTGGCACAGGGAGGAACGGGCAGTGCCTCGACGGCTGCCTGCGCTTCGGGCCTGTCGTATGCGGCGTAGCCCGCTGTCGTGCTCGGCGAGGCATGCCCGAGAAGCTCCTGGACAGCCCTTAAATCGTGGCTGGCGTGATATGCCTGCGTGCCGAACCGGTGCCGCAGCTGATGAAGGGTGGCACTGATCCCGCAGGCGTGAAGATGCCGGTTGGCGAGCTGCGACACCAGCCAGGGAGCGTTCGGTCCCGGGCGCCCGTCGCAGCGGCGGAATGCGTATCCGCTCAGCGGCAGGCGCGCGGCGCTGATCTCGCCCAGGACGAATGCCGAGAGGGGAACGGCCCGCTCGGTGCGGCCCTTCGTGGCTTCCGCCGCGATCAGGATCACCGGCGGCCGGGCGGTCTCCAGGATATTCTCCCGCATCAGCAGCGCGATTTCCTTTGCTCGCAGCCCGGCCCACGCCGCGAGCACGAGCCACAGCCGGATCCGCGGCATCGCCATATCGAGGGCAGCCATCAGGTCATCCTCGGTAATCGGGCGCGGCAGGTACCGGCCCATGCGGGGAACAGGCAGTCTCGCGGCCGGGTTCCCATCGGCCAGATCCTCGGCGACGGCCCACTCATAGAACTGCCGGGCATGGCAGACATAATGCACGATCGCGCTGGGAGACAGGTTCAGCCCCGCGCGCCAGGCTCCCAGATGCCCGGCGTCCGCATCGAGAAGCGGGACGGGCAGGATCGCCGCAAGGCGCGCGAGGGCACGGCGGCGGGCGTAGATGGTGGTCTCCGAGTATCCGCGGAGACGGAGATGATCGAGATGGCGTGAAACCGCGTCGGGCATGGCATGACGCCCCTGTGCTGGTGCAAGCAGTGCGCAAATGGATGGCTGGTGCGACGTAGATGCGACATGCTGAGACTGCGTGGCCGAGGTGCCCGGGGCAACGGATCAGGCCCCGGCCGCCGTGGCCGAGCGCGTGCCGGTGGTCGGCCCGGTGGCCGGGCGGGCCGCGGTGGTCGAGGGCCAGGCGGTCATCGAGCCGCGCCGGTCGTCGAGCTGGCCGCGCCGGTCGAGCGCATGCCGGTCGTCGGCCAGCGGGCCGCCGTGGTCGCGTGCGGGCCGGTGGCCGGGGGCCGTGTGGCCGCGCTGGGGTCATCTGGTGCTGCCCATCGCGGCGCCTTGTCCCTGGTGAACCGGTGGCATGTGCAGTCGCAGTCATCAGCGGAGGCACCCGCGCACATCAGGTGATCATTCGCCGCGCATGCCTGGCTCACTGGCGTTTCCTTCCGTGTAGCGGCCGGGGTGCGGCGGCAGTCGATAGGCCGCCGCGCGTCCTGTGTCACGCGCCCGGGGGCATCCGTTCCGCTGCCCGTGGTATGGCGGGCGCGGCGGCCCGCGCTGGTGTCCCTCCCCACCGGGCACGGGCCGCCGCGCCGTCCGGCCGCCCGGCCGGCGGGGGTTAAGGCGGTGACCGGCCGGGCGGGGCCTGGCAGACAGGGCGGGGCTTGCGCCCGGGGCCGCGGAGTAAACCGGTCGCGTGCAGCAGGTTCCGCAGGTCACCGGAATCGCGGGCGTTCTGCGCGATGGTGAGCGCCGCTGACCGGCACTGCGCAGGCGTGATGCCTGTCAGGACGAGCAGCGCCGATGCGTCGTAGCCGTCGATCACCACGCGTTCCCGCGTGCCGCGCCTCACGACGACAGCGCCCTGGCGGCTCCGGCCTGCCCGATGAGGGTGCGCAGCGGGCAGCGGCGCACGGCGCACAGCCAGCGGGCCGGAGTGAAATCTTCCCGTATCCCGTGGATGATCACCCAGGTGCCGCGGTACGGGGCAAGCGGATCGGCGCGGCTCACGATCCCAGCCGCTCCCAGTCCGAGCCGAGCGGGTCATCGAGGATCAGCGGACCCTCAGTGAGCCGCGCCGCCGTGATCACCTGATCAAACGAGCCCTCGCACACCGGCTCCGCCGTGCTAGAGGGATGCCACAGTTTCCAGGCCGCGCGGCTGCCGGTACCGGGCGCCGCGGGCGCCCCGGGGTCACGGTGCCCGCTGGCCGCCCGCGTGATCAGCCCCGCGACCACGGCGCACATCTCCGGCTCGTATCGCGCCAGCCACAGCAGGATCTCGTGATCGAAGGCGCCCACCGTGACGCCCGCCGCCGTGCACGCGCTTTCGAGCAGCTGGTGGCTGAGCCTGCCCATGCCGCCGGGCTGGGCGGCTGTGACATGCATGATATGCGGAACCGCGGCCCGCGCGTCCTGCTCAGTTTCGAACGGGCCGGATGCAGGTGATCTCGCGGGAGAATCCTGCATCGGCTCGCCTTCCAGGCGGTCAGCGCCCCGCCCGGTGCTCACGCGCCGCCCCTTCCGCTGGCGAAAAGCGGGTGGCCTCGGCCTTCCCGATCAGGTCACGGAGCATCACCAGGTCGTAGGAGGCGAACTCGGCAAAGGGCAGGATGCCCTCCCGTGTCCGCGCGTACCAGCGCCCGTCCGGCTGCCGCAGGAACTCCCACCGCTCCCCGTGGTCGCGCATCAGCGCGACCAGCAGCCCGGTCTCCGTCTCCGTCCGCGTGTCCAGCATGCATTCCCTCCCCTGGATGCGCCCGCCCGCCGAACGTCCAGATCTGGATGCACGGCGGCTGAATACGCACCAGCCAACGCCAGGGGACGGGCAGCGGGGAATGGCACTATGGCGGGCCGGTCACCGGAAGTGCCACGCACGCAGAGTTAAAGGTCCAGGCGGATGAAGGTTGCCAGGTCGCGCATCTCGGCCGTCAGCGTGCGGCGGCGGTCAATGACCTTCTGCAGGATGTCGCGGGCGTAACGCTGCTGCACGAGCCACTCCGGGGCCGCGCTCCTGACCTCCTGGAGAACCGCGACGGCTTCGCCGTGCTGGCGCAGTGAGACATGGGCGTTCGCCACGTCTAGGCGGTGCCGGTTCCAATTACGCGGCAGCGGGAATTCACGGCCCGCTATCTGCACTCCGATCGCTAGCGTGATGTCGGGCCGGTCCTGGATCATCGCGTTCTCGGCCTGGACCATGGAAACGGTCAGCGGGCCGAAGACCTGCCAGGGATTGAATCGGGGAATGATCTCCCTGCCGATGCCAACAGCCGCCACGCGGGCAAGTTTGAGGGCATCCCGCGCCTCTCCTGGCCGGTTGTCGCGCACAGCCGCAGTGGAAACCAGGATCAGGAAGCGCCCCCATGCGGCCAGATCGTCGAGAGTTGCCTTCGACACCCGCGGTTCAACGTTGTCCGCCCATTGAGACGCGAGGGTCCTGGTCTGCGCTAGGCGTCCCTGCCGGAGCATCGCCCAGCATTTCCAGTCCATCGCCGACATCGCGGTGAACTCGTCGCCGCTGGCATCGTCGAGCGCAAGCTCAATAGCATCATTGGCCACGTCGAACTGCCATGTCTGGCCCATCATGTATCCCGTGAGCTGCCGGATCTGCGAACGCAGTATCCGGGCCTGAACCTCGGCACCATTGACGGAAGCGGCGACCAGCGCGTCCATATCGCGGAGAAGCGCCGGGAGCATAGCCCGGATCTCGGCGTAACGATTGTCCTGCAAGGCCGAGACTGCCGCGGCGAATGCGGCGCTGAGACCGTCGAGTGTCGGTTCCTCAGCGGGCTCCCCGGCCGCATGGCCTTCGAGGGCGCGGCGCACGGGTGCCCACTGCTCGACGTCCCGGTGCTCGGGCCCGGCTGCGTCAGGCCCGGCGACGAGAACGGTAGTCGGCACGCGGAGCGCTACGGCGATCTTGTGCACCGTCTCAAGCCGGACGCTCTCGCTCTCGCCCTGCTCAATCTTCTTGATCCACGACGGCGACACGCCCGACGACGCGGCCAGCTCCCGCTGGCTCAGCCCCCGGCGCTTGCGGACGCTCCGGATCCTGTCGCCGATGCTGCTAGCGTTCTCCATAGGCCCTGCACCTTTTCCTGAAGTCCCGACAACTCCCCAGGTTACGGCGTAGGGCCTAGTCATGTGCGAGGTGGTCGGCCATACCACCGCGTCGGCCAGCGGCGCCCCGCTGGCCGACGACCACGACGTCGTGACGGCGGCCAGCTCGACCGGCGCGACCAGTTCGACGACCACCGGCACGCACTCGACGACCGCGGCCCGCTGGCCGACGACGGCACCACGGCTCGGTCACCGCCTGGACCTCGACCAGCCGCGCGGCCAGCTCCACCACCGGCACGCACGCGGCCCGCTGGCCGACGACCGGCACTGCGGCTCGATGAGCGGCACGCGCTCGACCACAGAGCGACGCCCCGCCAGTGGAGAGAACTGGCAGGGCGTCGCTGTGTGTAAGGACCTGCGGTTCATTCGCTCGCGGGCGCCTCCGGCTGCCCGTTGAGGGGGCCGACCAGCGCGGCCACCCTGGCACGCGGCAAGCCGAACGTCTCGGCGAGGCGGCGCTGTGACGGCTGGTCGCCGAGACAATCACGCCCGTGCAGGAACGCGGTCATGACCGCCTCGTCAGCCGACACGGCCACCAGGTGGGGACACTGGCCCGGGGTGGCGGGAGATGACCCGTCGGCAGTGCGCTGCCGGGCGCGGCGCACCAGGCCGAGGAGGGTTTCCAGTGATAGCACCAGCGCCACGGGCGGCAGTGCTGCGACCAGGGCGCCAGCGGTTCCGTGATGCCATCCGGCGGCCACGTTCATGGCCAGGGTGGCGCCGATGCCGAAGACCAGGCTCACGACGGCCAGCGGCGGCCGGGTACCAGCGTTGCGGCTCGCCTCGAGCAGGGCCATCGATGCCGAGACGAGCATCAGGTCAGCCACGAACGGGATCAGGTACGCCACGGCGCCCGTGCTGCCCGTGGCCCGGACGACCGCGAGCGCGTGCAGGTAGCTGACGATCGCGGTGATGACGGCGAGCGCGGCCAGCGCCAGGCCCGCAACGAGCCGGATCCGGCTATCGGCTGGACTGGCCGACCGGTCAGCGCTCACTGTCCGGTCCTATCGTCGAGCACGTCCCCTGCCGTGAGCTGGCGGACAAGTTCCCGGTAGTCGGCGAGCTTGCCGAAGTCGCGCCCGTGGTCCTCGCAGAGCCCCATATCCGACTCGCCGCAGTCGGGACACCTGACCGCGCCGCGGTCCTGCCGGTACGCCTGCGCGTCCTCCAGCGCCTGCGCGAGCGTCCTCAGCCCGGCGGGGCTCAGCGCCATGCCCGGCGGCCGGCACCATCCGGGAACAGCCTCGTGACCCGCGTCGTACAGAGTGCGCCTGCCGCCCGGCGAGGGGTCACCGCGGAAGTGGTGCCAGCCCTCCATACCGTGGAAGATGCCGGTCCACTCGCCGCACGCGGTGCAGTACGGCTCGGTTCCGTCTTCATCGGGGTCGTCCGCTTCGGCTGTCGCGTCCTCAGCCTGCCGGGCGTGCTCGTCTATGACCGACAGGGCCATCTCCAGCGCGGTCTTCAGGCGCCCTGCGAGCCCGAGCCCGGGAGGAAGCTCGCCGGTGGGGCTCGTAGTGTCATGCATGGGTCTCGTCCCTTCGTTGGAGGGTTGCGGGATCAAGGCCCCGCCAGGCGCTTCGATCGCTTTGGCGGGGCCGTCGTACATCTGGAGTGCTCTGGGCTGGGGCCGTCTTGGGGCCGTCGCATAGCCGCAGACTGCCAATGACAGCCAACGACAGCAAACGGTGTTTATGCAGGCCAGAGCAGAGAGCTAGAACAAACGTGCAGACCGCAAAGTCACGTGCGCCAGTAGACGGTGTAGTGCTGGTGCCGGGCGCGGGCGACCGGGATGAGGGTCACTGGCTTGCCGTCGGCGACGGCCTGGAACGTCATCGGCTGCTGTCCGGTCCGCCTGATGGAGGTGGTGTCCAGCCGCGGCATGGAGGTGCTCGCGTCACTGCCGTAGGCGCCGCTCAGCACGACGGGACCGTAGGTTACGGCCTGCACGGACGGCTGGTCCGGCGTGGGATGCAGTGCGACGGCCATGGGCAGCGTGACCTCAAGATGATCATCGGGCTGCCATCGCCTGTCCAGGACAAGCCAGCCGCCGCGCATCACGGCGGCGGGACGGATCTCGCCGCCGTTCAGCCGCGCCCTGGGCGGCGCGGCTGCCCAGGACGGCACCCGCACCCGCAGCGCCATCGCTGCCGTGCCAGCTGCCACCGTGATCCTGACGACCGGCTCGTCGGGGAAGCCGGTCGTCTGGCGCAGCGTGATCCCGCGCTCCGCCCAGGTCACCTCGGACGGGATGAACAGGTTGACGGACAGGCCGCCGGAATCCCGGGAATAGATCGTGTCGGCGAACTTCGCCTGGGTTTCCATCCCGGTGGCGTTGTCGCAGGCGAAGGTGTCGTAGTCGGTGGCGTAGACGTCCGGGTTACCGGCGGGGAAGTAATTGAGCGGCTGCCGCTTGAACGCACCGGGTGACAATCCGTAGTAGTAGCAGTTGAACCCGTGCTGGGAGTCCGGGTCCTGCTCGCCCAGCATCTGGTTGTACAGCGTGCGCTCGTAGTAGTCGGGCAAGTCGGTTCGCGCCTGCTGGTGGAAGTGCAGCAGCCTGGTCAGCTTGAGCATGTGGTAGCTGACGCAGTTCTCGCAGGTGAAGTTGGACAGCTGCCCGGCGATCACGTCGGGGGCGTGCCAGTGCTCGCCGTTGCTGGATCCGCCGATCACATACGAATGGTGGCCGGTGACGATCCGCCAGAAGTTCACGGCGATGTCGTGATAGCGGGGATCCCCCGTCTCCTCCCACATGCGGACGCAGGCGATGATCTTCGGCACGGTGGTGTTGGCGTGCAGCCCGGCGAGCTGGTCCTCTCCTGCCGCCAGCGGATCGAGCACCGCTGCGTGGTAGAACCGCTGCGCGGTACGCAGGTACCTCGCGTCGCCGGTGATCCGGTACAGGTTCGCCAGCGCCTCGGGCAGGCCGCCGTACTCCATCTCCAGGATCTGCTGCATCCGCGGGTACGAGAGCCGGGCGGTGCGCCATTCCACCCAGTCGGCCAGCCTGACCGCGACATCCAGAGCGCGGGCGTTGCCTATCAGCTCGTGCTGGTCGATCAGTCCGGCGAGAAACTTGTGGATCATGTAGTACGGCGACCACACCCACTGTCCCGCCTCCAGCCGGTCGAAGAAACTTTCCGGGAAGGCCGACAGGTAGCCCTTGCTGAAGCCCGCTGGCCGGGCCAGTTCCTGGCACTGCGCGAGCACATCGACGATGTAGCGGCCCTTCGCCGCCGCGGCGTGATCCCCGGTGTTCGCGTAGGTCAGGGCGAGCGCGGACAGCAGGTGCCCCGTGGTGTGGCCGCGCACCTCAGAAGCCGGATCCTCCCACCCGCCGCACGGCCGGGCCGCGGACGGCAGGCCGACGTTCAGCCGGAACGCGTGCAGCAGCCGGTCGGCGTCCACGAACCGGAGATAGCTCGTGTTGCGTGACTGGTTCTGCCTGAACGCGCTGTCGAGCAGCCTCACCGCCGCCAGCGGGAACGCCGCGGCGAGACCGGCCGTCCCGTCCGGCACATAGCCGCCCGCCGCTGCGGAGCCGTCCGGCAGATCGCCGGGACGCTGGCCCCAGAACGCTTGCGTGCCCTGCGGTGCGCTTCCCGCTAGCATGGCTCCCGTCGCCGCCCCGCCGGCCGCGGCGAGGAACGTCCTCCTGCTGACCGGACGGAAACTCAAGGGTCTCCTCCTCGGGAGAAACCAAGCATGCCCCCGGCAGTTGACTGCCGTCTCCCGGTGTAGCGCGCCGCACATGTAGCCTAACGTCCTTAGGTAACTAAGTCGCCTCCCAGCGGCTCCGAGCAGACAGGTGAGGCAGGATGGGCACGGGAGCAAATGGTCTATCGCGGTTCCAGCACCCGCGGTTCGCGCGGATGTACGAGCGGATCAGCGCCGAGTCCGAGCGGCGTGGCACGGCCGGCTGCCGGGACCGGGTGCTGGCCGGGCTGACGGGGCGGGTGATCGAGGTGGGGGCCGGCAACGGCATGAACTTCGCCCATTACCCGCGGACGGTGAGCGAGGTGGTGGCGGTCGAGCCGGAGGACCGGCTGCGGGCCCTGGCCGCCCTGGCCGCCGCGGACGCGCCGGTCCCGGTCCGGCTGGTGGCCGCCCACGCCGACGGCCTGCCGTTCGAGGACGCGGACTTCGACGCGGGCGTGGCTTCGCTCGTGCTGTGCTCGGTGCCCGAGCCAGGCCGCTCCCTCGCCGAGCTGCGACGGGTGATCCGGCCCGGCGGCGAGCTGCGGTTCTTCGAGCATGTCCGGTCCGCCCGGCCGCTGATCGGGGGGTTCCAGGACCTGATCACGCCGGCGTGGTCACGGGCGGGCGGCGGCTGTCACCTTAACCGGGATCTTGCCGCCGAGATCACCGCCGCCGGGTTCGAGATCGGGCAGATGGACAGGTTCGCCTACCGGCCGCTGGCATTTACCCCGGCGCACGCGCACATCCTGGGCACCGCACGGCGGCCGTAGCAGATCCGGAGGATCGTGCACGCCTGCGGAGTTGCCGTTATCACCCGGGGATCATTGTTTTTGCATAGATACCATGCAGGGGTATGGTAACGTGCGGAGACAGGCGTGAGGCTGATCGCTGGTGCCGCGATGGCATTCAGCTCCGTTTTCGTGGTATCGAACAGCCTGCGGCTGCGCCGGTTCCAGCCGGGCCAGGAATACTGACGCACCGGTTCGCGGACCGTCGGATTTCATGCTCCACTTGTTATTGTCTCGTGATTTGCGCAGGTCAATTGCGGAATACCTGTCGGGCGGCGGCGGGAATGTCCGAAGCGGTTGAAACCCCCTACGGGTTTCACTATCGTCATTCGCGAGCCGCATCGCTCCCCAGTCGCCGCTGCGGCGACGGCGATCGGCCGCCACCGAGCCCAGGAGGCCAGCCATCCGGGCTGGCCGGTAGCCGGGAACCATCGGCAGAGCCCAAAGGAGCGTGTCACGCCCGTGATCAGGCGGCCATCTGCCAGTGCATCCCCTTTCCGCCGCGGTGCCGCGATCGCGGCCGGGGCGATAGTGATCGGCGTGCTGGCCACCTACGCCGGGCCGGCGGGCGCGTCGCCGAAGCCGACGATCGCCCAGGTGCAGGCGCGGCTGGACAAACTTAACGCGCAGTCCGACAAGATCAACCAGCAGTACGACCAGGTGGCCGCGCAGCTGGCGGCCGCCCGCGGGCAGCTGGCCGCGGTGACCACCGAGGACGCCCGGGATCAGAAGAGCTTCCGGGCGATGCGCACCCAGATCGCGCAGACCGCCGCGGCGGCCTATCAGGGCACGAATGAGAACTCGATCGCCGCGCTGCTCACAAGCAACGACCCGCAGACCGTGCTTGACCAGGCATCGATCCTGACTCAGCTTGCAGGCAGCCGGTCCAGCCAGATGAACGCGTTCGTCGCCGCCGCCCGCCAGGCCGCCCGCGCACAGCAGCGCGCCCAGGCCGCCGCCACCGGGATCACCGCGCTGCAGACCAGGCTCGCCGCGGCGAAGAAGTCCTCCGGCAAGCTGATCGCCCAGCAGCAGGCCCTGCTGACGAACCTCACCGCGCAGCAGCTAGCGGCGGTCCAGGCGGGCACGCTCGGCGCCGGGGGCTCCACGACGGGGACCTACACCGGGCCGACCGGCACCCAGGCGGGGCAGGCTATCGCGTTCGCCTACGCCCAGCTCGGCAAGCCGTACGTGTGGGGTGCCACCGGGCCGGGCTCCTACGACTGCTCCGGGCTTGTCCAGGCGGCGTGGGCGTCCGCGGGGGTCGACATCCCCCGGGACACTTACAGCATGTGGGCCGCCCTGCCGCACGTGCCGGAGTCCACGATGCAGCCGGGTGACCTGATGTTCTTCAACAGCGAGGGGCACGTGTCCATCTACGTCGGCGGCGGCTACATGATCGACGCCCCGACGGCCGGCCAGTCCGTGGAGAAGATCCCCACATCCGAGGCATGGTACGCGAACAGCCTCGACGGCGTCGCCCGGCCCTGACCGTGGCAGCCATCAGTCCGCGGGCGCCCTGGCAGTTTTCTCTGTCGGGCGCCCGCCGGTTCTTACGATTTACTTACGGCATTACAGAATTCCCTACGGCATACTTTACGATCCGCGTGCCGCCATGAAATTCAGTCACGGTCGGATGGCTGGCGGGAGCGTAAGCGCATAAGGGCTAAAAGCGACGGAGCCTGGATATCTCGTTTCCGCAAGCATGGCATTGCGAGACCGGGGCCTGTACGGGCCGCTGATCATCGAGGACCCCCGCGAGCCGCTGTCGTCTCGTCGCCTCAGCCGAGGGCAAAGGCGGCACCGCCCTGGCGATCATCCGCACCGCATCAGGCCGCCCGCCCGGCCCCGGCGTCCGGCCCCGGCGTCCGGCCCCGCGAGCTCGGCGGGCACGTCCTGGACTACACGCGGCTGAAGCCCGCCGACGGCGTGCGGCTGGCCCCCCGTGCGCCGGACCGCGCCATCACGATGAGCCTGAACGGCGGCATGAGCCGGTACGACTGGGCCATCGACGGCCGCGCCTACCAGCTAGGCGAGATCGGCTACGCCATCCGCCAGGGCGAACGGGTCCGCCTCACCTACGTCAACACCACGCCCATGTGGCACCCGATGCACCTGCACGGGCACTCCTTCGCCCTGCGCGACGGGACCGGCCCCCGCAAGGACACCGTCATCGTCCTCCCCCGCCAGCGCGTGACCGTCCAGTTCGACGCCGCCAACCCGGGCCGCTGGATGACCCACTGCCACAACGTCTACCACGCCGAGGCAGGCATGATGGCCGCCCTCGGCTACACCCTCTGACTCCCGCGCCGGAAGCGGGCCGGCCGCCGGTGCCTGGCGGGACTCGCGTGGTGCCGGTGACCGCCATTCACCTCCCGTTCGGCATAAATACCAGCCCTTTCATTCCTAACGGGCTTCGCCGTGGTGACACGGCTCGCCGAAGGCGCCACCCAGGCCGCCGGAATACCCTCATCGGGTATACGAGTTGAGGGGTGGCGGCGGCGCACCCGACGGCGACCACGACGCACCCGGCCACGACCACGATGCCGCACTGGCGGGGTTCACGCGCAGAGCCGTACCGGCCCGGTGGCGCCTGGTCGCAGGACGAAACGGACGTGGTGCCTCTCGGGGTCGCTGAACACCGCTTCGGTGCTGGAGATCATCCGGATGGTGCCCCGCTGGTAGGGGTTCCCCCATCCTGGTGGCGGGTTGTCGGAGCCGTCTGACAGCGGCGGCCATGCCTGGTACCAGCGGCCGTCGATGAGGGCCCCGCTGATACCGCAGTGCGTGTACAGCGAGTAAGGCGCGGCAGGTCTGGGGCTCGCCTGCGGGCCGCTGACGCGCGGCGCGCCGGCCTGTACCCGCGGACCGCCTGTAACACGGTGAGCACCGGCGCATCCGGCCAGGACCAGCATTCCGGCAACCGCTGCCAGCGCCAGCGTCCTCATATCCTGCTCCTTCGCTGTGGGAAAGCTGTACGTCAGACGCGCGATGCTCGCCGCCGGTTCCGCCGGGCAGGTGTGTCCCCCGGTGCCCTGCTCCCCGGCCGCTGCCTGGGGGTGAAATCGGAGTAAACCGGGCCTTCTGTGCCGGGCCGGATCGGGTTACCGTGTGGGGGTCCCGGCTCCGGCGTACCCCGAGGTGATGATCATGTGGCGCGGTTCTGCGACCGTGGTGACGGTGCTGGCATCCCTCAGCCTGCTGGCGGTGCCCGCGGCTGGCGCGGCCGGCGGGGTGGTGACCGGACACGGCGCCGCGGCCGGCCCTGACAGCGTGACGGTCGGGCCGGGCGGGGGAACGCCGGGCACGTCGCGGAATTTCGCGCTGGTGGGGCATGATCCCCTGTTCGGCCGGGGCATGAACGCGGCGCTGGCCAGCTACGGCCACTACATCTACGTCGGGAACCGCACCGACGGGTCGGCCACCTGCGGGGTCGGGGACCCGCGCGGGCCGGGCGCGATCTGCCCGCATCCGCATCCCGGGGTGCTGATCGACGACGTCGCCGACCCGGCGCACCCGCATGTCGTGGGTGAGATCGGGCCGCCGTCGGAGGGGAACACCGGGATCACCTCCCGGGAGCTGCGGGTGTGGCCGCGGGAGAAGCTGCTGATCGTGATGAACTTCCGGTGCAGCTCGGTGATCCACGCCTGCCCGCCCGGCACTGACAAGCAGTTCGGCTACAACCTGTCCTTCTACAGCCTGCGTCACCCGACCCGCCCGCGGTTCATCTCCAGCTACATCCCGACGTCGGCGGCAGGGCTTCAGGTCAAGCCGCACGAGATGTACCTGTGGCAGGACCCGGAGCGGCCCGGCCGTGCGCTGCTGTGGATCTCCACCCCGGAGCTGACCAGCGATCCCGCGGTGCCCAACATGATGATCGCCGACATCAGCAAGGTCGCGGGCGGCGGGCAGGTCACCGAGGTCGCCCAGGGCAACTGGAACCAGCTGTACCCGGATGGCGGCAGCGAGACCGCCTTCCAGAACGACCTTTATACCCACTCGATGGCCCCCACCGCCGACGGCACCCGTACCTACCTGTCGATGGAAGGCGGCGAGATGCTGGTGCTGGACACCAGCGCGGTCGCTGACGACGACGCCCCGCCGGGGACGGTCATCAGCCTGAACAACGACCTGATCACCGACCCGGCAAACCGGCCGGTCTGGGGCAACCCGCTGCCGGGCTGCCTGAAGGCATGCCCCGAGGGCCACTCGGCGGTGCCGGTCCCCGGCCGGCCCTACGTGCTGACCACCGACGAGATCTACGGCACCTTCACCGACCCGACGTTCGGCTGCCCGTGGGGCTGGTCGCACCTGATCAGCGTTGCCGACCCCGCGCACCCTCAGATCGTAGGCGAATACAAGATCTCCCAGGATGAGCAGTCGTTCTGCGGCAGCCCCGCCGACGACCCGGCGACCGAGCAGTTCACCAGCTTCTCCTCGCACAACCCGACGGTGCTGCCCGACCTGGCGTTCGTTGACTGGCATTCCGGCGGCCTGCAGGCCATCGACATCACCGACCCCGCCCGCCCGGCGCAGGGCGGCTGGTACTCCCCGCGGCCGCTCGCCTCGGTCGCCACCGAGGACCCGGCGCTGTCCCGCGGCCCGGACAAGGTCGTGCTGTGGTCCTACCCGATCATCCGCGACGGCCTGATCTACGTCATCGATATCCGCAACGGCCTGTACATCCTGCGCTACACCGGCCCGCACGCCCGCGAGGCTGCCAGCATCCGCTTCCTGGAGGGCAACTCCAACCTCGGCGACGCCGTGCGCCTGGCAGGCCCCGGCAGGCCATGACGCGGGATTGAGGGAGTCCCCGCGACTGCCGTGGATCTCCGGCCCTGGCCGTTCGAGGTTGCGCTCTATGCGCGCGACGTTTTGCGGCCTATGCGCGCGACGTTTTGCGGCGCGGAACCGGCATGCCTTAGTTGTCTCCGCCCGCGGCTTCCCCGACGGCGCCGGGCCCGCCCCCCGGTACCCCAGCGTTTACGAGATGAATTGTTAACGTCAGGTCAGATCTTTCCCTGATGGGTCCCGTTATCTCGTGCCAGACTTGGCGCGCGCCAGCTGTACCAGCCTAAGTCCCGCACGTCCCCGATGGAGACTTTAAGGAGAACAAGCTGTGAAGAGAGTTTGCGCGACCTTACTGACGTGCGCTACAGTCGGCGCGGCCATTATTGCCCCGGTCAGCTATGCGCAGGCGTCCGCGCCCGTCGTCACCTTGTGCACGCGTGACCAGCACAGGGCGGTGGCCGGCCCGGCTGTTATACGGAACAGCAACTCCGGCAAGCAGGCGGAGTGCATCACGAACACGGGCGGCGGGGCTAACTTCACGCTATCGAAGTCGGCGGCCACCATTCCATGGTCAGCGTACCCCAACATTTTCCGCGGCTGCGAATGGGGCGTTTGCTCGTCAGACGGGTCATTTCCCGAAAGGGTGTCATCCCTGCACCGGCTGACGTCAACCTGGCGGTACTCCGCGCGGGCGTCCGGGCAGTGGAACGCGGCCTACGATATCTGGTTTGACCCGCGTCCGGTCCGCGGCGGGCAGGTAACCGGGACCGAGATCATGCTCTGGCTCGACGTCAAGAACATGTCGCCCGTGCACGGCTGGCCCGTCCTTCGGATCGACGGGGCGAGCTGGCAGTTCCTGCACTGGCGCACTTACCACAACGGAACGAGCTGGAACTACATCCAGTTCCGTCGCGTGCACACCGACACCTACGTCCGCAACCTGAACCTGATCCCGTTCATGCAGCGCGCCGAGGCGTCGGGCCTGCTGCGCACCTCCTGGTACCTGACGGCCGTCGAGGCCGGGTTCGAGATCTGCCGCGACGGCACGGGACTGGCGACCGACACGTTCTCCGTCAGCCGGTAACCGCGGGGATCCGGGCCCCGCGGGCTAGCGGGGATCGGCGCGGAGCGGGAGGCGGACGAGGAAGAGGGCGCCGCTGCCTGCCGTGGGGTCGGTCAGCGAGATACATCCGCCGTGGGCTTCGGTGAGTTCCCTGGCGAGGGCCAGGCCCAGGCCGGTCCCGCCGCTGGCCCGGGACCGGTCGTCGTCGAGCCGGGCGAACCGGCCCCAGATGTGCCCCCGGTCTGCCGGGGGGATGCCCGGCCCGTCATCCGCGACGGCGATGATCGCCTGGCCGGCCTGGGCGGTGAGGGTGACGTCAACGGCGCGACGGGCGTAGCGGAGGGCGTTGTCGACGAGGTTGGTTACCACCCGGGCGAGCTGGGACTCGTCGCCTGATACCACGGCGTGCTCGATCTGCCCGGCACGCAGCTCGATACCGGCCGGAGCGGCCCGGCGGGTGCAGTCGGTGACCACGCCGGCGAGGTCGACCGCCCGGCGGCGCCGCGGTGCGCCGCCGTCGAGGCTGGCGAGGACGAGCAGGTCGTTGATGAGGCGGCCGAGGCGGCGGTGGCCGTCGCGCAGCTCGGCGGCCCATGAGCCGCGCTCGGCCGTCCCGGGATGGCTGATCGCCACGTCGAGGCTCGCGCTGAGCCCGGCCAGCGGGGTGCGCAGCTCGTGGGCGGCGTCGGCGACGAACCGGCGCTGCCGCTCGGCCGAGCGCGACAGGGCGGCGAGCATCTCATTCAGCGTCGAGCCGAGCCGGGCCAGCTCGTCGCCGCCGGTCTGCGGGACCCGGCGGGCGAGGTCACCGCTGGCGGTGATCGCCGAGACCTGGGCACGCAGACCATCGACGCGGCGCAGCGTCCGCCCGGCGGTGAGCCACGCGACGGCCCCGGCCACGGCCAGCGAGACGGCGCCGAGCACGGCGCTCAGCCCGACGGCCTGGCTTGCCTTGTCATCGGCGGGGTCCAGGGAGCCCGCGGCGACGATCGTGACCGGCCCTGGCGGGCTCATCACGTGGATGACGACGACCGCCGCGCGGCGGTCGGGCAGGCCGGCCGGATGGGCGACGGTGACGACCCCCTGGCCTGTGCCGCTGGCGAGGCTGAGCATCGGCGGGGCGCTGGCCGATGCCGGATCGCCGCTGATGACCTTCCCTGCCCTGCTGAGAACCTGGATGCGGGGCACGCTGGCAGCGACCGGCATCGGGATCGGGTCGGGCAGCGGTGGTTCCCGCTGGGCTCCGGCGGCGACTTCCATGGCGGCGCCGAGCACGCTGCGGTCCACGCTCTCGATGAGGCTGTCGCGGTAGAGGGTGAGCGCGACGGTGCCGCCGACGGCGAAGGTGGCGGCCGCGAGAAGGGTCGCGGTGATCGCGTAGCGCAGCCGCAGGCCAGGGCGCCATGGCAGGGTCGGCCGCCACCGCGGTGCGGACCACCGCCGGAGGGCCGGAGCAGTTATCCGGCGCGGCGGCCGATCCCGCCTGGCGGCTCCTGCCGGGGCACCGGTCTCAGCCGGCATCGGCCAGCCGGTAGCCGACGCCGCGGACCGTCTCGATCAGCGAGGCCTGGCCCGGGGTGTCGATCTTGCGCCGCAGCGCGCTGATGTAGACCTGCACCACATTGTGGTCGGCCGCGTCGTTCTCGCCCCAGACGTGGTCGAGCAGGTCCTGCTTGGACAGCGCGGCCGGCTTGTGGGTCAGCAGGTAGCGCAGCAGCGCGAACTCTCGCGGCGTGAGGTCGAGGGCCGCACCGGAGCGGGTGCAGCGATGCCGGCCGGGGTCCATCGACAGCGGGCCGTGGGTGAGGACCGGCGGCAGGCGGGCCGGCCCGCGCCGGATCAGCGCCCGGAGGCGGGCAAGCAGGACCGGGTACCTGACCGGCTTGACGAGGTAGTCGTCCGCGCCCGTGTCGAGCCCCTCGGCCTCGTCCCAGGTGCCGTCTTTCGCCGTGAGCATCAGGACCGGCATCCCGCGCCCCGCCGCCCGCAGCTCGGCGCAGACCCGGTAGCCGTTCAGGCCAGGCAGCAGCACATCGAGGATCATCGCGTCGTAGTCGTTCTCCTTCGCGAGGTGCAGCCCGTCGGTGCCGTCGGCGGCACAATCGACCGCATAGCCCTCCGCGCCCAGGCCCCGGGCAAGAGAGCGGGCGAGCAGCGCATCGTCTTCCACAATCAGGATCCGCACAGCCCATTGTCGCGCCCGGATGCTGAACGGACCCTGAAGATCCGCAGCGCCCGGGGACCCTCAGCGGTTCTTCAACAGGCTTCCCCGATGCTGAGCGCATGACGTCTCATTCTTCTCCCGCCCACGGCGGCCTCCCGTCGCCGGACCGGCCGGCGGGCCCGTCCCCGCGGGCACGGCTGGCCCCTCGCGGCCCGCGAGTACGCCAGGCCGCCGTTGCCGCCGCCGCCGCGGTCGTGCTCGCGGGGGGCGGATTCGCGGTTGGCCGCGGGACCGCCCCGGCAATGGCGAGCGGGTCAGGCCCGGTGGCATCGCCGCACAGGACGGGTGGCTGTTCCCCGGGAACGGCCAGGCAGGCGACGGGCGCGATGAGCCAGGCTGATATGTCCCTCGCTCAGTTGATCGGCAGGGAAACGGGGACGAGGCTGGCCGGCCGGGCACCGCTGACGGTCGCCGCCGCCCGGGTCGGGGCCCTGGGCAATCAGGTCCCGGAAGGCGCGAGCATCGACACCTGCCACGACCGGATCACCTTCACGACTCCCGCGGTGTCCCTGGTCGTCGAGGCCGTTCCGCACAGCGACCCGGACATGACCTTCCGGATCGCCGGGCTGGTGGACCCGACGGTGATCGTTCCTTTTGACGCCCGGGTCACTGTCGAGTTCATCAACGCCGATACCGACCAGGCTCACGGCTGGCTCATCACCGCCGCCCAGCCGCCATTCGCCTTCCGGCCCAGGACGCCGCCGGCCCTCGCGGGGGCGTCGGCGGCGGTCATCGGCGACCCTACCCCGGCCGGGCAGGGCGCGCTCACCCTCAGCTTCACCGCCAGCACCGCTGGCACCTACCACTACATCTGCCCGATGCCCGGCCACGCGGAGATGGGCATGTATGGCAGCTTCATCGTGTGGCCCTAGAGCACATTTATGCCGAACGGGAGCGGGATGACGGCCTGGGCGCCGTGGGAGTGGCCGTGCTCGGCCAGGGCCGGCGCTCTCGCTGTCGAGGGCCCGCCGCAAGCGGATGACCCCGGATGACCCCGGGTGACGCCAGCCGCGATTGACAGCCGCTTCCGGCATGTTTTAAAGTCTTACGAGACTAGTACTTTGAGGATGTCAACATGATCAGTTTCCGGCTTGACGGCCGCTCGGTCGTGCCGCCGTATCTGCAGATCGTCCAGCAGGTCCGGCAGGCGCTCCGGATGGGCGTGCTCGACGTGGGAGACAAGCTCCCCACGGTGCGGGAAGTCGTCGCGGCGACGGCGGTCAACCCCAACACCGTGCTCAAGGCCTACCGCGACCTGGAGCGGGAGGGCCTGATCGAGCCCCGGGCCGGGCACGGAACGTTCGTGCGCCGCCGCCCGCCCGGCCCGCCGCCAGGAACCCATTCGCGGCTTGGCCGCACCCTGGCCCAGTGGGTGCGCACCGCCCGCGAGGCCGGGCTTGACGACGAATCGATCGAATCGCTGCTGCGCGTCACGCTGCGGGCAGCGGCCGAGGAGGAGATCGCATGACTCCCGTGATCCAGACGCGCGGGCTGTCGAAGCGCTACCGCAGGGTCACCGCCCTGAGCGAGGCTACCGTCACCGTTCCCGAGGGCCGGATATCCGCGCTGATCGGCCCTAACGGCGCCGGCAAGACAACGCTGCTGCGGTTGCTCAGCGGGCTGGCCAGGCCGACCGGCGGTGACCTGGAGGTGCTCGGCGGCGCCCCCCGCCAGGACCCGGCCTTCCTCGCCGACATCGGCTTCCTCGCCCAGGAGATCCCGCTGTACCGGCGCCTCACCGCCGAGGACCACATCGGCGCCGGCGCGCACCTCAACCCCCGCTGGGACGCCGCGTCCGTGCGGCAGCGGCTCGGGAACCTCGCGATCCCGCTCGACCAGGCGGTGGGCACGCTGTCCGGGGGCCAGCGTGCCCAGGTGGCGCTGGCGCTGACCCTGGCCAAGAGGCCCAGGCTGCTGCTGCTCGACGAGCCCGTCGCGGCGCTCGACCCGCTCGCCCGGCGGCACTTCCTCGCCACCCTGGCCGAGGCGGTGGCCGCCGGCGGCCTGACCGTCGTGCTGTCCTCGCACCTGGTCGCCGACCTGGAACGGATCTGCGACCACCTCATCCTGCTCGCCGCGTCCAGGGTCCAGCTGTGCGGCGACATCGACACGGTGCTCGCCGGGCATCAGGTCCTGGTCGGGCCCCGCAAGGACACCACGGCGATCGAGCAGGCCCACACCCTCGTGCAGGCCGTGTGCACCGCCCGCCAGACCACCCTGCTCGTCCGCCTGAACGGCCCGGTCATCGACCCGGCCTGGGAAGCCACCGACGTCGGCCTGGAAGAGCTGGTGCTCGCCTACATGAGCCAGCAGGGCCTGGGCGCCGGCGCCGCGCCGGCTCATCCGCACCTGACCACGGTAGGAGAAGACCAATGACCTGGCTCGTCTGGCGCCAGCACCGCAACCAGGCGCTGTTCGGCGCCGCCGCGCTCGCCGCGTTCGCCGTGCTGCTGCTGATCACCGGCCTGCACATGGCGTCGCAGTATCATTCCGCTCTCGTATCGTGCGCCGCGAGCAGGACCTGCGGCAGCCTCGGGGACACGCTGATCCTGGGCGACAGGCCGGTGGTCTTCCTCATCCCGCTGACCATGGCCGTGCCAGCGCTGGTCGGACTCTTCTGGGGCGCGCCGCTGGTGGCAAGGGAAATCGAGACGGGCACCAGCCAGTTCGCCTGGATGCAGAGCATCACCCGCAGGCGCTGGCTCACCGTTGAGACCGGCTGGATACTGCTCGCCGCGGCCGCCTGGGGCGGCGCCGTCTCGGCCCTCGTCACCTGGTGGTCCGGACCGGAGAACGCGCTCGGCCTGCAGGCCTTCAGCCCCGGTCACTTCGACGTCCAGGGCATCGTTCCCGTCGGCTACGCGCTGTTCGCGGCGGCCCTCGGCATCGCGGCCGGCACCCTGCTGCGCCGCACCCTGCCCGCGCTGGCCGTCACCCTCGGCGTCTTCGCCGCCCTGCGCATCGCGATCCTGGACTTCGCCCGCCCGCACTACATGACCGCGATCACCACGACGTTCAGCATGACCCGCCCTGACTTCACCCCGGCCGGGTCCTACTGGAACCTCGCGACCGGCACCGTCGGCCCGAACGGCCAGGTGGCCCAGAGCCAGCTCCGGGGCAACGCGCCGGGCCTTCGTATCAACGGCGTGTCCCTCACCCACATCCCGTCCGCCTGCCAGTCGCTCATGTTCAATGGCAATCCGCGCAATCTGATTTCCTGCGTGAGCGCCCACGGCTACCGGGCATTCATCACCTACCAGCCCGCCAGCCGCTACTGGGCGTTCCAGGGCATCGAGACCGGCATCTTCGTCGTCCTCGCCGCCGCCCTCATCGCCGTGACAGCGATCACCCTGCTCCGCCGCGACGCGTAGCGCCCCCCCATCACGCGGCTCCGGCGGACCTCCGGAAGGCCATGGCTCTAGGGCAGCGGGTCAACTGTAGGGAGAATCCCTGATGCGCCACGGCGTCAGCAGGGATATCAATATCCGTGATCCGAACGGCAGCAGAGTCAGGCGCAGGCCGGAATCCCTCGTGCGCAGCGATGTCATGGCGCCCCGGGACGGCGGCCCTGCCGCGCTGGCTCATCCGGGAACGAAGGAGTGATCACGATGCTAACGTTGCGCGCACGTACAGCCTCTCTTACCGGGGTTGTCGTCGCACTCGCCGCATTGGCCGGTGTGCAGACGGCATCCGCGAGCACGGCACCGGCCACGCCGGGTAGCACCTCCGCCTGGGCGGTATCACGGAACACCCACGGTTGCCCGTCGTCCGTCCGCCTGCTCGTGCCGACGAAGTCCGCGCAGTATTTCGCCAGCCATCCGGCCGCGCTGCTGCCGCGCAGAAACCCGGCAGCGGAGCGCGCACTCAATCCCCTGCTCGACGAGATCGCGGCCGCGCACATGCGCTGGAAGACCACGCTCAGCTGCCGTCCAGGTCACCGCCGCACCAGTCCGCTGCCCCGGTTCAGCCAGTCTTTCGCGGCCTCGGCTAACTGGTCGGGTTACCAGGCATCCTCGGATCCCGATTACCAGGGCGCCGGCCCGGGATCGTTCCTCGGCGCCTTCATGAAGTTCACCGTGCCGAACGTGTCGGCGCCCGATGCCAGCACGCCGGTCTCGTCCTCCATCTGGCCGGGAATCGGGACCGGGAGCAGCACCGCTGACACGCTGATCCAGGCCGGCTCCGAGCAAGACGTGCAGTGTTCTGCTGCTTCCTGCAGCCCGGTTTACTACTTCTGGTACGAGCTCTTCCCGCAGGAGTCACAGCAGCTGATCAACCTCACCGCCTCGCCCGGCGATCAGGTGGGGGCCTTCGTCGAATATGACCCGTCGAGCCAGCAGGCGGAGTTCGGCGTGACCGACTTCACCACGAACATCGGCACCTCCCTTTACCAGACCGTCTCAGGCGTCGGCCCCGGTGAGGGCAGCACTGCCGAGTTCATCGTGGAGCGCACGCAGGAAAACGGCGTGCTTCCCGAGCTGGCGAACTTCGGGACCGTGGCCACCACTTACGCTTCGGCGGCGTACGGCACGAGCCTGTCGGATCCGTTCCTTGACTTTGAGCGGCCGCTGGGCAACCTCAGCCCCCAGAGCATCACGATGACCACCTGCAACGGCTCGACGTTGCTCGCGCAGCCCGGCCCGGTTGGCGGCGACAATGTGAGCTTCAACGACACCTGGCAGAACTACGGGACGGTCGACCCGCCCACCTGCTAGGGACCCGGGCTTGTCCGTTCCCTGTCGCGCTGGGTCCCGGGCGGCCGGCGTTTCAGGGCTGATAACCACGCGGGAGGGGGTCGTATCTTTCGCAATTCCCGTAGTCGGGCTGCGAGATCCCCGTAGTCCAGGCCCGGCCAGGGACTCATCTTTATGTCGCACGCACAAGTCAGCCATGGCGTGGCTGGGCCACCGACTACGGGAAGGCCCGGTTAGTCGCTTATGACCGGGAGATCGGCGGCCCGCCTTACGCTGCACACGGCACAGTCGTTCCCGCGGTCAGGAGCGGGCAGAGACCGTCGTGCCGCTCGTCGGACGCCCAGTACGGAGGTCGGGTCGTGCGGTTTCGCATTCTGGGCCCGCTTGAAGTGCACGGCAGCGGTGACGTGCCGGTCCCGCTCCGCGCGTCGAAGCAGCGTACGCTGCTGGCTGTCCTGCTGCTGCACGCTAACCAGCGGGTCAGCGGGTACCGGCTGGAAGCGGCCGTGTGGCCAGACCAGCTACCCCGCACAGCCACCAGCATCCTGCGGACCTATGTGTCCGCCCTCCGGCGGCTGCTCAGCCTTGACGACCCTGATCGCCTGCCGTGGCTGGCCGCCCAGAGCGGCGGGTACAAGCTCGCCGTGGCGCCCGCCGACCTGGACCTGTCAGTGTTCGAGGACCTGGCGGGACGCGGGCGCAGCGCGCTCGAGGATGGAGACACGGCCAGGGCTGCCCGGCTGCTGCGCGACGCACTCGGGCTATGGCGCGGCAACCCGGCCGAAGACATCATGCTGGACGGTGACACCGAGATTGCCCTGGCTGGCCTGCTGGAACGGCGGCTGGCCACCGAGGAGGCATGGATCGACTCACAGCTCGCCCTCGGCACCGACCCTGAACTCATCGCCCGGCTGCGGTCTCTGGTGGCGGAGCAGCCGTTGAGGGAACGGCTGTGCGGGCAGTTGATGCTGGCGCTGTACCGGGCAGGCAGGCAGGCCGAGGCGCTCGACGCGTTCCAGGCGCTGCGCCGGCGGATGGTCGACGAGCTCGGAATCGAGCCAGGCTCGCCCGTGCAGCGCCTGCAGCGGCAGATACTGGCGGGCGACACCACGCTCAGCTCACCGCCGCGGCGCGAGTCAGCCGTGCTCGCGCCGCCCGTGGTGCCCCGCCAGCTTCCGCCAGACATCGCGGACTTCACGGGCCGGCGAGCTCACCTCGAACGCCTGCACGAGGTCCTGGAGGGTACCGGTGAGGGTCGCCCTGCGGCGATGGTCATCTCGGCGATCGACGGGACGGCGGGCGTAGGGAAGACGGCACTGGCCATACATTGGGCTCACCAGGTGGCGGATCGCTTCATCGACGGGCAGCTCCACGTCAACCTTCGCGGTTATGGCGCGGCCCAGGCGCTTGATCCGCTGGACGCGCTACAGCGGTTCTTGCGTGCCCTGGGCACAGCACCCGAGCAGGTCCCTTCCGACGTGGACGAGGCCGCGGCCATGTACCGGTCGCAGCTCGCGGGCAGGGGGATGCTGATCCTGCTGGACAACGCCGCCTCCGCGAGCCAGGTCCGGCCACTGCTGCCTGGCTCGCCGGGGTGCCTGGCGCTGGTGACAAGCCGCAGCCGCCTGCCCGGACTTGTGTCCCTTGACGGCGCGAGACGCATTACCATCGACCCGCTCGCCGAGCCTGAAGCCGTGCACCTGCTGCGCAAGATCCTGGGCCACCATCGGGTAGACGCTGAGCCGATCGCGGCAGCCGAGATCGCCGCCTACTGCGCCTTCCTCCCGCTGGCCCTGCGGATCGCCGCCGAACGCGCCGCCCGCCGCCCGCTGCTGAGCCTGGCCCGGCTCTCCGGTGAGCTGGCCGTCGAGCAAGAGCGGCTGGACGTCCTGGCCGCCGACGACGAGGCCGCCACCGTCCGTGCGGTGTTCTCCTGGTCCTACCACGACCTGGCGCCTGACGCGGCCCGCATGTTCAGGCTGCTCGGGCTGCACGCCGGACGCGATATCGGCGTGCCTGCCGCCGCCGCGCTCGCCGCCGCCAGCGAGGCGGAGGCGAGCCGCCTGCTCGACACCCTGTCCGGGTTGCACCTGGTCGGGGAAGCCGCGCCGGGCAGGTACCGCTTCCACGACTTGCTGCGGGCTTACGCGGCTGAGCGGGCACGGACCGACGAAACGCAGGAAGATCGCGTGTCCGCGGCCCGGCGGCTGTTCACCTGGTACCTGCACACCGCGGATGCCGCCGACCGTGTGCTCGCGCCCGCGCGCCGCCACGTCCCGCTCGGCCCGCCACAGCACTGCGAGCCGCTGGCCTTCGCCGGCTATGCGCAGGCGCTGGCATGGTGTGATGCCGAGCACCCCAACCTGGTCGCCGTCATCGGAGGCGCGGCGGAGACAGGCGACGACGATATCGCCTGGAAGCTGCTTTTTGCCCTGTGGGGTTTCTTCGAACTGCGCAAGGCATGGGCCGACTGGATCGCGTCCGGACGCATCGGGGCGGACGCCGCCCGTCGTGCCGGGGACTCCTACGGTGAAAGCTGTGTGCTGAACAGCCTCTCCGTGCCATACCGCAGTCTCGGGCGGTTCGACGATTCCCTCGGCTGCCTCAAGCGCGCTCTGCGTATCCGCGAGGAGACCGGCGACCGGCAGGGTGAGGGTGCGACCTTGAACAACATCGGGGGTCTCTACGGTGACATCGGCCGGTTCGCGGACGCGGTCGGCTGCTTTAAGCAGGCGCTTGCCATCGCCAGGGATACCGGCTACCGGCTTGGCGAGGGCATCGCCACGGAAAACCTCGGCGAGGCATATATCAAGCTCCGCCGGCCCGGCGAAGCCCTGACTTGCTTCCAGCGGGCGCTTGCCATCGCCAGGGAAACCGGTTATCGGCAAATTGAGGGTATCGCCCTGAACAACCTCGCCGGTACCTACCGCATGCTGCGGCAGCCCGGGGCAGCCCGCGACTCGTTCGAGCAGGCGCTGGAGATCCGCCGGCAAGCCAGTGACCGGCACGGGGAGGCCGAGACCCTCCGCGATCTCGGCGACCTCCTGCACGAGGGCGGGAGTCCTGGGGCCGCGGGCCAGGCTTGGCACCAGGCCCTTGCTGTCTTCGATGATCTCGGCCATCCGCAGGCGGACCAGATCCGCGATCGCCTGGAAAACCTCAGCCCCGGTAACCAGCCTGCGGGGACTGTATGAGGAGGTAGAGGGTGCCAGGTGATCCTGCGCCGGGGGCGGGCTGGGACCTTAGCCGGTCAGGACATGCGACCAGTGCACGACGCCTCGCCAGCCTAGGAACGCGAGCGTGATCGCCCCCGCCGCCAGCGAACGGGGTACCACCACAGTCGTCGCGGGAACGCCGCAGTCAGGCACCAGAGCATCCCGGGGCACGTATCCGTCGCTTCGCTGCCTCATCAGGACCAAAGCTACCAAGGACGCGACAGGCAGCGGCAGCCGTTCGCGATGATGCGGGAACGCGCCGCCGGGGGAGTGCCACCGCGCTCCCGTTCGGCTAAAGCTTAAATCTTTGATCGTGTGCCGTGCCGCCCGCGCGGGGAGTGCGCGGGCGGCACCAGGCTGGTATGGATATCAAGCGCGCGGCGCTGGTGATAGTCGGCAAGGCCGGCGTCGCCAGTGGCTTGATGGGCGGCGGCGAGGCCGTTGTGCGCGCGGGCCTGCTCATGCTTGTCGCCGGTCTGGCTGGCCATGGTAAGGGCGGCAGCGTGGTTGGCGCGGGCCTGGTCAGGGGATCCGATCGAATGCAGCATCTCACCGACGCCGTTGAGCGCCTCGGCTTCGCCCGATCGGTCACCGGTCTCGCGGAACAGGGCGAGGGCGCGGGAGTAGCAGTCGGCGGCCTGCTCGTAGCGGCCCTGCCGCTGGTATGCGACGCCGAGGTCGGGTAGCGCGCTGGCTTCGCCGGCCCGGTCACCGGTCTCGCGGAACAGGGCGAGGGCGCGGGAGTAGCAGTCGGCGGCCTGCTCGTAGCGGCCCTGCCGCACGGCGACCGAGCCGAGGTTGCCGACTGCGCGTGCCTCGCCGGTCCGGTCACCGGTCTCGCGGGACAGGGCGAGGGCGGGGGAGTAGCAGTCGGCGGCCTGCTCGTAGCGGCCCTGCCGCTCGTACACGATGCCGAGGTTGCTCAGTGCGATGGCCGCACCCCTCCGGTCGCCAATCTCGCGTGATGCCGCCAGCGCCTGCTTGTGGTGGTCGGCGGCCTGCTTGTAGCGGCCCTGCCGCCAGCTGACGATGCCGAGATTGGTCAGGGCGGTCGCCTCGGCTGCGCGGTCGCCGGCGCCGCGGGCGGCCGAGCGGGCGTGGGTGTGGATGATCACGGCATCGGGGTAGTGGCCGCCGGTTTCGAGGTAGCGGTATACGGTGGCGGCGAGGCGGGTGGTGTAGCCGGGCAAGCCGTGCGCTGCGGCGTGCGCGGCGACTTCGAGCACGGTCGCTCGTTCGGTATCGAGCCAGGCGCGTGCGTCGGCGGGATCGGCCAGTGGCGGGGCGGGCGTGCCAGTCGCGGGGACGCGCGGCCGGTAGTGCTGTTCGGCAGGAAAGAGCGTGTCCATCGCGGTGACGACGGTGGCCAGGTAGTGGTCGAACAGCCGGGTCAGCGCCGCCTGCCGCTCGCCCGCGCTGTCCGCGGCCGCGAGCTGACCGGCGTAGGCGTGCAGCAGGTCGTGCATGCCGTAGCGGCCAGGGCGCGCGGACTGTAGCAGGTGCGCCCGGGTCAGCAGGCCGAGAAAATCCCGCGCTTGCTCGAGAGTCGCGGCCGTGAGCGCGGCGGCGGCGTAGGCGTCAAGATCGGGGCCGGGGTGCAGGCCAAGCAGCCGGAACGCCCGCGCGGCACCCGCGGGCAGGTGCCGGTACGACCAGGAGAAGACGCCGCGGACCGCGGTGCGAGCGTCGCCGCCCGCGTCAAGCAGGTCCAGCCGACGCTGCTCGTCAGCCAGCTCACCAGCCAGGTCGCGCAGGAGTGACTCGGGGCTTGCCGCGGCGAGCTCGGCGGCTACCCGCAGCGCAAGCGGCAGCCGCGCGCACTGCCTGGCCAGCGTCACCGTCGCGCCGGGCTCGGCGCCTGCCCGGCCGCCGATCAGCTCCCGCAGCAGCGCGACGGCGTCCGCTAGCGGCAGGGTGTCCAGGTCCATGCGCCGGGCACCGTGCCTGGCGACCAGCCCGGCCAGCGAATCACGGCTGGTCACCACCGCCATGCAGGACGCGCTGCCCGGTAGCAGCGGGCGGACCTGCTCCACGGTGGCGGCGTTGTCGAGCACGAGGAGCATCCGCCGCCCGGACAGCGCGCTGCGGTACGCGGCGGCGCGTTCATCCACCTCCGGCGGGATGTCCTGCCCGGCCACGCCCAGGGCGCGCAGGAACCCGGCCAGCGCATCCCCGGGTGACACCGGCTGGTCAGGGTCGTAACCGCGCAGGTTGACGTAGAGCTGTCCGTCGGGGAACGCCCCGGCGACCCGGCGCGCCCAGTGCACCGCAAGCGCGGTCTTGCCCACCCCAGCGGTGCCAGACACTGCCGCGATGACCACCGCCGCGGACGCCGTGGCCGGCCTGCTGCCGCGGCCCGGCTGGCCGGTCGTAGCAGCCAGCAGGCGGTCAAGCTCGGCCAGTTCGTCCGCCCGGCCGGTGAACGCGTCTACGTCCCCTGGCAGCTGGGCCGGCACACCGGGCCGCGGGTCCGCACGGGTCGGCGACGATCCGGCGGGCCGTGTCGCAGCGCAGCCGTTGCGAAGGTCGAGGGCGGCGTCGGCTGCGAGTATCCGCTCGTGCAGGCGCCGTAGCTCCGGGCCGGGCTCGATGCCGAGTTCCTCGACAAGGACACGCCGGGTGCCGGCGAACGCGGCCAGCGCCTCGGCCTGCCGGCCGCACCGGTACAGCGCCAGCATCAGCTGGCCACGCAGCCCCTCGCGCAGCGGATGCTCGCGCACCAGCCCGGCAAGGGCGGCCGCCGCCTCGGCGTGGCGGCCGAGCGCGAGCATGACCTCGATCCGCTCCTCGACCGCGGCCAGCCGCAGCTCGCCGAGCCGGATCCGCTCGATCTCCGCCCACGGGCCGGGAACGCCGGCCAGCGGGACTGCCTGCCACAGCCGCAGCGCCGCGTCAAACGACCGGGCCGCGCCAGCGAGGTCGCCGTCCGCGGATGACCCGCGCGCAGCGGCCAGATGCTGGCCGAATACCTCCGCGTCAAGCTGGCCAGGCTCCAGCCGCAGCAGATACCCGGGGCCGCTGGCGAGCAGGATCTTGCCAGGGGACCGGTGCCCTCGGTGCGGTTCCAGCGCCCCGCGCAGCCCGGCTACGTAGACATGCAGGGCATTCACCGCGCTGGCCGGCGGATCCTCGCCCCACATCCCGTCAATGAGCTGATCGCGGGAGACCGTCTGGTTCGCCCGCATCGCCAGCAGCCCTAGCACCGCCCGCCGCCGCGGCGCACCAAGCTCCAGTTCGCGCTCGCCCCGCCATGCCCGCACCGGGCCAAGCAGCCCGACCACTAACGGCTGTCCGTCGTCGGCAGTCACTGTTCCCCCCACAACCGTCGGCCTCGGCTTTCCGCCCGCTAGCTAATACGGACCGCGGGGCCCTAGCGGGTCAGCGCGCGGCGTCCCGGTTTTCAGCGGACGTTAAGAAGGGCTTAACAGGCACCGGCCGACCCTAGTCATGACCAACCCGTCCAACGTCCCAGAGGGGGACCAGTGAGTCTTAAGCACGTACTCTCGCGCAACGGCGCGGGGCTCCCGTGGCACCGCAAACCCGCTGACGACCCGGCCGCAGGGGCGCCGGGCCGGCGCCGGGCCGGGCGCTCCCTGGCCCTGCTCGCCGTGTCCGGCCTGCTTAGCCTGTCTGGCGTGATCGCGGGGGCCGCGGTACCCGCCAGCGCCGGCGTGATCACCCTGAGCCTGTCGGCCAGCCAGACCACCCAGGCCCCGTTCGCCCCGCCATTCGGGATTGGCAGCACCCTGACCGCGACCACCAACCTGCCCGTCCCAGCGGGCCTGGTCATCGAGATCTTCGACGTCACGGCCAATCAGAGTGTCTGCCCGTTCCCGACAAGCACCCACTGCATTACGGAAGTCAGCCAGAACGTGCCGACCACGCATGCTTATGTCGCCTACGTGGCAAAGCCCAGCGCTACCAACCCGCCAGCCGGCATCCAGGCGACATCCGCCACCAGCTACGTCACCTGGACGAACGGCGCTTTCCGTATCTCGCTGAGCGGCAACGACACCATCGACCAGATGCCCACGCCGGTAACGGCCACCGTCACCGGCGACAGCATCGCGCCGTCGCCGTTCTTCATCGAGATCTTCGATGAGACGACCGGCAAGCTGCTCAACCCGGAAACCGGCTGCGGGAACGCGCAGACCTGCACGGTCACTTTCACGCCGAGGCTGCCCGGTGACTACCTCGTCGCCTTCGTAACCACGCACACCTCGGCGTACCCGCCGCCACTGAGCCCGATTGCGGCCTCGTCCAACGTCCTGTTCCTCCAGCAGCTCCTCAGCTAACGAAAAGCGAGCCGAACGGAACGGGAGCGGGGTGGCGCCACCAGGTAGCGGTGACTGTCACCACGCTCCCGTTCGGAATAAATATGACTGCCAGTGGGACAGCCTGCTGCCGCCCGCGCGGAGCGCGGATGTGCGGGTGGCAGCAGGGCGCGCTAACGGCGGGTCAGTGCGCGGTGCACTGCAGGTTTCCCAGCGCGCTGGGAACGCTGCCGGTTCCAAGCAGGCCGAAGGTGGCCGAACCGCCCGTTGCTAGCGCGCCGTCGTAACTGGCGCTGGTCACACTGACCGCGGCGCCGGTCTGGGTCGCGGTCGCGCTCCAGATCTGCGAGACGGTCTGCGAGCCCGGCCACGAGTAGCTGACGTTCCAGCCGGCTGTCGCCGTGGTGCCGGAGTTCTTCACCGTGAAGCCGAGCTGGAAGCCGCCGCTCCAGGAGTTGGTAACCGACCAGCTCACCTGGCAGCCAGTCCCCGGCGATGTGCTGGTCGGGGGCGGGGTGGTCGGGGGAGTAGTGGTCGGAGGCGGGGTGGTCGGGGGTGTCGTGGTCGGGGGCGGGGTGGTCGGCGGGGGTGACGTGGGCGGGGGTGACGTGGGCTGGGTGCCGCTCGCGTTCGTCAGGACGACGACCGACTGCGCGGGGACCGAGACCGAGCTGCCGGTGAAGGTGCTGGAAACGACGGTCGGGTTGGCGGCGTCGTAGGTGTACTCGGTCTCCGAGGAGCTGGTGATCCCCAGGCTTGACGTGCTCACCGTGGCGGCGCTTGCGGGGCTGGCGTTGACCAGCATGACGGCGTAGGACCCGCCCGGCAGGTCAGAGTAGTAGCTGTAGATATCGGGCGTCGGTATGACCAGGGTGCCGACCTTGGCCCCCTTGACGGCGAGCTTGGCCGCCAGCTGATAGCCGTAATAAGGCGGGTACGGTGTGTTGACCGCCGGCTCGCCGCTGGTGCCGGAGGAGAACATGCCGAAGTCGGCGGTCGGGGTGCCGTAGTTGTGGACGTCCCACCAGTCGACGCTCTGCGCGCCGTAGGAGAGCCATTCCATGGTGTTGGCGGCGGCGAAGAGGGCACCGAGGGGCTGCTCGTTCCAGACGTTCGCCGTCTGGGACATATTGGTCTCGCCGACGATGAAATAGGCGCTCGGGTCGTCGGCGGAGAGGGTGGCGTGCACCTCGGCCGCCGCGGCGGGGATGTTGTCGATCAGCTCCATCATCGACTGGACGCTCTCGGTGGGCGTCCCGTTGATCGGATACCAGTGCACGTCGGCGCAGTTGATGTCGGCGGCGTCCGCCTTGAGGATCGTGTCGTTCCATGCCTGGAAGCCCGCCACGCCGGCGCCGGGTGCCAGGTTGCCGTCCATCGCGTAGTCGTAGCAGATCTGGGCATTCGGGTTGACGGCCTTCATCGCCTGCATGTACGGCAGGGCGTTGGTCGCGTATGAACCGGCCGTGTGCGGGCTGGCGTGGTTGTCGGTCTCCCACGAGCCGTACTCCTCGTTGCCTATCTCCCAGAGCGACACCCCCTGGCCGGCCGTCGCCGACTGCGTGACCCAGGCCGCCGCGTCCTGCGGGGTGTCGGAGCCGTAGTTGACGGTGACGAGCTTCTGCCCGCCGGAAATCGCGTTGACCGCGCTGGAGTACTGGGCGAAGCTGACCGGATCGACGGTGCCGTTGAAGGTGTTCGGCTGCCACAGGTACCCGTCGGCATAGGAACCGCCGGGATACCGGATGAGGCCCGTGCTGGCGGCCGACAGGCTACTGGAGATGGCCGGGTCCACGAAGTTGGTGTCCCAGGAGGCCGTGTTGACCCCCAGCGGGTCAAGCGGGCCGGACAGGGTGGCGCTTGAGGATCCCTGGCTCGGGCCTGAGCAGGTGGTAACCGGGATCGGGTTGGACGTGCCGTTGTAGTCGGCGTTGAATCCCCAGGATGTGCTCTGCCCCGGGGCCAGGTCGGCGTTGAAGCTGCCCGTGGGGGTGGCCGTCACCGTCGAGCCGCTCTGTGTCACGTTCGCGCTGAACGGGGTCCCCGGCACGATCGTCTGGCCGGCGGTGAACGCCCAGCTGATCGTCCAGTTGGTGATCGCGTACGGGGCGTTGTTGGTAACCGTGACGGTCACCCCGAAATCAGGCGGGCTGTTGGACGGCGTCTGCCAGGCGATGGCGTACGCGGCGCCGCACGCGGCTCCGGTGTCGGCAGGCGCGCGCGCGGGTGTTACGGCGATCGCCGCGACAGCGGCACCGGCCGTCAGCACGACCGCCAGGGCGGCGCTGCCCCAGCGCCTGGAACGGATGGTCATGGGCGCTCCTTCGCGTGACGGCCAAGCTCACTCAACCTGGCGGCGGACCGGCGGACGGCGCGGACGGCGCCCAGGCGGACGGCGCCCAGGGCGCGCTGCGCGTAGGTGTCACAGCCGACTGCGCTTTACCGGTTAAGCTGCGGTGATGCTTACGCCAGGCCACGCGAAAGTCAAGAGTCCCCGGAAGCCGTCACGCTGCCCGCGCACGTCGGTCCTGGTTATCCAGGAGACAGGGGTTCAGCCAGCCAGCCCAGGCCAGCTCAGGCGCGAAACTTCCAGCCCTGTCCAGCGCACGACGCCAGAAAGTGACACCGGCTCCAGGCCGCGGACGCTGTGTCACGATCCGCGGGGCTGCGTCGTCCTGTAAGAAATGGCCGCAGGCGACAGAGGGAGGCACTCATGCCCAGCCCCGGGATCGACATCACCGCGTTCGCCGGGCTCGTACCGCGCGACCACGGGCTCGCCGTGATCGCGCTGGCCCTCCCGGACGGCACCGCACACGCATCGGTCGCCAACGCCGGCGTCCTCAGGCATCCGGTCACCGGAATCCCGGTCATCGGCATCGTCGCCGGCGGCCAGTCCCGCAAGCTCGCCCACCTCAGGACCCACCCCCGCGCCACCGTGGTGCTGCGCGCCGGCTGGCAGTGGGCGGCGGTGGAAGGCCCGGCCGAGCTAGCCGGCCCAGACGACCCGCTGGACGGCATCGACGCAGAGCGGCTGCGGCTGCTGCTCCGGGAGATCTTCACCGCGGCAGGCGGCAACCACGACGACTTCAGCGCCTACGACCGGGCGATGGCCGCCGAACGCCGCACAGCGATCCTGGTCACCCCCGCCCATTCCTACCGATGACCGGAAGCCGCCGAGCCGCCGAGCCGCCAGCCAGCTTCCGGCCGCCTGCCGCGGGACATCACGTCCGCGTCGAAGGTTGGGGTCGCACTTTCTCCACGTTCTGACCATGATCACGCCCGGTATGGGCTGATATGTAGTCACGGAATATGTAGAGAGTCAAGGTGGCTGGATACAGCCCGGTGCCTATGCGGCCGTCAGCGCCGGCTTCGGCGAGTCGAAGCACCCGCGTCGGCGTGCCTGCCCGGCAACTGATGGCGGGCAGGCGTAAGGTGCGGGGATGGCGTTCACGTATCCGATCACCCACGCGGGCAGTCACTTCGGTGAGCTGGTCGATCGTGCCCGGCACACGCACCGTCCGGTAGCGATTACCGAGGATGGCAAGCCCGTGGTCGCGATCGTCAGCATCGACGATCTGGCCGATCTGGAAGATCGTGCCGCCCTGGCTGCGCATTACGCCGACAGGCTGGCGGGCCATGCGGGTATCCGGCTGGCAGACCTGGATGCGGCCCTGGACCGGATTGACGCCGAAGACGGGCAATGAGCCGCACCATCGTCGTCCGGGAGACGGCGATCCGGGCGCTGGCCCGCATCCGCTCTGAGGACAAGGATGCTTTCGCCCAGATCAGGCAGGCGATGTCGGCACTGGCAGATCAGCCCTGTCCAGATGCAGCGGTCGCCTGGGGAAATAGCGGGATCTACCGTTTACATCTTGCGGGCATCCGGATCCTGTATGAGGTCGATGATGGCGCATTGACCATCTACATTATTAATGTCGCGACCACAGCGTAATTGTCGGCGTCGGCCGGGACGAGATGCCGCGACTGGTCCTCGCCGATCCTGGCAGCACTCGTCCCCGCATCTTGCCGACGGCTACGGTGAGGGTGCTGACGCGTATTGTCCATCAAGTCCGGGGGGTGACGACAGGTTGTCGCCACGGGAGGGTGGCCGGGCCGGGCGGGCTGGCATAGTGTGGCTGGCCTGGTGTCCCGTGGGGTGGGAGGTGAGGGATGCCCAGTACGCGAGCCTACGTCCGGCGCTGTTCGGCGTGCCCGCAGCGGCGGCTGGCCAGTCACCGGGAGGAGCCGCTGTGCGCGGTGTGCATGCCGCAGGCGCGGGAGGCCGTGCCCGGCACGTTTACCTGGGCGTTCGACTCGCCTTTGATGCGGCGGGTGCTGGCGGAGCACAATGTCGGCGCGGTGCCCGCGGTGTTCCGGGCGGCGTCGGGGCTGTCGCTGTATGACGTGGCGGGCCTGGCGGGCCGTTCGAAGGACACGATAGGCTCGTATGAGCTTGGCAAGCGCTGCGCCCTGCATGATGACCGGGCGTTCGGAGAGTTCGCCGCTGCGGTGGACCTGCCGTATGTGGCGATGCTGCCGTACTTCTTCCGGGATCCGGATGCGGCGCTGGCGGGTGATTCTGTCCTTGCGGCGCTGCTGGAGGCGCTGGGCGTGGATGTGAACCGGCGGGGCTTCGGCGGCCTCGCCGCCGGGACCGCTGTCGCTGCCATGCTGCCCGAGGTGTCCGTCCCGGCCCGGGTGACCGCGTCGCACATCCGCTACCTCGAAGCCTGCGAGACCACCCTGATCAGCCAGGACCGGCAGGTCGGCGGCGCGGCGCTGCTCCGGTCGGGACTGCGCGTGTCGCAGCGTGCCCGACGGATGCTGGACGAGTCAAGTTTTACGGACACGATCAAGTCCCAGCTGCGCTGGGTTACCGGAGACCTTGGCCTTATCGTCGGTCAGCTTGCCCGCGACAGCGGGCACTTCGCGCTCGCGCAGCGCCTGTACCGGGAGGCGCAGCTGCTGGCCAGCGCCGCCGGGGACACCGTGCTGAGGGTGCACGCCCTGGCGAACATGTCGGAGCTGTCGTACGACATGGCCCTGGCGGGCTCCGGTAAGAATCACGCACGGGACGCCCTGCTGCTGGCCAACCAGGCTGCTGACGTAGCACGCCGCTACCCCATGCCGCGGCTGCACGCGGCGGTGGCGCTTCGGCACGCGAACGCCGCGTCTCAGCTCGGAGATGTGGCCTCGTTCCGTTCCGCGGTCACCCGGATGCGGCGCGAACTCGACCGGGGTGCGGGCACTGGCGACCCGGCATGGCTCTGGTTCGTCAGTGACACCCTGGTCACCGTGTACGAGGCAAGGAGCAGGGCATCCCAGGGTAATCTCGACGCCGCGGGCGCGGCCTGCATGACGAGCCTGGACGACGCGGTGCGGTCGCCCCGCAACAGCGCACTCCGCCGCGCTCAGCTCGCGACGACCCTTGCCAACGGCGGGGACACCACCAGTGCCCTCAGCGAGGGCACGACCGTGCTTTCGGCGCTCGAAGGCGGGGTGAGATCCGTCCGGGTGCTGAACGAGCTCCGCCCGGTGCGGGTCGCGGCAGGCGCATCGAAGAAGGCCGGCGCGGCAGAGTTCCGCTCACGCTTCGACGCGGCGAACCTGACGCTCACCGCCGCATAGGTGAACGGTCGGCGGCGCGCGTGACTGGTCGAGCTGGCGCAGGCACGGGCCGGAGGGCCGTAAACCGCGAAGCCGTTCTGAATAAAGCTCCTGGTGGTCGTCTGGCTGCTTATCTGGACTGGTGCAGCTCGATAAGGGGGGTGCGTCCGGTGGCGGTCTTGAAGTAGTCGGCGGTCCACGCTGTGTCGCCGGCTGCCGATATCGCGCCGAGGACCTTGTCGCCGGTCCCCGGGTTCGGCGCGGCTACCTGCCGCCAGCCCGCGCCGTCGTTGCGGGCAACCAGGGTGAGCTGGTTGCCGCTCGCCGGGTCGAAGGCTGAGCCGACCCCCCAGACGGTGCCATCGGCGAAGGCCACGCCGGTGAGGACGGCACGGGACAGGGGGCGGTCCGGAAGTCGGCCGGGGTGCTGGCCCGGGTGGCGTGAACGTACTGGCACGAGACCACGGTATGCCGCGGGTCAGGGTGGCACGGTCTTGCCTGTCACGGTCCGGCGGGCTCGGTGCTTGGCCTGCCACTCGCGATATGGTGTGCAGCGCACAGCGCGTTCGTTTCCTGGCTTCACACGCGAGAGGCATCCGATTCTGGTGGGGATGGATCTTCGGCTGGTAGTGGCGGTGCGTGCGGGGACGGCCGCCGAGGGTACCCGCGGCTCCGGATACCTGGTCGCCGACAGGCTGGTGCTGACCGCGGCCTCGGTGTGCGACGTCCGCGGCGACCCGCCTGACATCGCGATCTCGCTGAGCGACGCGCCTCGCGAATTCAGCTGCAGGGTCGCCTGGACCGAGCCCGGCGTCGCGCGGGAGGCTGGCGCGGCGTTACTCGAAGTCATTGATCCCGCATGGCCGCGATTAGCCGCGCCGACGGCCCGCTGGGGCCGGTTTACCGGCCGCGGCGGCTGGCTGAACTGCCAGGTCGCGGCCAGCCCGCCGCCCGCGGATAGCGCCTGCCCAGAGGCCGCCGGTCCGCTGAGCGGCCGTGTCGGCCCGTACAGATCCCCGGTGACCGGTGACCTCACCGTCGGGATCAGCGACGGGGACGATGGCGAGCAGGCGCATGACGGCCCAGGCGGGAGCCGCGGCCCAGGCGGGAGCCGCTGGCCAGGCCGGGTCGGCGCGGCGGTTATCCATAACGGGCTGATCACCGGAGTCGTGCGGGCCGGCGACGCGGATGGCGGGCCGGGATTCCTCCCGGTGATACCGGCGACGCGGTTTATCGGTGATGTGCAGTTCGCCCGCGAGATCAGGGCGGCGACACGGCAAGTGCCCCGGTCCGAGTCACTGGAGCTGTCGGGCTTGCTCTCCCCGTGGCCGGTGTCACGGCCCCGGACGCCGGCGGATCTGCTCCAGCCGGAACTGGCCGTGGTGACCCTCGCGGGGCGCGCTGCCGAGCTCGACGAACTCGCGGCGTGGTGCCGGCTGCCCGCGCCGTCCGCGGCGCGGGCAGTGACCGGCGGTCCTGGCTCGGGGAAGACAAGGCTGGGCAGGGAACTCGCGGCGCGGATGCATCAGGATGGCTGGGTCGCCGGGTTCGTCGGGGACCCTGGCCTGCGCGCCGGGATCGAGCGACTAGCATCCGCATCCCGGCCGGTTCTGCTGATCGTCGATGACGCGGAGACACGCACAGGCGTATCTTCCCTGGTCAGCTACGTCCTGGCCAGGCGGCATCGACCGCCGGTCCGCTGCCTCTTGCTCACGAGAGATCTTGACCCGTGGTGGAGGGGGCTTCAGGAGTCGTCGCCTGAGGTCGCGGCGGCATTCAGCCGCCTTCCCCTGTCGTTAACTGATCCGCCGGCCAGCGCGGCCCAGCAGGAAGAGATGGTGACGGGGGCGGCTCATGACCTTTCCGGCGGATTGCAGGAGGTGCTCACTTATGCGAATACCGGATGGGTAAAGCCTGAGCATGTCCCCGTACGTTCTGATGATTTCTCGAGCGCGGGATTCTCTCTTGCTCACCAGGCGATCCTGGCCGCACTGCTTGAAGACGATCCAGAGGCAGGCGGGCACGCCGCAGAGGTGCTGCTGAGGCATGAGGAAGGGCGCTGGGCAGACGTAGCGCGGGAATGCGAGGTACCGGTCTCAGATATCCGCATGGCGGTCGCGGTCGCGCACTGCTATCGGCCGCCGACCCCCGGCAGAGCCGATGCCGTGCTCTCGTGCGTGCCAGGACTTCGCGGCCAGGAGATGGAGCAGGGACGCCAGCGGATCGCCGGCTGGCTCAGCGGGCGGCTCGGCTCCCGGGTGGCCGGCGTGGCTGTGTGGAGCCCGTTCCTGCCAGCCATGCTCGCCGAGAGTCACATTGCCCGCACCGTGGACCGTGACCTGCTGAACGATCTCCTGCGCTTGCTTGACCCCCCGGAGACGGCTCGCGCGCTGATCACCCTGGCTCGGGCGAGCACCCTGGGATCGGCCGCCGCCAGGCGCCTCGGCGAGCACCTCACCGCGGTGATCATCGCGAACCCGCGGATGCTCGGGCCTGCTGCCGCGGCCGCCGCCGCCGCGCACCCGCTGGATCCGCTCATCCGGGCGATCACCGCGCTGGTGGAACGGGCCGAGCTGGACCCCATCCTGGCCGGGGGCATCACGCGCGCTATCCCCGCGGTGACCGGCGTGATCAGCGACATCGCGATCCGTGCCCACGAACGGACCATCGAACGCCTGCGCGGCCCTGCCGGCCGCCCTGCCGCCGCCGCCAACGGGCGCCACCCTGCCCTGGCGGCAGAGCTGATCTGCCTCGGGCGCCGGCTGGCCGCCGCGGGCGCGACAGGCCGCGCGATCGACGCGGCCCGCGAGGCCGCCGAGATCTACCGTGACCTGAGCGCGAATGCCCCTGCCGTCTTCCGGCCTCCGTGGGCGGCAGCGCTGCTCGACCTGGCCGGGTGGCTGGAGCCCGGCGCGGCCGCCGGGCCGGCCCGGCAGGCGGTCGAGTTGTACCGCGAGCTAGCTGAGGTGGATCCGCCCCGGTTCCTTCCGGAGCTGGCCTCATCGCTTCTTCGCCTCGGATCCTTCGCCGAGGGCGCCCGCGAGCTGGGCACGGCCGAGCAGGCCCGCGAGGAGTCCGTACGCGTGTGCCGCAGCCTCTGCCGGACAGATCCCGCCACATTTAAGCCGGTCCTGGCGGCCGCCCTCGCGGCCTGGATCCGGTCTCTGGACCAGGCGGATCAGGCGGATCAGGCGGATCAGGCCGAGCTGGCGGACCGGGCGGACCGGGCCGAGCTGGCGGACCTGGCGGAACATGGAACGTCGGCGGCCGCGGAGCTCGCGGGGGTCTATGCCGAGCTCAGCTCGGCGTATCCGGCCGCCTACCTCAGCCTGCACGCCGCGGCTCTCGACAGCCTGTCGGGACGTCTCGCCGCAAGCGGAGAGCTAGCAGCCTCGCTCGCCGCGGGCGAGTCGGCCGCGGGCGTACATCGGATCCTGGCGACCGAATCCCCCGACCTCCATCTCGTCAGGCTGGTGGACGCCCTCGCCTGGCTGTCCGACCTGCTGTGTGCTACTGGTTCGACGGAACAGGCACGCGCGGTCGGCGCGGAGGCCGTCACGTGGTGCCGCGCGGCCGCTGGCGAGGAGCGTGCCGCTGGCCGGGCACGTCTCGCCTCGGCCTTGACAACCGTCGCGGCGCCGCTTGGCGAGCTCGGGCAGTGGGAAGATTGCCGGCCGGTGCTCGAGGAAGCTGTCGCGCTCTACCGGCAGCTGGCCGCGGAAAAGCCAGCGGAGTACCGGGGGGAACTGGCCGCGGCGCTGACCAACCTCGCCGTGGTGCTCGGTGAGCGGGACCATGCGGCTGAGAGCCGGGTGGCGGCACAGGAAGCGGTCGATCTCTTCCGGCAGCTGGCCGCGGACGAGCCAGCGGAGCATCAGGCAGCGCTCGGCGTGGCGCTGACCAACCTCGCCGTCAGCATGGGCGATGACGGCAGTCATGCGGAGGCGCTGGCCACCGCCGAGGAAGCCTTGAGCCGGCTGCGCGGCCCGCAGGATGGCCCGCGTCGCGAACGCGAGCAGGCCGCGGCGCACCTGGCGCTGGCTAACCAGCTGGCGGCCCAGGGCCGCTACGCCGCGGCAGCCGCCGCGGCGGCGGAGGCGGTCCGGCTGCACGAGGCGCGCGCGGCGGGTGACGATGACGTCTCTTATCCGGCGTTCGGCGCGGCTGTCCGATGCCTGGCTGATCTGCGCCGCGCGGCAGGTCAGCACGAAGAGGCGCTCCGGGACGCTACGCGAGCCGTCAGCTTCTACCGTCGGCTGGGTACTGCGGGGGGTATTGGGGGGTCGCCCTCCCAGGCTGGTACTGCGGGGGGTGTTGGGGGGCGCGAAGCGTCGCCCCCCCAGGCTGGTACTGACCGTCAGGGCCGGTACTCGCGAGGCCTGGCGGAGGCGCTCGGGACGCTGTCCGCGTGCCTGGCAGGCGTGCGGCGCACGGCGCAGGCTCAGCGCACCGCGGAGGAAGCCGTCGATCTCTGCCGTCGGCTGGCCGAAACTGACCCGGGGCCTGGCGATGCCATGCTCGCGTACGCTCTGGCCGGACTCGCCGCCCGGAGTGACCAGGCGGATCAGCCGTGGCTCGCGGACGAAGCCTGGGCGGAGGCGGCGGAGCGCTACAAGCGGCTAGCCGGGCCACAGGCCGAGAAACACGCGCACGAGTACCTCGTCGTGCTGTGCGACCGCGCCCGGCGGCTCGGCCGGGCAGGCAGGGAAGAATGCCTGGGCGTCGCCCAGGACGCCGTCCGTTACGTAAGCGCGCGGCGAGCCGCCGGGCGGAGGAGGTACGTGCCGCTCGACCATGCCGAGGCGCTGGTGACCCTCGCCGAGTGCATGAGATGGCAGTCACGCCGGGCGGAAAGTCACGTCGAAGCCCTGCGGGTTGTGGCGTCCTGCCGTCATGACCTCGAGGACCTCGTGCCTGGCACCGGGGACGGCCGGTGGCCCGGTCTCGCCGACCGGGGGCGGACGATAGCTCAGCGCCTGTACGCGCTCGGCTTTCTCGTCGAGAGCCTTGACGTGGTGGAACTCGCGGCGAGAGGTTACCGGGCCGCCGCGGACGCGGGGCCCTCGCCGGCCCTCGCCCGGTACGGGCTCGCGAGGAGCCTGCGGCTGCGCTCGGCCGCGTTGCGCGATTTGTCCCGGCGCAGGGCAGCCGCACGAGCCGCCGACCAGGCGATCCTCATGTACCGCGAGCTTGCTGCCGAGGACCCTGGCCAGTTCCGGTTGCCCTTCGCGGCCGCGCTCGATGAGCTGGCCGCCAGCCAGCGGCGCTCGAAAGCCCGGATACTACGCGCGGAAGCGCGGGCGATCCGCGATGCCGGCGCCGCCGGGTAGCCCTCTGCCCGCCTGTTATGCCTCTTACGGTCCAGGGAATGTCTCGGGCTCGATGACCAGTTCCGGCGACATGGCGAGGGACAGCTCGGCACCACCGACGAGATCATCCCAGGTGATCACGTCGACGCGGGCGAGGTGGCTGTTGTACGTCCGGAGGGACTGCGCCGCGGCCTCTTGCCTCGCCGGGACGAGGTAGCGCGGATCGCCGATCACGACGGTCGCGAAACTGCGGTGGCAGTCAGTCTGCAGGCTGAGCGAGATAGCGTCGCTGTTGCGGTCCAGCTCGCGCAGGGTGTTCATCGCCTGGGCGACAGCTTCATGGATCTGCGGACCAGCCAGGTAGTGGTCGCCGTCCTTGACCACAAGATCCGGAAGATTCGCCGCGCGCAGCTTGACGAGGTGCAGCACGTTGTCATAGCGGCGGACGGGGAGGTCCAGGTCGTCGAGGCCGGGGATCGCGGGGAGCAACTCGGCGGCGATGTAACGACCGCCGAGCGTCCACCACTCTTCCGAGAGCACGTGATGCAGGTCTGCCGCGCCGCTCCCCGGGTCCTCGACGACGGCCTTCAGCCTCTGCAGCCCGCGGACCTGGCGGGCGTGCTCGATCAGGCCCGACAGCTGCCCGGCACTGGCGAGATCGCTGAGCGCGTCGGTTGCCTGCGGATTGCGGGCGACCGCGGTGATCACGCGGCGCAGCGTGGCGCCGTCGGCTTCGCTGAGGCCGCCGATCAATGGTTCCGTCATCTGCTGCTCGCCCGCGGCCTGGCCAGGCCGCGTCAGCAGCGATGCCTGCCTGAGCAGCTCCTGCAGCCGGACGACTTCCTGTCCTTCGGCCGACAGGCTAGGCGCGCCATAAGGAAATAACCGGACGGGAACAGGTGGCTGCGCCGGGCGGTCGCGACCGCCCGGGTGCCGGTCTGCGAAGTCGGCAGCCGGCCGTTTCCCGCGAGCCTGATGTGGCGTGCCGGCATCAATGATGTGGCGTCGCCGAAGGATCATGATCCGGCCGGACTCGAGCGACGCGGTGTACTGGTGAGGTGGGTATCTTCCGGATGCAGCCGCCATGGCCGATATAGTAGCGATGCTCACTGCATGAGGGCATTGCTGTCGGGCTTGACGTAGGGCAGCCGGGCGACCAGGAACATGCCGAGTTCTTCATCAGGGCCGCCGTTGGCGCACCAGGAGGTCTATGACCGGGGTGTGCCGTTCCAGCGCCACGTGGCAGGGCGCGGGTGCCCGGGCAGTGTGGCGCGTCCGGTGGCCCACAACAAGGTGAGCCACGGGTCCGTGGTCACCGGGGCGTCAGGGAACAGCCGTGCGAGCGCCGTCGAGCACAGGCCGGCGGGCGGCGCCCAGGCAAGCCCGAGCCCCCCGGCCAGGTCGTGGGTATGCACCAGGGTTTCCACCACCCCCATCGCGGCGAAGCCCTCCGGTCCGACACCCCGTAGCTGTGGTAGGCGCGAACCCCCGACGGCGTCGTGCGCACCATGGCGACAAGCAGCGCGCCACACGCCTCCAGCACCTGCAACAGCCCGGCGGCCCCCGCCGCACGGTCGGCGTGGACGGCGTTATCGGGCCCGCCGGGCCTGCGGCTTTCACACGCGAAGGGGACGTCGCGGCTGCGGGGCGGTGTCCGCGGGCCCAGTGAGACGGCGTACGAGAAGAGGGCGTCGCTGAGGTGCTCCGCGGTCTCCCAGCAGTCCCAGTCCAGCGAGCCGGCCTTCCCGTCCCAGGCGGCCGCCTGTGGCGCCTCCCGCAACGTGGTGACGGCGAGCTGGACGGCCTGGTCGAGGTCGTCCGCGGTGACAGGCAACCGCTCGCCTCCGGCTGATCGGGGCATGGCAAGAAACCATAGCGTGAGCGCCGGGAGCCACGTCCCTCACGGGACCGGACGGGAACGCGCGCCCGCTCGCGGTATCACCGCGCGCCATCGGCTGTCACGGCAGCTAGCTGTCACGGCCGCGACGGGAACGCAACGCGCGATGGTCGCGGTGAAGACGGATCGCGGCAATCGGCTGCCACCCCGCTTCCGTTCGGTTAGGGCCTGCCCGTAAATAACTACGGCGTGTCGGCTCGGCGGCGGTTAGCGGGAACTGCATCAATGGACCGTTGCTGTAGTCAGGTGTGGGTGAATGGACCATTGCTGTAGTTCCGGCGGGGGCTGCTGGCCGCCCGGCCCGCAGCCCTCCTGGCATCACGCCGGGCTGGGACCACGCTAAATCAGGGAAAAGCATGTTATTTCCGGACAGTTCCTTAGCTAAAAAAGATTTAAGAACATGATGCCGAACGGAAGTGTGGTGACGGCGGCCTGACCACGCTGGGTTCAGCGGGGCTGGTGATGCCGGGGCCGGGCGCGCTAGGTCGTGTCTCGTAGATCTTGGTGGCAGCGGGCCGCGCGGGGCTTCACTGAGTGGCCAGCTCCGCCGGGTGCGATGCCCGGCCCGTCGGCATGCCGGCGCCCCGCATGAGCAGGAACGCCGCGTCGTCGCTCAGCGGCGCGCCGACGTGGCCGAGCAGGTCGTCGCGCAGCCGCTCGAGCACGTCGGAACCCGAGCTGCCTGAGCCGGTCGCGGCGAGTCGCGCGAGCCGCTCGGCCAGCGGGTAGAACTGGCCGCCGGGGTCTCTGGCCTCGGTGACCCCGTCGGTGTACAAGAGCAGTTCGTCGCCCGGACTGAATCCGACCGTCATGCTCGCGCCGACGGCGTCGCCCAGCGAAAGCAGCCCGAGCGGCAGGGCAGGCGCGGGGACCTCCAGGGCTGTCACCGCGCACGACGACAGGCACTCTGACCTGCGCGATCCTCCTGATATGTCCAGCATGCCCCGCCGATCCCTGGCTCCCCGCGCGGCGCGCGTGAGCAGGATGGGCGGCGGGTGACCACAGTTGTAGATCGTCGCGCCGCGGGCTTCAAGGTCGATCTCCACGAGAACCGCGGTGACGAACTCCTCGTGGATCGTCTCCCTGCGCGCCACGCTGGCATCAAGCCTGAGTGCCACCTCCGCGAGGGAGTAGAGCTCGTGAGCCACGTCGCGGAAGGTCCCGAGGACGTCGGCGGCGACCTCGACAGCGTCGAGCCCCTTGCCCCGGACGTCGCCCATGATCAGCCGGATTCCGTATTTTGTCCGGGCGACCTCATACAGGTCCCCTCCGACCTGGGCGCCCACGGCGGCAGCGAGGTAGAGGGCTTCGAATTCCAGTGCGCCGACGCGGCTCGGCGGCGGTCGCAGCAGGGCTCGCTGCGCGGCCTCCGCGACCGAGGTGACATCGGCAAGCCGCTGATCCTTCCTGATGACAAGCACGGCACTGGCCATGCTGATGGCCGTCACCACGACCACAGCGACCACGGTCATGACAGGCAGCAACGGCATCGCCCAGAACGTGCGGGAGGCGACGCCGACCGCGGCCACCAGGCTGATGCTCCCGCAGATCAGCGGCCGTCGCACGGTGCCCCCGATACCGGCGAGCGCGGGCGGCACGGCCAGCAGCGGTTCAAGTGACGCCTGACCCGGCCAGAACCGGCCCAGCCAGAAAGACAGCACCACCGTCGAGGCAAGCAGGGCGCACGGCAGATGCCACCGGCTCCACCAGGGAACCAGGCAATCAGCTGCCTGCACGCCATGTCGCGGATCCAAACGCCCTCCCCCCTGGAATCACCGGGCCATGTCCCTGATCACCGTTGCGGTGCGCTGCCCCTGGCCGCGCCCCCCTGATCGCCGAGCCGTCTTACCAGCGTATCGAGCCAGCAGTGACTTCGGACGCTAGTTGCGGTCGACCCGCGGGTGGCGTTTGCGGGCGCGCCCGGCGTCGCGGATCCGCTGGCTGCGGGTTCCGTTATGCGTGCTTGGGCTATAGACCTCGTAGTTCCAGTGGATCACACCCCCGTCGCGGAGAATGATCTTATCGATTCCGGTATTTGACACGTGCCCCGTTCTATGTACAGCGCACGACGCGAAGGTGTCCGGATCGCTGCCGATCTGCATGCTAATGTGGTCACCTGCAATGTCGCAGATTGCCATTTTACCCCCAACTTGTCCCCTATCGAATTGCGCTGAGGCGGTGGATTCTAGCGAAGCATTCCGGCTGCAAAAGCGCAATAGCCTGGCCGCCCGCGTACACGCGAATGTTCGGTCAAATGCGGCGTCTGTGTACTGACGGGGCCGTCGGCTGTGCCCTGGGGAGAGGAACGCGTTCCCCGGCGGCCTCGTCGAGGGCCGGGCGCCGGGCGCGAGGCGCTGAGCACCACGGCGTCGACAGCCGCTGCCGGGGCCGGCCTGGTGCATGCTTGTGGCGAGTGGACCAGGCAGCGCCGGAAAACGGGCAAACATCGTGCGGGGTGCCAGACCCGTTGCTTACGGTACCCGTGAGTACTGATCACGAGAGAGGCGCCGGCTCCATGCGAATGACTCCTACGTCCCGGGCGAGCTTCGCATCCGGCGCCCGGCGCACCGCCCGGCGCACCGCCCGCCTCGAAGGCGTGGCTGTGCCTGAGCCGTGGGCTACCGTGCGGCTAGGCGAAGTCGCCCGCATCGCGATGGGCCAGGCGCCCCCCGGAGATACCGTTTCCGAAGCTGGCAATGGGCTTCCCTTTCTTCAGGGCAATGCCGAATTCGGCGATGTGCACCCGAGCGCGCAGCTGGTGTGCCGTCGCCCTGCCCGGCGATGTGAACCGGGTGACCTGCTCGTGAGCGTGCGCGCCCCCGTCGGGGCACTGAACGTTGCCGACCGGGCCTACGCGATCGGCCGCGGCCTGGCTTCCGTGCGTTTCGGGCGCCTGGATACGGCGTATGGCCGGCATGCCCTGCATCGTGAGGTCTCGCAGCTCACGAAGGTCGCTCAGGGATCGACGTTCGAGGCGGTGGGCCGCCGCGAGCTGGCGGACATCAGGATTTATGCCCCCGCGACGGAGCGGGAGCAGCGGCGGATCGCGGAAATCCTCGATGCGCTCGACGACCAGATCGCAGCGAATAAGCGCTTGATCGCGAAGGAGCTCTGCCTGAAAGAGGGATTGCTCCGGCGCCTGAGCGGCACTTATTTCGCCGGTGATGCCATGAGTAACCTCGGCGAGATTAACACGCTGATCACTAGCGGCTCACGAGGGTGGGCCGAGTTCTACGCGAACAATGGTGCCTTCTTCATTCGAATCGGGAACCTCACCAGGGAACACATCAACCTCAGGCTCGACGACCGCGTCTTCGTCCGGGTCCCGGAAGCCTCGGCGGGCAGCCGTACCGCCCTGATGCCCGGTGACGTGCTTATCTCCATAACGGCTGATCTAGGCATTATCGGCGTGGTCCCCGCTGACCTCGGGGAAGCCTACGTCAATCAGCACGTGGCGCTGGTCCGCGTCCGGCCCGGGGTGAATTCGCGGTGGGTCGCTTACATGCTCGCCAGCGCACGCGGCCAGCGTCAGTTCCAGCTCGCGAACGACTCAGGGGCGAAAGCCGGCCTGAACCTCCCCGCGGTTGGCCGGATACGGGTGCCGTTGCCGCCGCGTGCGGTGCAGGACACGATGGCCCGGCTGCTCGACGAGCAGGACTCCTCCGTCGCCCAGCATAGGGCGACCCTGGCGAAGCTACTCCTCCTGAAGCAGGCCCTCATGGCCGACCTCCTGACGGACCCGGCCTCATGAAGGGCACCGTGAACGGCACCCCGCCCATGCGATGCCGCATCCGCCGGCTTCCCAGGGCTCAACTACAGCAGTGGTCCATCGACGCACACCAGACTACATGAGTGGACCACTGCTGTAGTTCCGCGCCTTCCGGTGGTTGCGCTGGGAATGTGCAGACATCGACCCAGCCACTCAAGGGCACCTTCATCGGGTGGGAGGCGTGGCGGTGCCACTCCGGTTCCGTTCGGCTGATATTGAGGAAGGACCGGCGGCGACTGCCCTGACGGCAGCGGCGTCGCCAGGCAGCAGGCCGCGGGCGCCCTCGCGGGTCACGCTCACGCCCGCCGCGGCGCTGGCCAGCCGGACTGCCTCGCTGACCGGCCAGCCCTCGACGAGGCCGACGGCGAGAGCACCGGCGAAGACGTCTCCCGCGCCGGTCGTATCCACCGCGTCCACGGCCAGGGCGGGCTCGTGCAGGCGCCCGTCAGCCCCGGCGGCCACGGTGCCCCGCGCGCCGAGCGTGATCATTCCCCAGGACGGCCCGAGCCGCCTTATCGCGTCGGCGGCGTCGGCGGCCTCCGCCACGCTCCCGACGCCTGCCCCGAGCAGGGCCGCGGCCTCCGTCTCGTTTGCCAGCAGGTAGTCGACATCGCGCAGCAGCCTGGCCGGGACGTCCCGGTACGGGGCGACGTTGAGTATGGTCGCGACGCCGACGCGGGCGGCCACGGCGACGGCGCGGCTGACAGCCGCGTCGGGGACCTCCAGCTGCAGCAGCAGGATGCGCGCCTTCTCGATCAGCGGCGCGGCCTGCTCGACGGCCTCCTCGTCGAGCAGGCCGTTGGCGCCGGGGACGACCGCGATGGAGTTGTGCCCCGCGCTGTCCACCATGACGACGGCGGTTCCTGTCGGCGCGCGCGGATCCTGGCGGATGTAGGCGACATCGACTCCCGCAGCCGCGAGCGCCGCGATCTGCTCGGCACCCTCCGGGTCCGTCCCTACCCGGCCGGCCATCGCGACGGAGCCGCCGGTCATCGCGGCGGCGAACGCCTGGTTGGCTCCCTTGCCGCCGTGCAGCACACGCATCCCGCTGGCCGTGACCGTCTCACCGGAGACAGGGAGGCGGTCGAGTGTCAGCACGAGGTCGCGGTTGATGCTTCCGAGGACGACGATGTCGGTCACCAGGGCCACCTTCGCTGCTTCGCACGGCGTCTGATCGGATCTGACCCATATCTCGGGGACGATCACGCCGGGGCAGCGGCATGCGCCTGCCATCCCTGCCCCCGTACCGTCGCCCAGATCCCGATATTTCATGATCCAGGCCAGGCAGGCTGGCAGCCGGTTCATGATCGTGGTGGTTTCTCAGTCACTGTGACTGAGAAACCACCACGATCACGGAAGGTCGGCTCGTGACCATCAGCACCGAGATGTGAGACAGAGCCGTCTGATCATCGTAGGGTGTCGTGCCGGACTGGCCGTAGTGTCTGGAGAGCCGGAATGTCGATCGGGGGCGCATGAAGCTGATCTCGTGGGCGGCTGCCTGCGGGCTGGCCGGGTGGGGGGCGGCCCGGCTGGCGGGCGCCGATCGCTTCCGGCAGCTCGAGGCTCCCGCGGCGCCGTTGCTCTCGTTCACTCCGCACGTCGCCGCGGCCGGGCTGGCGGGCTCGCTGCTGTTGCGGCGCGAGGGCCCGGCCGCTACCGCCGGGCTCGGCGGGGCGGCACTGGCGGCGGTGGTGCTGCCGCGTGCGATCAGGCGCCCGCAGCCGCGAGCGCTCGGGCCCGTGCTCCGTGTTCTCACCGCGAACCTGCTAGCCGGGCGTGCCTCGCAGCAGGCGGTCGTCGGCCTCGTGCGGCGGCGCCGTGTCGACGTGCTTTTCCTGCAGGAACTCACCGCGGACGCGGTAACCCGGCTCAAGCGGGCGGGGCTGAGCGACCTGCTCCCGTACGAGGTGACCGATGTGCGGGGCGGCAGCTCGCACGGCTGTGGCATCTACGCCCGTTTCCCGCTGGGCGATGGCCTGCCCCTCGCCCCCATCTCCGCGGCCCAGCCAACGGCCCGGCTCGAGCTGCCGGCCGGGCAGTACGCGGACCTGGTCTGTGTCCACCCGTACCCCCCGGCCCCGCCGTCATCGCTCATGTCCTCGTCGATCCCCGCTGCGCCGTGCTCGCGGCCTCGGTGCACCCCCTGCCCGGCAGCGACCACCGCGCGGTCTACGCGGAGTTCCGCCTGCCCGCCTACGGCGCTCCCGTTCGGTATCGCCGTGGGTTGCGCGGGAGAATTGGCTGATGAAGAATCTTCCCTTGCTCGTCGGGCCGGGTGTTGTCATCCGCCCCGGATCGCCCGGAGAAGCAGAGGTCCTGCACCGGATCCTGGGCGAGCCGTCCGTCGCGCGGTGGTGGGGGGCGCCAGAGGCCGCCGGCGAGCTGGCCGCGAAGCTGTCGGGCGCCGACGAGTCCGCCCTCCTCGTCATCGAGGCGGATGGTGTCATCGCGGGGGGCATCGAGTACTGGGAAGAGGACGACCCCATGTACCGGCACGCCGCCATCGACATCTACCTCAGCAGCCGCTCTCAGGGCAGGGGCGTCGGCGCGGAGGCGGTCCGCCTGCTCGCCCGCTACCTGTTCGAGCAGCGGCACCACCACCGGCTGACCATCGACCCCGCCGCGTCGAACGACCGGGCCATCCGCTGCTACGCCAGGGTCGGCTTCCGCCCCGTGGGCGTCATGCGCCAGTACGAGGCGGCGGCCGACGGCAGCTTCCACGACGGGCTGCTGATGGACCTGCTGGCAGGCGAGCTGCTGTGAGCCGGGCGCGGCCACCTGGCCGGCCCAGCCAGCCAGCCCAGCCAGCCAGCCCAGCCAGCCAGCCAGCCGGTGCGGCCAGACTCCGCACGACTGCTCTCCGGCGATCATGGAGATTTATTCATAACGGGCTTCGCCGGTTACGGCCCTCCGGCCCGTGCCTGCGCCGGGAGCGACCGGCGGCGCTGGTTCTGAAAAACGCTCATGGAAGATAGGTACTATGCATCTTCCTGTTAACCCGCCGGTGGCGCCGATGCTGGCGAAGCCGGTCGAGCGGATCCCCGACGGCCCCTACAGCTTCGAGCCCAAGTGGGACGGCTTCAGGTCGATCGTCTTCCGTGACCTGGACGAGGTGGAGATCGGCAGCAGGAACGAGCGGCCGTTGACCCGCTACTTCCCCGAGCTCGTCGAGGCGGTCAGGGCGCACCTGCCCCAGCGGTGCGTGATCGACGGGGAGATCGTGATCCCTGACGGCGAGGGCAGGCGGCTGGACTTCGAGGCCCTGCTGCAGCGGATCCATCCGGCGGCGAGCCGGGTGCAACTGCTGGCCGGGCAGACCCCCGCGCACTTCGTCGCCTTCGACCTGCTCGCCCTCGATGACCTCGATTACACCGGGCGGCCCTTCGCCGAGCGCCGCGCCGCCCTGGAACAGGTCCTCGCCGCGGCCGGCCCGCCGGTCCACCTGACCCCGGCGACAACCGACCGCGGCGAGGCCGCGGACTGGTTCGGGCAGTTCGAGGGCGCCGGGCTTGACGGCCTGATCGCCAAGCCCCTGGCCGGGATCTACGAGCCGGACAAGCGGGTCATGTTCAAGATCAAGCACGAGCGCACCGCGGATTGCGTGGTCGCCGGGTACCGGGTGCACAAGAGCGGTCCTGACGCCATCGGCTCCCTCCTGCTCGGCCTGTTCACCGACGCCGGTGACCTGGCCAGCGTCGGTGTCGTCGGCGCCTTCCCGATGGCCCGCAGGCGGGAGCTTTTCACCGAGTTGCAGCCCCTCGTCACCACCTTCGAGCAGCACCCGTGGAACTGGGCGCACCAGGAGGCGGGCACCCGCACGCCCCGCAAGGCCGAGGTCAGCCGGTGGAACGCGGGCAAGGACCTGTCGTTCGTGCCGCTGCGGCCCGAGCGCGTCGCCGAGGTCCGCTACGACCACATGGAAGGCCCCCGCTTCCGCCACACCACCCAGTTCGTCCGCTGGCGCCCCGACCGCGACCCCCGCTCCTGCACCTACGCCCAGCTCGAGGAACCCGTCAGCTTCAACCTCGCCGGCATCCTCGCCCTCGAGAACTCCTGACCCTCTGTAGCGGTCACCTGTCACGCCCCGAGACCCGGCGGACGTTCTGCCGCAAAGCCGGATTGTCCACGCCACCTGTGCCCCAGAGGTTGCGGCGCCGGTGGACCTTCGGTAGCGTTCGGTAAGCACGTAGTCACACGCGGTGATTCGGTTTGAGGTTGAGCCCCTCGTGCCTCCTGCCTGCCGCGCGTGACGGGAGAGGGGACGGAAGGAGTGCTACCTAGTGTCCGAGAACCTGATCCAGAGCCTGGCTCCGCATCTCGCACCGCCGGTGACGAGGGAGCCGATCCGCAGCGCCCGCGAGGCCGCCGAAGGCGCCACTCTCTCGCTCTTCGGTATCACCATCGCTGGCATCACGTTCGCTGACGACGACGCGGAGTAGAGGAGTAGGCGGGGGAACTTAGTCAGGGTGCCGGCCGGATCCAGGTGACCGGCACCCTCTCTCCCTGGGAGCTTAGCTGCTGCCCCGCCGAGAAACCGGCATCGTCGCCTCGCACCCTTGCTGGTCGGCCCCTAGGGGCCGCAAGGTCCGGTCCGGTCGGGGCGCCGACAGTGATGGTGAAGGTAGCCGATGTGTGACGTATCGACGATCCCCGGACTGACGGAGTTGTGGGACCAGACGCGGGGAGACGACCGGGTCCGGGTGGCCATGGTGGACGGACCCGTCGACCTTGGCCATCCGGCCTTCGCCGGGGCCAGTGTCCGCCGCCTGGACGGCGTGTGGTCGGCGGAGGGCTTTGACGGACCGGCTGCGCGGCATGGCACCCATGTTGCGAGCGTGATCTTCGGCCAGCAGGACGGCCCTGTGCAGGGCATCTCCCCGGACTGCTCCGGCCTGAGCCTGCCTGCGTTCTCCGACCGGCGCCGCAAGACCTCGCAGCTCGAGATCGCCCGCGCCGTCGAGCTGGCCGTCGAGGCGGGTGCCCACATCATCAACATCAGCGGTGGCCAGCTCAGCCCGTCAGGCGCCGCCGAGGATCTGCTTGACCGGGCGGTGCGGCTGTGCCGGGAACGCAACGTGCTCGTGGTCGCAGCCGCAGGCAACGACGGGTGCTTTTGCGACCACGTCCCGGCCGCGCTGCCCTCGGTACTCGCGGTAGGGGCACTGGACGACTCAGGACAGCCGCTGGCCATGAGCAACTGGGGTCCGGCCTACGCGGACCAGGGAATCCTCGCGTCAGGGGAGAACATCCTTGGTGCCGTCCCCGGCGGGGCGACTACGACCGCCAGCGGCACCAGCATGGCCGCCCCGATCGTCGCCGGGGTCGCCGCACTGCTGCTCAGCATGCAGCTGCAGGCGGGTCAGCGACCTGACCCGCTCGGGGTCCGGGCAGCCCTGCTGGCGAGCGCGGAGCCGTGCCCGCTGCAGGATCCGGATGCGTGTAAGCGATTTCTTACCGGAAAACTCGACATAAGGAGGGCCATGAGCGCCGTGCAGGCCAGTTCGAGCCAGCTAGTGGATGCACCGATCGATGCGGTAGCGCAGTCGTGCGGGTGCGGAGGGAGTCGGCCGGAGGAAGCAATGCAGCCTTGTAGCTGCGGAGGGAGCCGGCCGGAGGAAGCGGGTGCCGTTACCGTCCGATCCAGCGCGGAGAATGGGCCAGGCGGCGCCGACGTCGCCGTCCCGGTGCTAGCCACGGCGTCCGGCAGCGTCCCGGTCCGCACCATCCCCGCCGCGACGGCAAAGCCGGCCCAGGTGTCCCTGTCGCAGCCGTCGGCTGAGCCGGTCCAGGTGACGTCGCACCCCCTGGTGTACGCCCTGGGGACGCTCGGGTATGACTTCGGCACCGAGGCGCGCCGTGACTCATTCAAGCAGAGCATGAAATGGGTTCCGCCGGTCCCGCCGTCCGGCGGGGATGACGACGAGGGCAGGGGGCCTCTCGTGCCGCCTAACCCCTACGACGCGCGCCAGATGGCCGATCACCTGGCCGGCAGGCCCGACGAGGCCAGGGCTCTGATCTGGACGCTCAACATCGAGCTCAACCCGGTTTACGCGATCGAGCCGGCCGGATCGTACG
>WNFD01000226.1_pt2 | contig 67844 bp, 56 predicted proteins | sample 5400491 | NCBI WGS metagenome assembly WNFD01 (sample SAMN13153343, study PRJNA577476) | soil metagenome | isolation source: 120 cm saprolite under Douglas fir tree site 2 hole 2 replicate 2 | place: USA:California | collected 2015-04-18 | reverse complement strand
TCGCCGACCACCTGCAGGTGGCCTGGGAACGCATCGTCGCGCCGTTCTGGCCACGCATCCAGGCCCTCCTCGACGCTGACATCGCCCATCGTTCACGACAGCTCGCCGACCGCGGCCTCCGCCCGGTACTCGAGGGCATCGACCGGCGGATCACCTGGGGCGACGGCACCGTCGTCGTCAGTGACAGCACGGACCTCGTGATCGAGCTCGGCGGCAGAGGGCTCATCCTGATGCCAAGTGCCTACATCTGGCCAGCGGTGGCGGCGATCACCGACGAGCCCTGGCAGCCAACGATCGCCTACCCCGCACGGGGTATCGCTGACCTCTGGCAGCGACGCGCTCAGTCGCCGGAAGCCCTCGTCCGGCTCCTCGGCCGGACCCGCGCCGTCCTGCTGGCAAGCCTCGACCGGCCCGCGTCCACCGCCGCGCTCGCCGCCCTGCACGGACTCAGCCCGAGCGGCACTTCCAGGCACCTGATCGCCATGCGCGACGCGGGACTCCTCACCGGCGCGCGCCACGGCCACGAGATCCGCTACGCGCGCACCCGGCTGGGAACGGAGCTCAGTCACGCGGGCCGCAGAGCGCAACGACGCCCGCCGCCCCCACCGCACCGCCGGCCACCGCCTTGCTGATCCGCCCTGACGGATACATGGCCTGAGCGGCGGCACCGGACGCCCCGGCCGCCGGCGGGCCGCGCCGCGCCCTCGGATGTGGGTGAATGTACCATTGCTGTAGTCAGGTGTGTGTGAATGGACCATTGCTGTAGTTGGATGTGAGTGAGTGGACCGCGCGGTCAATGATGGGCGAGCACGGCGGCAACGTCAGGTTCTACCGGCGTGATGTCGACGACCGAGCCCGGGTCGCCGTGACCGCAGTAGTCCATGATCCGCTGGTTCGGGGCCAGCAGCGTGAGCGCTGACCGGGCGCCGGGCGGCGTCACCCGGATCCCCGTGGCCAGATCCAGATCATGGACGATACAGACGTTCTTGTTGATCCCGAAGTACGCATTGCCATGCGGAGGCAGCCGGACAAGCGCTGGTGCCGCGCTCGTTAGCATCTGGTCACCGCCCCTGCGGAAATCGTACGGGAGCGGGTTTCCGTGGCTATTCAGCAATGTGATGCCTGGATACCCGTCGAGGTCGCAGCCTGTCGCGGAGGTATTGAGTATTCCTATGATCCAGGCGTGCTGCTCGGTAGCCTCCGATACGAGTCCCTGACGGATCAGACGCAGCCGCGCCGGAGAGCACTGAACGCTGCGCGCTGCCGCTGAATTTACCTGCGCGCGCGCAGTCGTGAGCGCGACTACTGCCTTGTTACCGGATGTGGCGGAGCCGCAGCCGGTAACAGCGGCCGCCAATGCGAGAGAGGCGATACCAATTGCCTGCCGGGTAGGTGCACGTTTCATGTCTCTTGTGACGCCGCATCGGCCCGCCCGGTTGGATCGGCCGGTTACCAGCACCGTTGCCTGCCCCCGCCACGGAGCTTGCCTGGCAGCACCAGGGCGCCAAGGGGCGTCCGATCCGGTCACCGTGCTGGCCTGGGGAGGCGACCCCCCAAGTCCCTCCGCTGCGGGCATCCCGTTAGTCGTCCCAGCTCAGGAGCATTGCTTTGGCCGACGCGCCGACAAGGCACCGGTGCTCGGCAAAACCTGCGTTAACAGTACGTAGTAGGACATTGACGAATTCTTCATGACGTGTCATCGTCTGGATTGGCACCACCGAACGCGGTGCCGGCGCCCCCGGACAGGGCGTCCCACAAAGGCGCCGATCGCCTTTGCAGGCGTGTTACCGTCAGGCCAGCACGTCGTCAGCAGCGCGGTTCCTTTTGTCTCGTCCGCGATGACGCCGACCTGTTCTTGGAGGGCCAGAATGAAATTCGCCATGCCCGTGAAACGGCGGACGGCCAGGGCCGGCCTGATAGGGGCAGCCGCGCTGGCTCTCGCGGTTGGCTCGGCAACGGCCGCCGCGGCCCAGCCGCGCGCTCCCTCCCCCGCGTCACCGCACGGCGCGTCCAGTTTCCGGCTGTCGGGCAATATGCGCCAGGTATGCGCGGCGCCGGCCAGGCCAGGCGAGGCACGCTGCCTTTCCTTAATCCGTACCGATGTCAGGCCGCTGCTGAGCGCCGCGCCGGATCTGACGCCGGCCGGCTACGGGCCGCCGAGCCTGCAGTCGGCCTACAAGCTGCCGTCGTCGTCGGCGGGCGCCGGTCAGACGGTGGCGATCGTGGACGCCTACGACGACCCGAACGCCGCGGCGGACCTGGCCGCTTACCGGTCGCAGTACGGCCTGCCCGCCTGCACGAGCTCCAGCGGCTGCTTCACCAAGGTGAACCAGAACGGGGCGGCGAGCCCGCTGCCGCCGGCCTCCGGATCCACCGGATGGGCAACCGAGGAGTCGCTGGACATCGACATGGTCTCGGCGATCTGCCCGAACTGCCGCATCCTCCTGGTAGAGGCGAACAGCCCGACCATCGTGAACCTGGGAACCTCGGTGAACAGCGCGGTGAGCCTGGGCGCGAAGTACGTGTCGAATAGCTACGGGGGCGGGGAGTACTCGGGCGAGACAACCGACGACTCCTCGTACTACAACCACCCGGGGGTGGCGGTCACCGCCTCGGCCGGGGACAGCGGCTACGGCGTGGAGTTTCCCGCGGCGTCCCAGCACGTTGTCGCGGTCGGCGGCACCTCGCTGGCCGCGGCTTCGAACAGCCGGGGCTGGACCGAGACAGCGTGGAGCGGCACCGGGTCAGGCTGCTCGGCGGCGGAGCCCAAGCCGTCGTTCCAGACGGACTCCGGCTGCCCCCGCCGCACGAACAACGACGTGTCGGCGGTCGCGGACCCGAACACAGGCGTGGCCGTCTACGACAGCTACGATCAGGGCGGATGGCTGGTGGTGGGCGGCACGAGCGCCTCGTCGCCGATCATCGCATCCACCTATGCGCTGGCCGGTACGCCGGCCGCGGGCAGCTACCCTGCCTCCTACCCGTACGCGCACACCACCAGCCTGTTCGACGTGACCTCCGGGTCCGACGGCAGCTGCAGCCCCGCCTACCTGTGCACCGCCGGGCCCGGCTACGACGGCCCGACCGGCCTTGGTACGCCCAACGGCACCGCCGCGTTCAGCGCGGGCGGCGGAGGCGGCGGCGGCTTCGAAGCCGCGTTCCAGGCCAACACCACATCCCTGTGGACCGCCGGATCAGCAGGCGGCGGCAGCCTGGGCCTCGGCATGGCGGCGGGTACCAGCCCCAGCATCACCGCCCTGACCACCGGCGGCTACGAGATCGCCTTCCAGGCCAACACCACCGATTTGTGGACCACAGGATCGGCCGGCGGCGGCGACCTGCACCTGGGCATGATGCCGGGCACAAGCCCCAGCATCACGGCCTTGCCAGGAGGCGGCTACGAGATCGCGTTCCAGGCCAACACCACATCCCTCTGGACCACAGGAACCGCGGGCACCACCAACTGGCAGCTCGGCATGGCGGCAGGCACAAGCCCCAGCATCACCGGCTTGCCCGGAGGTGGCTTCGAGGTCGCCTTCCAGGCCAACACCACATCCCTCTGGACGGCAGGCGCCGCAGGCACCGGCAGCCTGGGCCTCGGCATGGCAGCAAACACCAGCCCCAGCATCACCGCCCTGACCACCGGCGGCTACCAGATCGCGTTCCAGGCCAACACCACATCCCTCTGGACAACCGGAACAGCCGGAACCACCAACTGGCAACTCGGCATGCTCACCGGAACCAGCCCCGGCATCACCGGCCTGCACTAGAGAGCAACGTCGATGTGGCATCGTTGTAGCTACAGCGGTGCCACATCGACGTACCCGCAGGAAGTCGGCGTTAGGGTGTTCGGGTCGGCCGCGGCCGACGGCGCGGGACTTCATGGATGTGCGGCTTCCGGCAGAGAGGGTCGCTGATGCGGCTGAGCGTGATCGGATGCGGTCATCTGGGGGCCGTGCATGCTGTCGGCATGGCCGAGTTCGGGCATGCGGTGATCGGGCTCGACATCGACCCGGCGAGGGTCGGGACGCTGTCTGGCGGAAAAGCCTGGTTTCACGAGCCGGGCCTGGATCCGCTGCTCGCAAGGCACCTCGCCAGCGGGCGGCTGCGCTTCACTACCAGCGTGCAGGCGGTCGCCGACGGCGCGGACGTGCACTTTCTCGCCACGGAGACGCCCGGATCGCCGCAGACGGGCGCCTATGACCTGTCCCGGCTGCGGTCCGCGGTGAGCGCGCTCGCGCCGTATCTTCGCCGGCCCGCGCTGATCGTCGGCAAGTCGACCGTCCCGGTCGGCACCACCGGCGAGCTGGCCGCGCTGGCGCGGTCGCTGGCTCCGGCCGGGGCGGCGGTGGAGGTGGCGTGGAATCCGGAGTTCCTGCGTGAGGGGCACGCTGTCGCGGACACGCTGCGCCCGGACCGGATCGTCGTCGGGACCAGGAGCGCCGAGGCGGAGAAGCTGCTGCGGGAGGTGTACCGGCCGGCCACGGACGCGGGCGTGCCGCTGATCACCACCGACCCGGCAACCTGCGAGCTTGTCAAGGGCTCGGCGAACCTGTTCCTCGCGGCCAAGGTGAGCCTCCTGAACGCCATCGGCGAGGTGTGCGAGGCCGCAGGCGCCGACGTGAACACCCTCGCCGCGGTGATCGGGCTTGATGAGCGGATCGGTGCCCGCTACCTCGCGCCGGGGCTCGGGTACGGCGGCGGATGCCTGCCCAAGGACACCCGCGCCTTCGCCGCCCGCGCACGTCAGCTTGGTCTCGGCGGGCAGCTGCGGATCATCGATGAAATCGACGCGATCAACAAGCGCGTCCGGCGGCGGGCCGTCGCCAGGCTCGAGGAAGGCGCACGCCGCCGGCGCGCAGGTGACCGCCTGCGACCCGGTGGCCGGGGCCGCCGCCGCCGCCGAAGCCCCCCAGCTCCGCTACGCCGACGATCCGGCCGCGGCGGTCGACGGCGCGGACGCGCTGTTCATCGGCACCGCGTGGCCGCGGTTCGCGGAGATCGACCCCGCTGTCCTGCGCCCCGCCGCGAAGGTGGTGGTGGACGCCCGCAACGGCGTGGACCGCCGCCGCTGGGAAGCCGCCGGATGGACGGTCCACCGCCTGGGCGCCGGCCGCTGACGCCCGGCCGCGCTACAACCGCCGAAAGCACCGTTATCTCTCAGGCTGAAAGTACTGTGTCCGCGGCGGTTACGTCCTTGTGGTACCGCTTGTGGACGTACAGCTTCTCGCCAAGCGTCTCGCAGCGCCACCAGATGCCGCTCGGCGGGCCGATCCGGGTGGCGCGCGGCAGTTCCCTGATCACATCGTTCACCGGTGTCGTGCGGAACCGCCCGGACCGGCACACCAGGATCCGCCGGTCGGTGACCACGACGACGCGGTAGGCGTTCGCGAAGATGATGATCCAGTACGAGATCAGGGCGAGGTACGCGCTCATCGTCTGGGCGCCGAAGACCGCCTGGACGGTCTCCCCGGGCTGCAGGAGATGAGCCGCATTGGCGCTCATCTTGTCGCGGATGGCCATGAGCTGGGCCTTTCTCGTGTCGGGGTAACAACTGCGTTTCCCTGGCGCCGAACGACCGGACAGACCGATTCGCCCAGTCCTGAATCTTATTCGTCCGACACGGATAAATAGGGCATTTGCCCGGATGCGGTAAGCAGATCTGAATGACGGGTCCGCGCGAAGCCGCGGCAGCCACCCCGGGACTGACCGATCGCATCACCCGGACTGCCATGACGCTCCCGTTCGGCAGCTTAAAGATCTTTATGCCGAACGGGAGGCTGATGGCGGTCACCGGCGGTGCGGCGGCCTGCCGCGGCGCGTGCCGGCTCGCTGATGACCGCCTGCAGCCGGCGGACCGCGTCCAGGTGGTCGCCCGTCCAGATCATCCGCACGGCGGTCGCGCTCGCTTTGCCGTCATCGCCGCGCAGGTCGTGGCGCACGGCCTCGACAAGGCGGCTGTCGGCGACCTTGTCGTGGCCGAGCGGCTCGGGTGGCTCGCGGCGGCTGATCAGGCTGCCGGCAAGATCGTCGTACCAGGTCCGCACGAGCTCGGTCGTCTTCAGGATCTCGCCGCGGGCCGCCGTCCGGTCGCCTGCCGCTGTGCCGTCGTCGCGCTGCCACAGATCAAGCACCGCGTCGGCAGCCAGCCGGAGCCCGGCGACGCCGGTGACCAGCCTGGTCACCTCGGCCAGCGGGAGAGGCTTGGCGCCGCGCTCGGCGAGGTAGCCGCGGAACGTGTCGTCAAGCCGGCGCGCCGCCGCGGCGGCGCGAACAGCGTCGCCGGCCGACGCGGCGGGTGCGGGCTCGCCGCCGTCACAGCGCAGCATCCCGGAACTCACCGCCCTGGCAAGGTAGCCCGCGCTGTCGGTGTACGCCTCGGCCAGTGCCTGGCGGAGCGCGGCGCCCGCGCCCCGCGGCCAGAAAAGCACTCCCACGATCAGGCTCACCGCGCACCCCAGCGCGATGTCCTCAACTCGCAGCAGGCCGATCCGCCATCCGGCCGGCTGGATGATGTTGAACAGGATCACCAGCGTCAGCGTGAACGCCGCCTGGCCCGCCGCGAATGAGATGGCGGCAGGAGCGACGCCAGCGATAAGGATCACGAACGGCAGCACGAGCCACAACATCGTCGCGTTCGTGCCGATCACCGCGAGCAAGGCCGCGCCGATGATGAACCCGGCTACCGTGCCGGACAGGCCGCGAACCACGTTCTGCCCGGTATTCAGCGCGTTCGAGCGCAGCACCGACAGCGTGCCGAGGACCACCCAGAACGAATGCTGCACCCCGGTCAGCTTCGCCACGAGTACCGCCAGCCCCAGCCCGGCCGCGCCACGGAGGCTGTTGTGCAGCCACACCGAGTGCCGCTCGACGTGAGCTGCCGCTCGTTCCTGTGCCGCGGACAGCGTCCCGGATACCCCCTCGGGCTGGCGGCCGAGCAGCCGCTCCCGCCAGCCGCGCCGCTCGGCAGCCGCCGTCAGGTCGATGTTGCGCGCGATGAGCGAGACCGCGAAGCTCAGCTCCTGCGCGCGGAAGCTCGGATCAAGGGAGGTGATGAACTCCCTGGCCGGTTCCTCAGCCGCGGCAGGGCCTGACCCGGGCGGCACCCGCCGGACCGGCAGGTCGGCTGTCGCGCTGCGCTCCATCCTCGTCAGCGCGCCGGCCAGCTCGGCCAGCGCCGCATGCAACTCGCCGCTGTCCCCGCCCATCACGTCGAGCAGATCCGCTCCGCGTTCGAGCACCGCGGCCGAGGCCAGCCTGACCGCGCACGCCGCGCGGTTGACCACCGCGCCCTCGGCTCGCCGCCCGGACTTGACGACGATGGTGTTCAGCCAGCCCACCTCGTCCACCAGGCGCACGATCGTCCTGGCGGCTGTGCTCAGTCCGGTCGGACGGTAGGGCGTGGCGAGGAAGGCACGGTGCAGCGCGCTTACCGCGTCGTTCGCCTGCTCGACCGCGCGATCGTGGTCGAGCGCAAACGGCCTGTCCTCGTCGCCTGGCCTGTCCTCGTCGCCGAGCAGGTACATGACCTCCGAACGCAGCCGCGCGGCCAGCGCCCGGCAGGCGGTGACCGCCGCGCCGCGCAGCGGATGACGCGCCTGCGCGGGCCAGAGCAGTGCCACCGCGACGAACGCGGCACCGGCAGCCATGCCCCAGCCAGCCAGCCGGTCCGGCACCGATGACACCGGCCCGGTCAGCGACACCGGCAAGATGAAAGCCAGCAGCAGCGACGTTGTCGCTCCCGCCAGTACGGAGCTGACCACGCCGACGAAGATCACCCCGAAGCCGGCAACGGCCATCGCCGCGGCCGCGAGCCACGCGGTCTGCGAAGCCAGCGTGCCAAGGCAGACAAACACGCCCCCCACCACCGCGAGCGCCGCCTGCGCCTGCAGCCGCTCGCGCATCGGGCCGCTGAAGTCGACGAGCAACAGCATCGCGAACGATCCGAACGCCGCGAACGTCGCCAGCGCGGCATTGCCGATGACCTTGTCGCCCAGGGCGAACATGGCCGGCATGACGATCGCGGTCCGGCCCGCACGGCGCAGCGCCCCGAAGTCCTGATCATGTTGGCCGAGCCACCGCACAGGGTGCATAAGCTGCCAGCCTGCCCATCCAGTATCCACAAGAGCGCGGCGCCTCGTCAGCCTACTCGTTCCGCCGTTCGAGGCCGCGAGCGGATGCCGACCTGAGGCCATGCACCAGGCGGCCCCTCTGGTACCGGACAACTACGCTGGGACGTTCTGGTGCTGTCCGGAAGGCGCACGTTTATCGAGGAGCATGACTCTATGAGTGTTGGTCCGTGGGAGAGGCTCGCATCGAGCTTGCGCCTGCCGTCCCCCGTGGAGCCTCTACGCGATGACCGGTTCCGGGATAAGAATGTCGATATCTGGCTCAAGCGGGACGATCTGATTCATCCGGAAGTTCCCGGTAATAAGTGGAGGAAGCTTAAATACAATCTCATAGAGGCGGCCGGGCGGGATCACCGTACGCTGCTAACATTTGGCGGAGCATACTCCAACCACATACGCGCTACAGCAGCCGCAGGCTATTATTGCGGATTCTCCACCATCGGGATCATCCGGGGTGAGCAGCACTTGCCGCTCAATCCGGTACTGGCGTATGCAGCCAGTCGGGGTATGCGGCTAAGTTATATGGATCGTGGGACGTACAGGCGGAAATCGGATCCCGGCGTGATCGCTGCCTTGCGAGAAGAATTCGGTCGGTTCTACTTGCTGCCTGAAGGTGGCAGTAATGAATTGGCCGTGCGCGGCTGCGCAGAGATTCCAGCGGAGATCGGAACGGATTTCGGCGTGATCTGCTGTCCATGCGGGACAGGCGGGACACTTGCCGGAATCGCTGCCGGGCTCACGCCCGGACAACGTGCGGTCGGCTTCTCCGCACTTAAAGGAGGGGAATTCCTGGCGGGTGATGTAGCGGAGCTACAGCAGCGCACCTTCGGAGCTTGTTCTGGTAACTGGCGGATCGAATGTGACTTTCATTTCGGTGGGTTCGCCAAGAAGACTGCTGAGCTTGACAGTTTCATCGCGGATTTCCTCGCCCGGCACGGCGTCACTCTCGAATGGATCTATGTTGCCAAGATGATGTACGGTGTATATACGCTCGCCAAACGGGGGGTATTTGATCCCGGAAGCCGCATGATTGCTGTTATCACGGGGCCGCCCGTCCCCATGTAAGGGGAACGGGAATATCATGCCTTGCGATGATACTGGCGCAAGGCTCGTGGTGATGTGGAGCCATCTACCCAGGTTAGTTCCCATTCGCCAGCGTTCACCTTGAAGTTCTTGCCGAAGCCCAGCCATCTGCCGCTCATGGCGCGGCCCATGGGATTAATTATGAGCTGCAAGGTTCCATGATATATCGCCCCTTTATAGTAGCCTGTGGGTGATGTCTGCTCCACCCAGGTACCCGTCGCTATCGAGCCGTCGACGGATAGGCTGAGCCTGAGCTTAGAATCCATGGAATGAGGAAGGCTCTGCCCGGTGATCCGGTTGGCCTGCTGGCGCAGGACTACATAGTGCTCCCCTTCGAGTTCTTGTTCCTGGCCAGAGCTGTAGTAAAGGTACCGGCTATGGGCACCGGCAGGTATAGCCGGTGCTGCCGGACGTGTACCGGCGCGCGAAACCGCCAAGCGAGCGGTTGCACACGCTGCCGTCCTCACGGATGCGGCCGTACCGCAGCAGACCGGTAAGCATGTACTTCCGCGTTCCCGTGCGCTGAAGACCTGGCCTTTCTTGCGTCCTTCGGACTCGGCTACCAGCGCTTTCCATTCCTCTGCCGGAAAGACCGGGAGGGTTATTCACAAGTAGTTTCTGATGAAGATCAGCAGCCTCGCGATCCTCGCCACGGCCGGCAGCGAACTACAGCAGTGGTCCATTCACGCAGTCTGGTGTGTGTGAATGGACCACTGCTGTAGTTGCGGCGATGCGGCGGCCGGGCAGGGCTGGCCTGGCAAGATCACGGCATGAAGGCTTTTGAATAAGCCTCCGGATCCCACGCCGATGGCGATGCCCAGGGCCGGCGGCAGTTGCTCCGTGCGGGCACGGCCATCTAGGAGCCGTGCCCGCACGCGGCTTGGAGGTGATGCGCGCTCAGCCGCCGAGCAGGGTGAGGGCCTTGACGAGGTCGGGGTCGTGCCCGGTGGCCAGGTCGTCCGCGGTCAGCGGGATGTAGTAGCCGGGCGCGACGCCGATGCCGTTGATGAGCTCGTGATCCGCGCTGAGCTCGTGCTTTGCGGGCAGGGCCAGCAGGCTGCCGTCGTCCAGCCGGTAGGCGGCGGCGGGGCCCGCCACGATGCCGCCAGTCCGGGTACCGGTCAGGGTGCCCAGGTTCAGGTCCTTGACCGCGCCGCTGAACGCGTCGCAGGCGGAGACGCAGTTGCGGTCGGTCAGCACCACCAGCGGCAGGTGCAGCAGCGGGATGCTGGGGTCGGGGTAGCTGGCGGTGCAGCTGCCCTGCACGTCGCAGTCGTAGCTGTATGCCTGGCCGTGCTCGAACGCGCCCAGCAGCCTGGTGACCTCGGCGGTAGAGCCGCCGGTGTTGCCGCGCAGGTCCAGGATGACGCCGCGAATCGCCGCCTGTTTGCCCAGGCTGGCGATGGCGTTCAGCACCTGGTCGGCGGCGCCAGTGAAGAACGAGGGCAGCTCAGCATAGGCGATGTGCCCGTCCAGCAATTTCGCGGACACCGCTGGCGCGGTGGCCTGGTACAGCGCGGGTGCCAGGGTGACCGTCCAGGTGCGCCTGGTCGCGGGCCGGTGCAGCCGCAGCGTCACGTGCGCGGGCAGCGGGTAGGTGTCGAGGGCGAGCGGGCTGACCGTGGCGGCGGACAGGATCCCGTCGGCGAACGGTGGTGCGCCGTTCACCGACTCGATGACGTCCCCGGGCCGGATCCCGTTACTGGCGGCGGGCGACCCGGGTTGCACCCTGGTGACGAACAGCGGCGGCAGCGCCTCCCGCGGCGCGCCGCCGGCCAGCAGGAACGATGGTGAGGTCCAGATGCCCAGGTCGTATTCGTCGCCTCGCTGGTACCCGGGCGGCAGCTCGAAGTACTGCCAGTGGGCGTGGTTGTCGTCCAGGCCGGCGAGCATGCCGTTCATGGTGGCGGCGGCCAGCTCCTGCCGTTGCGCGGCGCTGGCGGGCACCTGGCTCATGATCTGCTGGTACACGGCGGCGAACGCGGCCCAGTCGCTGTCCCGGTTACTGGTCAGCGCGGGCATCGCAGCGTCCGGCTGGTCCATGCCGAGTCGGCCGAGTTCCTGGGTGAGCCCGGCGAATGCCCCGGCCAGCAGCACCCGGTCATCCAGCACCGGCCCGCTGTAGTAGTGGGCGAACACGCAGTAGTATGCCTGCCCGATCGTGGTGACCGTGGTCGGCGCCCCCGACGGTGGCGCCGACGACGGCGCCGCGCACGGCGGCGGCGTGCTGGCCGCCTGCGCGGTGCCGGACGCGCGGATGGCGGCGAGAGTGGCGGCGGTGACGGAGATGACCGCCAGGCAGGAAACCGCCGTCCTGGCGGGCCACCGCATGGTCCGTGAGTATGTCAGCATGACGGCCCTGCCGGGACCTGCGGATAGGCGGGCGGCTTTTCCTGCCGGTAGGTGTTCAGGTCGGCGATGTTGCCCTGGATGGTGTTGCGGCGCTGGAGCTCGGCCCAGTACGCGGGGTCGAGGAAGATGGCCGGGTCTGGCCACGACGCCGTCATCTCCGCGGCCTGGCCGAGGTACAGCCCGGCGTCGACGAGTTGTCCCAGCGTCGTGCCGCACCAGGGATTGACCAGCTTGGGGGGCTGTCCGACCTGCCCTTGCAGGACGCCGGGCAGGACGTCTCCGGCGCTGGTCTGCCCGAGCCAGGTGCCCGCTGTCGGGATGACGGTACCCCGGGGGCAGGCGGCAAGCCTGGCGAGCACGCCGCCGGGATCGGTGCTGAGCGGCATCAGATCCAGGATCACGTGGGCCCGCACCCCGGTCTGCTGCTCGATGAGCGAGACGATGCTGGTGCTGGTGTCCGCGGTGTTGTGGAGCAGGTGCACTCCGCCGTAGAACAGCAGCGCACGGCGGCCCTTGGCCAGCACCTGCTGCTCGATCACCGATGCCGGATAGGTGTTCCGCTGCCCGCCGGGAATCTGGCCGCGGCTGGTGACCTGGGACCAGTCGAACGGCGGGTCGCCGAGCAGCACGCGGATCCGCTTGCCGGGGGGCAGCGTCCAGTTGACCGCCCGGACCCTCCGGTATATCTGCTCATAGACCGGTGCGTCGCCGGTTGCCAGGGGGGACTGGGTGGTGTTGCGCCACACCGGGCGCAGGTCGGCGTCGGCGACTGGCTGGCCGTCGAGGACGAACGTGTCGATGGTGTCCTGGTAGAACGCGTCCCCGAACTCGACGACGATGTCATTGACCACTCCGGGCAGCCTGGGGTCGCTGATCAGCGTCATCAGCAGGTCGTGGGTTTCCTGCCCCTGGTGCGAGTCGCTTATGGCGACCAGGCGGTTCGTCCGGAACGCCGCCAGGACCGCCTCTGTGAGGCTGCTGCCGGACTTTCCCTGGCTGCCGGATGAGGCGCTGGCCGCTGCGGCGCCCGAGGTCGCGAGCCCGGCCGCTCCCAGCCCGGCCGCCGCGGTCGTCAGGAATCCGCGCCGGTCCAGTCCCGGCACATTTCTGCGTACGTCCACGATGCTCCTTTTGCGAGTGGGTTGATGGGACAGAAAGCGGCGGCCAGGCCCGTCGCTATCAGACGGTTACAGGGTCCAGAGCGCCTGTGTCGGGGACAGGCGGGCGGCGCGGATGGCGGGCAGCAGCCCGGCGAGGGCGCCGATGAGCAGGGCGGCGCCGAGGCCGCCGGCCCATGCCTGAGCGGGGATGACGATGGCCCAGCCCTTGGCGTGGGCGTAGATCGCCGTGGAGAGGACGCCGAGGGTGACCCCGGCGGTGCCGCCGGCCAGGGCGAGCAGGATGGCCTCGGCCAGGAACTGGATCCGGATCTGGCCCCTGGTGGCGCCCAGGGCGCGGCGCAGCCCGATCTCCTGGCGGCGCTCCAGCACCGAGATCACCATGATGTTGGCCACCCCCACCGCGCCGACCAGCAGCGCGACCGCGCCCAGGCCCAGGAATAGCGTGTCGAACGCGCCGGCGGCCTCGGCCTTGAGGGTCAGCGAGACCGACGGCTGGGAGACGTCGACCTGGTTGGGGTTCTCCGGGCTGGCCTGCGCGGCCAGCAGGCTGTCCACGGTGGTGACCCGGCTGTCGTTGGCGCGCAGGTAGATCTCCGACGGGTGCCCGTCAAAGCCGAGGTACCTTCCAGCAGCGGGGAAGCCGACCAGGATGGCGGAGTCGATCTCCGGGGCCAGGGTGGCCGGGCTGAGGATGCCCACCACGTAGAACCACTGGCCGCCGACCCAGATCCGCATCCCTGGCCAGATCCGGTCGATGCCAAGCCGCTGCGCGGCGGCCGCCCCCAGCACCGCGACGGGCTCGCGAGCGGTGGCGGCGTTGAGATATGTACCCTGAGCGACCGAGGTGCCCACCACGGCGGGCAGGCCCAGGGTGGAGGCGGCGACGGTCAGCGCGTTGGTGTTGATCGAGGGGATGTCCGGGCTGCGGTAGGCGCTGGCGTTGCTGACCTGCCCGGTGTCTTGTACCGCGGTGATGCCGGGCAGCTGGCCGATCATGCCGGGTGCGGCGACAGGCAGCTCGGTGGGGCCGCCGGTGAAGCTCTGCCCGTTGGTGACGGTCAGCAGGTTGGTGCCCAGCTTGCTGATCTCGGCCAGCAGCCCGGCCTGGGAGGAGGCGGCCAGGCCGAGGACGGCCACGATCGCGGCCACCCCGATCGCGATGCCCAGCGCCGACAGCCCGGCGCGCAGCCTGCGGGTCCGCAGCCCGATGCTGGCCAGCCCGGCCAGGTCCCCGGGCCGCAGCCGGGCCGCTGCCGGCTGAACCGGCGGCAGCGGCCCGGTCGCCGGGAGCAGGGCGGCCCGCCGGCCGGCTGTGGTGGTCATGGTGTTCCTTCCTGTGCGGGCCGCGGGCGGGCGAGCCGCTGCCCTCCTGGGTCGCCGCCGGTGTCGGCGATGATGTGTCCGGTGCCGGCCGCGTTGAGCTCATCAAGCAGGGCCAGCAGCGAGGCCCCCGTACCGGAGTCCAGGTTGCCGGTCGGCTCGTCGGCCAGCACCACCGGTGGCCGGCCGGCGATGGCCCGGGCGATGGCGACCCGCTGCCGTTCCCCGCCCGACAGCTGGGTGGGCCGGGCGCTGGCCCGGCGGGCCAGCCCGACCTGGGCCAGCGCGGCCAGGGCGAGCCGGCGCCGCTGGTCGCGGGAGACGCCGGCATACAGCAGGCCGTCGGCGACGTTGCCAAGCACGGTCTGGTGCTCGGCGAGGAAGAACTGCTGGAACACGAACCCGATCCGGGATGCCCGCAGCGCCGACAGTTCCCGGTCGGTCATCTGCGCGATGTCCAGGCCGGTGACCCGCGCGATCCCGCTGGTGGGCCGGTCCAGGGTGCCCATCAGGTGCAGCAGCGTGGTCTTCCCCGACCCCGACGGGCCGACCACCGCGACCAGCTCCCCGGCGGCCACCGCCACGCTGACCTGGTCCAGCGCTCGCACCGGCGGTGACCCCGGATACTCCTTGGACACCCTGTCCAGTTCCAGCACCGGGACCGGCTGCGGGCGCCAGTGCACCGTCGTCTCGGCATCCAGGGCCGTCTCCGCAGGCGCACTCATGTCGCCGGCACCACGACGTGCTGGCCGGGCGTCAGCGCCCCGGTCACTTGCACCAGTCCGGCAGCGTCATCGAAGATGCCGACAGTGACCGGGACCAGACGCCGGGATCCGCCCGCACCGGCCACCTCGACGGCGTACCCCCCACCCGCCTCCCCATCCCCCTTCACCTGGGCCAGCAGCGCCCCCACCGGTACGGCCAGCGCGTTGCTGACGCTGGCGGAGGTGATGTTCACCGTCACGGGCGCCTGGTCCAGGCTCCCCGCCGCCGACGGGCGGGTCAGCGTGACCGTCACCGGGATCGTCGCGTTGCCGCCCGACCCGGACGCCACCGCGCCGACCGAGGAGATCACCCCCGGCGTGCCTGACCCGTCCGGCAGCGTGATGCTCACCGCGTCCCCGGCCCTGATCTCCGACTGCTGGGAGGCAGCCAGGGCGATCGTCACCACATGCTGGCCGGAGGTTCCCGCCAGCACCGGCCCGGACGCCGGACCGCCCAGGCTGCCCGGCACGTTGCTGATCCGCAGCGCCGAAGGCTCGAACACCATCGACCCCAGCGACAGCGACCCCGGCGGGCTGGAGATCCCCAGCGCCGACTGGAGCTTCTGCACCCCATCCTTCGTCTCCCAGGAGTAATAATCCCGGCCCAGCGCGCTGATCTGCGAGCTGCTGGCATCCCCGAGAGCTACCAGGTCGTGATTGAGCTGGGTCACGTCCTCCCCGGTCACTCCCTCATCCAGCGTCCGCCAGGCCGGCACCGGCCCGTACAGCAGCACCACCGGGCTGCCGTCATCGGTCTTGTACAGCACCTGCCCCTGGCTGATCACCTGCCCCTGCGACGGCAGCCAGGTCAGCGTCCCGCCGCCCTTCCCGGTTACCGTGTAGGACCCCGCATACCCCAGCGTCGCGCTCACGGGGGTCTGCGACGCCAGATCCTGCCGCGTCACCGTAGCCGTCGCCGGAGGCGGCGCACCCCCGCTCCCCCCGGACGAGGCAGCGGGCGAAAACGCGCCGGCATACCACGCCGACCCCGCCCCGCCCGCCGCCAGCACGACCAGTGTCCCCGCGAACACCCAGCGGAACCGGCCACGCCGGGACGGCTCCGCGATCGTCTCGCGGCCTTCGGGCTCCGCGGCCGCATCCCGGCCATCCGGGGATGCTTCCTGAGAAACCGTCTCGCTCATGGTCATCCCGCTGCCCCTGCTGGATTCAGCGACTGGCAGGCCCGCTGCGCCGCCAGGAATTGGGACGACGTCGGGTCAACACCGCTCTTGTCGTTAATCTGGAGCTGGCCATTGCTGCTGGGATCGGGGAATTTCTTCACACCATGCGCACGCATGCACTGCGAGAACTTCAGCAGTTGCTTCTCGTTCTGTTGCTGTTGACCCGGGGGTGGCTGACCGCCGTTCGGTAGCAGGCCGCGACAGGTTTTGGCGGCTGCCTTCACCGCAGCAGACTGAAGGTCGACACTGTGGTTCTTGATACCAATGACGCCATTGCTGGTTGGATCGGGGAAGCTCGGCACACCATGCGAACGCATACACCGCGAGTAGGCGAGTACCTTCGCGTAGGTCGTCGACGGCGACGGGGTATCACTGGAACTGGTAGATGGGCTGTTGCCTCCGCATGCCGCCGTCAGCAGGGCGATGCCTGCCGTGACGGCCAGCATCGCCGCGCGCCGCCCGGCGCTGGGGTGATTGTCGTAGTTATGCATGTGGCCACGCTGGCAGGCGGACCCGGGCCGCGTCGTCACCTCGGTAGGGCAAACCGCCGCTCACCCCGGCGGGGTAGCAGGGCGCGGACGTCGAGTGGCGTACCCCCCGGGGGGGACACCCTCGGGGGGGACGACCAGGGCGCCGTCGGCGGCCTAACCTGGCAGCGTGCAAGGGATATCCGCCGCCGCGTCGCCAGACAGGGGCGTCCGGCCGGTCGTGCGGATGGCGTGGCGCGGACTGGCCCAGGTCCTGTTCGGATCCGACCCGTCCCCCGGAGGGTACTGGCGCTCGCCGTGGCGGCGCTGGACCGTCTGCGCCGTACTCGGCGCGGTGACGCTGCTGATGTGCGCGGCCAGCCTGGCCAGCCTGGGCGACGGCCACGGCCTGTCACTGATCTCCGGCATCAAGGTGCCATCGCACCCTGGCACCAGGCAGTACAGGGTGCCGTCCGGGGTCCTCTTTCGCCACCCCGCCGCGGTCGCCGCCCACCCCCCGCTGGGAGGTGTACCCGGCGGGCCGATGCCCACGATGGTGCTCGCGGCCTTGGGGGTGGTGCTGCCGCTGGCTCTGGTGATCCGGTATCCGCTGCTGGGCTGGCGGATCGGGTGGCTCGGGTTGCTGCTGGTCCCGCTGCTCGACCTGCGCTGGTGGGGCGGCCTGCCGTGGGACCCGGTGCAGATACCGGTGGTGCTGGCGGTGCTGTGGCTGGCCGGGATCCGGCGGGACCGGCCGGTGCTTGGCTGGCTGTGGGCGCTGACGCTGGTCCCGTGGTGGATGTGGGTTCTCCGGCAAGGCCCGGGCGTGCTCACCGCGGCGCTCGGCAGCGTGGCGTTTGCCGCCATGGCGGTCGCGGTGGACAGCGGGGGTTCCGGGCAGCGGGCCCATCGGGCCCTGGCTGATCAGGCCGAGCAGACCGAGCTGGAGCGGGCGCGGCGGGCCGTGCTCGAGGAGCGCACCCGGATCGCGCGGGAACTGCACGACGTGGTCGCCCACCACATGTCGCTGATGGCGATCCGGGCGGAAAGCGCGCCGCACCGGCTGGGGGCGCTGCCGGATCCGGTGCGCGCCGAGTTCGGCTTGCTGAGCGGGTCGGCTCGCGAGGCCCTGGCCGACATGCGGCGGCTGCTCGGCGTGCTGCGCAGCTACCAGCCCCCCGGCAAGGAACAGCCAGGCGCGCGTGCCCCCCAGCCGGGGCTGCCGGACCTGCCCGGACTCGTCGACACGGCCCGGCAGGCCGGGATGACCGTGGAACTGTCCGCGCCTCCCGCGCCAGACCGGGTGCCGCCGGGCGCTGGCGTGTGCGCCTACCGGATCGTCCAGGAAGCCCTGTCCAATGCCGGACGGCACGCGGCCGGGGCCCCGGTCACGGTATCGGTACGGCATGACGCGGACAACGTAACGCTGCACGTGACCAACGGCCCCGGGGTTACCGCCGGATCGCGGGCCAACGGTCACCGGCCAGGCCACGGCCTGGCCGGGATGCGGGAAAGGGTCGAACTGCTTGGCGGCTCGCTGTCGGCCGGCCCGGCGCCCGGTGGCGGGTTCGCGGTGTCCGCGGTACTCCCGCTCAGCGGATCAGCGGAATGACCCCGGACGGCCCCTTTCCAGACAGCAGTGTCACCCGCTGCCTGATCGCCGACGACCAGGCCATGGTCCGGGAGGGCTTCGCCGCCATGCTCGGGGCGGAGCCCGGGATCATTGTCGCCGGGCAGGCCATCGACGGCGCCGACGCTGTACGCCAGACGCGTCGGCTGGACCCCGACGTTGTGCTGATGGACGTGCGGATGCCGGTCATGGACGGGCTGGAGGCCGCCCGCCAGATCCTCGGCGGCACGCCCAGCCCGCACCGGCCGCGGGTGCTCATGCTGACCACCTTCGACCTCGACGACTACGTGTACGAGGCGCTGCGCGCCGGCGCCAGCGGATTCCTGCTCAAGGACGCCACCACCGCCGAACTCGTCCACGCGGTAAAAGTCGTGGCCGCGGGCGACGCGCTGCTGGCCCCCTCGGTGACCCGGCGGCTGATCGCCGACTTCACCCGCAAGCCGCCCGCCGTCACGCCCTCTCCCGCCGCGCTGGACGTCCTGACCAGCCGTGAAACAGAAGTGCTGACGCTGATCGCCCAGGGCATGTCCAACACGGAGATCAGCGCCGCCCTGTCCATCGCCGCAGAGACCACCAAGACCCACGTCAAGCGCGTCCTGGCCAAGCTCGGCCTCCGGGACCGCGCCCAGGCCGTCGTGATCGCCTACGAATCCGGCCTCGTCACGCCCGCCGGATGACCCGCGACCACGAAGGCTGTCTGGTGCCCGGCAGTAACGATCCGGCTTGCGTATTCAGGTAACGGACATGATCTCAATCTGGTGTGTGTCGAGGACCGCCCGGCAGGCAAGGAGGTCCTCTGGGTCACTGGTGAGAACCAGGGACGGGCTGTGCCATGCGGCCGCTGCCCGACGACGGGGGGCGATGCATACCCTGGGCATGTGCCTCATGTGTACGCGTGGCTGCGCCGTCATCCGTGGCTGGCGGACGGCGTGCTTCACGTCACCTAGGAGAGAGGAAAAGATCCATGCGGCTCATCACCTGCAGCAACAGCGCCCCCCAATGGGGTGAGTCCACTGGGATGCTGCCCCGCTCCCCGGGCGGCCTGGTCCCGATTCTCATCACCCTGCTTCAGCAGCACGGCGGCCAGTGGATCTTCGCTGCGCCACGCGACAGCGACGGCGAGGCTCCTGCCCGTCTTGGTGACAGCGTGTTATTACATCCTGTGCATGTGCCGCCGCGGATCTCCCGCCAGCACTACGAACTGGTGGGGATCAGGCTTCTCCTCTGGCTCTTCCACTACCTGCACGATACGTCACGACTGCCAACCTTCGACGCAGATCTCGCCGAGGCGTGGACGGGCTATGAAATGGCCAATCGCGCGTTCGCGGAGAGGCTCGCTGCGGTATCCGAGAACTCGGCAGACGAGTTCATTCTCGTCAACGACTACCATTTATTCCTGGTGCCAGCGTTCCTCGCCAAGCAGGCGCCGAGGCGGGCGGGTCGCCTGGCGTTCTTTCATGGCATCCCGTGGTGCGAACCTGAGTATTTCGGCATCCTCCCGCCCCGGATACGCAACGCAATCCTCGAGAGCTTACTGCAGTGTGACGTGCTTGGTTTCCACGCGCGCCGCTGGGCGGACGCCTTCCTGGCCTGCTGCGCGAGGTTCGTCGACGGTGCCGACATCAGGCACAGGACCGTCTCCTACCGGGACCGCGAGTCAACGGTGGTCGTCGCGCCCTTCCCTCTCGACGTCGCGGTTCTCGAGGGGATGAAGACCGGAATCGTGACGGAGCGCTGGCATGCTACGCTCAGCCGCCTCGCCCAGGGCCGAAGAGTGGTGGCTCGCGCCGAACGGCTCGACCTCTGGAAAAACCTGCCGCGCGGATTCGCCGCGTATGAGTCCCTGCTCGAGCGCCGGCCGGGCCTGGCTAACGACTGGTGGTTCTGTGCAGTGGTTACATCGCCAAGTCGCACGACCGAGCGGAGCCGTGCTTACCAGACGCTCTGCGAGAAAACGGTCAGCAGGATCAACGACCGATTCGGCAGCGAGAACAGGCCGGCCGTGACCCTGGTCTACCCCGGGCCGGGCACCGGTTCACGGAATTGCGTGGTCGCGGCACTGGGGATCAGCGATGCCACGCTGGTCAATCCCACATTCGACGGACTGAATCTTGTCGCCAAGGAGGCGATGTTACTAGCGGAAAAGGCACCGCTGCTGCTATCGGTCAATTCCGGCGTCCACGAGCAGCTCGCGCCATATGTGACATCTATCCATCCATTCGATCTAGAATCGACCGGCGCTGCCCTTGCCGCTGCGGTGGATTCGGCGCCGTCCGCGACGGCCGCCGGATCGGACCAGTGCCGGGAACTGCTGCGGAAGGAAAGCCTGGCGGACTGGCTGGGCAAACTATTCCCTACTCCGTGAAGGAAGACGAATGAGAGACACCATCGCATCTGATCACCACAGGGCGGTCACGAAGTCGCTGATCCTGGCCCACCTGCACCGCCTGCATACGATCGACTCATGCGAGCAGGTCAGTCCTGGCGACATTTCCGGGCAGTACATTCCGATGGGCTTCGACGGCGTCAGCTTCTCGCGAGAGCATGGCCTGTTCATCGACCAGCACAGGTGCACGCCCACGCCCAGGCGGCTCTCCGGCATCATGGGCGAAGGCAGCGACGCGTACCGCTACTTCCCCGACACTGACCTGTTACTTGCCGCGCGCCGTGGCGGATACGATCCCGTCCTGTACGACGCTTACCGCGACATCTTCCCGCCGCGCCACAAGCGCAGCGCCGGGCTGACAGCAGATGGCGGCGGCAGTGACGGCGAGGAACCGGCGCGGGGCTACTGGTACGCCGACCTGGTCGTATACCATCCGGGCACGTTACCCAACGGTGAGCCATTCCGTTCCACCGGGCACTGGAACCTTCCCGGTCAGCTGGAGGCCTTCGAAACGCTGGCCGGGCGCGTTCTCATGATCATGGGAGGCTATGCGGAGGGCGGTGAGCCCTATCTGCTCTACCAGGCATGCCAGCCTGGCCATATCGTCGTAATGCCGTTCAGGGGATGGCATCTGACCTACGTGCTTGACGGTCCCGCGGTGGTGTTCAATGTTTCCACGGAGTCCGCCGCCGAATCTTGCAGTAATCCCGGCCGACAGGCTTCGCTCGCCGGGAAGTATCGCAGGGCGGAGCCGCTCGCGATCGCGATGCAGAAGCTCGGAGAATCTTACCGTTTCGTCGGCGCAGATGACGCTCTTCAAGAATGGGGCAGGCCCGATCCCGCGCCGCGGGCTCACTGGCTGAATGAACATGTGCGGGCGGGCGAATCACTCGCCGACTTCTACCTGTACGGGTCAGCCGAGCGGCTAGCCTTATTCATCGACGCTGCGTGGACCGCCTACCGGACCATATGACCGGCGGCAAAGCACAGGGGGCCGGTTACCGGGCCCCCTGTGCGTGGCGAGAGTGCAGGAGTGGCCAGTATGCAGGTGCGCAGGGGTTTCCTCAGTCGTGTGCCAGCTGGCTGGTGGCCTGATCTCCGGCGTGTGTGGTGCGGTCGAGGAAGCCGGCGATGAGCTGGAGCTCGGTGCCGGTGTACTCGGCGCAGATGTCGTCCATTGAGGTGTTCATGCCCGAGTAGAGGCGGAAGAGCTCGGCGATGCGGCCGGGGAGCGTCCGCACGGTGACGGCGCGGCGGTCGGCCGGATCTCGTTCGCGGGCTACCCAGCCGCCGCGTTCCAGGCGGTCGAGGATGCCGGTGATGGTGGCGGGGTGAAGTCCGGCGCGGCGGGCGAGCGCGCTGGGGCTGAGCGGCCCATGGCGGTCGATGAGGTCCAGGCAGTGCAGGTCGCCGTCCTTGAGGCCGAGGCGGGCGACGACCTGGTGATTGAGCAGGGCAAGCTGGATGCTCAGCTCGCGCAGTGACTCCTTGATCTCGATGCTGAACCGCCGCCGGTGCCTGGCGGCCTGCGCATCCTCATGTATCTTGGAATCCATACGATATGTTCTTCCTAATGTATGACGCGCAGGCTACATGGTACCCGTAACGGGACCCAAATCGAGAGCCTGCGCCGAGCCCCCGGCCAAGGAGCAGTCCAGGCGGCGTACCCCAGTGAAGGGGATGCCTAACGGGAGCGTGGTGGCGGATCAGGCGATGCGGCGACTCCTGCGCCGTGTCACCAAGGAGCGTCCGATCCGGTCACGACGCTTCCGTTAGGCATCCATGTCTGTCCTGCTCAACGCGACCTGAGTCAGAGCTGGGTGGTGACGGCCTTGACCTCGGTGTAGGCCTCGAGCACCTGGTGACCCATCTCGCGTCCCCAGCCGGACTGCTTGTATCCGCCGAATGGCAGGGCCGCGTCGAACACGTTGTAGCAGTTGATCCAGATCGTGCCCGCCCTGATCTTCTTCGCCAGGGCGTGGGCCTTGGAGATGTCCCTGGTCCAGATGCCCGCCCCGAGGCCGTACTCGGTGTCGTTGGCGACCGCGGCGATCTCGTCGAGGTCGCTGAACGGCGCGGCGACCACGACCGGGCCGAAGATCTCCTCGCGGACGATTGTCATCTCCGGGCGGGTATTGGTGAGCACGGTGGGCTCGACGAAGTAGCCCCGGTCACCGACGCGCCCGCCGCCGGTCACCGCCGTGGCGCCGTCCGCCCGGCCGGACGCGAGATAGCCCGTCACCCGGCGCAGCTGCTCGTCGGAGACCAGCGGGCCCATCTGCGTCCCCGGTTCCATCCCGGAGCCGACCCTGATGGACTTCGCGATCTCCGCCACGCCGTCGACGACCTCGTCAAAGCGGCCGCGCTGGACGAACAGGCGCGAGCCCGCGACGCAGCACTGCCCGTGGTTGAAGAAGATCGCGTTCGCGGCGCCCTCGACCGCGCCGGGCTCGGCGTCGTCGAACACGATGTTGGGGCTCTTCCCGCCGAGCTCAAGCGTCAGCTTCTTCAGGTTCCCCGCCGCGGCCGCGACGATCAGCTTGCCCACTTCGGTGGAACCCGTGAAGGCGACCTTGTCGACGTCGTCGTGCGCGGCCAGGGCCGCGCCGGCGGTCTCGCCGAAGCCTGGCACCACGTTCACCACGCCATCGGGCACCCCTGCCTCGGCGATGAGCCCGGCGAGCCGGAGCGCGGTCAGCGGGGTCTGCTCGGCTGGCTTGAGCACCACGCAGTTACCCGTGGCCAGCGCCGGGCCGAGCTTCCACGCGGCCATCAGCAGCGGGAAGTTCCACGGGATGATCTGCCCGACGACACCGAGCGGCTCACGCAGGGTGTACGAGTGGAAGTTCGCGCCTGGCATGTAGGGCACCGAGATGTTGATCGTGTTGCCCTCGATCTTGGTGGCCCATCCGGCCATGTAGTGGAAGAGATCCGCGGCCAGCGGCACGTCCGCGGCCTTCGCGACCGCGAAGGGCTTGCCGTTGTCCAGCGACTCGAGCTGGGCGAGCTCGTCGACGTGCTCGAGGATGAGATCGCCGATCCGCCAGATGACGCGCCCGCGATCGGATGGAGTCATCCTGCTCCACGGGCCTTCCTCGAAGGCCCTGCGCGCTGCCCGTACGGCCCGGTTGATGTCTTCGGCGTCCCCTTCGGCTATCCGGGCGAGGGTCTCGCCGGTCGCGGGATCAGGGGTCTCGAACGTCTTGCCTGATGCCGCGTCCGACCACTGCCCGTTGATGAACAGCTGCCGCGGGACGGCGATGAACTCTTCGACGCTCCGGTCCAGGGTCACTGTCATTGATGCTCATCTCCCTTGCCTGCGCGGCGGAGGCGGCCGCCCCACTGCGGCCAGCCAGCAGTTACCCGCGCAGGGGCCCAGCCCGCAGGCTGCGGCCCGCTCGGTAGTCACCATGAGACATCAGAGCGCGTGCTCGCACAAGGGACCGGCCCGCTTCGACGGCATCGATCCATTCTGGCCCTGGTGTGGCTGGTGGTGCGCCGTTCACAGCGATCCCCGTCCCGGCGCGTACGAGGCCGACGTGCCGCTCGACCTGCTTATATCACTGATAGTAAGATCATTGAGACCGTACGTTACATGCCTGAGAGGCGATGAGCCATGACCGAACCAACCGACGCAGAAGTACAGCCGTGGAACATACTGGCGCCACCGGTCACAACGCTGCCGCACGCGCCCGACCCTGACGAGACGTGGCGGCTCCGCGGCGGCTCCGCGTGGGTCTACTACGCACCCGGGCACGAGAGCGTCGTCAAGCCCGTGATCTTCTCCGATGGCTTCAACTCCGGGCCGAGTGACCGGGACATGATCTGGGACGGCATGGAGCGGGAGGCGTTCCCCTTCATCAGCAGGCTGCACGAACGGGGCAGCGACCTGATCATTCTCGGTTACGACGAGCGGTCCGCGTCGATCCTGAAGAACGCCGAGGTCGCGATCGAATGCATCCGGCGAGCGGCCGGCGCACCGCACAGGGAGGCCGACCTGGCCGTCGGCGGCTTCAGCATGGGGGGGCTAATCACGCGCTACGCCCTCGCCAAGATGGAGGAGGAGCAGCCGCCGGGTCACCACACGGCGGTCTACTTCTCCTACGACAGCCCGCACCGCGGCGCCTGGATCCCGATCAGCCTGCAGGCGCTTGCGCACTACCTCAGGAGGGTCGCGCCCGGCATGTCCGGGCAGATCAACAGCCCGGCGGCGCGGGAGCTGCTGTGGCGGCACATCGCCGAGGTCGACGAGGAGCCGGAGCAGGATCCGATGCGCACCGAGTTCCTCGCGGAGCTGGACAGGGTCGGGGGGTGGCCGAGCGGGCCGGTCAAGCTCGGCGTGGCCAACGGGTCGGGCCGCGGTATCGGCCCGGACATCCCGCCCGGCGAGAAGGCACTGGAGTGCACCGGCGCGCTGCACCCCTACAAGACCACGACGCTGTACACCCAGGCGTCCGGCAACGACAAGCTCGTGGCCCGGCTCAAGGGCTTCCTCGCCGCGGAGCCCACGCTGGTGCACACCAGCCTCCCCGAGCTCGACGGCGCGCCGGGAGGCATGCTCGAGAGCTTCGGGATCGCCTGCGACGAGCTGGCCAAGTACGGTGCCACCTCCTCGGCGCACCGCTGGGTCGGTTTCGTTCCCTCGGTCAGCGCGGTCGCGATCCGGGATCTCGACACCCAGGACGATCTCTACGCTGACATCAGCGCCCTGCCGCCCGAGGACAGCGAGCTGGACGAGTTCCTGTGCGCCTCCGGCAACGAGCCCCACTCGCTGATGACCGAGGAACTCGGCGGCTGGCTGCTGGATCGGCTGCCGAAGTAACCCGCCGGATCGGTCCCGTGTGCCCCATGCCCGGATGCCGCAGGCGGGCATGGGGCGCTCACCCCTTCGCGCCAGGCGCGTGGCGCCGGTCCGCTAGGTGACGGGCAGCGGGCGGAGCCCGGCGAACAAGTCGTCCTCGGGCACCGGCGCGCCGGTGGAGTCGCTGGCCCTGATGAAGCTCTCCCGGCCGAAGGCGGCCTCCGCGATGTCCGGCGGGATCTTGCTGAACCACGACTCGCTGATCTGGCTGGCGTGCGCGAACAGGGCGTCCCGCTTACGGCCGAGCACCGGCTGGATGTCGATCGTGGTGGTGATGCGCTGCTCGGCCTCGGCCATCTGCTGCCGCATCTCCGGGGTGAAGCCCTCCTGGTCGGGGGCGTCCGCGCCGAGCTCACGCAGCGCCTCCCACACCTTCTGCCAGTCGCTGCCGCGTATCGCGGAGAGGTAGAGCTTGGCCGGGATGCCGGTGGCGGCCACCGCGGCGGCAGCGGCCCTGCTCGCGTGCACGTGGTCGGGGTGCTGATACATGCCTTTGTCGTCATATGTGATCACGACCTGCGGCCGGTACCGCTCGATCAGCTCGCCGATCCTGGCGGCCACGTCGGTCGTGGGAATGTTGCAGAACGCGTCGGGCCTGTCCTTGTAGTCCCAGTCGGGCATGCCGGAGTCGTGGTAGCCGAGCAGCTCGAGGTCGGTGACTCCGAGGATCTTGCAGGACTCGCGCAGCTCGGTCAGCCGCAGCTGGGCGACTGCCTGCTCATCGTGACCGTCCTGGCCCGGCTTGATGCTGCCTGGCGCATCGCCGAACTCACCGTTCGTGCAGGTCACGACGACCGTACGGACTCCCTGATCGGAATAAGCGGCCAGCACGCCGCCGGTGCTCGATGCCTCATCGTCGGGGTGCGCGTGCACCGCCATCAGGGTCAGGGTCTCTGTCATGCCCCAAGCCTGCCCGACAACCCCGCCCCGTGCCAAATCATGAATAAACCACCCAAAAATCCCGCATGATAGAATATCGTCTCGCACCGGCCTGTTCAGCAAGCCAGCCCGGCCAAGGGGAACTAATTAGTGACGACATCAGGCTTCGGCAAAATTGTAACTCCCGGAATCATCGCGGCGAAGCGTGTCATCGGGCGTCGCTCCTTCGATTTCTCGCGCCAGGTGGCGATCATCGCTAATATCGATAGCGCGCCGGATGGTATTGGGAATCAAGGGACGAGCTTTAATCCTGCGAAGGCACTTGAAGCGTGCGAAAGCGCGGTCAGGGCCGGTGCTGACTGGATCGAGATCCGGGGGGTCGCCCCTGGGCCGGGACTGGAGGTACCCGAGGATGAGGAGCTACGGCGCCTATTGTCAGTTCTCCGTGCCTGCCGGCAGCGTACCGACGCGGTCATCTCGGTAGAGACTTCCCGCGGCGATGTTGCACGACACGCTCTGCTAGCCGGGGCCGACGTGATAAACGACGCCACGGGGCTGCGCGATCAGGATCTTGCTCGCGTCGTGGCGGAAGCTGGAGCCGGGCTGATCATCACGCCTGGCCTCGCGGAGCCGCCGGCGCCAGTTCCTCGTTCCGGCAACGCTGACGCTCCCGGCGACGTCGCGACATTCTTGCGCGAGGCAGCCGAGCTGGCCGTGACACTAGGCGTACGCCAGGATCAGATCTTTGTCGATCCCGGACAGGATCTCCAGAAGAATAACTATCAGTCACCCCAGTCGGCAGTGCTGCTTGGCAAAATCACGTCAATCGGATATCCGCTGCTCGTTCCGGCGCCAGGACCGTTCATCAGCGAGGCACCTGGCCAGCCGCGAGAAGACAGCATGGCGGGGGCGATCGCGACCATGGTGGTCTGCATACTACTGGGGGCACGATTGATCCGGGTGCACGATGCCGCTCCGGCAATCGCAGCGGTGCGTACGACGGAGGCCGTCCTGGGCTGGCGGCAGCCACTCGCGCCGAGACATAATCTCGTTTAGTCAGGGGCCACCGGCCCCCTCGGCCGCAGGCCCAGCATCGGACCGGCCGCGCTCATGGCCGAGACCGCCGCCCCGACATCGTGAACACGCAGTATCCGCGCTCCCTGCAGGACACAGACCGCAAGGGTCGCAAGCGTACCCGCGGTCAGCTCATCGATGGGCAGGTCAAGCGTTTCTGCGATGAAGTCCTTGTTTGACACCGAGACCAGCAGGGGGTAACCGAGGTCATTGAGCTCGTTCAGTCGCCGGGTCAGCTCCAGAGAATGGTAGGTGTTCTTGTTCAGGTCGTGCCCCGGATCGACGATTATCTTACCCGGATCGATACCCTGGCCCTGAGCATAGCCAGCTCGCTCAACCAGAAAGTGCCTTACCTCGGCGACGACATCGTCGTAGCCTGGCCGACTGAGCTGCTGGCGAGGCGCGGCCTTACTGTGGGTAATTATCACCGAGCCCCTGGCCCCTGCGATGACCCGGGCCATGCCCGGGTCACTGAGGCCCGAGGTGTCATTGATGACATCGGCTCCCGCGCGCAGGGCCTGGCGCGCTACTCCCGAGCGAAATGTATCCACCGAGAGAACAGCGTCCGTCTCATGACGAACGGCTTCAATCAGCGGTACGACTCGGGCGATCTCTTCCTGTTCGGTGACGTCGCCGGACACAGGTGAAAACGGAACGGCTCCGATGTCTATCCAGTCCGCGCCAGCCGCAAGGGCATAATCAATCGCGGTGAGCGCCGTGTCGAGCGCGAAGGTCCGGCCCCGATCATAAAAGGAGTCCTGGGTGCGGTTAATTATGGCCATGATAGCCAGCTCGCGAGAGAAATCGAAAGTGCGACGCCCGATCACGCGCCTGGGATCACCGATATTCGGAATCGGGATATCTCCGCCCGGAAACACTGCGGGTAAACTCCTTGACGGTTCGTGAAAATACGGTCCCGCGCAGGATACCGGCGGGGTCGCGGGCTAGCCGGGTGAGGCTGGCGGTGGGACACCGGTGCTCCGGGGCGCGCGGCGCCGGGCAGGGTGGCGCGGTCAGGTGACGGGGCCGGCCGGGCCCGCGCCTAGGTAGCGCAGCACCGCGAGCACCCGCCGGTTGCCGGTGTCGCCCGGGTACAGCCCGAGCTTGGCGAAGATCGAGTTGATGTGCTTGCTCACCGCGCTGTCGGTGATCACCAGGTCCGCGCCGATCTCCGCGTTGGAGTGGCCCTGCGCCATCAGCGCCAGCACGTCGCGTTCCCGCTGGGTCAGGGCATCCAGCGGGTCCCCGCCCCGGCGCACCAGCAGCTGCGCCACCACCTCCGGGTCCAGCGCGGTGCCGCCTGCCGCCACCCGGCGCAGCGCGTCGAGGAACTCGGCCACGTCGGCCACCCGGTCCTTCAGCAGGTAGCCGACGCCGCGGGTGTTCGCCGACAGCAAGTCGGCGGCGTACCGTTCCTCCACATACTGCGACAGCACGAGGACCGCGATGTCCGGCCACTGGCTGCGGATCACCAGCGCGGCGCGGATGCCCTCATCAGTGTGGCTGGGCGGCATCCGGACGTCAGCGATCACCACGTCGGGCCGTTCCCGCTCGACGGCCGCTAGCAGCGCGGTGGCATCACCCACGGTGGCCGCGACCTCGAACCCGGCGCTTTCCAGCAGCTTGGTGAGGCCGGCGAGCAGCAGCACCGAGTCCTCGGCGATCACCACCCGGGGCCGGCCCGGGCCGGCCGCCCCGGGCTTACGCGTCACGGGTTCCACGTTAGGGCAACGCCAGGGACCGCGGCACCGATCGCCTCGTCATTCGGTGCGCAGCGACGTGGCCGGGCGCGCGCGGGCGGCCCAGCTCGCCGGGGCCAGCGCCCCAGCGACCGCGATCACCAGCGCGGCGAGGGACAGCAGCGCGAGCCGGGACGGCGGGAACACCTGGGTGAAGCTGGCGGGTATGCCGGTGTGCGCGGTGCCGGCCATGGCGCGCAGCGTCGCGTCGTTGAGCAGCACCGCGGCGGGCGCCGCGATCGCCGCGGCCACGACGGCCGGACCGGCGATCCAGCACACCACCATGGTGAGCATCTGGCCGGGCCGCATGCCGAGCGCCTTGAAGATGCCCAGGTCGTGCACCCGGTCCCGGGTGGTCATCAGCACGGTGTTGAGCACGCCGAGCCCGGCGGCGACCGCGACCATCAGCGCCAGCAGGCCGATCAGGGCGGTGGCGATCCTGTAGAACTTGCCGCCGCCGTGCTGGGTGGTGGCCGCCCACGGGCTGTGCGTGCCCAGGGCGGTATTCACTGCCTGGAGGTAAGCGACGGTGCTTGTTCCTGGCCGCAGCGCCACGTCGTACTGTTGCAGGTTCTGGCCGGTGGCGACGCCGGGCAGAGTCTGGGCGCCGCCGTACAGCCTGGGCTCGCTTGAGGGCTGGAACACCTCGCCTACGATGTGCACGGTGACTTGGGCGGTGCCGGTGTTCACGGTGGCGGTGTCGCCGACGGCCAGGCCGCTGGAGTTCAGGAACGAGGTGTTGACGTCCACCTCGCCGGGCGTGTCGTACCAGCGCCCGCCGATGATCCCGAAGCCGATCCAGGACGCGTCGCCGCCGAACGCCTGGGCGTGGACATTCCCCGCGACGCCGGGGACCTTGACCGCGTTCTCGTAAACCGCCACATCGTGCAGCGTGCCCGTCTGAGCGCGCAACGCGGTGGTCACCGCCGCGTCCTGCGCCGCGGTGGGCGGCTGCCCCGGTCCCGCTGGCCCGTTGCCGGGGCCGAACGGCTGGACCTGTACCGGGACGGTGGCCGAGTGGGTCTGGCTGGCCGCGGCCCGGCTCAGCGAGGAACTCAGCCCGAACGCGAAGATCACCGCGGTGGCGCCGAACGCGATCGCGGCCAGCGTCACCATGGTGCGCGCGGGCCTGGCGAACGGCGCCGCGAGCCCGAGGCCGGCCGGGCGCGACAGCGGCAGCCGGGCGACGAGACGGTGCACGGCGTATCCGCGGCCGGTCCGGGGGGCGCGGCCGGCGGCGATCGCCTGCGCGGCGGACAGCCGGCCCGCCCGCAACGCGGGCCCGAGCGCGGCGGCCACCGTCAGCGCGAGCATCCCGAGTGGCGCGGCGACCGAGGCCCACCACGGCACCTGCTGGCTGCCGACCCCGTAAGCAGCCGATGACTGGTGCAGCACCGGGACCGCGAGCACGTTGCCAGCCACCACCCCGGCCACGCATCCGGCCAGCGCCGGCCAGCCGACCCGGCTCACATAGGCGACCAGGACCTGGGCCGGGGTCAGGCCGATGCTCTTCAGCACGCCGATCCGGTGGTATCCGGCGACTACCGCGCCGCTGACCACGTTGCCGACGATGAGCACCGCCATCGCCAGGCCGATCAGCGCGAACGCGACCACGAACGGCTCCATGATCGCGGCGTTGCCTGCGGACTGGTTCTCCACCGCGAGCCAGGACCCGAAGCCGGTCACCGCGCCCGGCGGCAGCGCCCTGGTGAGCTCCGCGGCGTCGGCGCGGAGCTGGGCGTCTGTCGCCGCGTGACTGAACCGGTACAGCATCTGGGTGCTCGTCGGTACGCCCGGCCCCCGCAGGCGGGCGATCTCGCCGGGGGTGACCCAGCCGTCCGCTGTGCTGGTGATGGAATTGGCGAAGCCGACCACGGTAAGGGCGGGGCTGCCTGGCACGCCGGTGACCGTGAGCGTGGTCCCGGTCTGAAAACCCTGGTTGTCCGGGGTGCCCGCGAGCACCACCTGATCGGGCCCGGTGGGCCAGTGGCCGACATTGAGCACCAGGTCGTCCACGGGCCCCGACGGCGAAGAACGGCTTACGAGCGTGAGCTGGCCGTACGGCTGGCCGCCCTGCTGCGCCTGCACGGTGACCTCCGGGTAGGGCCCGGAGCCGGCGGTGACCCCACTCAGCGAACGCGTCGCGGCGAGTTGCGCCGCGCTGGCGTGCACGGCGCTCGCGGTGAGCGTCACGTCCGCGCCGTGCTGGGCGGCGAACGCGCGCTGGAACGGCGCATTGCTGGCCTGGAGCAACGCCAGGCCGAGCGTGGCCGAGGCGGTGGAGACCAGCAGCACCATGCCGATCACGACCGCCTGCACCTTGTGCCGCAGCATCCCTCCGGTGGCCGTCCGCACCGCGCCCAGGCCGCTCACGCCGGCACGCCCGCACCGGCGCCGGCGACCTGCCCGTCCACGATCCGCACAGTGCGGGCCGCGTACCGCTCGGCCAGCGCCGGGTCATGGGTGACAAGCACCAGCGTCTGCCCGCCGGCGTTGAGCTGCCTCAGCAGCCGGCCGATCTCCTGCCCGGTGGTGGTGTCAAGGGCCCCGGTCGGCTCGTCGGCCAGCAGCAGCTCCGGGGAGTTCACCAGCGCTCGCGCGATCGCCACCCGCTGCCGCTGTCCTCCGGACAGCCGCGCCGGGTAGGCGTCGCGGTGCTCCTCGATGCCCATCCGCGTCAGCAGCTCGCCGGCCCGCGCCCGCGCCTGACGCCGGGACGCCCCGGCGAGCTGGGCGGGCAGCAGCACGTTGTCCTCCACGGTGAGGTCGTCAAGCAGGTTGAAGAACTGGAAGATGATGCCGACGTGCCGGGCACGGAACCTGGCAAGCGCGGTCTCGCTGAGGGTGTCGATCCGCCGCCCGGCCACGGTGACCGTGCCGGTGCTTGGCCGGTCCAGCCCGGCGATCAGGTTGAGCAGGGTGGACTTCCCGCTGCCCGAGGGGCCCATGACGGCCACCACCTCCCCGGCCTCCACGCACATGCTGACGTCGGCCAGGGCGGGCGGGGCGCCGGCCTGGTAGGTCTTGGTCACGCCGTCCAGCCGGATCACATCATCGGGCGCGCTCAGCGCTCTCATCGGAATCCTCTCGGGTACGAAGCTCAGGCCGGCCGGGCCAGGCTGGCACGGGAAACCAGCGGCCCGGCCGCGTATGCCAGGATGCCGTGCGCGGACGGCCGCGCGCACTGGCCCAGGACTCCGGATCCATGGTGCAGCCAGCTTCACCTCCGATCGTGAACCCCGCGGGATGGAGGCATCCGCGTCCGGTCACTACCGTGGAACCCATGACCGCCCTGCCCCGCCGCCTGAGCCGTCGCGCTCCGTGGTCGCCGCCCGCGTGGCGTCAGGCGCTGTACCTGGCGGGCGGAATCCCTGCGCAGCTCGGCCCGGTCCTTGTCGTGGTGTCGGGGCTCATGGTCAGACCCAGGTGGCTGCTGCCGCTGCTCTTCCTGGTGGCCGTGTTCCTCGCGGCGCCGATGCTCACCCGGATGCAGCGTCACCGGCTGCGCACCACGGCCGGGATCCAGATCCCGCCGCAGCCAGCGATACCGAACCGGCTGAGCCCGCAGGGGATCTCCGCGTCGACCCGCTCGCGGGCTGCCTGGCGGCAGCTCGGCTACCATCTGCTGGCCGCCCCCGCGCTGGCCGCGGCCGCGATCGCCGCCCTCGGTATGTGGCTCGCGGGCATCCTCTATACGCTGGTGTATGTCTACGCCTGGAGGCTGCCCGCCAGCCACCCGCAGCGGCTGCCCGGCGTCAAGGCGGACGTATACCTGACCCTCGGCGGGATCGTGCTGCTGCTCGCCGCGCCGTGGGTCACCGCGGGTGTCGCCGCGCTGGACGCCAGGACCGCACGGGCGCTGCTCGGCCCGAGCCGCGCCGCGGAACTCCAGCACCGGGTGGAGCAGCTCGCCGAGACCCGGGCCGGCGTGGTCGACGCCGCGGACGCCGAGCGGCGCCGCCTGGAGCGGGACCTGCACGACGGCACCCAGCAGCGGCTGGTCTCCCTTGCCATCAACCTGGGCATGGCCCGAGCCCAGATCACGACCGTCGAGGAGGCCCATCATGCCATCGCGGAAGCTCACGAGGAGGCCAAGGCCACCCTCACCGAGCTGCGCAACCTGGTCCGCGGCCTGCACCCGGCGGTGCTCGAGGACCGCGGCCTTGACGCGGCCCTGTCCGGAGTGGCGGCACGGATGCCGATCCCGGTCCGGCTGACGGTGGACGTGCCCCGCCGCCCGCCGCCTACGATCGAGGCGGTCGCCTACTTCGTGGTCTCCGAGGGCCTGGCCAACATCACCAAGCACGCCCAGGCGAGCCAGGCCGAGGTGTTCGTGCAGCGCGCAGGTGACCGGCTGCACATCATTGTCAGCGACGACGGCGCGGGCGGCGCCGACCCGGCCCGCGGCACCGGCCTGGCCGGCCTGGCCAAGCGCGCCTCCTCGGTCGACGGGACCCTGGAGATCGCCAGCCCGCCGGGCGGGCCGACCCTGCTCACCGTGGACCTGCCATGCGCGCGGTAGCCGCGCCCGGCCGCTGGGTCTGGGGCCTGTCCGGCCTGGTCACCGCCGTGGCGCTCGCGATACCCGGTACCAGGCTCATCATCTCGGCCGTGGCTCCCAGGCAGCAGCCACTGGACACCGTGACCCGGACGCTGACCGCGGCGCAGCCGGTAACCAGCGTGACCGTGCAAAGCTACGGCGCGGCGGTGCGGGTAACGACCCGGCCTGCCAGGCGCGTCCAGGTCACCGAGACGATCAGCTACGACAAGCAGGCAGGCGCGCCGCCCGCGGTGACGCCGTCGGTGTCCGCCGGCCACCTCACCCTTGCCGATCCCGCGTGCGCGGACTCCGACTGCTCCGTCAGCTTCGCGCTGACCGTGCCACCGGGCCTCACCGTCACCGTGGCATCCGAAGGCGGCCCGGTGACCGTCTCCGGGGTCGCCGGGGCGTACCTGGACTCCGGCGGCGGGCCGGTGAACGCCACGCGGATCGGCGGCAGGCTCACCGTCAGCACCGGCGGCGGTCCGCTGCAGCTGGACGGCCTGGCCGGCGCATTGCGTGCCGATACCTCCGGCGGCGACCTGGTCGCCCAGGACGTCGCCGCCACGACCGCGACGGTCACCACGGGCGGCGGCGGCGCGCTGGTCGCCTTCGCCGCGGCACCGGACACGGTGACGGTCAGCACCGAAGGCGGCCCCGCGGACCTTGCGGTGCCGGGCGGCCCGTACGCGCTGACCGCCGACAGCGGCGGCGGCTCCGAGCTGGTGAGCATCGCCACCGACCCCGCGGCCTCCCGCTCGATCACGATCAGCAGCGGCGGCGGACCACTGCTGGTACGGCCGTCGGCGAGCCAGCTCCGGACGCATAAGCGGTAGAGACGCCCGAGCATGGCGGGTAGGTCGTCCTCACAGAGGACCGTCAGGCGGTGGGTGGCCCCGGCCGCATCGGGACGAGCCCGCCTGTCAGCCCGCCCCGGCTCGGATGCCAGGCTGCGAGGCAGCCATCGCGCTCCCGTTCGGCATCATTGGTTTTTATATTTTTCCGAACGGAAGGCTGGATGGAGCACTTCTACGCGAGCATCGTGCACCCATCGCGGTAGTCCGGCTAGTGTCACATGGCGTGGCCGGTACGACACGATAGATCCCAGGGGAATGCGCGCGCCCGGACGGGAGCGCGGGGAGGGGATCCGGATGGATGTCTTCGATGTGCACGGACGGCTGATCGCGGACTATGACGCGTTCACCGCCCTGGCCGCCTGAAGGGCCTGACAGCCCGGCTCGCCGGGCGAAGCGGGAGAAGACCGTCAGGTCTTTACCAGGACGGCGGCGAGGTCCGCTAGGTCCATATTGACCTGGGCGGGGTCGAAGGCGGCCGGGTCAAACTGGCCGGCCGAGTCCAGGCCCAGCCACTCCAGGCGCTCCAGGGTGGTGTCCGAGGGCACCTCCAGCCGACGCCAGATCGGCGGCTTCGAGCCGCGGAGCACGACCTTGATCGTCTGAACAGCCGTCCCCGCGGGTACTTTCGCCTTCCACCCGGTGCTGTGAGTGTTCGCCATGACGGATCATCCTGCCAGGCTGTCAGCAGGGGGCGAGCAGGCGGTCCGCTGCCTCGGCGGGGGCCACGTGCATGACTGCCGTGCGGGTCTCCCACCCTGGTGTCGCATCGCCCATGGCATGGATAGCCGCTCGCAGCGTGGCCAGCGCCTGCACGGCCGCAGCGGCGGGGTCGGCTGCCTCGATGGTCATCTGCACGTCTGCGCGCAGCCCGGCGAGAGTGGCGGCCACGTCCGGGTCAGTGACCGCGCCATCGGCGTCTTCCAGGTCAAGGAGTGCATCCATGAGCGCGGTCAGGCGCTCCTCGAAGTCGCCCGCTTCACCACCGAACGCTACTTCCTGAACAGTCAGGTATTTCATGGCCGCTGCTCCTCAGTCCTTCCAGCATGTCGCCCGGCGTAGCTGGCCGATCAGGTTCCTGGCGTAGTTCGGATCCGATGGGGTCAGCTTCACTGTCTTCCAGTGCTTGCCTCGGCACGGGCACCACATCTTGAAGTACTTCTTGCCCTTCTCGACGCGCCAGCCCTGACGCTCTGCTGTTCTGAGGATAGCCTCCAACTCTGCGATCGCGTGTTTCGGCCTGCCCACCGTTTGATGCCTGCCTGCCGTGAGTGTACGTGGGTGCGGTCTGTACGCCTAGAGGCCCGTCACGCCCAGGCACGCAGTGTACACAAGCCGTAACACTCCCTGCACCTGCGGGACTACCCCGGCCTCTCAGGCCCTCGGGGTGCGCCGGAACGAAAACGCAGGGCCAGGGATCGGATGACTCGCGTGTCACCCGGTGTTCAGCCGCTCGACTGGCTGGCCGGTGATCCCGGCTATCAGCCAGGCAGTCGTCACCGCCAGGCCCGCGACATCACGTCCGGGTCGGCAAGATCACTGAACACCTCAGCGAACCGCGCCAGGTCCCCGGTGCTGACCGGGGAGCCGGGCACTGCCGCGTCCTGCGCCAGGCGGCGGCGGACGTACTCGCTGCGCGACAGCCCCAGGCGTCCCGCGCGGGCATCCAGCGCCGCGACGACGTCCTCAGGCACATCGCGGATCAGCATATCCGTCATCGGCCACCTCCGGTGATATCCCGTGATAGCGCGCCCGCGAGGCTCAACCGAAACGGAAACACCTTCGCTGCCGAAGTGGGTGAGGCTCAGGCCAGGCCGGGCCCGCCGGACTTGACGCCGCCGATGAAGGCTTGCCAGGTGGCGGGGGCGAAGGCCAGCTTCGGGCCGTCCGGGTTCTTGGAGTCGCGGACGGCGATTACGGGACCGCCGCCGTCGACTTCCACGCACTCGCCGCCGTTGTCGCCGCTGTGACTGGACTTACGCCACCCGGCGGCGACTTCCACGCACTGGCCACCGTTGTTGCCGCTGTAGCTTGACTTGCGCCACGCGACCTCGACGCACGCCCCGCCGTTGTTACCGCTGTAGGTGCTCTTGCGCCACGCGGCGCCCGTTACGTCCACGTCCAGCGCACCAACTTTCCTAAACCTCTGCTGATCACGACGCTTCCTTCGCCAGCTGCGCGATCAGGGTGCGCGATTCTTCCGGGCTGAGCGCCTGGGCGCGCAGGTGGTCGAACATCACGCTATACCGGTCCACGTCCTCTGTCTTCTCCAGGTATAGCGCGCCGGTTTGGGCCTCCAGGTACACCACATCGGGGTCGATGGGCGCAGGAAACTTCATGACCGTGAACGAGCCGTGCATCGCGGGGTGCGCACCAGCCGCGTAGGGGAGGACCTGCAGCGTGACGTTCTGCAGCGCAGACAGGTCGGCCAGGTGGCTGAGTTGCTCCCGCATGACCTGCGCGCCACCAACCACGCGCCGGATGACCGCCTCATTGAGGACCGCCCACAGATCTGGCGGGTTGGCTGCGGTGAGCCGCTTCTGACGCTCCATCCGCACCGTGATCTGCCGGTCGACTTCGTCCTCAGGGTCGAGTACTGGCGCGGTCGACATGATCGCGCGGGCATAATCCTCTGTCTGCACCAGCCCCGTCACCATCTCGGAGTCGTAGCTGTACAGAGCAAATGCTTCGGCCTCCAGGCCGACGTAGAACTGGAACCACTCGGGGATCGCGCCGCTGTACTGGTGCCACCAGCCCTTGACCCTGGCCATCCTGGCCACCTCGACCACGGCGTCCTGTTCCGCCCCGGTGATCTTGTACAGCTTGAGCAGGCGTAGCACGTCGCGCTGGAGCACGCGCACGGCGTCGCCCTCGATCCGGTACACCTTGGCGGGCGACCAGCCCATCTCCTCGGCGACCTGCTCTCCGGTCAGGCCAGACTGGCTGCGAAACCGCTTGAGCTCGATAGACAGCCGACGGCTACCGGCCGTTCGCATGTGCGCACCCATGGCATTCCCCGCCCTTTCAAGATCAGCTAAGAATATTTGTCCTAGTACAGATGCGACTTGCGCAGCCGCTAGGACTACTGCATACTCTCACCATAGTTGGCCTACGGAACGTACGGGCCTGATTACAGAATCTCGATACGCAGCAGGTGGTGGGGGGAAGACATGGGCGATTGGGCGAGCATTCTGCCCCGGATACCGGCGCCGGTGCCGTCGCTGAGTTGCAGCCACAGCTACCCGGGAACACCGGAACAGGTCGGCGTGGCGCGGGCCTTCCTCGGCCGGCTCCTGCACGGCTGCCCGGCGGCCGACGACGCGGTGCTGCTCTGCGGCGAGCTATGCGCCAACGCGGTCCAGTACAGCAACTCCCGCGCGGCCGGCGGCCATTTCAGCGTGCACGCCAGGGCCTGCGAGGGCGGGTACGTCTGGGCCGCGGTGGAGGACCAGGGCGGGACCTGGAGCAAGCGCCCCCGGGACAGGGAGCGGATGCACGGCCTGGACATCGTCCGCGCGCTGGCCGGCCGGGAATGCTGGGGCATCGTCGGCGGCTGCGACGGCCGGCTCGTCTGGTACCGGCTCCCCTGGGTGACCCCGGACCATGCCACCCCAGACCGTGCCACCGCGGATGCGGTGACGCTGGCTTCCTAGACCTGCGTGCCGCGCTGCCGGGAGGGGAACGAAGGCGCGCGGCACGCAGCGGGCGGTAGCGCCGGACGACCCGCGTGACCGGGGATCGCGGGTCCCCTGCCGCCGCTGCCGCCGCCTGGCCGCGCGCGGCACGCGTGTCCCCCCGGCACGCCCACCGCCCGGCGCGGCCAAGGGGCGGCGGCCGGTACCCCCGTACCGGCCGCCGCCCCGCTCCCCACCCCGCGGGAACGCCCCCGGCCCGGCCTCCACTCTTACCGTCCGCGCTCCGAGAAATATGTAACTCTGGTTATGGTAACTTGAGTTACATATTGTTGGCGAGAGGACCACGTGCCAGGACCGGCAAGACCGGATGTGCTCCACGACCGGATCGCGGAGTGGGATGAGCTAGCCCGGTTCGCCGGATCTGGTGAGCGCGGGTCCTTGCTTGGTGTCGTCTACGGCCGACGGCGGCAGGGCAAGACACTCATGCTTGAGTTGCTCGCCGAAGCGTGCGAGGGGTTCGTGTTCACCGGACTCCAGCAGTCCAACGCGCAGAACCTGCGGGACCTCGCCGAGGTCTACGGTGGATACGCGGGCATCGCGGGCGCACGCTTTCGTGACTGGCACGAGGGCATCGGCGCCCTGCTTCAGCTGGGTGAGCGGACCGCGCGACCGCTGCTTGTGGTACTTGACGAGTTCCCGTTCCTTGTCGATTCGGCGCCGGAGCTTCCGTCGGTCATCCAGCGTGCGCTGAGCCCGAGGGGACGGGCACGGCGGGAGAGCATGACGCGGCTGATCTTGTGCGGTAGCGCGCTGACGACCATGCGCGGGCTGCTGGCAGGCAGCGCGCCGCTGCGCGGCAGGTCGAGGCTGGAGCTGGTGGTCCATCCGTTCGGATACCGGGATGCGGCGCAGTTCTGGGGGGCCGGGGGTGATCCCGATCTGGCTTTCCGCCTTCATGCCCTGGTCGGCGGCACGCCCGCGTATCTGGACATGTGCGGCGAGGCTCCCGCGCCCGGCGGGGACTTCGGCCAGTGGGTGGTGCGGCACCTGCTCAACCCGGCCAGTGCCATGTTCAGGGAAGGTGATGTGCTACTCCGCGAGGACCAGGTCGGTGATCCTGCCCTGTACCATGCCGTGCTCGGCGCGCTGTGCCGGGGCGCGCATCGCCGGAGCGAGATCGCGGCAGTGCTCGGCCGCCCGGAGTCGTCGCTAGCGCACGCGGTGTCAGTACTCGAGCATGTCCGGCTGGTCGAGCGCATTGATGACGGGCTGCGCCAGCGCCGCCCCGTCTACCGGATCGCCGACCCGCTGATCAGGCTTCATCAGCTGGTCATCCGGCCACATGAGGCCCGGCTCGTCGCCCGTGCCGGTGCCCGCGTCTGGGCGGAGGCGGCCGATACGGCGGCAGCCCTGATATACGGCCCGCACCTGGAAACCCTTGCTCGTGGGTGGTGCCTGGAGCATGCCGCGGAGCAGACGCTCGGCGGCATCGCCAGCCGGGTGCAGCCGACCGTGCTCGCCTGCCCGCGGCATCGCCAGGGACATGAGCTGGACGTCGTGGTGACCGAGGTCCGTCCGTTCGCCTCCGACCAGGTCGTCGCCATCGGAGAAGTCAAGGCCACGCGTGCGCCTGTGGGCGACGGTGAGCTTAACCGGCTGGAACACCTGCGCGGCATGCTGCCACCCGGCAGGCACGCCGAGCAGGTCCGGCTGCTGCTCTTCTCCAGGGCGGGCTTCACCGGGGCCCTGCGCGAGTCAGCCTCCCTGCGAGGCGACGTCGAGCTCATCGACCTGCACCGCCTCTACGCCGGGAGCTAGCGCGGCGTCAGATCTGGGCGCGGACCCGGCGCAGCCCGGCCTCCAGATCCGGTACCACCTTCTGCGGAGCTGACCGGATTCGCCGGAGCCGGTGAGCGCGGGGCCTTGCTAGGTGTCCGCTACGGCCGACGGCGGCATCTCCGCGCCGGATGACCCGCCGTCGGCAGCGCACGGAACCGAGCCGACCTCTGGCGTGCGCGACAGCGTCATGGGGCGGTCGTACTTGGGGGAGAAAGACGTAACCCCGGCGATATGCCTGACCCTGTGGCCGGTAGGGATCGTTCCGGGGTTTTCACCAATCACTATACCCTGCCCGGGTGCCTGCATCCATCCGTCCGGCGTGGACCCCCGCTGACCTGCGCAGATTGCTCTCTGCCGGCCGGTTTGACCAGTACGTCGCAGCGGCAGGTTCCACAGCGACCGCAGCCGACCTGTACGCCTGGAACGCCCGCGCGGCCGGCGCACTGCACGAGACTCTCGGCGCCTTCGAGGTCGTCCTGCGTAACGCGCTCGATCACCAGTTGACTGCCTACCACCGGATCGTCCTGGCTGGAGATGGCCACTGGTACGCGGACCGCTCAATGCCCTGGAGGTCAGAGAAGCTCATCAAGCACATCGCCAGAGCACGGGCACGGGCAAGCGGCGATGGAAAGCACCCGGAAATCCACGGCAAGGTAATCGCCGAACTGACCTTCGGGTTCTGGCGCTATATGCTGGCCGCGCCCTACCAGACCACACTCTGGGCGCCCGCGCTCCGCCGCGCCTTCCCGCACCTAGGTTCGCAGAAGCGCGACGCCGTCTATCCGTCCATCGACCGCCTGCATGTCCTACGAAACCGGGTGGCACATCATGAGCCTATTCACGCTCTGAACCTCACAGCCCGCCATGGGGAACTGCTGCAAGTCGCCACATGGATCGATCCGGCCGCCGCTGCGTGGATCGGGCAGACCAGCCGGGTGCTGACCGTCCTGACTGCCCGGCCGTAGCGGGCTTCACCGGGGTGCTGCGCGAGTCAGCCTCCCTGCGAGGCGACGTCGAGCTCATCGACCTGCACCGCCTCTACGCCGGGAGCTGATGCGCTCAACGCGGCCTTCTCCCCGGGAACCGGCCCGGAATACCGGTCGCTGATCGTCGGCGTCTGACCTGGCCTCCCGGCATGCCAGGGCCGGGGAGGCTCAGAAGCCGATCGCTTCGTTGACCAGGATGACGGTACCGCGTTCGGGCAGGGCCTCTCGCTCCAGGATGAGGATCTTGCCGATGAACGATGGCCGGCCGTACGCCTCGTTGAGCCGGCGCCACTCCCTGGGCAGGCTGTAGGCGCGGACCCGGCGCAGCCCGGCCTCCAGGTCCGGTACCACCTTCTGCGCGCCGACCACCCAGATCGCCTTGCGGGCCCCGGACGCGTACGGTGCGAGCTGGCTGCCGCTGGCAGACGCGACGATCAGCGAGCCGTCCTCTGTCACCGCGTGCACGCTGCCGACGACCACCTCGGGCGTGGCTCCCAGCCGGATCCGGGCATCGATGTCGCCGGCCAGGTCTCCGGCCTCCCGGCGGACCGACTGGAAGTCGCCGGACTCATCGATGTCGGCGGCGATGCCGGACAGCCGCAGCGTCTCGCCGGACGCGGTGAAGATGGCCTTGTCCCTGGGCACCAGGTCGAGAACGAGCTTGCGGGCCTCCGCGACGGTGTCCACCACGTGGACGAGGTAGCCGTGCTCGCGCAGGGCGGCGGCCGCGCGGTCGAGCTGTGCCGCGCTGGCCGGGACGGCGAAGGTCTCGTCAAGGGGAGGGGCGGACAGGGTCATCGTGGTCCTTTCGCACGTGCCTTCGGTTCCTTGTAGTAACTGACCACATTCTGCGGCACCATCGAGTGGTGCGGAAGAAGGCACTAATTCCTGCCTCTGTGACCGAGAGAGAACCATGAACGCGAACACATCCAAGGGGGGCGGCGAGTGGACGCGCGCCCAGGTGGTCGCGCTGGCGGCCCGTGACGACGCGGTCTGCCGAGTCCGGGAGATCCTGGACCGGATCGGCGACAAGTGGTCGCTGACGGTCATCAGCGAGCTGGGCAAGGGGTCACGCCGCTTCACCGAGCTCAAGCGCGGTATCCCCGGCCTCAGCCAGCGCATGCTGACCGTAACGGTGCGCGGGCTGGAGCGCGACGGGCTGGTCGACCGCACCGTGCACCCGGTGGTGCCGCCCCGGGTCGACTACGAGCTGACCCCACTGGGGCAAACGCTGCTTGACACGGTGTGGGCCTTGCTGGACTGGGCCCTGCAGCACATGGATGACATCGACATGGCCCGCGGCCGGTACGACTCCCGGCAGGGCGGGTAACTGGGACGACATCCTCTTCCGGCCAGCCCGCCCGTAAGCCTAGGTCACCTACGAAGGGCCAACCGATCCGGCGTGCGCTCGCCGGGCCGTTTCGACGAGCGCCTCGGCAGCTCTTCCGGCGCGCTTGGCATCCTCTGCCGTCGCCCCCCGGTGGCTGTAGCCGGCCTTCGTCTTCATGCCCAGCAGTACTCGCAGATGCTTGGCCGATCCATTGTCTGCCTTGCTCAGCAGTACCACCGCCTCGTTGTGGTCCTTGCCGTGCGCGGACTGCCCGATGCGGGCGCAGCAGATGACATCCGAGGCAGCGATACCGGCGTGGACACACAGCGTCACGTAGACATCGGCGATCTCGGCCTCCTCGTTAGCGAGGTCTGCGATAAGGCTGGCGGCGTCCAGGAACTGGCCAGACTTGCGCAGTCGGCCACGGCGGACGTCCGGGGTGCAGGGGCGGGTGCGCGCCATGTCAGTGCTTCCGTTCCCGCAGCTGCCCATTCAGCCATGCACGGGCCCCTGCGACGGTAAGACCTTCTTCCAGCACATCGCGCAGCACGGGCTCGGCACGGGCGGCGGCACCTAGCTCGCTGACGGTGTACTCGAGGGGATGCGTGTCGTTGCCGGTCCATCTTGTGACGTCGGATGCCAGATCGTTGACCTGCTCTTCCCAGACGGGAAGCGGAGTGTCATCAGCGCGAATCAGCAACAGGTCCAGGTCACTGTCTGCCGTCATCGTGCCGCGCGCAGCCGACCCGAACACGGCTCCGTACACCGGCGGAAACGTCCAGCCTTCGAGGCGCGCCTCGATCTGGCGGAGCAGCGTGCGCGGCAGATGGGCAAGCTCAATGATGGGACCAGCGGCCAGGTGATCCCGGTTGAGCCGGTAGCTGTAGGCGTTGCCGACCCGCTCGGAGTGCACAATGCCCTGGCGGGTGAGGCGCATGAGTACCTTACGGATCCCTTCCTCCGAGTACCGGGTGAGCACGCGGTGCAGCTGCCCTGCGGTAAAGGTCACCTCATGCTGCGCGAGCATGGCGAGGACGTCCCCATCAAGCGTGGGCGTGATCGTGGCCAGGGGATGGTTCAACTCCATGACGCCTCTCAGTGCCTGGCTCCAGTGGTTCAGCACTGAATAATACTACATGCTTCCGTACTATAGTCCTGGCATATGGATAATAGTTGGGGTGTGGCGCCACGCTTGCCGACGGCCCACCGGCAGGATCGCAGGGTCAGGTCCCCGGCCTCCCGGCGGACCGACAGGAAGTCGCCGGACTCGGTGCGCGGGCTTGAGCGCGACGGGCTGGTCGACCGCACCGTGCACCCCGTGGGTCGCACCCGGCGCAGGCACGGGCCGGAGGGCCGTAACCGGCGAAGCCCGTTCTGAATAAAGCTCCTGGTTAAGGTAACTCGAGTTACATATCGCGGCTGGAGCTGGTGGCATCGGCGGCGTGCCGTGCCACCAAGTCCATGGTAAAGTCGGATAGTAGGAAAATCCGAACCGATCTGGAGATGTGAGTTCATGGCTGTGCCCGCCGGCAAGGCTGAGCCAGAGCCCCGGATGACCGCCCGCGTCAAGGTCCGCCCGAAGGCGCAGCTCACCCTGCCGGAGGAGATCCGGCGCGCACTGCACATCGGGGAGGGCGATGAGGTGGAGTTCGCCGTCCAGGAGGACGGGACGGTCACCATCCGGGGCTATGTATCCATCCCGACCGATCAGGCGTGGTTCTTCACCCCGGAGTGGCTGGCCGGGGAACGCGAGGCTGATGAGGACATCGCGGCACGACGGGGCACCGCGCACGAGTCGGCCGAGGACATGCTCGCTCATCTTGACACGCTCGGGCCGGCGGACGGCTAATGCCCACATTCGAGACGCTGCCCCGCTTTGAGCGGGACTGGAAGAACCTCACCCGGCAGCAGCAGGCTACCTTCCGCAAGGTCATCACGGAGTACTTCGTGCCGGACCTGGCCGCTCCCGACCGCCCGTTCCGCCCCGGACTCCGCGTCAAAGGCGTGACCGCCCATCCGGGGGTGTTCGAGATGACATGGGACAACGACGGTCGCGCGACCTTCAGCTATGGCCAGGAGCGAATCGCTGGGCAAGCCCACGTCATCTGGCGACGCATCGGGACCCACGCGATCTTCACCCCTCCGCCCGGCCCGTAGCCGCGCCGCGAGACCAGGTAACGCGTATCGAGACGTTCCCCTAGGCGAATTGCCCGACGAGATTTGTGCGCCCGCCACCCCGATGCGATCACGGCCGGCTCGCGAGGTCCTGCTGCCACCACGTTAGGACTCGGCTGGGTGGAGCCGGTCCGACTTCCGCTCACCCGTTCGGCATATGGGGCCTGGTCTTTGTTCTTGGAGCTGCGCGGCGGGTGGGTGCCAGAATGGGCGGGTGCTGCCGGGAGATGGTCACGTGCATACCGAGTGGTCCTGGGATGCCGTCGCCGGGTCGATGGAGCGGACGTGCGCGCGGGCGCCCGCCAGAGACCGGCGCCTTCAGCACCGCGCCACCGAGTTCGAACAGCACATCACCGAACGCTCCAGGTACTCCGCCGCGAAACTTTCGCTGCGGCCACCGCGCGGTCGCCTCCTGCGCCGCCCGCCGCGCGGCCACCTCGTCGCCGAGCGGCTGGCCAGGCCGGTGTCGCGGCATGCCCGGCCCACCGCAAACTCGTCAGCCGGCCGTTTCTTAATTGGCCTGTCATATTTCCTTAATTGGCCCGTCATAATCGCGTCCTATCCAGGAGCTGTCTGAATCGGGCTCCCGTCCCGAACAGCTAGTGAGGCTTGCGGCGCGCGTATAACAATCTAATATTGTACCGGAAGATCGGTGCCGCTCAGCAAGGGGGAGACGCTGACGTGAAGCGCGCTGCGTGGTTCATGCTGCTAGGTCCGGTGGTAGCCTACTCCGACCGCCAGGACGTGGATCTTGGGCGTCCCAAGCAGCGGTGCGTGCTGGCCGCTCTGCTCATCAGCGCGAACCAGCCGGTTCCTACCGCCACGCTGATCAGCCGCGCGTGGGGAGACGATCCGCCCATCACTGTGCGCAATGCTTTATATACGTACATAGCACAACTGCGAGCCGTCCTTTCGCCCTTCGGGACGCGGCTGGTCAAGAAGAGCAGCGGCTATGTCATGGAGGCTGACCCCGAGAATATCGACCTGCACAGATTCCGCCGACTGACCGAAAGCGCTCGCAGGGGCAAGTCCGACGTGGCCGCGGCCGATCTGCTGAACGAGGCTGTCAGGCTCTGCGTCGGCGTGCCGTTCGGCGACCTGCACACCCCCTGGATCGACGGGATGCGGGCGGGGTTGCTTGCGGAGTGCAGGTCGGCCCTGCTCCAGCGGAACGAGGTTCTGCTGCGCCTTGGCCTGAATTCCGAGATCCTCGCGGAGCTGCGCGAGGCAACGGCCGCCTCACCACTCGACGAGTCGCTTGCCAGGCAGCTGATGGTGGCGCTGTACCGGTCCGGACAGCAGGCCGCCGCCCTGCGGCACTACCACACCGTCCGCGAGATCCTCGCGGGCGAGCTCGGCGTCGACCCCGGTACCGAGCTGCAGGCTCTGTACCAGCAGGTCCTGCGCGGCGAATCGGCCCTCTTCGAGTACCCGCTGCCCGCACAAGCGCAGCATGGCCGCGCCCTACGGCCGGGCGACGTCCCGGCCCAGCTGCCACACGACGTGGCCGCTTTCATCGGCCGGGAGCGGGAATTCACCGAGCTGCGTTCGGTCCTGCCGGCCAAAGGGGCCCACCCGGACAGCCGCCCACCGAGGATCTGCGTGATCGACGGTGCGCCAGGAACCGGCAAGACCACACTGGCCGTTCACTTCGCGCACCAGGCCGCGAACTGGTTTCCTGACGGCCAGCTCTATTTCGACCTGCGCGGGCACGACCCCCGCCGGTCGCCGATCTCTCCCACTGATGTGCTCGGCCAGTTCCTGCGGGCTCTCGGCGTCAACGCGCCGGGGGCATCCACCATGCTCGATGAGCTGGCGGCCCGCTACCGGACGCAGCTCGCCGGACGGCGGATGCTGATCGTCCTCGACAACGCGGTCTCGTCCGGGCAGGTTCGCCCGCTGCTGCCCGGTCATCCGGGCTGTCTGGTCCTGATAACCAGCCGCAACCGGCTCGCCGGGCTCATCGCCCGCGACCGGGCCGACCATCTCACCCTCGATGCCCTGACTCCCGAAGAAGCCCTCGATCTGCTCGGGCGCACCATTGGAATGCCCTGGGTCAGCGCCGAGCCAGAGGCCGCCGCCCAGCTGGCCCGCCTGTGCGGCTATCTTCCGTTAGCTCTTGTCATCGCGGCCGAGCGCGCCACTGCCGACCCATCCCTGTCCTCGGCTGAGCTGGTCAGCGAGCTGACGGTCGAACGCCGCCGGCTTGCCCGGCTGACATCAAGCGACGACGAGACCACGGCGGTGCGAGCCGCGTTCTCCTGGTCCTATCACGGATTGTCCGCGCCGACGGCGCGGGTATTCCGGCTCCTCGGCCTGCATCCCAGCCCCGACGTCGGTGTTCCGGTCGCCGCCGCTCTCGCCGGCGACACCATCGCGGAGGCGCAGCGACGGCTGGCGCGGCTGACCCAGACCCACCTGGTTGAGGCATCCGGGCAGAGCCGCTATCACCTGCACGACCTGCTGCACGTCTACGCCGCCGAGCGGGCCGTCGACGAGGAGACCTCAGCTACGCGGCAGGCCGCCGTGCAGCGCATGATGATCTGGTACCTGCACGCCGCCGCATCCGCCGCGCTCGTCCTGCTGCCGAACGGGTGCATGGTGCCGCTTGACCCGCTGCCGACGGGCTGTCCGCCACCGCCGGCCTTCGGCACCCGGCAGCAGGCTCTGCAATGGTGCCGGGCCGAGCGCGCCAGCCTCACCGCTGTCACCCGGCAGGCGGAAGAAGCCGGTCTCCAGGCCATCGCCTGGAAACTTCCAGTCATATTGTCGTATTTCTTTTACATCGACAAGGTCTGGAACGACTGGATAGCCACCTGTAAGGTCGGCCTCGCCGCTGCCAGGTGCCAGGCCGACGTGCTCGGCGAGTCATGGATCCTGACCAGCCTCGGCGTCGCGTACTACGACATCCATGATTTCGGCCAGTCCATCGATCATCTCGAACGCGCCGTCGCCTGCTGGCGCTTGATCCGGCGGCCAAAGGAAGAGTCCCTTGCCCTCTGTGCCCTGGGGGCCGACCACCGGGCCCTCGGCCGGTACGACGAGGCGATGGCCTGCTTCCGGCGAGCACTGGCGCTCTCAGGGGAGGCCGGCGACCAGTGGAGCCAGGGAATCGCCCTGCGTGGCCTCGGCTGCCTCTACCAGAGCCGGGAGCTGTTCGGCCACGCGGCCGACTGCTTCCAGGGTTCGCTCGTCATGCAGCGGGACATGAACGACCGGTACGGCGAGGCGCTGACCCTGCACGATATCGGGACGGCCGACGCCGCTCTTGGCCGGTTCGAGGAATCCCTCGCGTGCCTGCGCGAAGCCCTCACCCTGCGCCGCGCGCTCGGCGACCGGCACGGGACAGCCCGCACGCTTCGGCGGTTCGGCAGTGTCCTGGCCGATTCCGGGCGGTTCCGTGAGGCGCGGGCATCCTGGCAGAGCGCACTCATCATCTTCGAGGAGGTGGGCGACTCCCGCGCGGCAGAGGTCCGGAAGCAGCTTGCCGCGCTGGCGGACTAGCCAGGCTTGCCGCGCTGGCGGACTAGCCAGGCTTGCCGCGAGCCGGCAGCCGGCTCAATCTGGCGAGCAGGTCGTCGAACACCGATGCGGCCGCCGAACTGCTGGCGTGCCGGGCGTTCGCGGCGCCAACGCGCAGCAGCACATCGGTGTCCTGCAGGCGGAGGGTGGCGTCGACGCCGCGCCGGACCACCTCGGCGCGGTCGGCCGGGTCCACGTCCTGGACGTCGAAGCAGTACGCCTGTACGTTCTCGGGCGACAGGCTCTCCGTCACGCCGCCCGCCGGCGCGAGCGGCGCAATGACCGGCTTGCCGTGGAACGCGGCAGACGTCACAGAGGACGGCCGGGCGTCGATGAAGGTTGCCGACGGCAGCGCCGTGTGCAGGCATGCGTCGCAGACCTTGAACAGCGCGTATACGATGCGCGGCGGAACCTCGATGACACAGGCCGCTCCCTTGTCGACAAGGGCCAGCATGAGATCGTCCTCGATTTCCTCCCTGGTCGCGCCGACTCCAGAGAAGATGAGCTGCCAGCCCTTGAGGGCGGCCCCTGAGAAGATCCCCGAGGTAAGGTCCAGCCGTTTGTCCGGGTGGAATCTGCCCGCGCTGACCAGCCACTTCTTCGTCGGATCCAGGTATCCGAGGCGGCGTACCACACCCGTGTCCGCGGCGAAGCGCGACTTGTCCCATCGAGGCTCGGGCGAGGGTCCTGCCCATGCCGCGGCTGGAGATTCCACCACCGCGTCCCACCGGATCCCGCGCTCCTCGATGACGCTGCCCAGCCATCTGGAGGCGACACCGACGAAGTCGGCTGAGCGTAGCGAGTCGCCGTATATCCGGCAGACCTCGCGCGCCCGGTCGATGTCGCCGAAGGTGCGGGCCGCCCAGTCCGGGTCGAGCCACTGGTAGCCGTCGCCGCCGCGGATCAGCAGCGCCAGCTTGTAGCCGTACTTCCAGCGGAGGTCGGCCAGGAAGGGGGCAAGGGGGAACGTCGACGCGAGCACCACCCAGTCGAGGCCACCCAGCCGGCCGGCGGCCTGCCGGATGGCGGCCTCGACGGCGAGCCAGCCCACATGCAGCGGCGACTTCGGGGCCTCCGGGTCAGTGAACGGTACTTCTACCAGCCCGCTGGGGACCTCGTCGTCGGGATCGAACATGAGGCAGTCGGAGGCCGACGCAGTCAGCGGGTAAGCGTAGGAGACCGAAAACCCGCGGGCGAGCGCGTAGGCGGTCAGCGGCCGGATGAGCTGAACCGTGTGCCCGGCGATCGAAATAGGCACCCGCGTCCCGTCGATAACGCGGCTGAACGCGGACTTACCTACGATGAGCAGCTTCATGGCAGCCTCCTGGAGTCTTATTCAGAACGGCTTCGCCGGTTACGGCCCTCCGGCCCGTGTCCAGCGCCGATGCGAGTGGAGCCGATGGGTTTGAATAACGCTCCTGAGCGGCGAGTGGTTGCGGCCGGGTCACCCGGCCCATCTGCTGACGAGCCTGCCCGCGGCAATGATCGCGACCGCGGCGAAGACCGCCGTGACAGCGATGCCGCCCACGACGCCAGCCGAGGAGTTCGGCAGGAAGACCCCCCGCAGCGTGGCGGCGACGTACGTCGTCGGGTTGAGCCGGCCGACCGCGACGACCAGATGAGGCAGGTCCGACGCGGGCAGCACAATCGCCCCCGCGCCGAGGGAGACATTGGTGATGATCATGGTGATGGGATTGGCGAGCTCGGGAGTGGGGGCGAGCCCGCCGATGACCGCGCCGACGCCTACGTAGGCCAGGACAGCGAGCGGGAGGACGAGCACGGCCAGTGGTGAGACGGCCAGGTGGACCCGCAGCAGCGCCCCGTCGAGAACGATCGTCACCAGGATGCCGGGCAGCGCGAAGGCGCAGAAGGCCGTGCCGGTCGCGAAGACGAGTAGCGCGGGCCGCACCGGAAGCCGCATCAGGTGGTCGAGTCCGCCGCTCAGCCGCAGGTTGACGAAGTGGACAGCGGTCTTCCCCATGGTGTCGACCGAGGCGGCAAGCACCACGGCCCCGATGAGGGCCCGGCCCACCGCGCCCGGAGCCGAGTGCCGCACGGCCGTGCCAAGCAGCAGGCCGTACAGCACGGGCAGTACCGTCCCAAGCACAACGAAGCTGCGCCAGGTCCATCTCCAGTTCAGCATCTGGAGAATGATCAGCTCGCCGAGTTCGCTCAGGACCCCGGGCCGCGAGCGGACGCCGGGGGGCCGGACGCTGGGCAGGCCGGCCCCGCGGGCCCCGTGGGCCCCGGACGGCGCTGGGAGATCATTTTCGTTTGGCATGATACAGGTACAGGTCCTCCAGGTTGGCGGAGCGTACCCGGACGTCGGATATCCGGTCGCCGTCGCGCAGTTGCGCCAGCAGTCGCTCGGCGGCTGCCGGCTCGATCAGCGACCGCCACAGGCCGGGGCCCACCTGGCCCCAGTCATAGCCCGCGGGCAGGTCGGCCGCGGCCGTCTGCTCGCCGACCACATCGACTCGCAGGGAGCTTCCGAGCCGGCGCTTGAGCTCGGCGGGACGGCCAGCCGCGGCTATTCGCCCGGCCACGAGAATGACGACCTTCCCAAGCACCCGCTCCGCTTCCAGCGGATCATGGGTCACCAGGACGATCGTCCGCCCGTGGCACCGGTTGAGCTCGCCGAGCCTGCTCCACACCTCACCGCGGCGTTCCGGGTCCAGGCCGGACGTGGGCTCGTCGAGGACCAGCAGCGGCACGGCGCCCGCGCACGCCACCGCGATCAGGGCAAGCTGATGCTGCCCCCCCGACAGGCGCCGCATCGCCCGCCGGGCGAACGGGGCCAGGCCCCACCAGTCGATCAGCGCGTCCCGCTCGTCTCGTGCCTGCGCCCGCGAGAACCCGCGCAGCCGTGACGTCAGGCGGAGCGCCTCCGCGGGTGTCAGATGGTTCATCGGCGCGTCGTCCTGAGCGAGATAACCGATCGCGGACCGCTGTGCCCCCGGTGCCGCTGGCGGCCGACCGTAGACCGCGACACTTCCCCCGGTCGGCCGCAGCGATCCGGTCATGGCACGCACGAGCGTCGTCTTCCCTGCCCCGTTGCGCCCGAGGATGCCCCACAGCTCCCCGGGGGCGATCGACAGGGTGACGCCGTCAAGTGCCGGCCGGCCAGGACCGGGATAGCGATGGACGACCTCGTGCAGGTCGACAACGGATTCCGCGGCGGCGGATTCCGCGCCGTGCGCCGGCTCCGGGGCACGGCGGTCGATGAGGACGTGGTCGCGCTCCGCCCTCGTCACGGCGCCCGGTCCGGGGCATCCGGGCCGGGCGTACCACTGGGTGTGGCGCTGGGTGTGGCGCCCGGCGTGCTGAGCGGGCGCGGCCGGTAGTGACTGGCCGCGTCGGTGAAGACGATGTGATCCTCCATCTGCACCGGATGCATGTGATCGAGCTCGCCCAGGTACCAGTCCAGCTTTCGCTCCAGGCTGACTTCCCTGGTCTGCGCCATATGCATCATCTGATCGGCGCGAACCCCAAGTAGCTGCTCGCTGAACGGCAATTCGAATCGGCGCAGCATGATATTCCGCTCGATATTGGCGCGATAGGTATACGTTCCGGGGTAGAAGCGCGATTCCCACGACCCGAAATCGAACCAGAATGGACTGCCGTCGTCATCGATCTCGATGGCGAAGTGGACGGTGGGCGGGCCGCCGCCCAGGATCTGCCGCTCGTGGACCACGATCCGGTAGGGCATGCCGCGCAGGGACAGCGCGGCGGCGGCGACAAGGGTCCGCTCGGGGCACGGCCCTATGCACAGGGTCGTACCCTCGGCGAGCATCTCAAGGACCGAGCGCCGCATGTACCGCTCGCGCAGCCACCGCTCGTCGGGGACGATCTTCCTGACGCGCTGGTGGACCCACTCGATGAGGTAAAGCACGACGTCGGACGCCCGCCCCCAGACCGGTGGGAGGTCGGCTGGCCCGAGCCCTTCCGGGCCGACGCCGGCCCGCCACAGGCGTTGCGCGGGCGAGTCGAAGGCAGCAGGCATCCCGGTCACCCCGGCCAGGGCCGGTCGCTCAGCGATCACAGGGCCGCCTCAAGCGCATCGGGCACGTAGGGCTTCCGTAGCTGCGAGTCGAGCTCGCTCAGCCAGCTTGCCTGCCTGGCCAGCCCCTCCCGCAGGCCGACCGTGGGCTGGTAGCCGAGCAGCAGGCCGGCCAGGGTCAGGTCGGCCTCGGTGACAGGGACATCGCCGGCCTGCGGGGCTGTGTGCCGCCGAAGCACCGGGCGGCCGGTCACCTCCTCGGCAAGGGCGACCAGGCCGGTCACTGTCACGCTGGCACCGCCGCCGACGTTGATCGCCGCGGCCTGGACGTCGGCCGAGGCAGCGGCGATGGTGGCGCCGATCACGTCGGAGACGAAGGTGAACTCCCGCCGCTGGGTGCCGTCGCCGTACAGCTCGACCTGTGCTCCGGTCAGCGCGCTTGCCAGTATCCGGCCGACCGCCATGTCCGGGCGCTGCCTAGGTCCGTAGACGCTGAAGTAGCGCAGCGCGGCCACGGTCACGCGGGTGTCAGGCCGCAGGGCGTGGGCCAGGCAGAGCTGCTCGGCGGCCAGCTTGGTCACGCCGTACGGCGAGAACGGGAAGGGCCGGTCGGACTCCCTGCTCGGGCCGGAGACGGGACCGTAGACGCTCGACGAGGAAGCCAGCACCAGGCGGCCGACGCCGGCCCGTTCGCAGGCTGCCAGCATCCGGTGGGTCACGGCGACGTTCGCGGTCAGGTAGTCGCCGAACCGTGCTCCCCATGATCCCCGCACCCCGGGGATGGCCGCCAGGTGGAAGACCGTCGCGCAGCCGGCAAGCAGCTCGTCCAGCTCTGCTATGGCGAGGTCCCCAGCCCGCAAGGTCAGCCGGGGGTGGTCAAGCGCCGATGCCAGATTGGACGCGGCGCTCGCATCGTCGGCCACGGACCGCCTGTCGATCGCGACCACCTCGCTGCCGCCGGCCAGCAGCGCGTCCACCAGGTGCGACCCGATGAACCCGGCAGCGCCTGTCACCAGGACGCGGCCACCGAGTGGGCCGGGCAGATTCATGATGCCCACTCTCCCCGGCCGTCCATTGCCCGCGTAGTCATGCGTGATCCTCCAAGGTGTGAGTTCCGTGGCCTCGCCTGCGGCCTACGTGCCGCGGTCACCCGCCGCGGGCCTGGTCGGCAGGCCGCCGCAGGTGCAGGCCCTCGATCGTGACAAGCGGCCTGCCGCCCGCGTCGGTGAGCAGGACGCCGTAGCCGCCGTCGCGCGGCATCGTGATGAAGACGTAGTGCTGTGCGCGGTAGCTGTGGCCGTGCAGGGCGGGGTGGATGACGACCCGGTCGATGGTCCGCGGCAGCCCGCGCTCGGTGGCCGCGCCCGCGGCGCCGGCGCGCACCGCGACGTCCAGTGTCGCCGGATCGATCAGGAACCGCCCGGCCCGGCCGGCGGGCGGGGGCTCGGCGGTGAAGCGCCCGGCGAGGTCGAAGCCCGGATGGTCGAGCGCCGCCACGTGCGTCGCGAACCGGCCGGAGTGGGCGATCCCGAACTCGGCTAGCCAGCCCGGGTCCGGGCCGCTGGCCCGCGACCGGGCGAGTGTCACATCGACCGGCGGCTGCTCTTCCGGGCCGTCCTGGTCTTCCGGGCCGTCCTGGCCAGGAAGGCCGGACGCGATCGCCGTGGCTGCGACCACCCGCGCCGGACCCGGGAACCCCCTGGGCAACAGCGGGGTGACCTCCATCCGCAGTCGTGCCGTCACCGGGCCCCGCCGCCCGCTTTCCTCCCCGGGCTCCACGACCACGGTGGTCGGTCGCCGGCCCGCGCTGCCGACCACGATGCCGGCCTCCAGGGAGAGCGCTCGCAGTTCGATCCCGCGCAGGCCCGCCGGGGAGGTGGCAAGGAATGCCTCGATGAACTGCTCCACGACTTGCACGGCGGCTATCCGGACATTGCCTCGGACGCGGTGATCGCCGAGTTCGGCGTCCCGGGGATCGGCGAGATCGTAATGGCGCTCGGCCCTCGCCGCGGACTGCTGCCAGGCCACGGTGTCGACCAGCCACCACCGGTCGGCCGGCGCGCGATCACCGGCGATTCGCGCGGCGGTCCGCAGCGGCACCGGGAGCGGGAGCAGAGCGACCTCGGAAGCGAGGGCCAGCCCTTCGGCGCTGACCGCGGCAGCCCACCGCGCGCCGAGGTCAGGGGCGAGGTACCGCAGCCCCATGGCCTCCAGGCGGCGCTTCACGTGCGGGTCGGCGGCCAGGCCGACCCGGTCCCACGCTGGCCAGGCGATGTACTGCGCCGTGATCTCCGGCCGCTCGGCGCGCAGCCGGGTCACCGCCTTGGCCAGGTATTCGTTGGCGGCGCCGTAGTCGGTCTGCCCGGGCAGGCCAAGGGAGCCTGACAGGGAGCCGTGCACGAGCACCCGGCGGAGGTCGTCCCCGGCCGCGGCGACCAGGTTGTGGAATCCGATGATCTTGACGGCGGCCGTGGCCTCCCACTCTCCGGCGGGCTTCTCCGTGATCCGGCTGGACCGCTCGATGGCGGCGCCGTGGATGACGGTCCGGATCGCCAGGCCGTCCAGGCGGAGGCGTTCGCCCAGTGCGCGCACGGACAGGGCATCGGTGACGTCGATGATCTCGTGCGCCACCGTGACGCCGGCGCCGCGCAGCCGGGTCAGGGTCGCCCTCGCCTCAAGCGCGTGCAGCCGGCGCCGCCACCCGGCCTCGAACTCGTGGAGCGACGCGCCGGGATGGTCCCGGCGCCAGGCGAGGAGCTCGGTGCCCTTCCGTGCGCTGAGCCTGTCGACCGCCGCGGCCAGGTCCGGCACGGGTTCGCCGGCCGCGCTTGTCCTGCTGATCAGGACGAGCCGGCCGGGCAGGTCCGCGGGCAGGCGATCCGCCATCGCGGCCAGCATGTGGCCGACGATGCCTGTGGTGCCGCCCGACACCACCACCGCGGCCCCGGGCTCAGCCAGGGCCGCGAGAAGCGGCGCACCGCCGGCCTGATGGCCGGCCTGCGCGAGCGGGAGGGGCACAAGCTCGCTCGCCCAGCACTCCTCGCCGGCCACCCCGACTTCATGGTGGCCCGCTGGCGGGCGGCCCATCACCGCGATCCGCCGCGCTGCTGCCGCCGGCCGCATGCCGTTCGCGGCATCCACCACGGCGATGCCTGCCTGCGGGTACTCGTGGCTCAGCGCTCGCGCGAACCCGGCCAGCGCGCCGCCGGCCGGGTCGAACCACGCCCGGGAGTGGCCGAACCGCCCGTCCATGCTGGTGACCAGGAGCAGGCCGCCGGGATGCTGGTCCCAGCTGCCGGCCAGGGCGCTGGCCACGGCCCGCAAGCAGGCCAGCTCCGCGGTCACCCGCGCGCCGTCGGCGTTGGACAGCGGGGCAGGCCCCGCCCCCTCGTCCACGGCCGCCCAGACGAGCCAGCGCGGTGCCCCTGACCGGCTCAGCGACCGGGCAAGCTCCGGCCAGGGCACGCTGACGCAAGCCGGCGGCTGGCCGACCCGCGGCCCGCCACCCAGCTCATCGATCGCCAGGACGTCGACGGCAGCCCCGGCGGCGGCCAGCTCCCGCGCAAGCTCCGCGGCGAGCGGCCCGCGCCGTGCGGCCACCACAGCCACCGAGGTGCCCCGCCAGGGCTCGCCCCGGAACGGCCCTGACGGCACGGCCACCGGCGTGAACAGGCGGAAGTCCCCGTCAGCGGCCTGGCCAAGCGGCCCCTCACCGGCACTGCCCGCAGTGTCAGGCCGACCCGCGGTGTCAGTCAGGTGCGCGACCCACAGGCCGACAGCAAGGGGGCCAAGCGGACTGCCTGGCCGGCTCACTCCGGCCAGCGCCAGGTGCGGCGTGTCGGGCAGGACGGCGTCCACGGAACGGCTGAGTGCGCGGCCGGCGCCGCACTCCACGAAGCACCTGGCGCCGGCCCGTGCGGCGTGGGCGATCAGCAGGTCAAGCCGGACCGGCTCGACGTAGAGCGCGGCGACGGCGTCCCGGATGGCGTCGGCGTCGACGCCATCCGGGTAGGGGCCGTTCAGCACCGCCGAGTAGAGCGGGATCCGAGGCGGGGAAACCGGGATCCGCGCGAGTGTCCGGCGCAGCTCGCCGACCGCCTCGGCGAGCAGCGGGGTGTGGAACGGCACCCTGATGTCGAGCACGGTCGAGTCGACGCCCATCGCGGCGGCCCTCGCCAGCACCTCCTCGACCGCCGGTGCCCAGCCTGCGATCACGCAGAACCGCGGCCCGTTGACGGTGGCGATGAAGGCTCCGGGTACCCGCGCGATGACCTCCTGCAGGCGCTCGGGCCCTGCCATGCAGGCAGCCATCAGGCCGCTGCGGCCCTCGATGGCCGCCTCGGCGGCCCGGCCGCGCTCCCAGCACAGGTGCAGCGCGTCAGCCAGTGTCAGGCAGCCTGCCGACACCAGGGCCGCGAACTCGCCCGCACTGTGACCCAGCGCGAGCACCGGCGCATCGATCCGCTCGCTGAGCCACCGCCACACCAGGTTCGACGCGAGGAGCGCGAGAACCTGCGAGGTTCCCGAGCGGGTCCGCAGCTCGCCCAGGTCAGGCTGCGAGGCGCGGGCGAGGGCGCGCCGGATGGTCCGCCCCGGCGCGCCGAGCACCTCCTCAAGCTCCCGCAATGCCACCGGGCCGTGCGGTGCCTGGGCGGACAGCCTGGCGATGGCGTCGAAGTGCTCGGCGCCTGACTGGCCAGGGAAGAGCGCGACCACGGGGCCCTGCGCCGCGTCGGGCCCGGCCCACAGACCGAAGTCGGTGGTGCCGCACTCCCGCGCCGCTGCCGCCGCTCCGAGCTGGGACGCGAACGCGGCGGCCTTGGCACCCGACCCGTCCTCGGCGGGGACGAACAGGCCCGCACGCCAGCTACCGTCCCCATTCTGGGGAACAGGGGCGCCCGGGTCGAAGTGCGACAGGCGCCGGAGAAGTTCGCCGGGCGTCGCCGCCGACAGCCGGAAGCTCCGTTGCGGGCCATGCTCGTCGCGGCCCGGACGGCCGGAACCCGCCGGACGGCCGGAACCGGCCGCGCTCGTCCCGCGGGGAGCCGCCGGGGGCGGTGGCCGGTACTCATCGACGACGGCATGGAAGTTCGTGCCGCCCAGCCCGAAGGCGTTGACCGCCGCCCGGCGCGGCTGCCCGCCGTTCGCTGGCCAGGGCGTGCACCGGTCGACCACCCGCACCCGCCCCGCCGGTACGTCGGGGAACGCGCGCTCCTGGCTGTAGCCCGCGGTGGGTACCAGGGTCCGGTGCTTGAGGCACAGCAGCACCTTGAGCAGGCCGGCCAGGGCCGCCGGCCCCTTGAGATGGCCGTAGTTTCCCTTGATGCTGCCCACCCACACCGGCCGGCCGTCGGTGGCCATCTCCGTGGCTATGGCCGCCAGTTCCGAGGAGTCGCCCAGCACATTCCCCGCGCCGTGTCCCTCGACGTACTGGACGGTGTGCGGGTCGATCGCGGCTGAGCTGAAGGTCTGCCTGATGACGTCGTGGCGTCCGCGCGTGCCGGGCGCCAGCAGGCTGAGGCCCTTGCCGTCGCTGGTCCCCGTGCACTCGCGGACGACGGCGAGGATCGGGTCGCCGCTGCGCTCGGCGTCCCCGAGCCGCTTTACCGCGAGCCAGGCCGCGCCGGTGCCGATGAAGAAGCCATCGGCGTCGGCGTCGTAAGGCCGCCCGTGGCCACTGCTTGTCAGCGCGCCGATCGCGGAGAGTGCGACCTGGTTGGTCTCATCCACGGCCAGGCTCGCTCCCCCGACGAGGGCGAAGTCGAGCGACCCGGCGCGCAGCTCCTGCATGGCCATCGACAGGGCTGCCAGACCGGACGCGCACGCGGAGTTGACCGCGACCGCGGTGCCGCCGAAGTCAAGGCCGGAGGCCACGCGGGCCGCGCTGAGCACCCCCTCCCCGGCCATCGAGTCATCCTCGGCCAGTGGGCGCAGCCGCAGGTCGGCATCGCCGCGCAGGCCCAGCTCGATCGCGTCGAGGTCCGCGGGCGGCACCGAGTCGGCCAGCGCGGCACGTAGCCCGGCCCACCACCGTTCGAACAGCAGGATGCGCATCACCCCATTGCGGCTGTCGGAATCCAGGATGTTGGTGGTGAACACCCCGGAACGCCGCCTGATCTCGGGCGAGGAGGGCACCGCCCCGGACGCGACGAGCGACGACGCCGCGTTCAGCAGCAGCACGTGATCGCTGAACAGGTAGCTCGTGCGGTTGGGCAGAATCCGCCAGCGGGCCGGCTCGCGCAGCTCCGGCTTGTCGACGATCGCGCTCACCGGGCAGACCGTCCGGTCGCGCCGCGCCGGATCAGGGCTGTAGTAGCGGTCGAAGTCGAGAACGTAGTCGGCCAGGGGCTTGCGGACCGCGACAGCGGACCGGAGATGCTCCCACACCGCGTCAAGATCGGGCGCGTCCGGCATGATCCCCGACGCGCCGACGATGGCAATGGGCTCACGCGGCGGCAGCGGCAGCGGCGGTCCTGGGTCAGTCTCGGCGAAGGAGTCGAGAATGGCGTGATAGTTGATCCCGCCGAGGCCGAAGCTGCTCACCCCGACCCGCCGTGGCCTGCCGGTGACAGGTTCCGCCGGCTCGTTGACCTGAGCCAGGCGCAGCCTGTCGGCGTGCGCGGTGACGTAGTCGGCGGGCTCCTCGACACCAACGCTGGGCGGGATGCGGCCGCGGTCGAACAGGTAAAGCGCCCGAAGCACGCCGGCTAGGCCCGCGGTCTCGACGGTGTGGCCGATCATGGACTTGATCGAGCCGAACGGGATCGCCCGCCCGTTGGCCGCCCTGCCGTAGGTGGCGAGCATCGCCCGGTGCTCGGTCAGGTCACCGACAGGGGTGGCCGTCCCGTGCGCCTCGATGTAGTCGATCCCGAGGTCGCCGCCCGGGTCGCCGCCCGCCTGGGCGCCGCCGAGCCGCAGCCCGCCCTCTTCCCAGGCACGGGTGATGGCGAGCTGCTCGGCCGCTACCGACGGTGACCATGGCGCGGTGGCCCGCCCGTTGAGGCTGCGGCCGATCGACCGGATGAACCCGAGCGCCGGCAGGCCCCGGCGCTCGGCGTCCGCCGCGCGCATTACCGCCACCATGACCGCGCCTTCGCCGGGCACGTAACCGTCGGCGTGGCGGTCGAACGGGAAGGATGGCTTCGCCGAGATGGCCCGCGCCTTGGCCGCCACGACCAGGGGCTCCTGGTGCTGCGCTCCGACCCCACCCACCAGCGCCATGTCGCAGTGGCCCTGCTCCAGCGACAGGCACCCGGCGCGCAGCGCGGCCAGTGAGCTGGCGCAGGCCGCGTCTAGCGACATCTGCGGCCCGCGAAGGTCGAGGTAGTTCGCGAGCCGCCCGGCGATGATGTTGCCGTTGATCGCGCCGTCCTCGCGTGGATATGGGTAGCGCTGCTGGAAGCACGCCTGGAACTCGCGGACGGCGGCTTCGAGTTCCGGCCGTTTCGCGGTCACCCGGCTGGCCCACAGCTCACTGGAGTGATAAGCGACCATCTTCAGCTGCGTCCCGAACGCCCCGCCGACGTTGGCGATCCAGACACCGGTCCGCTCGCGCGGCAGCCACCGGTCCTCCAGGGCCCCGATGACCCGCTGGCCAAGCTCCAGGGCAAGCCGGTGCGTCCTGTCGAGTTCCGCGACCTGCTTGGGCGGCAGCCGCAGCGGGCGCGAGAACTCCCAGTCGGACAGCAGCGCGACGACATCCGAATAGGAGCGGTTCACCGCGGACGGGTCGGCGGAGTAATAGAGCGACCGGTCCAGCCAGCTATCCGGCGCCCGGCCGATGGCAGTGCTTCCTTCCTCGAAGACCCGCCACAGCTCTTCCAGGGTGTTCGCGCCGGGCAGGATGCAGGTCGCCGCGACGATCGCCATCGGCTGGAACGTTCGCGGCATCCCTATGCCTCCCGCGCCGACGGGAGCGGGAGGACCGTGGCTCCTGCCGGTGCGCGGGCGGCTGACCGCAGGCCCGGGCGGTAGACCGTCGCCGACAGGCCCCCGTCCGCCGTGATGACCTGGCCGGTCAGGTAGTCCGCGTCGGAGCTGCACAGCCACAGCGCGACGGCGACCAGCTGGCCGACGTCCTGGATGCCCAGCGGCGTCTCTTCCTCGAGTATCTGCCACAGCCGGTCAGCCCACGAGAACGACCGCAGCGAGACGCTCGGGATGATGTTGGGCCGGATGACGTTGGCCTGGGTCCGCGGCGCCCATTCAAGCGCCAGCGAGCGGATCACGGCTTCGCTCGCCGCCTTCGCCGCGCCGACCGAGCCGTAACCGTCGAGTGCCCGCTCGGCACCCATGCTCGACACGTACAGGACCTTGCTCCGGTCCCGGCGCAGCGGGCCGAGGTGGCGCGCGAGAAGGACGAGTGCGTAGGTGTTCACCAGCACGGCCGTCCGGAACTCCGGCCAGGTCGTGGCGCAGATCGGCCGTTCATAGCCGCTGGCGGCGTTGTGCACGATGATGTCGATGCCGCCGTACTGGCGCTCGACCACGCCTGCCAGCGCCCGCACATCCGCTTCGCTTCCGACGTCGGCGGACACGTAGATCGCCTCGCCGCCGGCCTGCTGGATCCCGGTGGCCACCGCCCGGCCGTCCGGGGCGCTGCGATGGGAATTGACGATGACCTTGGCGCCCTCGGCGGACAGCGCCTGCACGATCGCCCGGCCCAGCCCCCGGCTGCTGCCCGTGACCAGGGCGACCTTGTCCTGGAACCGGCGCCCGCCGGCCGCCGGCGCTGCTGAATCCACTAGCTCACCGCCGGGACGACGCGCTCGCTGTTCAGCCGCGCCGTCAGGTATGTCGCGGCCTTGAAGATGGTGCGGTAGTCGCGGATGACGAAGTCCTCGTCGATGGTGAGCGCGTACCGCTGCCGGACCGTGCCGAGGGCCTCGACCTGCTTCACCGAGTCGATCGCCAGGTCCGCCTCCAGGTCGGCGTTCTCCTCAAGCACCTCGGCGGGGTAGCCGGTGGCCTCCTGGAGCAGCGCCACGAACTCGTCGCGCACTTCCTCGTAGGTCCACGGCTGATCGCGCATCAGCCCGACGGCCGGATCCTGCTGCCGGGCCGGATCGAAGACCTCGACGGTACTCGCGGGAACATTGCCGTCCCCGTCGTCGTCCTCCTCCTCCTCCGCCGCTGCGGCCGCGGGCCGGGCGGTGGCGTCGCCCGCGCCGTTGAGGTGTGCGGCGGCGGCCGGCGGCACTGGCGGCTCGGCCGCCAGCCAGCCCGGCCGCTGTGGCCGCGGCGGCTCGTCCTGGTGTGCTGACTGCCCGCTGGCGCTGGCTAGGCCGCGCGGTCCGGGTGCCGGTCCGTCGGCGGTCCGGTGGTCGCCGGCCAGCTCCCAGATGGCCCTGATCGCGTCCGCCCAGGTGGCACTGTGGACGCTGAGCGATTCGATGAACGCGGGCTCAACAGTGGCCACGAACCGGTTGCCGAACAGGACCCGGAGGGCGAGTTCGGTCGCAGAACTGTCCCGCGCCCCGGTCGTGTCGTTCGTGAAGGTCATGCTCTCTCCCTGACTCCGGGCTCATCCGGCGAGACCGATCGGTCGGACCGATAGGTGCCATGCTCGGAGGCCGAGTTCAGAAAGAACCTAAATGGAACCTTTATGTCTTATGTCCCGACGTGCCGGACAGAGGCCTGATGCTCCGTTCGCTGTGCTCGCGCACATCGACTATCCGGTCCGGACCTGGCCGCGCCGCGCCGGGTCCTTCGATCCGGGCGTGTTCGAGGAGCAGTACCGGGCGGTGCTCGCCGCGCTGGCCAGGTCCGGCCGGGCGCTGGAGGTCAACACCAGGGTGCCGTTGCGCCCGGAGGTGGTGCGCTGGTGGTATCAGTGTGGCGGCGAGGCGGTCTGTTCTGGCAGCGACGCGCACGAGCCGTCGGCGGTGGCCCGCGGCTTCGCCGACGCCGCCGCGATGGCCGAAGCCCGCGGGCTCCGGTTCCAACGCGAATGTGGGCAGCGCTTCCATTCAGGGAAACGCAGCAGCGAACTGCGTGAGCGGCACCTATGCTGGTGGAGCCGTCGGCGAGGTGAAGCCCTTCGGAATAGGTCTTTTCACCTCGACCGGCGTGCTCGGGAGTCGAGGCATGTGGCGAGAATACCTGCGGCTCAACTGGGGTTCCACGCTGCATCCCCTCCCCTGGCACACGTGGCGGGTGGAACCACGAAGCGACATCGTGGTGCACGAGATCGCAGGCGCCGCACAGTGGGTCGACCTCGCGCTGGCCCATCCGCTGCGGAAGGACCAGCTCATCTATCCAGACTGGAGATCTGTAGCCCGCGAGTGCGATGCGGTTCACATGACACTCAGGGCAATCACCGCAACGCAGGGCCTGTACTTTCCAACCCGGCGTGGCATCGTCGCCGCACCCTACTGGGACGTCGAGTCCACCTTCTGGCTACGCTGGTGCTTCGACTCGGTAGAGTTGACCGAGACTACCGACCACCAGCAGTAACCGACGACATTCTGGCCCGGTTAGCCGTTCAGGGCGAGTTCGCCGAATTCCCCTATGCGGTGAACGTCCCCAGTCTGCGGGGCGAAGGCGAGCTTCGGACCGTCCCAGGGCTGAAGGGCGGGTTTACATGGATGCGCTGGTCGACGTCGCCTCGCTTGCCCGGGAGCTCACCGGGATCCCGGCCCGGGGCGGGATCCCGGCGCGCCCGGTCCTGCTCGACGCTCGCTGGCGGCTCGGCGGGCCACCGGGCGCCGAGAGTTACCGGGCAGGCCACCTGCCGGGGGCTGCGTTCGTCGACCTTGACCGCGACCTGTCAGGACCGCCGGGGCCGGAGGGGCGGCATCCGCTGCCCGATGCCGGGACATTCCAGGCGGCGATGCGCCGTGCGGGGATGTGCGCGGGCCGCCCTGTCGTCGTCTACGACGACGCGGACTCGACCGCGGCTGCCCGCGCCTGGTGGACGCTGCGCTACTTCGGTCACGACAGCGTCCGGGTGCTCGACGGCGGGTACCGTGCCTGGGTGGCGGCCGGGCAGCCCGTCACGGCGGACGAGCCCGGCGTCGCGGGCGGGGACTTCATGGCCCGCCCGGGGCACATGGCGGTGCTCGACGCGGATGGCGCCGCCGCAGTCGCGCGTTCGGGCGTGCTGCTCGACGCCAGGGCGGCAGAACGTTACACCGGCGAGACTGAGCCCGTAGACCCGGTAGCGGGTCACATCCCCGGCGCGGCAAGCGCCCCGACGGCCGCCAACGTGAGGGCGGACGGCAGCTTCAGGAGCCCGGCCGGCCTGCGCGAGCGCTTCGCCGCGCTTGGGGTGGCCCCGCTTGGGGCGACCGAGCTTGAGGCGACCGCGGGGAAAACTGTGGGCGCCTACTGCGGCTCGGGAGTGACCGCGGCGCATGAGGTGCTCGCGCTCGCGCTGGCCGGCATCCCCGCGGCGCTCTACGTCGGCTCGTGGTCGAACTGGGTGGCTGACCCGGCCCGGCCGGTCGCCACCGGCCCGGACCCCGGCTGACCATTCTCCGGCGTGACCGCCGCCGGGCCGCTACCGCTACCTTGCCGCGAACCGGTTGAGCGCATCGAGCACGTGGTCACGCGTTTGCATCGCTGCCCAGATGGCCGGCATCCTCGACGACGACCAGCTGTGCGCCCGGCCAAGCGCGCACAGCTCCCACGCGGTATCCAGCGGGCCACCCAGGTCCAGCCGACCGTGGATCAGCACACCGGGGATCCCGGCCAGGCGGCAGGCATCCCGCAGCAGCACCCCTTCCTCCAGCCTCGCGCCGTGCGCGAAGTAGCGCGTGCAGATCCGCACGAAGGCCAGCCTGGCGAGCGGGGGCGGTCGCCGTACGGGCTGGAGGTGCCCTTCGTCTCCCCGACAGCACCGCTCCCCGGACAGCACCGCGTCCTCCCAGGCGCACCAGTCGGCGGTGGCCTTCTCCCGGACGGCTGCGACGGGGTGCTCGGCCAGACGGGCGTAGGCAGCGACGATGTTCCCGTCGCGCGGTGTGCCCGGAGCCCCCGCCAGGAACCGTTCCCACTGTTCGGGGAAGAAGCGCCCGACGCCACGGTAGAGCCAGTCGATCTCGGAGCGCAGCGTGGTGGTGACACTGGATGATGACGATCCCGGAGACCCGCTGCGGGTGCTGCTCGGCGTAGGCGAGGATGAGCGTGGAGCCCCAGATGAGCGTGGAGCCCCAGGAGCCGCCGTGCAGCAGCCACTGGTCGATGCCACGATGTTCCCGCAGGCGTTCCATGTCGGCGATCAGGTGCGCGGTGGTGTTGTGGCGCATGTCGGTCGCCGGATCGCTCGCGTGCTGCGTGCGGCGTGCTGCGTGCTGCGTGCTGCGTGCTGCGGCTGCAACCGCGCTGGTCGAACAGGACGATCCGATAGCGCTCCGGGTCGAAGTACCGGCGCACACCCGTACCGCAGCCCGAGCCAGGCACGCCGTGCACGACGAGCGCGGGGTTACCGCCCGGATTGCCGCAGGCCTCCCAGCACACGAGATTGCCGTCACCGACCTCGATCATCCCCCGCTCGTACGGCTCAATCGCCGGGTACAACCCGCCCACGCCTGTTCATCCCTCCGCGAATCCGCCCGCGAAACCGGCTTCCGGACATGGAGCTTTTCATTCAGAACGTCACGCCGGTTACGGCTCCCTTGCGGGGGATCCCGGGGGTCGTCCCCCGGGGCTAGCACAGCCCCGTGCCTGCGCCGGTGCGACCGGCAGCGTTGGTTCTGGATAACGCTCATTACCGATAATGCAGCCTCCCACTCCACTCCGCCCATGCCTGGCGTTTCACCGGGCACTCATCACCGACCGCGTATCCGAGGGGGAGTTGTGAATACAGGGGCTTGGCTGACGCGGTCGCCGATCCCCCGCTGCAGGTCGAGGGCCTGCCGCGGGTGACCAGGCGTGTCACGCCCGGTGGGGGTCGGGGGTCGTGGCGTAGGTCAGCCCAGCCGGGGTCGTCCAGAGAAAAGTGCCAGGCACAGGCTGCTCAAGCGCCCAGCCCAGGCACTGTTTCAGCTCATGATGCCAGCGGCACAGGTGCCCGAGATTACACCGGCAGGTGGCCCCGCCCCGGTGATGCGGGACGGTATGGTCCGCATCGCAGCGCCAGGCCGGCTGACGGCACCCCCGCATCCTGCAGGTGCCGTCCCGCGCCCGCAGGTACTCCCGCATCAGCTCGGGCACCCGGTACCCCGAACCGGCCCCACCATGCGCGCACCCGCCCGCGGCGGCATCCGCCGCCGCGTCCGCCCCGGCGCGCCCGGCCGCCTTCACCGCCGCGGACAGCGCGGCGGCCAGCACCTCGCCCAGCCCGCCCGCGCCACCCAAGCCACCTGCGCCACTCATGCCGCCCACGCCAAGCGAGCTGGATGTTACGGGAACAGCGTTCCCCTGGCGGGCCCCGGCCGGGGACGTGGCAGTACCACCGCCGCGCAGCATGTCACAGGGCAGCGTGAGGGTAACCTCGCCGACCAGCCCGGGGCCGCCGCCTCCCGACTGCCCGCTGTGCGCCTGCCCGGGGCCCGCCTGCCCGGTGCGTGCCACCTCCCGCCCGCGTGGGCGGAGGGAGATCCGGGTCACCGCGAGCGCACGTCCGTCTTCCCCGGTGACGATGATCTTCCAGGCGCAGCCGGGATCGCCCACAGCGGCGGCGGCGATCTCGCGTGCGGACTGCGGGCTGACGTAGCCAAGCCAGCAGATACGGCCAGGCTCACCCGACATCCCCGCAAGCGTCCGCCACGGCACCGACAAGGTCAGCCCTCCCCGCGCCGCGGGCAGACCCGGGCAAGCCGACGTGCAGCCGGGCGCGGGAACACTACCTGGCGGCGGCAGTCCCGGCCAGTCCGCCACCATGCCCCCAGCCAGCCCAGCGTCCCTGCCGCTGTCCTCACCCGGGGGCTCTGCGCCCTCCGGGACGTCTAGTTCACCCGGCTCGACCGGCTCACCTGCTTCAGCAGCCTTATCCGCTTCACCCGGCTCGACCGGCTCACCTGCTTCAGCAGCCTTATCCGCTTCACCGGGCTCATCTGCGCTGCCAGGATCGGGCCTTCCCGCCGGACCAGCCGCGACCGGGGCGTCCGGCTCGCCCTCCCAGTTTCTAGCACCGCTACCGTCAGGACCTGACCCTGGGGACCCGGCACCGCCCTCAGGTGCATCATCCCCGCGCGGATCACCGCGATAGTTGTCCGGAGCGTCCGGCTCGCCGTGACCGTCGGGTCCGTCAGGTCCGTCGTCGCGAGCGTCCTGCGGGCCGGTCGGCCCGCAGGGGCAGTCCGGACCGCCATGGCAGCCGGTACCGCCCGGCTCGTGATCACGGGTGCCGTGGGGGCCGGCCGGCCCGCCAGGACCGGCAGTACCGCCGCCCGGACCACTCGGCTCGTGATCACGGGTGCCGTGGGGGCCGGCCGGCCCGCCAGGACCGGCAGTACCGCCGCCCGGACCACCCGGCCCGTGATCACGGGTGCCGCGGGGGCCGGCCGGCCCGCCAGGACCGGCAGTACCGCCGCCCGGACCACCACCGGGACCACCGGGGCCGCCATCGGCGGGCGGGGGGATCAGTGGCAGCGTCCCGAGGAGCAGGCCGGTGAACGTCTGAGCGCGGAGCAGGTCGATGCCGCCGCGGATCCCGGCGGCCTTCATCCCGCGCGCGATCGCCGTGATCCGGGCCATCGCAGCTGCCGCCTGCGCCGGGGGCAGGCCCTGCCCGCACAGCGTCGCGGTGCCGTCAGGGTCGCCGTACAGTCCCACCCGCGCGTGCCGCTCGGACCTCCTGCGGCGCCGGTCCGCGGCAGCCGGATCCACCGCGATCACCGCGCGGCGCAGCTCATCACGCAGCTCACCCGTCGTCATCTCCCCCGCGCCCGCAAGGATCATCTCCTCGACCCGCCCCGCCGCCTCCCCGTCCAGGACACCGGTCGCGTCCTCGATCAGCCTCGCCCGGGGCAGATCGATCCGCCCCGCTGACAGCGCCGCCAGCGTCCCGGGCAGCCGGGACGCCAGGCTGACCGCAAGGCCCGCCAGGCAATCCGCCGACCAGCGGGTCAGCGTCAAAGCGAGCGCGACCTCCTCGGCCGCCTCTCGCGACACCGGCACCGGCACCGGCACCTCGTCCCCGTCATCACGGTGATCCCATTTCCTGGACGGGCGCCGCCGGGCCAGCTCCGCCACCGCCCTCAGCTCCCCCGCAGCCGCCCAGGACGCCTGCCGCCGCCAGTCCGATATCGACTCCACCAGCGCAGCGTCGCCCAGGCGGGAAGGCCCGGCGTCTTCCAGCAGACCCGCGAGCACTCTGCCCGGAGCCAGCGGCCCCGCCGCGGAGACGGATGGCGCAAATCCCGCCGACCCCGGCACCGCCGCGCTGGCAGGTGCCGCCGCGCTGGCAGGTGCCGCAGATCCCGCCTGCGCCGGGTCCCCGCCCGCCAAGGCGGCAGGCACATCGTCGTCCCCGCCCCCGAAATCGCGCAGCCAGCGCGCCTCCTCCGCCGTCAGCTCCACGCCCAGGCCGGCATCCTCATCATCGCCCGCGTCCAGCCACGCGGGCTCCTCACCGACCGGCGGCGGCTCCCAGTCCCAGTCCTCCGGGCCCTCCGGGCCGTCCTCTTGGCCGTGCAGGCCCACCGCACCCGGCCGGGCACGGCGGGAGCCGCCGCGATGCGAGCCGCTGCCGCGCGGGGAGGGCACGGACGGGGCGCTGCCTGCTGCGGGCACCGGGCTCACCTCCCTGAACGGTGACGGGCGGTCACTAGCTATACAAATATAGTAGCGAACCGCCGCGCTGAATGCGAACACATTAACTAAAATGTTCACGGCGCGTCACTCTCCGGCCAGCAACGCACACCCCACACGCACCTATACGCACCACACATCACACATCACACATCACACGCCCATGCACCACACGTCCACACGTCCACACGAGCCACAAGCCACAAGCCACAAGCCACAAGCCACAAGCCACAAGCCACAAGCCACAAGCCACAAGCCACAAGCCACAAGCCACAAAAACA
>WNFD01001099.1_pt1 | contig 68000 bp, 54 predicted proteins | sample 5400491 | NCBI WGS metagenome assembly WNFD01 (sample SAMN13153343, study PRJNA577476) | soil metagenome | isolation source: 120 cm saprolite under Douglas fir tree site 2 hole 2 replicate 2 | place: USA:California | collected 2015-04-18 | reverse complement strand
GAAGTTCGGGTCGTATCCCTGAGTGAAGAGCAGTTCTTTGGCGGCATCCGTGAGCTCGAGCGAAATCTTGCGGTCGGCCAGCAGACGGCGGACGTCTTCCAGGCGCAGCTCGATGATCTTGACCAGCTGTTCCTTGCCGAGCGGATGGAAGACAATGATGTCGTCGACGCGGTTGAGGAACTCGGGCTTGAAGTGGCCATGCAACGCGTTCATCACCTGCTCGCCGGCCTTTTCAAAGTCTTCCGGCGTGCGCAGATGGTCGGATTGCAGGTAGCTCGATCCGATGTTCGAGGTCATGATCAGGATCGTGTTCTTGAAATCCACGACGCGGCCTTTGCCGTCGGTGAGGCGGCCGTCGTCCATCATCTGCAGCAGGACGTTGAAGACGTCGGGATGCGCCTTTTCAATCTCGTCGAAAAGCACGACGGCATAGGGACGGCGGCGGACCTGCTCGGTAAGCTGCCCTCCTTCTTCGTAGCCGACGTAGCCCGGCGGCGCGCCGATCAGGCGAGCGACCGAGTGCTTCTCCATGTATTCGGACATGTCGATGCGGAGCATGGCGTGCTCGTCGTCGAATAGAAAATCTGCGAGGGCACGGGCCACTTCGGTCTTACCAACACCTGTCGGCCCTAAAAATATGAAGGAGCCGATAGGACGCTTAGGATCGCTCAGTCCGGCACGCGAGCGGCGGATGGCGTTGGCGACGCGCTCCAGAGCTTCGTCCTGGCCGACGACGCGCTGGCGCAGGCGATCTTCCATGGTCACTAGCTTCTTGACTTCGCCTTCCAGCATCTTGGAAACAGGGATGCCCGTCCACTTGGAGACGATGCGAGCGACGTCTTCTTCGTCGACCTCTTCCTTGAGCATGCGAGACTTGCCCTGGCCCTCCATCTGTTTCGTGAGCTTGGCCAGTTCTTCCTCGGCCTGGCGAATGAGGCTGTAACGAATCTCGGCGACGCGCTGCAGGTTGCCCTTGCGCTCCTCGGCTTGCTCTTCGATCCTCAGCTTCTCGATTCTTTCTTTCAGCTCGCGAGCATGGGCGATCAGCTCCTTTTCTTTTTTCCAGTTGGCTTTGAGTGTGTTCGATTTTTCGCGGATCCCCGCGAGCTCCCGGTTGATGACCGCCAGACGCTCTTTCGAGTTCGGGTCGTCTTCTTTCTTCAGCGCCTGCTTTTCGATTTCAAGCTGCATGGCGCGGCGCTCGAGCTGGTCGATGTCGGTGGGCAGCGAATCAATTTGAATGCGGAGCGAAGCCGCGGCTTCGTCGACAAGGTCGATGGCCTTATCGGGCAGGAATCGGTCGGTGATGTAGCGGTGCGAGAGCGTGGCTGCGGCCACAATCGCCGAATCCTTGATCCGCACGCCGTGATGGACTTCGTATTTCTCTTTCAGACCGCGAAGGATGGCGATCGTGTCTTCGACGTTAGGTTCGCTGACGAAGACAATCTGGAAGCGGCGTTCGAGGGCGGCATCTTTTTCGATATATTTGCGGTACTCGTTCAACGTGGTGGCGCCGATGGCGCGCAGTTCACCGCGGGCGAGTGCGGGCTTCAGCATATTGGAGGCGTCAATCGCGCCCTCGGCGGCTCCGGCACCGACGAGAGTATGCAGCTCATCAATGAAGAGAATGATCTGGCCTTGTGAATCTTCGATCTCCTTGAGGACGGCTTTGAGGCGATCTTCGAATTCACCGCGATATTTTGCGCCGGCCAGCATGGCGCCGAGGTCGAGCGCAACGACACGCTTGTTCTTCAGAACTTCCGGCACGTCGCCGGAGATGATGCGCTGCGCGAGTCCTTCGACGATGGCAGTTTTACCGACGCCGGGTTCGCCGATGAGCACGGGATTATTTTTCGTGCGGCGGGAGAGAACCTGAACCACGCGGCGAATTTCTTCGTCGCGGCCGATGACGGGATCAAGCTTGCCGCGGCGCGCCTGTTCGGTAAGGTCACGGGCATAGCGTTCGAGGGCCTGGTATTTGGCTTCCGGATTTTGGTCAGTTACTTTTTGTGAGCCGCGGACGCTGGTCAGGGCCTTAAGTATGGCGTCATAGGTAGCGCCGTGGCGGACGAGGATCTGCTGGGCGACATCCTGCTTGAGGTGCGTGATGGCGAGCAGCAAGTGCTCGGTGGAGACGTATTCGTCCTTGAAATTGGCGGCTTCTTTGAAGCCTTGCTCCAGAAGCTTATTGGCCTGGCTTGAGAGCGTGGCCTGAGCAGCACCGCCGGAAACCTTAGGCAGCTTTTCAAGTTCGCGGAGGCGAGGTCGTTCGCACGCTGGACTGCCTCCTGCGCTTTTACTGTGAATTTGTCCCAACGGATGGGCATGGCTTGATTCCTCTACTTTTGTCATTCTGAGCGAAGCGAAGAACCTATGCAATCGGCGGCGGCAGTAGTACACAAGTCCTTCGCTTTGCTCAGGATGACAAGCGGTTTATTTGATGCCAAAACAACGCGGGAGGCGGTCACCTCTGCCGCCTCCCGTCGCAACCGAGTCGAGCTATCGCTCGACTGGACAGCCGTGGGCGGCTGTCCCCATATAAGCATTGCTGGCTTACGCGGCCTTGCTGACACCTTTGCCCTCGAGGGCTTTCTCGCTGCCCACGTTGACTTTGATTTGTTTGGGTTTGGCTTCGGCCTTCTTGGCCAGCTCGATCTTCAGCACGCCCTTGTCGTAGGTTGCCGAAACGTTCTCGGTCTCCACGGTGTTAGGCAGTGTGAAGGTACGGGTAAAGCTGCCGTATTGGCGTTCCACCCGGCGATAGTTCTCTTCTTTTTCTTCCTTTTCGATCTTGCGCTCGCCGTGCACGATGAGAGTGTTGTTCTCGATGCGGACATCGATGTCTTTCTCGTCAATTCCGGGAACCTCGATCTTCAAGGTGACGTTGTGCTCGTCCTCGTAGACGTCGACGGCGGGGGCGAAGCTCGAGGTGGTCAGGGATTCATCACGCGCGCTGTCGTTATAGGTTTCGCGGAACAGGCGGTTCATGCGGTCCTGCAACGTGGAAAATTCACGGAAGGGTTCCCAGCGGGTAAGTACGGTCATGGCGAAAATCCTCCTTCAAATGTCTTTAGTTATTCAGTTTTTCCTGAAGCTTTCACAGTAGAACGCTGTGGCTTCAAGTCACTACGTTGGATGCTGTACTTAGCGTAATGGAAGCATAAAATATGAGTGCATTACTGTCAATATATGTTTTCCTTTCATTTTCAGTTGATTACGGAGAAAATCAGGCACTTCAAATAGGCGGTTTCCGGAATATTCAGCAGAATTGGATGGTCTTTAGCCTGTCCTCGGATTTCCACAAGACGCAGGGTGCGGTGGGCATCCCGAGCGGATTCTGTGAGCATTTCGAGGAAAAGGGCTTGGCTGACGTGGAAAGAGCAGGAGCAAGTAACCAGGATTCCGCCGGGGCGAAGCATCTTGAGCGCGCGCAGGTTGAGCTCTTTGTAGCCGCGGAGCGCGGCGTCCAAGTCGCGCTTTGACTTGGCGAAGGCCGGGGGATCGAGCACGATCGTGTCGTAGCGTTGGCCGGAGACGGCGTAGTCCTTGAGCAGGTCGAAAGCGTTGGCTTCGATCCACTCAACGTCACGCTGGTTCAGCACTGCGTTCTGGTCCGCCACTTCGAGGGCGGAGCGTGAGCTGTCGATGGCGGTGACGCGAGAGCAACGCGCGGCCAGGTGAAGAGCAAAGCCACCGTGATAGCAGAAGACATCGAGCGCTTCGCCGTGGGCGTATTCCGCGGCCGCGACATAGTTTTCCCGCTGGTCGAGGAAGGCACCTGTCTTCTGGCCTTCGAGCGCTTTGTGGTGGAACCGGACGCCGTTCATGGTGACAATCGTCGCCGTTTTTTCGCCTTGCAGGAGGCTGGACGGGCGCGATGGCAGTTTCTCAAGTTCGCGGACGCGAGGGTCAACGCGCTCGACGATCGAAGCAGGATGAAGCTGCGCGGTCAACTCTGTCATGAAGGCTTGGCGGGCGAGGTCGGAGTCCATAGCCTGCGTGAGGACCTGGACTGAGAGCATGTCGTTATAGCGGTCGACAATCAGGCCCGGTAAGAGATCGCCCTCACTGAAAATGACACGGTGGGCGTCAGTGTCATGAACCATCGACTGGCGGTAGGCAATGGCGACGGCGATGCGTTGGCGAATCAGCCCCTGAAAGTCATGCACGGGCTCGTGTGAAATCAGGCGAATCGCGATTTGCGATGCGCCGGAATAAAGAGCGGTGCCAAGAGGCTTTCCGCGGGAGTCGACCACGCTCACGAGAGAACCAGGGGAAACGCTGTCAGCGGAGACGATGTCCGATCGGTAGACCCAAACGTGGCCGTCCTTCAGACGGGAGGCGCCGCGTGGGGAGACTTTAACTTTAGGAGAAGTCGTGGGGAGGGTCTGGGACATGGACCAATCTTAGACGAAGGAAAGATTCCGGTTAGAAAGAGCAGCGGCTGAAGCCGAGTTTTTTCGAGCGCGCTTACGCTATGGCTGAAGCCATATCCTGATACGAATCGCGATCCGAATCGTGATAAATCGCCAGCTGAATCTTGGTTTGTCAGCGCATGAATCGTGAGTTTGTCGCCTTACGATTCGCGACTTCTCCGCACTTGAAGTCGAGCTGCGCTCGACTGGACAGCCGAGGCGGCTGTCCCCACGTAATGCCTCTTAGCTTGCGGCTTGTTCGGTGGCAATCGCAGTAGCGGCAGACTTGGCATGGGATCCGGCGGCGGCTTCGGCGCGGGCAGCCTCCAGGTCGGACTGAAGAGAGTCGAGGACAACCATCGGAAGCTCGGTGCCGAAGGCGTCGAGTTCCGCCTCGCTCCAGCCGCCATTCAGACGCGTAGCGCCGGTAATGTCCTCGGGAAAAGCATGGCGATAGTCGCCTTCGCGGGTGAGAATGTCCCCGACGAGCCGCCCTGTATGCATGTCGTAGACGCGACGGCTGGCCTGGCCTTTGGCATTCGTCAAACAGAGGTAAACTTCGCCCGCATCCGCGAATTCCTGGCGGTAGTACCAGGCCTGCGGAGCGTCGATCTTGGGATGATGGCGGCGGGGACGCGCGTGTTTCTGGTCTGCAAGCTCATCGGCCGGATTGAAGTAGAGGACGCGCTGGCAGGAATCACAAACCACGGTCTGCTGCCCGGAGCGGACCTCGTTGTAGGTTTGAGGCCGCAGCATGACCTGGCATGCCATGCACTTGTGATCGCGCACTTCGGAGATGCCGGAGCCGCGGAACTTTGACACGCGCTCGTAATGACGTAGCAGATCAGGATTGACTCCGTCGCGCATCTGATCGCGCTTGGCACGCCATTCAGAGAGCAGTTTTTCGTCTTCCGCGGTACGCTGGCGAGCCTGCTCTTTTTCTTTCTCGATTTCGGCGGTTTCGGCTTTCAGCTCGGCTTGGGCGGCCTTAACCTCTTTTTCGCGGGTGTCGGCATTGAGCATCAACTCGAGAATCTTGTCTTCGTTGCCCACGATTTCCTGCTCGGAGTACTGGATTTCGTGCAGCAAAGCCTTGTACTGGTCGTTGGTTTTGACGGCGAGAGACTGATCGCGATACTTGGAAATCTTGCCCCGCAGATCGGTTATTGCAGTGTCGTACTTGCGGCGGGCAGCCTCGTCGGCTTTTGCGTTGGCCTGGGCTTTCTCGAGTTGAGCCTTGGTGCCGGCGAGCTTTAGTTCGATGGCCGCGACACGTTTGGGGAATTCGGCAATCTCGTCCTGGAGGCGGCGGATTTCCTTGTCCGCTTCTTGCAGCCGTAGCAGGTTTTCGATTTCAGGAAGCATTAAGGCCTAAGGTTCTGCCTTGATTCTAGCATGCGCGGGAGCTTCGGTTTGGCTGGGCTTGCCTAAGACTGTCGCCCTGAATGCGTCTTCCGGCACGTCTAATGAGTGGGGTCTTAATTAACCACGAAGGACACTAAGGGGCACGAAGGAAATCCTCAGGGGATTCACCCTTTGTGTAACTTCGTGTCCTTTGTGGTTGACGAATTTAGGACACTACCGTCTGTCGGGCGTCCATGCATTGCGGGCTTGCCCGGTGTACACTCATTCGTTTGCGCGTCGAGTGCGCGTTGCAAGTAACTTCGTTGCGCTGGAGTTGGCCTGGTGAGACCTTCGAAAACTCTGCCCGTTTCGACAGCTTTGCTCGCGGTTGTGGCCCTTACAGTATTCGCATCTACGTTCGCGTTGGCCCAATCGTCTGGCCCGCAAGGCGTGAAGCCGCTGACCATTGAGGAGATTTTTACTCCTGGAGCCATCACCGGTCGTGGTCCGGAAACTATCGAATGGAGCGCGGATGGAACCAAGCTCTCATATGTGCAGCGCGACGACAAGGGCGAGCAGGGAGAGTTGTGGTACGTGGATACCGCCACGGGCGAGAAGAAAGTGTTGGTCAGCGCGGCCAAGCTGGCTTCGCTGGCTCCGGACTATGCCAAGGTAAAGGACGAGCGGGAAAAGGAGAGACTTACCCGGTATCACGTGGCGGCCTACGTGTGGGCTCCAGATTCGAAGCACCTGATTTTTGACTCGCAGGGACAGCTCTGGATGTATGACCTGGGCAACAGCACGGGTGTGCAGTTCACATCGGCACCGGACCCGAGCGGTGATCCCAAGTTCTCGCCTGATGGCAGCCGCGTCTCTTACGTGCGCAAACATAATCTGTTTGTGCGTCCGGTCAGCGGCAAGGACGAAAAGCAGCTTACGAAAGATACTGGAGAAAATCTTTTCAACGGCGACATCGATTGGGTGTATGCCGAAGAGCTCGCGGTGCGGAGCAACTATTTCTGGTCGCCCAACAGCAAGGAAATTGTCTTTCTGCACATGGACGAGACCAAGGTTCCCACCTATCCCATCACGGACTGGATGCCGACGCATCCGACCGTGGATAACGAGAAGTATCCCAAGGTAGGTGACGCCAATCCCGTGGTGAAGCTGGGCATCGCGGATGTGGACAAGGGGAAGGTGCGTTGGATTTCACTGACCGAAGATCCGGAGACCTACATTCCACGATTCGGATGGGTGCGTGACGGCGTGATTTGGGCCGAAGTCCTCAACCGCACGCAGGACAAGATGGACCTGTATTTCGTGGACGCGAAATCAGGCAAGTCGCAAATCGTGCTGAGAGAAACCAGCGCGGATGCCTGGGTCAACGTGAATGACGACTTCCGGGTGCTGAAGTCCGGAGACCGCTTTCTGTGGTCGAGCTGGCGCGACGGGCACACTCATCTGTATCTCTACAGCTTTGATAAGCAGAATCCGATTGCGGCCGAGGCAAAACAGGAGCGGCAACTTACTCAGGGCGACTTTGAAGTATTGGGCGTGGAAGCGGTCGACGACGCCACGGGCACCGTGTTCTTCTCGGCCAACACGAACGACCCGCGTCAGCGGCACATCTTTTCCGTGAAGGTAGATGGCTCCGGGTTGCAGCAACTCACGCACGACGAGGGAATGCACTCTGGCAATTTTGCGGAAGATGGCAAGCGCTATTTAGACACCTTTTCCAGTACGCTGATGCCGCCGCGCTTGACCATGTGTACTGTGGGTGGTCCCTGCAGTGCGGTGTGGGAGGCGCGCAGCGTCGCGGACTACGGACTGACGCCGGAGAAGTTTCTGGAGTTCAAGGCGGAGGATGGAACGACTCTCTACGGACGGTTGCTTCTGCCACCCAATGTCACCGCTGGCGGAAAAATTCCTTTGATCGTGAATGTGTACGGTGGCCCGGCGGCGCAGCTTGTGCTCAAAGGCTGGGGTGGATCGAGCGCTCTCTTCGACCAGATTCTGGCCCGCCAAGGCTTCGCTATCTTCGCCGTCGACAACCGAGGCACGCCTGGACGCGACCGCAAATTCCAGGCGGCGATCCGGCACGAGTTCGGCGCCGTCGAGCTGAGAGACCAACTCACGGCACTAGATCAGCTGCTCGAACAATATCCGCAACTGGACAAAGATCGGATGGCAATCTGGGGCTGGTCAAACGGCGGGTCGATGACGCTTTACGCTATGACACACTCGGACCGGTTCCGGGCGGGTGTTTGCGTAGCGCCCGTGACTAGTCAGCTCAACTACGACACGATTTATACCGAGCGTTACATGGGCTTGCTCAAGGACGATCCGAAGGGGTACGCGGAGTCGGATGTCACAAAATCAGTCGACAAGTTGCACGGCGCCCTGATGCTGGTGCACGGCACGAGCGATGACAATGTGCACTTTCAGAACAGTATCCAGATGATCGACGCCCTGATCAAGGCGGGCAAGCAGTTCCGTCTGATGATCTATCCCAATAAAACTCACAGCATTGCAGGTAAAGAGGCGCGGGTTCACCTCTTTCATATGATTGAAGATCACTTTGAACGCGAGTTGAAGTAGCAAAGTAACGCGGTTAGGAGTTGACGGTACCGAGTAAGGGGGTGAACCCCCCATAAGCGCTAACTTAAGACCTGTGGGCTTGAGACAAGGTTGAGCCTGCCATGGGAGAGAGGCGGGGTCGCAGTCTCCGAATGGCCGACTATCTGGGAGTTTCGTTGAATGGCCATCAAAAGCCCAGGAAATAACGAATAGAACCGAACCCAATGCCCAGTAGGATCAGGGGAATCACCTTCAGTTTGAACCTATGGAGCAGGAGGAGCGACAATATCACCCCGCTCAAAGAGATCACATTGAGTTGCTTGAGACCTGCAACTCCTGATGGGAAGATCACCGCTTTCCCTAGAAATAGCGTTAGATCTAAGATCGCGCCGACCACGACAGCGGTGATCAGTTCTAGGACACCTCCGATCCTAGGGTTGTCTTGGGTTCCTTCCACCAGCGGCGCACCCGCAAATACGAAGAAAAAACACGGCAGAAACGTATAGAACGTCGTTGCCAGCAGACCCAAGGTTCCCATCCACAATGAGCCGTGGAAGTGGTTGTACCCGGCCAGGAACCCGACAAAGGCTACTACTATGATCAGAGGGCCTGGAGTTGTCTCGGCGAGTGCGAAGCCGTCCATCATTTGGAGCCTGGTCAACCAATGAAGTTTCAACACAGCAACCTGAGCTACATAAGGAATTACCGTATATGAGCCGCCAATAGTCACGAAGGCGGTCTTGGTGAAGAACAGCGCGAGCCCCCGCCAAAAATGGAAGTCCCCAACAAAGAAGTAGAACATCGGCAACGGCAGCAGCCAGAGAAGCAGGACAACCGCAGCCAACTTCATCATAGGCCACAAAAGAGGGATAGGTTTCGTCGCGGCCGAACTATGGCGGATGTAATAGCTCTCTTCGTCCTCTTCGGCGCTTGCTTTGCCGGAGTGGTGGAGAAGGCCAGGCCGCACCGCCGTCAGGGCGATTCCCAGAGCAATGGCACCGAGCATCACTGTGAGCAGCGAGGCCTCAAAGAAGAACATCGCTGCAAACGTAGCCACTGCAACGGCACCTTGAATCGGTCCGCGCACGGCCCTTCTGGCAACTCTCTGCAGGGCGACGATCACCAGAGCGATGACAACGGGTTTTAAGCCATTGAACATAGCGGCAATCCAAGGCAGGCTACCGAATCTGACATAGACCGCACTGAGTGCAAGCAGAATAAACATGGAAGGCAGCACAAAAAGTGTTCCGGCAACAATGCCACCCCGCTTGCCATGCAGCTTCCACCCGATATAGATCGAAAGCTGCTGTGCTTCAGGTCCGGGAAGGATCATGCAGTGGCTCAGCGCATGGAGGAAGCTTCGGTTGCTGATCCACCGCTTCTTCTCGACCAACTCGTCATGCATAATGGCAATGTGAGCGGCTGTACCGCCGAAGCTTATCCATCCCAGCTTGCACCAGAAACGTAGCGCTGCCCTAAAGGAAGGTCGCTGCGGCGTATCTTTCATCCGGCCGCATCCCAGGTCCCGAGAGCGAGGTGTCGGCAAAAGAGTTCTCACAATTCTGTAACCTTCGAGACATTATAACATCATAATGAGTAAAAAGGTCGCTCGAGGTTCGCTCTTGGCGCTTCGCGCGTTCGACAACGATCAAAAAAATAGAGGGGCTTTTTGAATATGGGCCAACTTACTCAATCAATGGAACGGGAAGGCAGCAGCCGTTTTGTATTCTTAAGCAGAGGTCTTGCATTCTTGGCAAGACCTTCGGTAGCTGTTTGGGCTGCTATTCCGCTACGGTTGATTGTTGGCTATGGTTTCATGGCGCATGGCTTTGCGAAGCTGTCCAGGGGGCCTGAAGCCTTCGCCGCCATCCTGCATACGATCGGCGTGCCCGCGCCTCATCTCATGGCATGGCTCACCATTCTGACCGAACTCACGGGCGGTCTCGCCGTCCTGCTCGGAGCTTTCGTCCCACTTGTAAGTCTGCCGATGGCTGCGGTTCTCTTCGTAGCGATGCTAACTGTCCATCTCCCCTACGGGTTCAGCTCGATCAAGCTGCTGAGTGTGACGTCCGGCCGGGCCCAGTTCGGGCCGCCGGGCTACGAGCTTGATCTGCTCTATCTTGCGTGCCTTGCTGCGCTCGTATTCGGTGGTTCTGGGCCGATGGCGATCGACCACTATCGCAGGAAGAAATGATAGCCGCTTTCATACGCCGCGCAGGGCATCGGAAGGTTTTCAGCGAGAATTCTTTCGGACAAGGTGTGTGACGAATCGGACGAGATTTCCCCGGTAGTGCAGAGTCTCGTAATCGACTGGACGGCTGCCTGTCGAGTAGGAAGTTCGTTCAATGCGAAAAATCGGGCTCCCTGGTTGCACTTTTAGCGCCCTGGCAATTTCGTTCTCAGCGGCCACTGCGTCCAATTTGTACTCCGCCTCGATCAGCGGAACATCGTATTTGCGTTCAAGGAGCGAAAAAATGGGCTCGACCTTCAGATTGTTGGTGATGATCTTCTTGCCGATCTCCAAGGGTAGGTAGGTCTCGTCGAAGGAGAGGGGAACGCCGTCTGCCAGGCGCACGCGACGAATTCTGACGACGCGCTCGCCCCTTGTCAGCGCAAGCTGGCGCGCCACGGTCGCGTTGGCAGTGACAATTTCCTTACCGATTACGCGGGCCGTTGGCTTGTGGCCAAGTGCGTGCATATCTTCTACAAATCCGCTCAGCTCTTTAAGGTCCTGCGTCATCTTTGGCGCGGCTACGAATGTGCCCTTGCCGCGACGAATCTCGACGAGACCGCGGCTCACAAGATTCTGAATAGCCCGACGGACGGTGATGCGACTGACCCCGAATCGCGCAATGAGGCTGTCTTCTGTCGGCAGCTGGTCGCCGATCTTCAGGTCTCCATCGGCAATCTCGCCAGCGAGGACTGTTTCGACGCGTGCATAGAGAAGAGAGTCATGCGCCGCTGACATGACGACATTATAACGTCATATGGGTTTACCTGAACCCATCCTGCGCACATAGCGTCTGGGCGACGGGCAATCCGGAAGTCAATTCTTAAGTAGCGCTTATGGGGGACCCCCCCGAGGCAGGCGAGAGCCTCACTACTTGTGCTTGTCGCTTCTCTTAGAAGTGCTTTCCCTGGAGGAGCTTTCTTTCGAGGAAGTCTCCGACCTTGAGCTCTCAGATTTTGCACCGTCCGACTTGGACCCATCCGACTTGGCGCTGTCCGACTTGGATTTGTCTTCCTTCTTGTCTTTGTCTCTGGACTCTTTGGATCCGGAATCACCACCGCCCGAAGATCCCGGCGATGAGGACTTCTTGGCATAATCGGTCACGTACCATCCCGAACCCTTGAACTGCACCGCGGGCGCGGAGATCATCTGCTCGACGGGACCGCCGCATTCGGGACACTTCTTAACCATCTTGTCGGAAAATTTCTGGATTTTCTCAAAGCGGTGATGGCATTTCTTGCACTCGTATTCGTAAAGTGGCATGGGATGTATGACTTAAGACTATTGTAAAAATTCGCTGCTTGCCTTTTGATTCTAGGGGCGTGGGTTCGGTCGCGTCAATTCCGCGTCAATTCTGAAGACGGTTGCGACCGTCGTCATCGAATGACATGAGTTCGGCCCCGGGGACAGCGATGAAGGCCACTGGGCTTAAGCGCTGTGGGCAGTTTCCGTTCGGCGGGCGTAGTAGCTGGGATAGCCGGGGTCCAGCTTGCGGCCTTTGTCGCTAAAACGCCGAAGGTGGAGCAGGCCCATCCTCTGCAAGGCGAACTGAAGGGTGGTAGCGAGCACGCCGAAGCCATACTTCACGCTACGGCGGAAGTTAATGGAAGAGGCCTCTTCGAAGTACTTCGTGGGACAAGAGACTTCTCCGATACGGAAGCCGAAGTATACGCACTGGGCGAGCGTCTGATTGTCAAAGACAAAGTCGTCGGAGTTTTCGAGGAGGGGTAGTTCCGTAAGCACCTTGCGGCTGAAAGCGCGGTATCCGGTGTGATACTCCGAAAGCTTGATGCGGAGAAAGAGATTTTCAAACGCAGTGAGCAGCCGGTTGGCGACGTATTTATACAGAGGCATACCGCCACGCAGGGCAGTTCCACCGATAATTCGCGATCCCAACACTACGTCGTAGACGTCGTACGCCACCATGCTCGCCAGGGCCGTAACCAGGTACGGAGTGTACTGGTAGTCGGGGTGAAGCATGATCACGACATCGGCACCGGCGGCCAAGGCTTCCCGATAGCAGGTCTGCTGGTTCCGCCCATAGCCGTAATTGCGGTCGTGCTGGAAGACGTGCAGGCCCATCCGATTGGCGAGATCCACAGTCCTGTCGGAGCTGTGGTCGTCCACCAGAATACGGATGTCCACCAGATCCGGCAGTTCGCCCACCGTGACCGCAAGCGTTTTCTCCGCGTTGTAGGCCGGCATGACGACCGCAATTCGTTTCCCATTAATCATGTTCAGCTAATCATGGTTCCGAGAAAAACGGAGAGCACCAAAAGCTGCTCTCATAATAACCTCGAGGGCCAAGGCCCGTACAGAAGAGAGGCCTTATCGTAGCGTTGAAACGCTGCGCCACCCAAGATCAGAGTTTTTCAGCAAACGGTGCAGCCGAACCATTTTCAGCCCCCCTGTAGTTTGTCATCCCTTCCAGAACGGGGCTGAGCTAAAGAGATTTTGGAAACTGCCGATAGTGTCTTGTGACGAGCTTCGCTCGCCGGGCTCCATGTCACGAAGTGCCGCAGCTCTTATCCTCCCCAAGGATCTCTCGGAAAAGTACTGCCACCATGTAGGAGGATCGATTGAGATATCTCTGGCCGACTGCTGTTCTGTTCTGCACTCTCATTTCTGCCACCGCTCAGACAACCCGCGACGCTACCCATCTAGTGCCGAGTGGAAAAGGCTGGGGACACGTTGTGCCAGCGACGCGACCGCCGCGGATCTGGGGCGCACCCCAAAAAGGAGCGCCGACCAACGGCATCTTTTACCACGGCGGGCCGGTGATGGGCGGGACGGTGAACCTGTACTTCATCTGGTACGGGAATTTTTTGACTGGCCCTACGCCCTCCGACAGTGTGACGACGCAAGACCTGCTAACAACGCTGTTCAGCACGGGCGGATTGGGAGGCACAGCGTACGCTCGGATAAATTCGACCTACAGCGACAGATCCCGCGCGGTAACGGGTAATTTCGCTCTCATGGAATCGGCGAACGACTACTACTCGCGGGGAGCGAAGCTCAACGATGCAGCCGTAACCGCGGTTGTGGCCCAGGCAATCAGCAACCGGGTGCTGCCCAAGGATGCGAATGGAGTCTATTTCGTCCTCACCTCCTCGGATGTAAGCGAGACCTCCGGCTTCTGCACGCGGTATTGTGGCTGGCACAGTCACGCCACGATCTCCGGATCGGATGTTAAGATCGCGTTTGTGGGGAATCCGGATCGTTGTCCGAACGCGTGCGAGGAACAAACCGTGAGTCCCAATGGCGATAGCGGCGCGGACGGCATGGCGTCGATCATGGCTCACGAAACCAATGAGGCGATCAGCGATCCCGACCTGAATGCCTGGTACGACACAGGTGGCAACGAAAACGGAGACAAGTGCGTGTGGAAATGGGGTGCGGTGACGGGCTCGCTGGGCAATGGCGCGTACAATACAGCCGTTGCAGGGCACCACTGGCTGATCCAGATGAACTGGGAGAACGCTCGCGGCGGAGGATGTGATCAGAAGCTGGGCGGAAAGTTCTATAGCCAGTGACAACACCGGACCTCGGACCTCAGACCTCGGACTTCGAGCCAACGACATCGAAGTTGGCGGGCTTGCTCCCTTCTGCCGGTCTGTGAAAAACTACAGACTGCAATCTAAATCCTTTAGGCTGGCTTAGCACCGCTCGGGCCGCTCCATTACATTCATGTCTGCAAAGCACACACTATTCGAAAAGATCTGGGACGCCCACCTGGTAGCCCAACCGGACGGTCGGTCTTCTATTCTTTATATCGACCTACATCTGGTTCACGAGGTGACTTCGCCGCAGGCCTTCGACGGACTCCGCGCTGCGGGAAGGACGGTGAGGCAGCCCTCGCGTACCGTTGCCACCGTCGACCACAATATTCCCACTGAGCCGCGTGGCACTCCGATCACTGACGTAATCGCTGCGCGGCAGATCGAAGCGCTGCAGAAGAACTGCAAGGAATTCGGCGTGCAGCTTTTCGACATGGACTCGCCGGAACAGGGGATCGTCCACGTGATCGGGCCGGAATTGGGTTTGACGCGGCCGGGGATGACGATCGTCTGCGGCGACAGCCATACCAGCACCCACGGGGCGTTCGGAGCGCTGGCGTTTGGCATTGGCACATCGGAGGTGGAACACGTTCTGGCCACGCAGTGCCTAGCGCAACAGAAGCCGAAGACGATGAAGATCGATGTGCGCGGACGGCTGGCCGAGGGTGTGGGTGCGAAGGATCTGGCGCTGGGAATCATCGGGCAGATTGGAACCGATGGTGCTGCCGGACACGTGATCGAGTATGCGGGGGAAGCGGTGCGCGGCTTGTCCATGGAAGGCCGCATGACGCTGTGCAACATGAGCATCGAGGCGGGCGCGCGGGCGGGAATGGTGGCGCCGGATGAGACGACGTTCGCATACGTGAAGGGAAAACGATTTGCCCCGACTGACAGCGCGTGGGAAAAATCTGTGGAGGACTGGCGCAGCTTGCCTACGGATGAAAACGCTTCGTTTGACAAGATCGTACAGACGGATGCGTCGCAGCTCTGTCCCTTTGTGACTTGGGGGACGAATCCAGGGATGGTGGCGCCAGTCACGGGGCGCGTGCCCGAACCGGGAGGATTGAAAGATGGTGAACGGCGGTCCACCGAACTTGCGTTGCAGTACATGGGACTGGAGCCGGGAAAGCGGATTGAAGATATTGGAATCGACCGCGTGTTCATTGGATCGTGCACGAATTCACGCATTGAGGATCTTCGGGCCGCGGCGCGGGTGGCGAAGGGGCATCACGTAAGTCCTAAGGTGCGCGCCATGGTCGTGCCGGGATCGCAGACCGTGAAGAGGGCGGCCGAGCGGGAAGGGCTGCACCAGATTTTTCTTGATGCCGGGTTCGAGTGGCGCGAGTCGGGATGCTCCATGTGTTTGGGGATGAATCCCGACATTTTGCAGCCGGGCGAGCGTTGCGCTTCGACCAGCAACCGTAATTTTGAAGGACGGCAAGGGCGCGGAGGACGGACACATCTGGTAAGTCCGATGATGGCGGCAGCGGCGGCGATTGCGGGGCACTTCACCGACATACGGAATTGGAAGTTTCAATGAGTGGAAATGGTTCCATGAATGAGTTCTCGCCTGCAGCAAGTCCTCTGCCGAACATTGGAATCAGTTCTCGCGGAGATATGCGATGAAACCCTTTCGTGTGCATCGTGGGCTGGTGGCGCCGCTCGACCGGATCAATGTGGATACGGATCAGATTATCCCCAAGCAGTTTCTGAAGAGGATTGAGCGCACCGGCTTTGGCCAGTTTGTGTTTTATGACTGGCGGTTCGGAGCGGACGGGAAGGAGAATGCGGATTTCGTTCTACATCAGCCACGATACCAAGGCGCGAGCATTCTGGTGGCGGGGAAAAATTTCGGGTGCGGTTCGTCTCGCGAGCACGCGGTGTGGGCTCTGGCGGATTTCGGTTTTCGGGCGGTGATCGCAGCCTCGTTCGCGGATATTTTCGCCAACAACAGCACCAAGAACGGGTTTCTCGTGGTGCTTCTGAGTGACAGTGAAGTCGCTGAACTGATGCGGCGAGCAGTCGAGATCGACGGCTATGAACTCACCGTTGACCTGGAGCAATGCGAAGTGCGCGACGATCGAGGATTTCGCGCCAACTTCAAGATTGATGAGTTCGTGCGGCAATGTCTCCTGAACGGTCTGGACGATATTGGGCTCACGTTGCAGTACGAAGCCGCGATTGCCGCGTACGAAGAAAAACATCCGGCTTCCGCTGCGCTGCAATCCTCTACACCGTAAAGAGACAGTCAGAGCTAGTAAAGATTTGTAAAAAACCTGGCCTCACCCTTGACCTGCTTTGGCACGCAGTTGATGCTGGATTGGGGGCGATTTTGCTTTTTGAGCGCATTCCGGCTCCGATCCAAGCTCATCCAGCGGCGAACCGTAGGAATAGGCCGATTTCCCGCCTTCTTAGGGCGGACTTACCGCAACCGAGGCTACTTAGCGCACGTCTAATACCTGTCATATTGGGGCCGAGTTTCTGTGAAGAGCCGGCCGGGGATTAACAATTTGAACATGCTCGATTTGAACCTGCTCCAGGCCGTCGGTTCTCAACGAAAATCGCCGAGCGGCATCGGCTCTGCTTACCGTCTGGTGCTTGTCATCACCCTCGCGATACTTGTTGCATCCTTCTCCGGCTGCAGCGGAGCGGATTCCAAACAGCAGCAAGCGCACGCTGCGGCGCCACGGCCGGTCTCAGTTTCAATTGCGCCCGTCCAAAAGCAAGACATGCCGGTGTATCTATCTGGCCTGGGCTCGGTCACAGCATTCAACACGGCCAATATCAAGAGCCGGGTTGATGGGCAGATCATGCAGGTAGCGGTCAGAGAGGGACAAACCGTCAACCAGGGACAGTTGCTGATCGAGATTGACTCTCGTCCCTTTCAGGTACAGCTGGAGCAAGCGCAGGCACAGCTGTCACGTGACCAGGCGCAACTCGGCGATGCCAAACTAAATCTCGATCGTGACACCGCGTTGATTCCTTCCGGCAGCATTGCGCAGCAACAGGTAGACACGCAACGCGCGCTCGTGCACCAGGTCCAGGGAACGGTAAACAATGACCAGGCGCTGATCGATAACGCGAAACTGCAGATTGTCTACTGCCACATCACCGCACCGTTCAACGGGCGGATCGGCCTAAGGCAGGTGGATCCGGGGAACATCGTTCACGCGTCAGATACGAACCCCATGCTGGTTCTCACGCAATTGGAGCCGATCGCGGTGATCTTCACTCTGCCTGAGGATGTGTTGCCGTCCGTGGCCCAGCACATGAAGAAGACAACCCTCACGGTGGACGCCTTCAGCCGCGACGATCAAACGAAGCTGGCCACGGGCAAACTGCTGACCATCGACAACCAGATTGATCAGACCACCGGCACGGCCAAACTCAAAGCGGTGTTTGACAACAAAGACAGCCAGCTTTGGCCCAACCAGTTCGTAAACGCCGAACTGCTGTTGGAAACGAGGAAAGGTAGCACGGTGCTGCCGACAGCGGCGATTCTGCACGGGCCGCAGGGAACATTCGTCTACGCAGTGAAACCGGACAAGACTGTGGAGGCGCGTCAAGTAACGGTGTCGCTCACGCAAGGGAATACGACCGCCGTTACCAGCGGGCTGAACCCGGGCGACATGGTGGTGACCGACGGCCAGGACAAGTTGCAGACCGGGAGCACGATTGAGCCGCGCGCTAGCGGGGCGAGCGGGAGCCCGGCAGCGAGACCGAACGTTAATCCGAAGTACGGGAATCGCAGCTCGGCGAAATCAGGAACTCCGGGCACATGAGCCCTTCACGATTATTTATTCTTCGTCCGGTTGCGACCACATTGTTGATGGTGGGCGTGCTGCTGGTGGGCTGGGTTGCATTCATGCAACTACCGGTCTCTGCCCTGCCGGAAGTGGATTACCCGACAATCCAGGTGGTGACGTTCTATCCGGGAGCGGATCCCGAGGTGATGGCGTCGTCGGTGACTTCGCCGCTGGAGAGGCAGTTCGGGCAAGTGCCGGGATTGAGCCAGATGACCTCAACGAGTTCATTTGGCAACGAGTTCATTTGGCAGTTCGGTCATCACGCTGCAATTCAGTCTTGATCAGAACATTGACGTAGAAGAGCAACAGGTGCAGGCGGCGATCAATTCCGCCTCGACGTTCCTGCCACAGGACCTTCCGAATCCTCCCATCTATAACAAGGTGAATCCTGCCGATGCGCCGATCCTGACGCTGGCGATGTCTTCGGACTCGCTTCCGCTGTCGAAGGTGGAAGACCTGGCGGACACGGCGCTGGCGCAGAAAATCTCGCAGTTACCGGGCGTAGGACTGGTTTCGATCAGCGGAGGACAGAAGCCGGCGGTGCGCATTCAGGCCAATCCCACCGCGCTCGCTTCGTTTGGGCTGAGCCTGGAGGATCTGCGCACAGCGCTGGCGCAGGCCAACGTGGACCAGGCGAAAGGCGTGATCGACGGCTCGCGCCAGTCGTACACGATCGGGGCCAACGACCAGCTTTTTTCGAGCGAGCAGTACAAGCCGATTGTCGTGGCCTATCGCAATGGCGCTCCGGTGCGGCTGAGTGATGTGGCCAACGTAATTGACGGGACGGAAAACGTTCGCCTTGCGGCCTGGATGAATCTCACGCCGGCGGTGATCGTGAATATCCAGCGGCAGCCCGGAGCCAACATCATCAGCGTCGTCGACCGGATCAAGAAGCTGCTGCCCCAGCTACAGGCGTCGCTGCCCTCGGCCGTGAAGGTGCAGATTCTTACTGACCGGACCACGACCATCCGGGCTTCCGTAAAGGACGTGGAGTTTGAGTTGATGCTGACCATCTTTCTGGTCGTCATCGTCATTTTCCTTTTCCTGCGGAACCTGCGGGCCACATTTATTCCCAGCGTTGCGGTGCCGCTCTCGCTGGTGGGAACTTTCGGCGTGATGTACCTGCTGGGGTACAGCCTCAACAATCTGACGCTCATGGCGTTGACCATCTCCACGGGATTCGTGGTGGACGATGCGATCGTCATGATCGAAAACATCGACCGATATCTCGAAGCAGGCGATTCGCCTCTTGAAGCCGCGTTAAAAGGATCGGGACAGATCGGCTTCACCATCGTCTCTTTGACGGTTTCGCTGATCGCCGTTCTGATTCCGCTGTTGTTCATGGGAGATATCGTGGGCCGGCTGTTCCGCGAGTTTGCGGTGACGTTGGCGGTGACCATTCTGGTGTCGGCGGCGGTTTCACTCAGCTTGACGCCCATGATGTGCGCCAAGCTTCTCAAGCACCGCAAGGAGGGCGAGAAAGGGCGTTTCTACGAGGTCACGGAAAACTATTACAACCGCGTGATCGCATTCTATGGCCGCACGGTGAAATTCGTACTGAAGCATCAAACCGCGACCTTGCTGATCACCTTTGGCACTCTGGTTCTAACGTTGGTTCTCTACGTGGTTGTGCCCAAGGGATTTTTTCCGGTGCAGGATACGGGAGTGATTCTGGGCGTGTCGGAAGCTCCGGACAGCGTTTCATTTGAGGCCATGGCGCAACGCCAGCAGGAATTGGCGAAGATCATTCTGAAAGACAAGGACGTGGACAGCCTGTCCTCTTTCATCGGTGTGGACGGGACGAACCAGACGCCCAACAGCGGCCGCATCCAGATCAACTTGAAGCCGCGCGATGAGCGCAGCGACGACGCTTCGGCGATGATCCGGCGATTACAGCCGGAACTGGAGAAGGTCAATGGCATCACGCTCTACATGCAGCCGGTTCAGGACCTGACTGTGGAAGACCGCGTGAGCCGCACACAGTTTCAGTATTCCATTGAAGATGCGGATGCGCAGGAACTGGCGCAGTGGACGCCGAAGCTAGTCGATAAGCTGCGCACGATTCCTGAGCTGAGAGATGTAGCGACCGACCAGCTCAACAATGGGCTGCGGACGAACATCACGATCGATCGTGATACCGCGTCGCGCCTTGGGATACTGCCGCAGGCCATTGACAATACCCTTTACGACGCTTTCGGACAGCGACAGGTTTCCACCATCTTCACGCAGTTGAATCAGTATCACGTGGTGCTGGAGGTTCTACCCAACTTCGCGCAGAGCCCAGAATCGCTGCAAGACATCTACATCAGACCCAGCAGCGTGACGCCGAACTCTGGAGCCCCGACGGCCAACGCAGCGACCGTGACTACCAGTGGGGCGCCGGTTCCGCTCTCCGCTTTTACGCGGATGCACTCGACGAGTGCATCACTCGCGGTCAATCACCAGGGCCAGTTTCCGGTGGTGACGCTGTCGTTCAACTTGGCGCCGGGAGCGTCCCTGGGAGAGGCCACGCGCGGAATTCAGCAGGCTGAAAAAGAAATTCAGCTGCCGGCCAGCATCCACGCGGCTTTTCAAGGAACGGCGGCAGCTTTCCAGAATTCGCTCTCGTCGGAACCGTGGTTGATTCTCGCAGCCGTAATCACCGTCTATATCGTCCTGGGAGTTTTGTATGAGAGCTACATCCACCCCATCACCATTCTTTCGACATTGCCCTCGGCGGGCGTGGGCGCGATTCTCGCTTTGCAGATTACAGGGAACGATCTCACGGTAGTGGCGTTGATCGGCATCATTCTTCTGATCGGCATCGTTAAGAAGAACGCCATCATGATGATCGATTTCGCCCTTGATGCCGAGCGCAATGAAGGCAAACCACCCGAGGAGGCAATCTACCAGGCCTGCCTGCTGCGCTTTCGGCCCATCATGATGACGACGATGGCCGCGCTGCTCGGCGGCCTGCCGCTGGCGCTGGGATCCGGCACCGGGGCGGAGTTACGGCGTCCCCTCGGGATCACGATCGTTGGCGGTCTGCTGCTCAGCCAGTTGCTGACGCTTTATACAACGCCCGTGGTCTACCTGTGGTTTGACCGGTTGGCGCATCGGTTCGAACGGTATAAGGTGGGCAATTCGATTCCACCGGAGCCCATGTCGGCGGATTAGACGATGAGTATCTCGGCTCCATTTATCAAGCGCCCGATCGGCACGTCGCTGCTGGCAGCGGCGCTGCTGCTCTCCGGTATTCTCGCCTTCAATTTCTTGCCGGTGGCTTCGCTGCCCAGAGTCGATTTTCCTGTGATTGGTGTGGGCGCTGGACTGCCTGGCGCGGACCCTCAGACGATGGCGTCCGCCGTGGCGACTCCGTTGGAGCGGCAGTTCGGGCGCATTTCGGGCGTGAACCAGATGACTTCCACGAGCCAGCTGGGCACGACCAGCATCGTGCTGCAATTTGATTTGAACCGGAACATTGATGCTGCCGGGCGTGATGTTCAGGCTGCGATCAACGCTGCTCGCAGTCAACTTCCCGCTAATCTCCCGAGCAATCCGAGCTATCGGAAGGCCAACCCAGCGGATGCGCCCATTCTGATTCTGGCGTTGACCTCAGACACGATGACGGTGCCGCAAATGTACGACGCGGCCGACTCGATTCTTGCGCAAAAGTTGGCCCAGGTGGCGGGAGTAGGCCAGGTGTTCGTGGGCGGCGCGGCGCAACCCGCGGTGCGGGCCGAGGTGAATCCGACGCTGCTGAACAAACTAGGCGTCGGGCTGGATACGGTGCGGAACGCGCTGAACGCGGCAAACGCAAACCGCGCCAAGGGACAGGTTTCCGATGCGACTAATTCGTGGTCTCTCAGCGCCAACGATCAGCTGTTCACGGCGGACCAGTACCGTTCGCTGATCGTCGCCTATAGCCACGGTGCCCCGGTGAGGCTGGGGGATGTCGGCGAAGTGCAGGATTCGGTATCCGACACGCGCAACATTGGCCTCGCAAACGGAAAGCCCAGTGTGCTGATCATTGTGTTTCGGCAGCCGGGAGCCAACATCATCCAGACCGTGGACCGGGTGCTTGGCATGATGCCGTTCCTGCAGTCGTCGATTTCTCCAGCGATTAATCTCACCGTAGCGATGGACCGTACCGTCACCGTGCGTGCCTCGGTGAAGGACATTGAATTCACGCTGATAGTCTCAATCATTCTGGTGATTCTGGTGGTGTTCGCCTTCTTGCGAACCGTACGAGCTACGATTATCCCCAGCATCGCCGTGCCGCTTTCGCTGGTGGGAACGTTCGGGGTGATGTACCTGCTGGGCTACAGCCTGGACAATCTGTCGCTGATGGCGTTGGCGATCTCGACCGGCTTTGTAGTGGACGATGCAATTGTGGTGCTGGAGAACATCACGCGCTACGTAGAGCAGGGGATGGGTGCGCTGCAGGCGGCCTTCAAGGGAGCTTCAGAGATCGGATTCACCGTGCTCTCGATGAGCACGTCGCTGGTGGCCGTCTTTATTCCGCTGCTGATGATGGGCGGGATTGTGGGGCGACTGTTCCGCGAATTTGCGGTCACGCTGAGCGTCGCTATTGGAGTTTCATTGCTGGTGTCGCTTACAACCACGCCGACCATGTGCGCTAGATTTCTGAGGCCACCGCAAGAAGAGCGGCACAATTTCTTCTATCGTACCAGTGAGTGGACCTTCGACAAGATTCTGGCGACGTACCGGCATGCGCTCCGGTGGGTGTTGGCGCACCAGTCAGTGACGCTGCTGGTGACCGTTCTTGTGGCTTGCCTGAGCGTATATCTCTACATCATCGTGCCGAAGGGTTTCTTTCCGCAGCAGGACACTGGACGCATCATGGGTTCAGTGCAGGCGGAGCAAGACATTTCGTTCCAGGCAATGCGCGACAAGATGGAACGGTATGTGACGATCGTGATGAAGGACCCCGCGGTCAGCACCGTGGTTGGGTTCGCCGGTGGAAACACGGCTTCCAACCAGGGGCGATTCTTCGTCATGTTGAAACCGCTGGGGCAGCGCAACACCTGCCAGAAGCAGCACTTCTGGCAATCTTGTCCGACCGTTACCGCCGACGATGTCATCAACCGTCTTCGCAACAAGCTGGCGGTCGTGCCCGGTGCGACACTCTTTCTGCAGTCGGCTCAGGACCTGACCATTGGTGGACGCTTCGGCGGAGCACAGTATCAGTACACATTGCAGGGTGAGAACCTGGACGACTTGAACAACTGGTCGCCGCGGTTGCTGGAGAAGCTGGAAACTTTGCCGGAATTGCGGGATGTGAATACGGACCAGCAGGATCGTGGGTTGCAAGCCAAGCTCGTCATCGATCGCGACACCGCCAGCCGGCTGGGAGTGACCCCGCAAAGCCTGGACAACGCACTCTATGACGCATTCGGGCAGCGGCAAGTTTCGATTATGTACCGGCCGCTCAACCAGTATCACGTGGTGATGGAAGTGGCGCCGCAATTTCAGCAGACGACTGAAGCACTGCAGAACATCTATGTACGCTCGTCCAATGGCATTCCGGTGCCTCTGGCGGCATTCACGCATTTTCAGCCCTCCAACACTCCGTTGGCGGTGAACCATCAGGGCCAAATACCGTCCGTCACGATTTCATTTAACCTGGCGCCTGGAATTTCTCTCGGCCAAGCCACACAAGCCATTGAGAGTGCCGAACGTACCATCGGGTTCCCGGCGACCATTGAGGCCAGCTTTCAAGGCACGGCGGCGGCATTCCGGGATTCTCTCTCGAGCCAGAAGATCCTGATCTTTACCGCGTTGGTTACGGTTTATATCGTGTTGGGTATGTTGTATGAGAGCTACATTCATCCCATCACGATCCTCTCGACGATTCCATCAGCCGGCGTGGGCGCCCTGCTGGCCTTGCTGCTGACCCACAACGAGCTCAACGTGATTGGAATGATCGGAATCATTCTGCTGATCGGGCTGGTAAAGAAGAACGCCATCATGATGATCGACGTGGCACTGGAGGTGGAACGTACGCAGGGTAAGAAGCCGTCGGAGGCGATCTATGACGCATGCATTCTCCGCTTCCGTCCGATCATGATGACGACGATGGCAGCCTTGCTCGGAGGCCTGCCGCTGGCGTTGGGAAAAGGGACCGGCTCTGAACTGCACCGGCCACTGGGAATCACAATCGTCGGCGGATTGATTGTCAGCCAGGCACTAACGCTGTTCACTACGCCCGTGGTTTACGTCTACCTTGACCGTCTGCGGCTTGCTTTGCGGGGTGGCGAGGATCACGCTTTGCCGGACACTTCTTCGCCGACCACTCCGCGGCCTAGCCCCGCGCACTGAGTTGTTTTTTGTCGTCCCGAAATTCATTTAGGTTTACACACGTTGACGATTTTTTTACTTGAGAGTGCAAGCCGACTTCGTCGGAGAGGCGTGCAACCTGAGTGGAGAAGACACGCATCGGAACAGCCTAGAAGCGATCTAGCCATCTCATAACTTTCTGTGGGCGGGCAGGAGCAGGGGATTCAGGGCTAAGGCCAAATTTTTTGTCATCCGGACGGCACGGCTGGAAGCCGTGGCCTTCAAATCCATTAATCAGAGGGCGCCCAGACAGTGGCGATTAGTTTCATTCACGACGGCCAGGCAAGAGCTGTCGCTGGGACGGATAGTCCCGGTATGATATGAGTACGGGCAATGATGCTTGAGAACAATCCATCCGCCGGATAACGTCTCCGGAAGGATCAGCTGTTTTTCGTTTTCGTTTTTTCAGTTCAAAATTCTTCCGGGAGCCTTGGATGCTTAAGAAAGCTGCGGCTGTGTTTTTTGTCTGTGCGAGTATTGCGACTTGGATCGGCTGTGGCAGCACCTCAAGCCATTACGTCTATGCAACTATTCCGGCAGCCAATCAAGTGCAGGTGTACCGGGAGGATCCTAACTCGGGCGTGCTGACCGCACTTTCGGGAAGTCCGTTCACCGCGGGCTTGGCAGCCCAGTCGCTTGTGGTTCATCCGTCGAAGAAGTTTCTGTACGTTGCCAACTCGGGCGAGAGTGACGTGTCGCTGTTCACCCTCTCCAGTGCTGGAGCACTTAGCGAGGTGATGCCGCGACCGGCCGTTGGCACTACACCGATCCTGCTGGCCATGGATTCTGCAGGGAGTTTTCTGTTCGTGGCCAACGCCGGTACAGACAGCATTTCCGCGTTTTCGATCAACTCCACCAGTGGCGCCCTGACCCCGGTCTCGGGCTCTCCATTTCCCATCGGTATTCTCCCGCTCAACATGAAATTGTCGCCCTCGGGAAGCTTTCTGTATGTAAGCGGCGCCGGCTCTCCGGGAGTAGTGGAGGCGTTCACTGTGAGCGCGGGAGTTCTCGCGCCGGTTGCCGGATCGCCGTTTACGGCCGGCACGAATCCTTACGGCCTGGCGATCGATCCTTCGGGAGCGTATCTCTATGCGGCCAACTTCGGAGACAATTCGATCTCAGAGTTCACCATTGGATCGAATGGGGCGCTGGCCCAGATCTCAGGCTCTCCGCTTGGCGAATCGTTCTCTGCGCCCGTATCACTCCTGGTGGACCCTTCGGGCAAGTATTTGTACGTGGCGAATGAAGGATCGAGCAACATCGCTGTTTATACGATTGCGTCTGGCGGCTCGCTGACAACTCTTTCGAACTCACCGTTCACCACCGGATCGCAGCCCAGCTTCATAGCCGCGGACCCGAGCGGCAAGTACCTGCTGGTGGGAAGCCAATCCGGTGGGATTCAGGTCTTTGGCCTGAATTCCAGCAACGGCACCCTGACGTCGGTAGCGACTTACTCTGCGGGCAATACTCCGACTTCGATCGCCGTGACGCAGTAGAGGAGCCTTCGTCAGAGGGCTGTCGGTGAAAACGCTGGGGTGGGCTCTGAATCTGGCGACTCAGACCTTGCTAAGTGGTAGCATAGCGGGCGCGCGGTCTTATTTAACAAAGGTGTGACAAACGAACGCCAGAGCATTGCGAAAATACTCTGACCGGGACGTAAGTCATGCCAGTGCAACTGAAGTCAGCGCGCTACCATCTAACCTCCTGTGCCGCTTTTCGGGCGGGTTAGCGCTGGCTCCGTGCCGGACCGGCACCGGGATCTGACACTTATGAAGATTGCCAGCGCTGCAAGCGCCTTTCCGAAACATTACTATTCCCAAAAATTTCTGCTCGAGAAGTTGCAGGAGTATTGGGGGGATCGTCTCAGGAGCCCTCAGACGCTTGCACGATTGCATCGCAACGTAACTGTGGATGGCCGCTACCTGGCGATGCCAGCGGAGGACTACTACAACCTCGCCACCTTCGGTCAGGCGAATGACATTTGGATCAAGGTGGCGCAGGAACTCGGCGAACAGGCCCTTTGCCGGGCACTGCATCATGCGGGCCTACAGCCGCGCGAACTGGGAGCCCTGTTTTTCACGTCAGTGACGGGGATCTCGAGTCCATCAATCGATGCCCTCCTAATTAACCGCATAGGGCTTTCGCCGAACATCCGTCGCGTCCCAATTTTTGGGCTGGGCTGTGTGGCCGGCGCCGCAGGAATTGCGCGCGCTGCGGACTACGTGCGCGCCTATCCTTCGCAGGCGGCGGCGCTGGTCTCGGTGGAACTATGCTCTCTCACCCTGCAGAGAGAAGACCTCACGGTTGCCAACCTGATCTCCTCCGGATTGTTTGCGGATGGCGCTGCCGCAGTGATTGTCACGGGTAAAGAATTGAATGCGCTGGGACCTACGATTCTGGCAACTCGATCCATTTTTTATCCCAACACAGAAGAAATGATGGGTTGGAACGTCTCCGAGAAGGGTTTCCGCATTACGCTCTCCCCTGAAGTTCCAGTCTTGATTCGCGAGCATCTGGGTGAAGGCGTGGATTCGTTTCTCTCCGATCATGGATATCAGCGCAGCGACGTGCAGAGTTGGGTGTTGCACACAGGCGGGCCCAAGGTGTTGGAGGCTACCGCAGCCGCACTCGATCTGCACAATGGGCAGTTGGATGCTTCCTGGGATTGCCTGCGCAAGGTAGGAAATCTGTCATCCGCTTCGGTGCTGGTTGTGCTCGAGGATGTGATGAGGAATCGCCGTCCTGAGCCCGGCACACTGGGCATGCTCGCGGCCATGGGACCGGGATTTTGTTCGGAGCTTGTGCTCTTGCAGTGGTGAGGTAATCACGGTTGTGGACTCCACAGATGTTTTCGTGATCGGCGGCGGCCCAGCTGGACTGGCGGCGGCGATCGCCGCGCGGCAACAGGGGTTTCGAGTGATGGTTGCTGACGGCGCGAACCCTCCGATTGACAAGCCCTGCGGCGAGGGCTTGATGCCCGATGGCATGAGCGCTCTTGGCCGGCTGGGAATTGCCTTCAGGCCGAAGGAATGCCATCGTCTCCGAGGCGTGCGGTTTCTTGCTTCAGGACTGACCGCAGACGCGGAGTTTCCCGCAAGATGTGGCCTTGGTGTGCGGCGAACCACCTTGCATCGCATCATGACCGAGCGTGCGCAGAGCTTGGGGATTGAACTCTTGTGGCGGACTCCGGTTACTGGGATTTCGGCGGAAAGTGTCAGCCTGGGAAATCGCAGGGTTGGCGCGAAGTGGATAGTCGGTGCCGACGGCGGAAACTCGCGGGTACGGCGCTGGGCCAATCTCGAAGAATATTGGCGAAAGGATTTCCGTTATGCCTTTCGGCGCCACTATCGAATCACTCCCTGGTCTGACCGTATGGAGATCTTTTGGGGGCAACGCTGCCAAATCTATGTGGCAGCCGTAAGCGACGAGCAGACATGCGTGGGCCTGATGTCGCACGATTCGAAGCTGCGGTTGGATGAGGCGTTGCGAAGCTTCCCGGAACTGGACGCTCGCCTGCGCTCCGCAGAGGCGGCCTCGGCAGAGCGAGGTGAACTTTCGGTCACCCGCAAGCTGAAACGGGTTTGCCGGGGAAACGTCGCGTTGATCGGCGATGCTTCCGGGGCTGTCGATGCGGTCACGGGCGAAGGGTTGAGCCTTGCCTTTGGCCAGGCGCTCTTGTTGGCGGACTGTCTTCGAGAAGATAACTTGGACCGCTACCAGAAAGAACATCGGCGTCTCGCCCTGCGACCGCTGCTAATGGCGAAGTTGATGCTTATGCTCGACGGACGTCCAAGGCTGCAGCGACGAACCCTGCAGGTTTTTCGGAGACGGCCTGAGATTTTCCGGCGACTGGTGGCCTTGCACGTGGGGACGTTGTCACCTCTGGACCTGGCCCTGGACGGGCTCACTCTAGGTTGGGGATTGTTAACCGCATAATGAACCAGTCTCGCCTCTGGACCTGCACGAAAATCCTTCGCCGCGAACTAGTGTTGGCAGCGGTCGTCGCGCTCGCGATTACGGCCCCTGCGCAAGATACTGTCTTGCAGCTTGATCCGGCACACACCAGCGTGAAATTTACCCTGGGCGATGTGCTTCACACCGTACGTGGAACTTTTCAATTGAAACAGGGTACGGTGCCGTTCGATCCGGTAACCGGGAAGGTGGCGGGACAGATCGTAGTCGATGCCAAGAGCGGTGATAGTGGCAGCGGTATGCGAGACCGCAAGATGCATCGGGAGATTCTGGAGAGCGAACGCTATCCTGAAATTACTTTTCGTCCGGATCGCGTGCAGGGGACGGTGGCAGCCCAGGGCAAGTCAACCCTGCAGGTTCGCGGCATTTTCACCATTCATGGAACCGACCACGAGATCACGGTTCCCGCCGATGTCGAAATGGGGCCAGACCATTGGACTGCGACCGTTCATTTCACGGTCCCGTATGTGAAGTGGGGAATGAAAAATCCGAGCACACTGTTTTTGCGGGTGAATGATTCCGTGCAGATCGACTTGGTGGCGACCGGAAGCATCGGCCAACAGTCTACCGAGCCTCGCAGTACAGTTAGCCCTCAATAGCCATCCTGCGGCGAGATTCCCTTTCCTTCGACCAATTCGTAGCGTCGGCCTGCAGTCAGATTCTTGTATTCCTCTGTTCTTCCGCTCGGCCAGTCGACGACGACGGTTTCAATCCGGTCACGCTTCTCCAGGCCGAAGGTTACGGGTAGTTCGGACTGCGACAAGTAGCTGGAACCACCCTTTACTACTCGATACTGGGTCAGGCCTCCAACAGAAATCCTTACGGCAGCGCCGATTGCGTCGCGGTTTGACTTGGTCCCCACCAGTCGAAAGCGGATGCTGCGATTGCCGGCCAACTGATCGTTGCGATAGAGATACGCCGGTCCATTGTTGGTGGTCAGCAGAAGGTCAAGATCACCGTCGCGATCGAAATCGGCGTAAGCGAGACCTCGTCCGACCTTCGGTTGATCGAAGCCTCCGCCGACTTCGGCTGCGATGTCCCGAAAAGTTCCCTTTCTGCTGTTTAGAAAAAGCTGAGGCGGCTGAGCGTATCCCACATTGCCCCGAATGTTGCGCACGGTTTCGTCGATGTGCCCGTTGGCAACGGCGAAATCGAGCCATCCATCGAGATTGGCATCCAGGAACGCGCAGCCAAACCCGAGACTACTCTTGGATGCAAGGCCCACTCCGCTCTGCAGCGCAATGTCTTCGAAGTTTTTCTTGTTCAGGCGGTAGAGCCCGATCATTTCGTTATCGAAGTTTGTGATGGCAACACCGGGAGCGCCTGAATTCTCGAAGTCCGCGACGTCGACGCCCATGCCTGCGCGGGCTTTGCCCTCATTGCTGAATGCGAGACCGACTTCTACGGCGGCGTCTTTGAACGTCCCGTTGCGCTGGTTCCGATAAAGCTTATTGGGCTGGGTATCATTCGCAACCAGAAGATCGGGCCAGCCGTCCTGATCTGCGTCCAGCAGCGCTACGCCCAGCGACTTCGAACTGCTGTCGAAGATTCCACTGGCTGCCGTGACATCTTCAAAAGTTCCATTGCCGCGATTGCGAAAGAGCCAGCAGGTTTCGCCCCGATAAGCCTCTGGCGTGCAATACGACTTGTGCTTGCCATCGAGGCTGCAGAAGACATCGTGCTCGGGTGACCACTTCACATAGTTGCACACGAACAAGTCAAGAAGTCCGTCGCGATCGTAGTCCAACCACAAAGCAGATGTGCTGAACCCTTCGCGCCTGCCAAGTCCGCTGGCATTGGTGACATCAACAAAGGTTCCCTTGCCCGTATTGCGGAACAGACGATTCTGTCCAACGCAGGTGACGAGGATGTCGGGAAAGCCGTCGTTGTTATAGTCGCCGACCGCCACGCCCATACCGTAGAGTTCCACATCAAGGCCGGCGCGCCCGGTCACATCTGTGAATGTGCCATTGCCATTGTTGTGGTAGAGACGCATCGTCGACCGGCGCGTCTTGTGGCCCGGCCAGTCCATGCCATTGATAAGCAGAATGTCCTGCCAGCCATCGCGATCGTAGTCGAGGAAAGCACAGCCGGAACCAAGAGTTTCGGGCAGATATTTCCCGCCGTAAGCTCCACTGTTGTGCACAAAGTGAATCCCAGCTTGTGAAGTGACGTCAGAAAATCGAAAACCGGAAGAAGCGGCTGACGTAGGCTGGGATCTCGCAGCCTGAGCAGCGAAAGCGTCCAGCAGCGGCAAGTGTGAGAACGACGCCAAGCCCGCCGCGCCCCACAGAAAAGAACGTCGATTCACGGAACGTTCACCAGCCCGGCGCGAATGGCATAGACCACAAGTTCCGCAGTCTTGTGGATTCCCAGCGTGTTCATGATGTTGGCACGATGAACCGCTACCGTGTTAGCACTGAGATCGAGTACGGTAGCAATCTCCTTGTTCGACTTCCCGTCGACAATCATCTGCAGGACTTCAAGTTCGCGCTGAGTCAGGCCCCCGTTGCGTTCTCCCTTCAGTGTCGTCCGCTGCTCAACCTGCGGATCGAAGACGGTGTCTCCGGACGCAACTTTCCGGATTGCCGGGCCAAGTTCCAGATCCATCGCGTTCTTGAGGATGTAGCCTTTGGCCCCGGCCTCAATCGCTTGCCGCACCCACGTGCTTTCAGTGTGCATGCTCAGCATCAGAACAGCCGTTTCCGGGCAGTCTTCAATAATCTGCCGCGTGGCCTGCAGGCCATTCGTGCCGGGCAAGGCGCAATCCATCACAACCACCATCGGATGTAACTCGCGCGCCAGCTTGATGGCTTGTTCGCCGTCGCCCGCTTCCCCGACAACATTCATATCTGGCTCGTCTTCGAGCATGCGGCGGAAGCCCCGCCGAACCAGGCTGTGGTCATCCACGAGCAATACTGTGATCTTCTTGGCCATAGGATTCCGCCTTTTCTCTCGGGACCGTCAGGTGCATCAAGGTGCCGCCTTCGGCCGGACGCGAGAACACAATCTGCCCGCCCATCAGCTCAGAGCGTTCGCGCATTGCCACCAGGCCAATGCCCTGTTTTCCCGGACGCTCGGTCAGACCGACACCGTGATCTTCCACTTCCAACTCGAGCCTGGCCGACAGAAAGCGCAACCGCACCCAAGCCTGTTTCGCGCCCGAATGTCGCGCGACATTGTTCAACGCTTCCTGCAGCACGCGGTAGATGTGCACACCAGCGCCCCCATCCACAGGAAACGGCGCCCCTTGCTTATCATAAGATATTGCAATCCCGGTCTGTCTTTCCACGGTGTGGATGTACCAGTCGAGAGTGCTCTCGAGTCCAGCCTCGTCGAGCATCACGGGATGCAGCGCCTGCGACAGACTTCGAACGCTCTCCAGCGCCGTCTGGACAATCTGACGAACCTCGTGCAGGTCAGCCCGCAGGGATGAACCCTCGGGCGCATGGGTGCCGGCGCGGCCCAGCATCGATCCAATCGCGGTGAGGATCTGCCCGAACTCATCGTGCAACTCGCGCGAAATGTAACGTAGCGTCGATTCCTGGGTTGAGATCAGTTTCTGTGCCAGCTCGCTGCGGCGTTCGGAAAGCTCCGCCATCTGGGCGAACAGGCGCCGGTTCCAGCGAATCAGGGAAAGGCCATTCAGTAAAATCGCCAAGAGAGTAGCCGCAAGAAACACGTACACCTGCCGCTGGACCCGGTCGTAAATCCGCACAATCTGTTGTCCGGCCTGCTCCTCATTTTCGGAGTTCTGCACCAGCAATCGTGCGACAGCGGTGTTGAGCGCGGCTTGGCGCGCCTGCAGCGAAAACTGGATCTGCTCCCTCGCCTCCTTCTCCTTATGATCATTGGCGAGAGTGAAAATGCGGTCGACCGCGTCCCAGAACTGCGCAAAGGAGCTTGATAGGAAGGCCTTTTGTTCTGGAGTGCGGCCGGCGGGAGCGAAAGCCTCTTCCCGGCGCATGGCATCATCGAGATCGGCGCGAATTCGCTGAAATTGCGCGGACCATGCGGTGAGCGGATAGGGTTCATCATTGCTCACCATATCCCGCATGGCAACGGCGAGCAGGTCGAGGTCATTCTGAATTCTCAGCAACTGCAAGGAATCCTTGCGGTTACGGTCCACCATTTCAGTCTGCAACTTGCGCAGACCGGTCACCTGCCAGGTTATGTAAGCCGAATACGCGAGGACCACCGCAAGCGTCACCAGCAGGCCCAGCAACAGGCCCAGGGTCGGCGAACGGTCCGGCGGAGACGGGCGGAACACGACCCGAGCATACAACGGCGGAGACGGGCGTGTCACAATACAGTAATAATGAAGCGGATCCAAGCCGGAAAGAGTCAAACAATAGATTGAAATCTCCCATTAAAGAAACTCCAAAACCTCCGAAGGTCCAAAGACTCCGCGCCGTTCTGCCGGAAGTCTGGGCGCTCATGCGTCCCCGTCGTTGGCTGCTGGCGCTGGGCTTTCTGCTGATGGTCATCAATCGCGTTTCCGCGCTGGTCCTGCCGTATTCCACGAAATTCCTGATCGATATCGTCATCAACAAGCATCGCATGGACCAGTTGCGTTCGCTCGTGCTGCTGGTGTTGGCCGCTACGCTAATCCAGGGGGTCACGTCTTTTTCATTGACCCAGTTGCTGTCGAAAGCGGCGCAGCGCCTGATTGCGGAGTTGCGGCAGAAAGTGCAAGTCCACATCTCCCGCCTGCCTGTTGCTTTCTATGACGCCAACAAAACGGGGAATCTGGTGTCACGCATTATGAGCGACGTGGAAGGGGTGCGCAATCTGCTGGGCACGGGCCTGGTGGATTTCGCAGGCGGGCTGGTTACATCAAGCATTGCGCTCGTCCTGCTTTTTCGCACCAGTCCGCAGATGACTTTGATTGCCGTTAGCTCGCTGGCATGTTTTGCAGTAGCGCTCAATAAAGCATTCGCCACAATTCGCCCGATTTTTCGTGAGCGCAGTAAGATCAACGCCGAAGTTACTGGGCGTCTCACGGAATCTCTGGGCGGTGTGCGCGTGATCAAGGGATACCATGCGGAGGAACGCGAGGAATCCATTTTTGCCAAGGGCGTCCATCGCCTGCTCGATAACGTGATGCGCACCCTGACCGCAACGTCGGTCATGGGCCTTTCCGCCAGCGTTCTGCTTGGTGGCGTGGGCGCAGTGACGATGTATGTGGGCACGCACCAGATTGCCTCCGGAACGCTGACCGTCGGTGGTTTCTTTTCCTACACGCTGCTGCTGGGCTTTCTCGTGGCTCCGATTATGCAAATCGTTTCGATCGGGACTCAGCTCACAGAAGCGCTGGCGGGACTGGAGCGCACGCAGGAGATCATGGCGGAGCGGCCCGAAGACCGGGATCCAAAACGTGCCGTGCCGCTGCGGGACATTGTAGGCACGGTCGAGTTTGACAACGTTAGCTTCAGCTATGACGGACAACATGAAGTTCTGCGGGATGTTTCTTTCCGCGCGGAGCCGGGAACGGTCACGGCACTGGTAGGCTCGTCCGGTTCCGGGAAATCGACGACGATTGGGCTAATCTCGGCTTTCTATGTCCCGACAAAAGGCAGAATCCTGGTTGATGGGGTGGACCTGAGCACTGTACGGCTCGACTCCTATCGCACGCGCCTGGGAGTTGTGTTACAGGAATCTTTCCTGTTCGACGGAACGATTCGCGAGAATGTAGCTTTTTCCCGCCCTGACGCAAGCGAACAAGACATCATGCGGGCCTGCCGCATCGCGCGCGTGGATGAGTTCGCAGAGTCTTTTGCCGACAAGTACGACACGGTAGTCGGCGAGCGCGGCGTGAAGCTCTCTGGAGGCCAGCGGCAGAGGATTTCGATCGCGCGGGCGATTCTCGCTGAGCCGCGCATCTTGATTCTCGACGAAGCGACTTCCAGCCTCGATTCGGAATCAGAGCAGATGATTCAACACGGGCTTTCCTACTTGATGCAGGGACGCACCACGTTCGTGATTGCACACAGGCTCTCGACCATACGCCGCGCCGACCAGATTCTGGTCATGGAGCAAGGACAAATCGTAGAACGCGGAACCCACGAGCAACTCTATGCGGCGCAGGGCCGCTACTACGATCTCTACACCCGGCAGCAAGGCGTGGAGGAGAACTTGTTCCTGGCTCCAGGCGAGGGGGACGCCGCGACTTTGGATGCAGATGGCGGCTCTCCACAGGGTCGCAATGGCGATGTGCAGGCAACTGATGCACTGCGCGTGCTTCGAGGGGAAATCCGCTAGACGTATGACTTCCGTCCCAGGCAACTCCCAAGAGAAGGGCAAGATCGCGATCCATACGGAGGAACTGTGCCGCCACTACCGTATGGGGGAGACTTTGATTCGCGCCGTGGATGGTATTTCTCTGCAGGTCCGCGGCGGAGAATTTGTGGCCTTGCTCGGCAGTTCGGGCTCTGGCAAATCTTCGATGTTGAATTTGATCGCCGGACTGGACCGGCCGACGTCGGGCACGGTCCTGGTTCAGGAGCGGGATCTGGCGCGGCTCTCGCGCGAGGAATTGGCGAAGTACCGGCTGCACGTGGTGGGAATGGTCTTTCAATCGTTCAATCTGATTGCCAGCATGACGCTCGCGGAAAATGTGGAACTCCCATTGCGTTTCGCGGAAGTTGAGCGCGGCAAGCGTGAGAATCTGGTGCGGGAAGCGCTGGAGCGAGTAGGTTTGGGGGCGCGCATGAACCACCGTCCCAGCGAGCTTTCAGGAGGAGAACAGCAGAGAGCGGCGCTGGCTCGCGCATTGATCAATCGCCCGCAACTCTTGCTGGCGGACGAACCCACCGGAAATCTCGACAGCCATACCGGAACCGAGATCATGGATCTGGTTCGTGAGTTCAACCAGCAATTGGGAATGACAGTGGTGATGGTGACGCACGAGCGCGCCCTGGCGGAACGATATGCGCAGCGCATGATCTTTCTGGCGGACGGAAAACTGGTCGATGATGTTCGCGGCTATGATCGTTCGGGCTCGGATCGTGCGGACTTGCCTGTGGCCTCCAGCGGCGGATTGAAAGGAGAGAGGCGGTGAAAATTCCCGACTTGACCGAACTTGCGCTGCGAAATCTCCGCGAATCTCTGTTGCGAAATTCTTTGACGACCGTCGGAATCTCCGTGGGAGTGGCATCGCTGGTAGCTATGCTTTCCCTCGGAATTGGCCTCCAACAACTGGCTTCGCGCCGCCTGGTGAAATCGGGACTGTTTGATACGGTTGTAGTTACATCCCGCCGCGATCTACGCAATTTTGGACGCGAGGAACAGCGCAGCGGGCCGGCTCCCGGTGAAAGCCGCATTCTCGACGAAGCGGCAAGGCATGAGATTGAACAACTGCCCAACGTTCTCGAAGCCTATCCCGATATTCGATTTATCACCGAGCTGCGCTACGAAGACAAGCCGCATTTGACCATGATTGCGGCGTTGCCTCCCTCCGCCAAATCCAACGACGCTTTCGATGGAATCCCAGGTGGATTCTTTTCGTCAGACACCGCGCCCGAGGTCATCGTGCAGAAGACATTCGCCGAGGAGTTGCTGGGCAAGACTCCGCAGGCGGGGGCCGACGAGACCAAGGCTGCCGACCTAGCAGCTCCTCTTTTAGGCAAGGAATTGGTTATGCGCTACGCGCAGCGCGACGCAACGCCGGCGAATGGAACTCTGTCCGCTGAGGACAGGCAGAACAATCTGGCGGGGGCGGCTTATTCGGTAGTGTCGCGCGAGCTCAAGCTCAAGATTGTCGGAATCTCGGATCTCGATCCAGAAACCATGCGCGGTCCAACCCGGGCTCGAGTGTTTCTCCCGATAAAACTGGCCGAGAGTCTTCACGTGATGCAACCCACCGATTTGCGTGAGATTTCGCGGTCTGCGGCTGATCAGCCGGTCTACTCCTCACTCAGTGTGCGAGTGAAGAATCCAACTCGAGTACAACCTGTGGAAGATGCCATCAAGAAGCTGGGCTTCACTACGTTCTCAATCCTCGACGCCACGCGCAGCCTGCGGCAATTCTTCGCAGTGTTGGATCTGTTCCTCGGAATTTTCGGCAGCCTGGCCCTGGCTGTCGCCTCCATCGGAATCGTGAACACGCTGGTCATGGCGATTCTCGAGCGGCGCCGCGAAATCGGAATCATGAAAGCGATTGGCGCCAGTGACGGGGACGTGAAGAAACTGTTTTTCGCGGAAGCCGGCGCCATGGGGATCCTGGGGGGCATCATGGGAGTCGCTCTGGGATGGACGATCGGCCAGGTCATCAACCTTGGTACGAATGTCTATCTGAAGCGGCAGGACATGCCTCCAGAGCATTTCTGGGCGGTTCCATGGTGGCTGGTGGCGGGCGCGATCGGCTTTGCGTTCGTTGTGAGCCTGCTCTCTGGTCTGTATCCCGCGGGGCGCGCTGCCCGGCTTGATCCCGTGCAGGCATTGCGCTACGAGTAGACTGAATTTCATGCCTCGCGTCCTCCGGGCTGGTGTTTTTATTCTGATTCTCGCGTGCGTGGCATTCGCGGACGAGTCGGCGCACGCTCAGAGCCGAATCGATTGCAATGCCCTCCACAGCCAGATTCTCAAGTATGACGTCCATTACTGCGTCTATCTCCCCGCAGGCTATGATGCGGCGGCGACGAAGCAACCGAAGCCCCGATATCCGGTGCTCTATTTTCTCCACGGGCTCGGCGATAACGAGCAGACCTTGTTCAATAGCGGTGGGTGGACGCTGCTCGATGATTTGAAACAGCGGGGCAAAATTGGTGACTTTCTCATCGTCGCGCCCGAGGGGCGGCGCAGTTTTTACATCAACTCTGCCGACGGCTCAGTTCGCTACAGTGACTTCTTTCTGCGCGAGTTTATCCCGCACATCGAGGCACGATACCGCGTTCGCCCCGGTCGCGAAGGGCGAGCCATCAGCGGGATTTCCATGGGAGGCTACGGCGCCCAGCGTTTTGCCTTTGCCCATCCCGAAATGTTTTCTGCCGTCAGCGCCCAGAGTGCGGCGCTGATTACGGAGTCTCCGCAAGATCTCGATACTGCGGCGCGCTCGGGCGCTCCTTTGGCCAAGGTGTTAGCGGCGGTCTTTGGAAATCCGGTTGATGTGTCCCATTGGAACGAGAATAGCCCTTTCCTTCTGGCAAAGAAGAACGCGGCTGGCCTCCGCAAGCTCGCTATCTACTTCAATTGCGGCCGGGAAGACAACTACGGGTTCGAAAAGGGCGCGGCTGCGCTGCATCAGCAACTGCTGAAACAGGGCGTGCAGCACGAGTATCATTCCTACCCGGGAGATCACAGTCTGTCCTATTTTTTGTCCCACTTCGGAGAGGTAATGGAATTCCATTCCAAAGCGTTCGGACTTCTGAAGTAGTAAGGGAACGGCAGCACTTTTCGAGGGAGTAGCCGCGACTCCTTCCCCCGGGGAGGACGAGCCACGGACACTCTTGTTCAAGGTGGTCCAAGAAAGAAAATTCATGCCAGAAAGTCACTCATCAGGCCTGTTTGTGCCCTGATGTAAACTAAGGAAACGAATTGCTGGCTTGACCGCGGAGGGATGCGTGAGTGGTTGAAACGGGCGGTCTTGAAAACCGCTGTACGGGAAACCGTACCGGGGGTTCGAATCCCTCTCCCTCCGCCACATTGCACCATGAACACCAGAAACTATTCCCCACCGATCAGCGCTCCCTTCGATAACACGCATCCAGATCGAGCGGTCTCCCCATCGAGTTCGCGAAGATAAAACCAGTCACCGGATTGCCACATCTTGTGCGATGAGTCTCTAGCAGCTGAGCAAGTTGGGGAATGACGGGAACCGGCGCTTTGGACTTCGTGGTTTTGGGATCACCGACGGTACTTCGCCATACCGAGCGCGTGACGTACAGCCAGCCGAGTGATTCCTCGCCTGGCGCTGGTTCATAAGACTCCCAGGTGAGTCCACGACTATTTCGATGGAGCGAATCCGGTGAAGCTCGCCGAAATCCCTGCTCACCCAACGGCGGAGAGACGAAGCCGTACTCCCTCGAAGAAATCGCCGTGATGCTGAAGGATCCGGGAATGTCGTGCCATTACCTTCTGTCAACATGTTGGCCTATGGACGTACGCCGAAGGCCAGTTTATCCTTCGTTGGGAAGAATGGAGGATGCATGAAGCGCTCTTTTTTGGGTTGTATCATTCTTCTGTCCGCCGCCGCTCTGGGACAGCAAACAAAGTCGCCAGTCTCTGATGTCCTGCGCGCGATGCTAACAGGCCGGGAGAAAAACACGATTGCCGCCTTTGAAGAAATGCCGGCCGACAAGTTCGGCTACAAACCCACACCTGAACAGATGACCTTCGGTCATCTGGCTGCCCACATCGTGTCCAGCAACTACTACTTCTGTTCCAACGTGGGCGATGTTCCGCGGCCGAAGACGGAGGAACTGAAAGGAACAGAAGGCAAGGACAAGCTGGTCGCCGCGGTGAAGGCTTCGTTTGAATTCTGCGAAAAGGCGCTGGCAAAAGCCGATGACTCCAAGATGAGTGAGAACATCACCTGGTTTGATGACAAGCCACGGGCACGGGCCTGGGCCTTTATGGCTTTGTCCGGCAGTTGGGCGGACCACTACGGGATGGCGGCAATGTATCTCCGTCTGAACGGACTTGTCCCGCCTACCGCGAAACAAGAAGAAAAGAAATAGCCTTTGCGCGGATCGCTGGAGGCGTGCCGCGATCACCAGAAAAAGCGAGACGCAGCCAGGCCGGCACAATAGAATGTCCTCGGCATTGAGCTTCAACGGACGTGTAAACGCTCACATGAGCACGGTGCGGTGCAAGGGACTACGAGGCGGATCGCCACCTTCCGTAGGCGATTTTTACTTGGCTTCCGGCGAGCAGCCTCTGAGATTTAAGAATTTTTTCGTTGTCGCGGCGAAACTTCCATACGGCCTGGCAGGCCGTCGATGTCAATACCTCGATCTCGTCATCGAACCACGGTAACATCCCACAATCTGGGTAGCGTGCCGGCTTGCAACTCGTGCAAATCCTCCTGAGTCATCTGCATTGTGGGGACGATGTATGACCCTCCTCGTTCGGCCATTTGAAGCCCTTCGGAATCGATCAGGTAAGCGTGCTCGAGACTCCGTGCGCCAAAACGAATCGCCTGCTTACAACCTTCGGCAGCACCCGTGTGCACGGCAACGGGCATGCCGAGCTGTGTCTTAATCCAATCGCTGCCGAAGGTGTGTTCACGTCGCACCAGGGCTTTAATGCTTCCGGCATTGTCAGCGATGGCGGAGACCGGTAGATTCCATCGAGGGTTGTAAAAGCCGCGCAGGTCGCCGTGGCCCGCACTCGCAGAGAGAATGTGCGCCGCGACCACGAGTCGAGGTCCTTCCACGAACCCTGCGTTGATCGCATTGCGAAGATCAATAGTCGGCCATTCCGGATCGGCGCTGCCGAGGTCGCGTAAAGTTTGTGAAGCCGTAGCTCATGTACTCGCGAGCGAGGCTCAACCCCTTGAGTGCTTTGCTAGCGGACGATTCGAGCGTCTGCTGAACTAGATGTGCCGCATCCATGGTCAAGTGTACATGGGTATCAATGAATCCAGGGCTTACTGTCCGGTCGGAGAGATCGATATGGTCGCGGAGAGAGCCCATGCGGACGCCGAATTACTTCACGCATCAGTTCCGGATTGTAGAGCACGTTGTGGTCATCGAGTGAAAGAGTGTCGCTGACGTAGAGCAAGTGTTGTTCAGGAAAATAGACCATGTATTGACGTTCCGTGTCAGGTCCCAGAATTTTGGTTGAATTTGGTCTTTTGGACGGACGCTCAAGAAAGCAACTTATGTCGGCTCCGAAAGATGCTGGAAGATTACTGGGTATCTTCGTTGGTGAATTCGAAACAGGACGATACCGCGACGGCCAGTATCCGTTCAGGCTCACGGTGTTCAGCATCGACAAAATTGAATACGCAAAGCGCGCATCCCAATTTTAGTAGCCGCTTTGCCTTGTAGGCGCTTTTAGCAGTGTGGCGAGGTCGACCTCACACTCTTTGGGGATGCGACCCCTCATCATTTGCGAAGCTTTGCATAATTGCCCTGGAATAAACTTACCCAGACAGTTTCAGTTGTCGTCGCCTTTGCGCCCACAGAATCGAAAACAGGTCGGAGAAAGGTCAACGCGAACATCGACAAAACCCGCGGCTTTGAGGCGCTGAGTGAATGTGCTTGGGTCCACTACGACCATCGTATCGCGAATATGGAGCAGACGAAAAGAGAAGCTGGAGCGACTATCCGTGCCGGCGAAGGTCCCGCCGGGCCGAAGAACGCGATGAGCTTCGGCCAAGAGACGATCCTGCAGTTCCGTCGAGGGAATGTGATGGAGCATCGTGAAACAAACCACGCTGTCAAAATGACCATCCGGTAGGGTGGTCGCAGTCCCATCCTGGTTCAGAACTTCGACACCATGTTGCCCCATCCGACCGGTTAGCGACTGTGCCAACTTGCGATCGACTTCAACACAGGTCAGGTGCTCGACCCGAACCCGCAAAAGGTCAGTCGTGATCCCGGGGCCGGGCCCAATCTCAAGAACATTGGACCCTAGGATAACGCCTTCCAAAGCCCACGGCAGTCTACCGTGAACGGTGTTGGCCCATGAGAACAAATACGTTGCGAGAATCAATTCTAGCCAAACGGCTACCACTATCTCGCAAGCTCGTTTTGAACGGCGCAATCATTCGCACCAATGAATGTTTGCTAAGGCAGCTACAAGTAGCCGTGCTCAATCGCTTTTAGCACGGCACGAGTGCGATCGCGAACCCCAAGCTTGGACAGGATACTGGACACGTAGTTCTTTACCGTTCCTTCCGAAATGACAAGTGCTTCTGCGATTTCGCGGTTGGAGTATCCCCCGGTCATTAACCGCAGCACTTCTTCTTCGCGATCGGTCAACGGCTCTTCGGTTACTCCTTTAGAGCGCTTCGATGTCGGATTCAATTCGCGGATGAGACGCAGCGTCAACACCGGGCTGAACATGGTTTCACCCGCAGCTGCGCGACGAATCGCGTCGGTTAAACGCTCAAGCGTAACGTCTTTCAGCAGATATCCTTTCGCGCCCAAGTGAATTCCCTGCAGGACAACGTCGTCATCATCGAAGGTTGTAAGCAGAATGCAGGACGGCGGGTTCTCTGTGTTCCTAAATGATTCAAGAAGGTCAAGTCCATCCGCGCGCGGCATGCGAACATCGAGCAGTACGACGTCAGGGGCAGTTCTCAGGATCAGTGGTCGAGCTTCGTCGCCGTCGGCAGCTTCACCAACCACTTCAATATCATCGGCGAGTGAAAGTAGACGTACCAGTCCTTCGCGCACGAGCGTCTGATCTTCGACGACGCATACTCTGATCATGCGCTTTTGTCCTGAGTCTGCAGCGGCAGCCATGCCGAAATTACAAAGCCGATGTCGGGGCGCGACTGAAATTCCACGCGCCCGCCGAAGGCTTCAAATCGTTCCATCATCCCTGTAAGCCCGGCACCCGGCAGGGACATGGGGTCCGCCTGCCCGTCATCTCGCGCATTGACCTCGATAATGCCCTCCCTCACGCGTAGATCGATCCAGAGGTTCTCCGCACGAGAGTGCTTAATTGTGTTCGTCACGATCTCCTGGACACAGCGCAGCACCGCATGAGCCCGCGCACCATCGGGAAGAATGAACTCTGGAGGAACCAGCAAATGCAGCTTTGGACGCAAGACTCGCTGTACCAGCGAGTCAAGGGCTGGAGCTAAGTCGACGCTGTCTTTGGCGCGCATGGTGCCGACAATGCTGCGAACATCAGACAACATTTGACGGGTGGAGGTTTGAGCTCTTTCGATTTCGGCCTGCAGTGAACCGTCCGCAACATGGACGGCATGTTCCAGTTGGAGACTGAGTGCAGCGAGATGATGCCCGAGCACGTCGTGCAACTCGCGGGCAATGTGCAGTCGTTCAGCTGTTCGGCTACTCTCTTTTAGTAATTCGCGCGTTGAACCCAATTCGATGTTCAACAACAACAGTTCATCACGCCCGGTTGCTTCCTGAGCAAGAAGCCGACCGGCGACTATCGCGAACACCTCCAGGCCAATTAGAGAACTCGTCATCGCCCAACGCCAGCCCATGTGCCAATGAGGCTCGAGGGCGATGACAGCAGCAATCGTCTGCAGACAGGTCCAAATCACAGCATTGTGTTCACTTAGATATAAGGCAGCTTGCCAGGCGACAAGGACTAATAGCAGTCCATTGAAGTAGTTGCGAAACAACAGTGTCATCGCAACGACGCTCAGACTCTGCAATGCGAGTGCGCTGATTCGTAGCCAAGAAGGAAGCCGTCGATTCGTGGAGCCGAAGTAATACGCGATGCCGAACGCAAAAAAGAAACTAAGCCAACCCGCCCACGAGACGGGAATCTCGTCAGCTGTACGAGTCGAGGGATCCATCGCGGGCAATCCAAGAATCAACCAGATGAGGATCCCCGACCAACGCATCGCCTGATGTTTCTGCTGCGACACTAAATCCCTGATCCACACGATTAGCCATTCTCCCACACGACTGCTTCTCGTGGATGTGCCGAAAGTCATGGTGATTCGACAACATTGAACTGGTCGCTCGAAGAGTTTCAACCTATTGGCCGTCGTCTCAATTCGGTTGGACGAGCCGCTTGCTAAGAGCCATGACTTTCAGCACTGGCTTTCCTGGTAGCGCTCGCCGCACTCTCTTACCGTGGACTTCGAATCTAATCGTTGTCGTGCAACCCATCTGACCGCGACAGGCAGCATCGCTATACTCTTGTTTTCTTGCTTCTCTTTGGGCTGTTCGCGCACAAGCCCGCCAACATCGAGTGGTTCTGCGGTACCGGTGGCCGTTGCTAGCGTGATCCGACGTGACGTTCCGGTGGAAATCCATGCGATGGGCAGCGTTCAGCCTTATACGACGGTCCGAGTAAAAGCGCAGATTTCCGCGCAACTGGAGCACGCCTACTTCAAAGAAGGAGATGAGGTTCACCGGGGCCAGCTCCTATTCAAGCTGGACGATCGTCAAATCCTAACCAGCCTTCACCAGGCTGAAGGGCAGCTAGGCAAGGACGAAGCTCAACTGGTTCGCGCAACGGGATTGGCAACGAGATATGCCCAGCTTTTCAAAGCAGGTGTGATCTCAAAAGATTCCTACGACGAGATCTCGACCCAGTCACAATCCCTAAAGGCAAGCGTAGTCGCAGGTCGGGCTGCGTTGGAAAACCAGCGCGTCCAGGCCGCCTACACTTCCATTTACTCTCCATCCGAAGGTCGCACCGGAAGTCTGTTGGTTTCTCCCGGCAATCAGGTCAAAGCAAACGACGACGTTCCGTTGGTAGTTATCAATCAGGTTGCGCCGATTTATGTGGAGTTCGCTATCCCTCAGCATCAGTTGACTGAGGTCAGGAAGCAAGCTTCATCAGCCACGCTGAAAGTCTTCGCGCTCATCCCCGACGTTCCAGACTCGGAGCCGGAAGCGGGCGAGCTTTCATTTTTGGACAATGTCGTGAATTCGGCGACCGGGACTATCCGGCTCAAGGGCGTCTTTCGCAATCGCGATCACCGGTTGTGGCCTGGCGAATTCGTTGACGTGATACTTCAGCTCTCCATCCAAAAGGACGCTGTGGTGATTCCTTCCGCCGCCATTCTGACCGGACAACAGGGCGAATATGTGTACGTCGTAGGAAGCGCTCAGCGAGCAGAAAACCGGTCCGTCAAAGTCGCACGTACGGTGGGTAACGATTCTGTGATCGAGACGGGATTGCGCCCAGGAGAACGGGTCGTGACGGACGGGCACGTAAGGCTTGAACCAAACCGGCCAGTCGAGATCAATAACAATACTGCAGCAGAAGAGGGCCAAGCACCTTCCGCCAAACCTCAACACGAAGCGGTCGCGAACGAGAAACCTGGGACCGGAGGCAAGGGGCAATGAATGTACCTGAGCTTTGCCTGAGGCGGCCTATCATGACCGCGCTGTTGACGATGGCAATCCTCGTATTCGGAATCCTTGCCTATCGCGGACTACCGGTCGATAGTCCCCCCGATGTCGACTTTCCCACGATTCAGGTGAATGCGTCACTTCCCGGCGCCAGTCCGGAAACCATGGCTTCGGCCGTCGCAACGCCGATCGAGAAACAACTCTCGACGATCGCCGGCATTGACTCGATGAGTTCAACGAATTCTCTCGGCAGCACCAGTATCACCGTTCAACTCGATTTGAGCCGCAGCCTTGATGACGCTGCACAGGACGTGCAAGCCGCCATCGCCAATGCTATTCCTCAATTGCCCGTCGAGATGCCCAGACCACCTTCCTATCAGAAGGTTAATTCGGCGGATTCGCCGATCCTCTATCTGGCAGTTCACTCGCCGACTCTCAACATGTCTGAAGTCGATGAATACGCTGAAACCGCTCTTGCGCAGCGTATTTCGATGGTGAAGGGTGTGGCTCAGGCCCAGGTTTACGGTTCCCGAAAATATGCCGTTCGGGCGCGACTGGACCCCTATGCCATGGCATCACGACAGATCGCAATCGACGAGGTTGCCGCAGCAATTAGTTCGGGGAATGTTAATTTGCCGACCGGCGCCCTCAACACGCCTCGCAAGGCGTACACCATCACCGCCAACGGGCAATTGGCCAGCGCTCAACAATTCCGCGAACTCATCGTCGCTTACCGTGACGGACAACCCGTTCACCTAAAAGACCTCGCCAATGTCATTGACGGTGTCGAAAACGAAAAACTCGCCAGTTGGTTCAACGGACAACCCGGAATCGTCCTCACCGTTATGCCTCAACCTGGCGCGAACACGATCGAGATTGTCGACGGCATCAAGAAATTGCTGCCCCAGTTACAGAAGGAATTACCGGCGGCGTTGAAGGTGGATATCCTTTATGACGAATCGGTCTCAATTCGCGAGTCGGTAAACGAAGTGAAGTTCACCCTGTGGCTGACCATCGCCCTCGTAATCGGTGTGATTTTCTTGTTTCTACGAAGCCCCTCCGCCACGCTCATCGCGGGTGTGGCAATACCGATCTCGGTGATTGGTTCGTTCGGGGCGATGCATCTGTTCGGATTCAGCTTGAACAACCTGTCCCTCATGGCTCTGACGCTCTCGGTTGGTTTCGTCGTGGACGACGCAGTCGTGATGCTGGAAAACATCGTGCGTCACATGGAACAGGGTAAGCAGCCTATACAAGCCGCGAAAGACGCTTCGGGTGAAATTGCCTTCACGATTGTTTCGATGACGATTTCCCGGGCGGCGGTGTTCATTCCGGTACTGTTTCTGGGCGGCGTCATCGGCCGCCTGCTTCACGAATTTGCGATCACCATCGGCATCGCAATCTTGATTTCCGGCGTCGTGTCCCTCTCCTTGACTCCAATGCTCTGCAGCCAATTCTTAAGAATGAACGATAAAGCAGGGGACCACAAAAAAGGAGTTGGTGAAGATATTCGTTCCACGATATCCCGGCTCTATGAGCGTTCTCTCCGTCACGTGATGGATCACAAGTTCGCCGCCCTTGTTGCCTCCTTTGGATTGATCACATTTACATTCATTCTTGTCGCCGGTCTCCCGGCTTTTATTGCTCAACGCCTGCCACTATCTACTCCCGGCCTCTTGGTCAATGGAATAGCGAAAGGATTTCTCCCGACGGTTGATACCGGGCAGCTCTTTGCGTTTACCGAAGCCGCCCAGGGCGTGTCGTTTGAAGAGATGATCGATCATCAGCGCAAGGTCGATGAGGTGATCGCCGGCAGTGGCTACGCCGAGGCTCGCATGTCTACCGTTGGCGGTGGGGGAATCAATACCTCCAATAATCTCGGACGCATTTTCATGCGGCTACGCCCACGCAATGAGCGCCCGAGCGCCGGTGAAATCATTGAAGAACTGCGCCCGAAATTTGCGAAACTTCCGGGAATCAAGGTGTTCATGCAGAATCTTGCTCCGATTCGCATCGGAGGTATGCTGACGAAAAGCGAATATCAGTACACGCTTCAGAGCGCGAATCAGAACGAGCTTTACACTTACGCGCCGCTCCTGGAGCGAGAGCTGCGCAGCCTGCCAGGCCTAGAAGATGTGACCAGTGATCTGGCAATCGGCAATCCCCAACTGAGTGTTGATATCCAGCGCGACAGCGCGTCCAGCCTGGGATTGAGCCCTGGCCAGATCGAGCAGACCTTGTATAGCGCGTACGGATCACGCCAGGTATCAACCATCTATGCGCCCAATGATGAATACAAAGTTCTCATGGAAGTCGACCCTCGATTTCAAGCAAATCCGGACGCGCTCTCGATGCTGTATGTCCGCTCTTCTACAGGGAACTTGGTTCCGCTGAGCGCGGCCGCGCGGATCAGGTCGACTCTCGGGCCGTTGACCGTGCTGCACTTTGGACAGCTACCGGCCGTTACTCTGAGCTTCAATTTGAAACCGGGGGTTTCTCTCAGTAGTGCAACACGCCAAGTTGATGAGATTGCCAACCGCATACTCCCAGCAACGATCAGCAGGGGCTTCCAAGGAAACGCCCAGGCCTTTGCCTCCTCAAGTTCCGGGCTAGGATGGTTGCTTCTGGGAACTGTAGGGGTGATTTATGTCGTCCTCGGGATTCTTTACGAGAGCGTCATCCATCCAATCACGATCCTCTCAGGATTGCCTTCAGCGGGAATCGGAGCGCTCGTTGCTCTTGCAATATTTCATCTTGAGCTGAACCTCTACGGGTTTGTCGGCATTATCCTTTTAGTGGGAGTCGTCAAGAAGAACGCCATCATGATGGTCGATTTCGCTCTGCGGGCGGAGAGGATCAATTCGATTCCAGCGGAAGCAGCGATAGTGCAAGGCGCAATCGCCCGGTTCCGCCCGATCATGATGACCACGGCAGCTGCGATCCTCGGGGCGCTCCCCATTGCGTGTGGATTTGGAGCTGGCTCCGAAGCGCGCCGCCCTCTCGGTATAGCTGTGGTCGGAGGACTCCTGTGTTCTCAACTACTGACGCTCTACATAACGCCGGTGTACTACGTCTACTTGGATAAATTTAAAACGCTTCTATTACAACCTGCCGTCAAGCGGAATCGCCTCAAGCCGCTCACTATCGCTGCCGGGTCCAGCGTTGACCTGGGCGATTAGTAAAGTCTCGTGAAACGAGTCAACGCTCTAAGAACGAATCTCGACGAAGCGCGGCGGGATGTGAGTGCGAAGGCTGCAGTGTGCGAGAGAATGCGCACCGTGCTGGAGTTATTGTCGGTGCCAAATGAGCATCTCTTCTACGCTCCACGTCTGCTATCGCGTCTGAGTCCAAAAGTCATGCTCTCCAAGTATGACCTTGGGCACTCGCGGACCCTCCTGAACTCAACTAGGCTCCTCGTCAAGAGGACATATCATGCATCGATACACAGCAATTGCTTTCTCGGCCCTGGTTCTTACCATCCTATTCTCGAGTTCAGTATTTAGCGCCGATATCCCAGCGCGCTCAGCAAAGACGCGAACTGTTTATGTAAAGGCGATGATGTTCAAATTCGCCCCCGACAAGATCAACATGAGAAAGGGCGAAACTCTCAAGCTGAAAATCACCAGCAAGGATGTCGAGCATGGATTTCGTATATCCATGATGGGTCTGAATTATCCCATTGAGCATGGAAAGGTGACCGAGGTCGTTCTGACACCAACGACGGTTGGCGATCTCGTAGCCGACTGCGGTGTCTATTGCGGCGCTGGTCACAAGAAAATGAAACTGAGCATCAATGTTCTGCCATAGATTGGCAAACGTTCGTCACAGATTTGCGGTTCGCATGATTCTCGACGATGGCCTCCGCTGGGGTAGTGAGGCTAGAGCCGAACTCGAGCAGCACTGAGCTTCAGGTCATAATTCGCTTCGACTGCGCGATGAACGAGAGAGTCTAGTTCAGGTTCATTGAACGACCTCCACCATGTATCGGTCGAAGGACTCGCGCCTGGTTTCGTTCCCGTCGCAGTCGGAGCAGTCCACCCTTGCCGGCGCTGCTCCGAGTGTGTGGTTTTGTCACACAGATCGCGAGCTGCGTGAGGTTCTTGTCTCGCTCGTGGAGCTACAATCTTGACCGGTGATGTATCCGACCGCTTCCAGCTGACGGCCTCACCCAAGAACGGCATGTACCGTGGGGAGTACCAAAGAGCGAAATACCTCGTCAATTTGCGACGGCGTAAAGCGACTTCGACGATCCATCCACCACGTCAGAACTGCGAAGAAACTTGCGGTGAGATAGTGCACAAATAAATCGATCGGAACATCCGAATCCACATGTGTCAGTTTTTCAATCTCGGCTTTGCATTCTCGTCGTATCAACTCCTCTAAGACTTCCTGTAGGCGCCGCCGAACAAGTGGCCAGGCCCGCGTATTCAAGAGAGCGAGATAGACATTGCGATATCCATTGGCATGGTCGAACATTGCACTGCTGAAAGCAATGACGCGCTCGTTACGTTTTGCGGATGGTCTTTGGTACTGCTGCGCTGAATTCAATGTTATCTGAAGGTCGTCGAGGCCCGAAATGAGCAGTTCATCCATGCTTTTGAAATGGACGTAAAAGGTGGAACGGCCAACGTCTGCCCGATCAAGAACTTCTTGAACCGTTATCGAGTCGTAGTTCTTCTCCAGCGCCAAAGAAATTAGCGCTTTGTGAAGCAACTCTCGCGTGCGCCGAACGCGCCGATCTGTGATCATCGTTTTCTCCAAGAGATTCGGCACACAAATAGCAAACTCGTCCCGAACGGAACAATGACGGGTCCTCTGTTCTTGCTAACGGACCGGACTCGATCCTACTATGGTTATCGCACATCTGTCCATTAACGTACAAATATGCACGTCAGAATTTTAGGACTACTCAGGAAGGCTCGATTTGAAAAACTTTAGAAAGCTCACTGCGGGGCTCATCGTCGTCTGGTTCATCTTTGCATTGTCTGCCTCGGGTCTGCACCTTTTCAGAAATGATTCGAATCGCATCGGACTTGCGGTCGGGTTGGCTGCCCTTACACCAATCGTCGTCTTCTCACTGTGGTTTGCTAGCTCGGAGAAATTTCGGCAGTTCGCATTGTCATTGAACCCTCGCACTCTGACATTTGTGCAGGCCTGGAGAATTCTCGGATTCGTCTTCGTCCTATTGCACGCTTATAGCGTTCTGCCAGCAATTTTTGCGTTGCCCGCTGGATATGGGGACATGGCCATCGGGGTGACGGCATTCTTCGTAGCATGGAAGCTTGCTAATCCCAGACATCGCAGTGCTTTCATTCTTTGGCAAGCCTTTGGAATTGCGGACTTGGTTATGGCGGTGATCCTCGGCATTACTGCCCGCTTGCTTAATCCGCACGGCACTTCGATGGGTGCCATGACAGTACTGCCGTTGAGCCTGGTTCCGACCTTTATTGTGCCGTTGCTTCTGATCTTTCACGTCATCTGCGTAGCTCAGGCAAAGGCTTGGAGAGGCGTTTCAGGCGATACCCGTCAAGCAACAAGAGCCGTGGAGGATTCAGTAATGGACGGGCTTCACTCTCAACCAAGGATCTAACGAAACACAATTGAATTCATAAACATGGCTCGCGTGGTACTGACAACCGCTCGTGCTACGACTCATCGGAGGACAATTGAAAGATTCGGTCATGATGGCGAACACTCACAGAACCTACATCCCAGCGGCAGGCCGCCACTGGTTGCTACCCCTCTACGACGTAATGACGAAGCTGATAGGTGCCGATCAGCCTCGCAGAGCCCTTCTTGATCAAGCCGATCTGAGACCCGGCGACCGAGTTCTTGACGTCGGTTGTGGCACTGGTAGCTTGGATATTTTGCTAAAGCGACTCTTTCCGGCGGTCGACGTAATAGGAGTCGATCCGGACCCGGAGGCGCTGGCTCGAGCGAGAAGAAAGGCGGAACGAGCGGACGTCTCGCTCCAGTTCGATCAGGGATTCGCGGACGCGCTTAAGTATCCGGCCGACACATTCAACCACGTGTTTTCTTCCTACATGTTCCACCACCTGCAAAAGAGCGAAAAGGAAAAGACGCTAAGAGAGATTTATCGAGTCCTAAAGCCCGCCGGCTATCTTCATCTGCTAGATTTCGAAGGACCGGAGTCGAACGTTGGCAGTCCGTTGCCCTGCTTACTTCACTCGCATCACCTGCTGAAAGACAATTCCGAGGGCCGGATTGTCAGGCTCATGACAGAGGCCGGGTTCGCAGATGTGAAGAATGCTGGACACCGAGCCGTTCTCTTTGGATTTGGTCGTGTTGCTTACTATCAGGGATCTGTGCCCACCTTGACTGCGAACGTCGCGGCAGACGAACGGAATCCTCAGATTCGGCTTTAGAGAGAACGCTGGCGAAGTTCAACACGTTTTGCCGTGATCATTTTGGACCCGCATCTGGTCTGTCGGTCCGGAATGGCAATTCCTGCGCGTTTACGGCCTGCCATTTCCCGTCCCGATAACCGACGGCACCAAGCCATGCCGATTGTTTGCGCGGGCAGGAAGAATGCAGACGCTAGTCGACGCATCAGGGGGAGACGCCTATGATGCCAACTTATGTTTTGGGCTGGAACCAACTCCTAAGTCGATTAGCCACTCATTTACAGTGGCGCCGATAACGTCAGCATGATCCTCCTGCAAGTAGTGCCGCCCCGCGCCAAGCTGCACAACTCGGAGGTTCTTAAGCCCCTTCGCAAAACTCTCAGCGAAGGTCGGCGACACTAGAACTCCTGGATTGCCTGTGAAAAGCAGCTTTGGGTAAGACGAGTGCGCTAGTGCATGATGCGCTTTCTGTAAAGCTGAATTCACATCCGCTGGTTCTCCAGCGATCGGCAATTCATTCGGGAAACGCCAAGTGGGCCGGCGCGACTCGGGAGTAGGAAACGGCGCTCTGTAAACAGACATTTCCTGGTCCGTCAGTTTTCGTACGATGCCCCCGGGAAGGACCTGCTCCACGAATACATTGTCTTCGAGAATCATCTGTTCGCCCACCCCAGCCGTCCTGAACCGTTTGAAGGTTTCGCGCCCAGTTGCGTGAAAATCCTCCCAGCTAGGCATTGGCCGGATGAACTCCATAAATGCAAGTCCACGGATGAACTCCGGCCTGCGGGCCGCAAGATGAAATGCCAGCGCGCTTCCCCAGTCTTGTGCGATTACGAATGCCGACAAGATTCCTGTCTTATCGAGGAACGCATCGAGGTACCGGACATGATCGGCGAACCGATACTCGATATCTGGTTTTCCGGATTGGCCGAACCCGATGAGATCCGGTGCGATGCAATGCGCCGTCGGTGCAACCAGCGGAATGATATTCCGCCATATGTACGACGAGGTCGGATTCCCGTGTAGAAAAAGCGCGACGGGTGCTTCGGGATTTCCCGCTTCCCGGTAGGCCATGGTGGAACCCAGAACATTCAGTTGTGGCAATACAACGTCAGAATGGACGGTCATTTTCTGCTCCTTGAATGTGGTTTGGAAAATACGGTTTGGAAAACGATGTTCTTGAAACGATCAAGCGCGGCAGGGCCGCGTTCGACCTTCATACGGAGAATTGCGCCCTCCCAGGAAGCCAGGAGGAATTCGGCGAGATCCGTCGGATCAAACGTTGGATCGATTTCACCAGCGGTTTGAGCCTCGGCGATGCACGAGACAAACGGGGCGCGCCACTCCTGGAATATTGCCTCCAGCCTCTCGCGTAAGAGTTTGCTCTGAGAGGCGGTCTCAAGAGGCGGGATCGCGGCGCACATCCAGATCGCCAGCGGAGAACCAGCGCTCAAGAAAGTCCGGCTGATTATTTTCGGTGAGGATGATGCTCACGACGAGCTTGGTGGCCAGCTTGTCGGTCGGCCCATAGAAGGCCAGAGTAGCGATGGGGTAGCCGCGAAATCCGGGCTGGGGTTTGCCCAGCCACGAGCGGGAGCGTGGATGATTTTTGGAGAACGGTTTCCGTCGCCGCACGAGCGAAATGATACTCCCATTTTTTCGCTGGAGAGTGTACCGAGCGCGGGAGCCGAGTCAAGGGTCTCCGCGTTCGCTCCGATGAACGCGCCAAAACCGCGCGCCCTTGACACGGCTCCCTCTCCGCTCTGTTTGCTTCCAGCCATCGAAAAAATGTGATTGAAAAATGGGAAGGGTTAGCCAGCCAGACGCGCAGCGCCGCGCACGCAGAGAAGCTTTTGAAGTTTCTTCCTGGTCCTGGGCCGCAGCGAGGCCAGGTACCCGGCGAGTTCGTAGGGATGGAAAACTTCCCACACGGCAGCCTGGAAACGAGGAAGCTCAGCGGCAAAATCGAGATCCTGTTCGGCAGCTTCGGCGAAGTTCAGCAGCTTCTCGCTGACCAGGTAGTCGAGTGCGTTCTTTAGGCCGAAGCGCCGCCGGATGGTGCGGGTGGCTTGGCACTGCTTTCGCCAAATCTTGTGGCTGAGCATGAGGGAAACTATAGCGCCGTCGTGCGTCGTTCGCCAAGCTGAGCCAGCAACAACTCGGAGCAAGACACCATCCCTTGCGCCTTCGGCGCAACGAAAAGCGGACTGCTGGAAAGCACGTCGCGTCCGGTGAGCATCCGGGCTTTGTCCGGTGTCTGTCCGGTCTCGTGTCCGGCATCCGTTCGAGGGCTGTTAGAAGCCGTTCAGCGGGAGGCTTCGCGGCGGTGGCGAACGGCGCTGACCGTGATGGTGTTCTCGTCTTTCTGATCGAAGAATACGCGATAGTCGGCGCAGCGAAGCCGGAAGCCGGTGCGCGGCGGTTTGAGTTTCTTCACATCGCCGGTGCGGTTCGCCAGGTAGCGATCCACGCAGTGGAGAATCTGCATCGCGGTTTCGCGGTCGATGGCGCGGAGATCGGCGCGGGCCTCGGGCGACCAGATGACGGCGATCCGTTCCGGCGCGGGCGGTTCGGTCATTTACCCAGACCGAACTCGCGCAGGATGTCTTCGTGAGGAATGCCTTCTCCGCGAGCCAGCGAAGCGCGGGCGCGGTCGAGCGCGGCAGCCGTCTCAGACGTGATCTCTTCCTCTTCCACGGGCGCAGAAGCCAGGGAACGCGACAGCGGGCCGGTCATCACCTGGAGCAGATGAACGACGGCGGCGAGCTGGCCAGCATCGAGCTGATCGAGGAGCTGGTGCGCCTGTTGTTTTTCGTTGGCGGGTGCCATCAAGAATAGTTTACCAACTGTGCCCGCTCAGGAAGTAGATGACGACCAGCGGCGGGCCTCTTGCTGCAAGATCATGCTATCGAGGACCTGCTTTACAACCTTCTTGGCTTCAGGATCAAAACGAGAGACAGCTTCAAACTGCAAACGGAGGTCCTCGTCGGGACCGCGTTCATTCTTCCCGAAGAGCAGGTAATCCGAAGTGACGTGAAGAGCCTGCGCCAATCTCTTGATGACATCGAGAGTGGGTTGTGAAGCGCCACTTTCATAACGCTTCAACTGGGTGAGCGCACAGCGCACCATCTCCGCGAGGTCCTGCTGAGTGAGATTGCGTTCTTTCCGAGCCGCGAGCAAGCGCTCAGGAAACCCTTCGCCATGTCCATTGTTCGCGGTCTTCTGCTGACGTTTCATGTCGTCAGCATAGGAATAGAGATTTAACCCGTGGACCATGATAGTCGCTATATGTCACTACAAATATCACATAAGAGGTACTTGACAGCATTTTATAAAAACGCCGGAAACGACCTTGGAAAGGAGCATAGATGGCCCGACTTCCAGACGAGATGGTGGACCGAATTAAGCGGGAAATCTCGGTCGAACGGCTGGCGGAGGCGCGCGGCATCAAACTGCGGCGCAGCGGCAAGGAACTGATCGGCCTCTGTCCCTTCCACAAAGACACCAACCCGAGCCTCAACATCGATCCGGTGAAAAACGTCTGGCACTGCAAAGGCGCGTGTGGTCCTGGCACCGGAGGCTCGGTGATCGACTGGGTGATGCGGGCCGAAGGAATCAGCACACGGTACGCGCTGGAACTGCTGAGCCGCGATCTGGTGCCGCTGGCTTCTGCCACTGCAGGCCCACCGCCGAAGCAGAGCACGGTGCCGAAACTGCCGCCGCTGTTTGCGCCCACGGTCGATGACCAGCAGGCGCTCAAGATCGTGGTGAACTACTACCACGAGACGCTGAAGAACTCGCCTGACTCGCCCAAAGCCAAACGATATCTGGTGCAGCGCGGCCTGGAATCGTCGGAGATGATCGAGCACTTCCGGCTGGGCCTTTCCAATCGCACACTGAATTACCACGTAGCGGGCAAAAACCGCGCCGCTGGTGCGGAGATACGCGGACGCTTGGAAAAGCTGGGCATCTTGCGCGAGAAGACCGGACACGAGCACTTCAATGGCGAGGAGTTGATGAATCGTGCCGTAGTGTTGGCGGTGAACGAGAAGCGGGAACAGACACGAGCCATTCATCGCAAGCCACGGGAGGCGCAGACGCTCGAAGGACTCCTGGCTCGCACGCGACAAAACAAAATCATCAAGCTGCACCGCAACGCGCAGCGCCTCTTGCGATCCATCCGGGTGGTGAATGAGCACCTGACCAATCTGGACTTTCCCGACACCATGACACGAACGCGGCGCGATCACCAGAAGTTCTTGACGCTGATCAGCGCGATTGCCCTGTTGCACCAGCACCAGCGGGAGATCAAGACGATTCCCCGTGACGGCGAGACGCTGGAATACATCGAGGCCACCGAAGCCGACGTGAAGCTGGCTGCGGAACTGACCAATCACGTGCTGGTGCGGTCGCTGGACGATGTGCCGCCGCAGACGCGGCGCTTGCTGCTGCTGCTCGACAAGATGGTGAGCCAGGAGTGTGAGCGCTTGCAGATCGAGCGGCTGGACTATCGTTTCACGCGGGCCACGGTGCGCCGGTTCACAGGCTGGAGCGATTCGCAATTAAAAACGCACTTGCATCGGCTGGAGGAACTGGAGTATCTGGCGCTGCATCGCGGCGCACCCGGCCAGAGTTTCGTCTATGCGCTCAACTTCGAGATGGACGAGCAGGGCAAGCCGGTGTTGCCGGGGTTGAGCTATGGCGCAAAGCGGGCACGCTCGGAGGGCAACCGGTCTGGGTTTTCCGAGGGGGTGTCTGGGCTGGAAGGCCAGCGGTCTGGGTCGAGTCTGGGCCAAGTCTGGGGGGTGTCTGGGGGTGGTCTGGGTGAAGAATCGCCAGTAATGACGCGGGTGAGAGGCACTTTTTCGGAAGAAAGCGGCGAAAACGCATATAGGGGCCAGAGTGCAGAAAACCGCATCGTAGTCGTAGCGGAAGCGACGGCCAAGCCCAACGGCAGAATGCACGTGCAGGCGGTGAAGTGATGGCGCTCGTTCCCAGGCCCCGCAAGAAAGCGCCGAAGACCGTGCCCGTTCCTAAGAACGCGTTGGAGGCCATGCTGGAGCCGCACCTGGAAGCGCTGGCCGTGAAACAGTACTCCGAGCAGACGATCAAGACCCGGCACGATCAACTCGGGGTGTTTATCCGCTGGTGCGCCGACCGTGGTCTCGATAATCCGCACGACATCACGCGGCCCGTGCTGGAGCGCTATCAGCGCTACTTGTTTCACTATCGCAAGAAGAACGGCCAGCCCTTGAGCTTCCGCACGCAACACGCGATGCTGGTGCCCTTGCGCGGCTGGTTTCGCTGGATGACGCGGGAGAACCACATCCTGCACAATCCCGCCTCAGAGCTGGAACTGCCGCGCCTGGGCCACCATCTGCCCAAGCACGTGCTCAGCGTGGAAGAAGTCGAGCAGGTGTTGCGGCAGCCGAACCTCTCGGATCCCATGGGAGTGCGCGATCGCGCCATCCGCGGTCAAGGGCAAAAAACCGCATCAGGGGATTTTTCCAGAAAATCGCAGACCTCGTGTCAGCCCAACATGGGCTAAGTGGCCGGGAACGCATCAGGATAGCGGGCGGGTGTGGTGGAAAACCGTGTTGGGGCCAACTATCTGCCTCTATGACGGCCTCAACTTGCTCGAAGAGGTGGACAGCGCGGGCAATGTTCTCGCGAAGTACACGCACGGCGCCGTGGTGGACGAGGATCTTGCGATGCTGCGTAACGGGACCGCATCGTACTATCACCACGATGGCCTTGGTTCGATCACATCGCTCAGCAACTCGGCGGGAGCGCTTGCCAACACGTACACGTATGACGCTTTTGGAAGGTTGACTGCGTCCACCGGAAATCTGACCAACCCATTCCAGTACACGGGGCGCGAGTTCGATTCAGAAACGGGTTTACTCTTTAACCGGGCGCGCTACTTTGACCCGAGCGCAGGACGATTCCTCAGCCAAGACCCGATCCGTTTCAGAGGCGGACTGAACTTCTATGCGTACGTTCGGAATAATCCTGTAATTCTCAAAGACGCTTTGGGATATCAGGGATGTAACGCCGCGCAGTGGGCGCAGTCGCCTGGTGCATGCGCCGGACCTCAGGATCCCGGTTCGCCGTACCAGGGACAAGACGGTCTCTGGTACAACACGACGGAGTGGTCCCCGGCCCCGCCATTGCTTCCGTGGCCTCCGAGCAACGATGGGACAGATAGTCAGTGTGGGTGCAACCCTTGGACGCTTGTAGAGAAGTCAGAGGAGATATGGCAGGAAGAGACCAATGAGGACGAACATACGGTCGGGTGGGGCGCAGCGACTAGCGCGACGGGCATCTCATTGGAATGGATTCTTGAGCACGTGGGGCTCAAAGGGGTAGCAGAAGGGATTCCCGGACTGGACCTTGGACTCCTCGGTCGTGACTATTACGAAATCTGGGAACACCGCAGAGAGGCTCACGAAAAGATAAAAAAGATGTACGAAGAATGTGGCTCCAACTTGTTTGACGACTGAGTCATGATCCCTAAGCTCGACACACCGCAGGCGATCGAAGACCAAGGCACGGTGAAGGCAAAGTACGCTCCTTTCGCGAGACCAGTTCTTCGTGGGATAGTTTTGATCGTGGTATTGTGTGCCTTCGTCGCACTTCTTGCGGGTGTTCTGTCTGGAGGCGAATGGAGAGCCGCCGCGCTGGTCTTCATACTCGCCTCACTCGCTCTGAGGGCGATGCTTCCTAGGCGAGAGACGCTACCGGCAATCGAAGGCGAAGGAACCGCGAAGGCAAGGCAGCGTTGGTTGCCGGACTGGTCTCTGGTGAGCTACTGCATCGTTATCAGTCTGGGCTTCGACTGGGCTTGCGCCTTTTTGTGGTTCTCTCGACGATACGCTTTTTTCTCTGAGCCAGTTCTTTGTGTGACGGGTTTGATTGTGGCATTGTACGCTGCGATTGGATTTCTTTTAGCTCGCCTGACTGGGGGAAAATGGCGGACAGCCCTGGTGGTCTTCGCACTTGCCTCGTGGGTGCTGAGTGGGAACTTGGCCTGGTGGTTGGATCTCCATCGGTAAGCGGTTGCGCTCCGACTCGCCCGAATCGGCGCGGTGTTCTGTCCTGCCGATCCGCACGCACCCTAGTCTTGCCCGATTATCGGTGCTTCCCGTGTCCGATTCCGCTGCTGCAGTCATTCTTCCTTCCTTTCGACTGTTTGAAAACACCACGGCAGTGGAGCAACTAATGACCGTCGTAACGTAGCGACGAAACTCTCACTGCCTCAACATAGAGCGAGCAGCTCGGTGTCCGAATGAAAGGGCACTTTCCTTAGAGCAACGCCATTGAAAACGAAGCTACACTGCCGCGTGCTTATAGTACTTGCCCTTAGTCTTCTGTTTTCTGGCTGCAAAAAGAAGTTGCCCTTCACCAGAAGGGTCCGACGAACGCCAAGGCAGCCAGCCCGTCATGGTTTGTGTTATTTGGGTCTGCACCGCTCTTTAAGAGCAGTATGGCGTTTTCCGCTTCGCCACGTTCAAGAGCGATATTGAGTGCGTACTCACCCTGTCCATCCGGCCAGTCAGGGTCGGCCCCGCTTCGGAGCAATAAGTTTGTCGTTTCTGGCCGAGCGTTGGAAGCAACAGCAACGGTGAGTGGGGTTGCTCCGGTATCGTCTCGCGCGTTGACAACCGGGGGTTCGAATCCCTCTCCCTCCGCCATGCAGTCTGGGTTGCGACCACGGCCCCGGCCCGCTCTCAGAACGCAAGCCGGGCTTTGTTGCTTTCAATCTTTGCTGTCTCGACACCCGGCACTTTGGTCAGGTCCGTCCATGCTTTGAAGTTTCCGTTCTGCTCACGGTAGGCGACGATTGCGGCGGCATCCTTTGCGGTTAGGTTGAGCGCTCCAGCCAACTCGGTCGCGGTGGCCTTGTTAACGTTCACCACCTGGGTCCGGACATGATTCTTCCTGATAGTCGCTGGCCCCTTGGTTGCACCAAAGTTCTCGGCCAAATACTCCACCAAAGTGTCGATTTCATCATCAGAAACGTCGGCACCGCGCGATACCATTTGATCCACTAGCGTAGACCACTGTTCCGTGGACGCTCTTTTCGAGGTGACCACCTTCAACGCATGGCACCCGCCACAATTCCGCTGAACGATGGCCTTGCCCTTCCCTGGAGGTAGACTCTGTACATTGGCGGCAAAAGCAAGATAAGCAATGGCTGTTAAGAACATGGCCTAAATATCGTATCATAATGCTAATAGGGCATTTTCCGACGTCCCCGAACTCAAGCAAACCGACGCCCCACCCAAGGGCACGTCGACACCTAGTACTTGCTTGGTTGGGTTCGCAGGCCAAGCATTGCGCGAGCTTGGGCCGGCGTCGCGACCGGCCGGTTAAGCTCATGCGCAATACGAACCGTTCGCTCTACAAGCTGGGCATTGCTTTTGGCTTTTTGTCCTCGAGAATAATAGACGTTGTCTTCCAGTCCGACCCGAACATGGCCGCCCATCAGCGTTGCAAGTGTAGTCAGCGGCAGTTGAAATGGGCCGATCGCGGAACACAACCACAAAGCTCCGTCAGGAAACTCCTTCAATAACTGGAGAACATTCTCCACGGTCGGAAAACTGCCAGTCTGATAACCCATTACGGTCTGCATCCAATAAGGCTTTTCAATGAGCTCGTGCTCGATCAGGTAGTCTACAACCCAGGCGCAGCCCGGATGATAAAGCTCCAATTCCGGTTTGATTCCGCGTTGTTTCATCTCCGCGGCGAATTGGTGGATCTGCCCGTAGGTAAATGGAATACATTCATCGATTTCAAGTGCCGGCCGAGGATGAGACAACGGTGGACGCCGCTCCTTGAGCTTGAACTTGCTCATGTCCGGCGCTAAATTCAGCGACGCAACTTCCGGTCCTGCTGCGAGAGATGCGGCGCGCTCTTCCATGCTCATACCAGGCCCGGCTCCGGTCGTTGCATTGATGATGATCTCTGGACAAGCTAGACGAACCTTGCGTAAGACGTCTCGCCATGTCTCAGTGTCGCGGGCTCCCTCGGTTAATTGTTTTGGATTGCGCGCATGGATATGAACCATCGCCGCGCCGGCTTCGTATGCACCTTGGACTGACGCTGCTATTTCATCCGCCGTTTCAGGGATAAACTCGTTGGCCTCTTTGCCCTGGATGCCTCCATTGCAAGCGACGCAAATAATGAGCGGAGGCATTCCGCTGCGAATTCTTTCCATGAATTCATGGCTGTCTGTGTAGTCAAACCAAGCCGATTGCTGTAATGACGCTGAGCCTTCTTTTTCCAACACAGGACTCCTCTTCCAGGAAGACAATGATTATCTCTAGGTTGCTCCGCATTTCCCAAAACTACTTCGTTCGGCGGATACACATTGCGCACCGATCCGGTCAGAGCGTCCTGCGGAGACACATAGTGCCGCTATAGGTAAACAAGTCTTTCGAAAGCCAACAAGCGAAATAGTGCGAAACCGATTGCGCGACCTACTGTGCAACGGTTTGCGGCCTTGCATGGACTCGGCGCAACAGTGTAGTCTCTCGGGACAGTCGATTCTTTCCTCACTATTCTCCTGCACGTTTGATATAGCGGTTGGTCCTGCAGGCGGAATTTCAGATTTGGCGGTCAGTAAACTGCGGCAAAAGGCCATGATCAAAACATTTCCGCCAATGGGCCCGAATACTCCACAATCCAATGGGTGGCCGGACACCGACCGCTTGGATTCCTGGAAAGAAATTGCCAGCTACTTGCGGCGAGAGGTTCGCACGGTCCAGCTTTGGGAGAAGCGAGAAGGCCTGCCGGTCCACCGTCATTTTCACAAACGGCTGGGCAGTGTCTTTGCGTTGCGCTCGGAGATCGAAAGCTGGAAGCGTCAGGCCTTGCGAAAGGGCGGCCATCAGGCAACTGAATCGACGGCGCCATCCAGGCCCTCCAAGGGCGCCGGGGATCGCATTACGATTTACGTGCTGCCGCTCAAGAATATAAGCGTCGATAGCGAACGCCAGCGTCTTTGCGATACCATCGTTGCCAAGACAGTCGCAGCTTTGGAGCAGTTGAACCCCAGGCAACTGCGTATCGTGAGTCCGAAGTCCCCAATACAGAAGGACCAACGGGAATTTCCTGCCAGGATTTGGGACGACGAAACGGTTGACTATGTATTGCAATGGGGCATCCAGGACGATGGCATCGACCTGCGAGTGAACGTGGATCTCCTGTTTGCTGACACTGGAGTTGTGGCATGGTCTCATACCTATCGCTGCCGTCCGAACGATTTCGGCGAAATGCCAACTTATATAGCGGACCAGATTGTTCAGTGCCTCTGGCTGAAGGTATGTTCTTCTCCTACGTCTTATCCAGTCGAGGGACGCCGCGAACAACCGGGTCCGCGCGAGGCGTACTTAAAAGGCAGATACTTCTGGAACCAGCGCAACGAAGAAGGCCTGCGGAAAGCCATTCACTGCTTCGAATCAGCGATACGCGAAGATCCGGAGTTCGCGCTGCCTTACTCAGGACTTGCCGATTCTCTCACTCTCTTGTCTTTTTATGAGATCGTTTCTCCCCCTGACGCGATGCCATCGGCGCGGCGCGCAGCGTTGAAAGCGATCGAGCTTGATCCAAACCTGGCCGAGGCTCACGCTTCGCTGGCCGATGTCCTTCTCCACTTCGATCGGGATTGGCAAGCTGCCGATCACGAGTACCGGCGCTCCATTCAGTGCAATCCGGAGTACGCTCTTGGCTATCACTGGTACGCGAATTTGCTTGCGGCCAGAGGACAGCACGAGGCGGCGCACATCGCGATCATGCACGCTCTCGAGATCGATCCGGTTTCAATCATCACCTTGGTCTGGGCTGGGGTCACGTCGCATTTGGCACACCAATTTGACGAAGCGCTCAGACATTATCAAAGTGCTCTGGAGTTGGATCCTCACTTCATTTGGGCGCATATGTACATGGCGCAAGCACTCGAGCAGAAGGGCAACTTCAAGGAGGCACTGAGGGAATTTGATACAACCCTCCAGTTGTCGAGAGGAAACAATTGCGTGAAAGCCATGAAGGCCCATGCTCACGCGGTGGCAGGCGATAAGTCTTCCGCCCGCGAGATTCTACACGAACTCAAGGGCGCCACCTCGCACCAGTGCAAGCCATCCTATGACATTGCCGCAACATACGCCGCCCTCGGCGAGTCCAAGCAAATGGTCGCGTGGCTCAACCGAGCTTGTGACGAGCGAAACATGAAGCTCTTCACTTTGACCCAGGATCCGCGTTTTGATCCGCTTCGCCATCGTTCTGAGTTTAAGGAGATTGTCGAGCGGATGGGACTCACGCAATATAGCCCAACCCACGAGCACAGCCAGCCATGACGCTATCAGAGGGTGGAGTCCTATTCATCTGCTTCTCATTACCAGCCACTCAACTACCTGAATTTTAATTGGAATGATCCGATCGGAACTTTAGCGTGGAATAGGTATCTCTTGAGCAGATCCAATGAGGGGAACACTTTGATGCCAAAAATGGAGGGCTCTCAGGCCCCCGAGCCGCATCGCGAACTGAATCGAAGTCTGGGAGTCTTTGACTCGACCATGATTGTGGCTGGGTCGATGATCGGGTCTGGGATCTTCATCGTGGGCGGTGAAATGGCGCGAGAGGTTGGGAGCACCGGCTGGCTGCTGCTGGCTTGGGTAATCGCCGGCATCCTCACCCTGGCGGCTGCGCTGTCTTACGGAGAGTTAGCCGCAATGATGCCGCGTGCCGGCGGTCAGTACGTTTACCTCCGTGAAGCATACTCGCCACTCTGGGGATTTTTATACGGCTGGACGCTATTTCTTGTAATTCAAACCGGGACGATTGCGGCTTCATCAGTGGGATTCTCCCGTTATCTTGGCGTGCTGTGGCCGCAAATCGCGGAGACGAACTATATCATCCGGCCCATCCATATCTTGCCGACTTATGCGCTCTCGCTCTCAACCGCGCAACTGGTCGCGTTGCTGGTCATAACTTTCTTGACTTGGGCCAATATGAAGGGCCTCAAGTACGGGAAAGGAGTCCAAAACGTTTTTACGACAATGAAGATAGGATCGTTGCTGGGTGTGATTGGGATAGGAGTCTTGATTGGCTGGAAGGCTTCCGTGGTCAGGGCGAACTTCGCTCATGCATGGACGCCTCAGGGATTCACTCTGTCGGCGCATGGGCTTTCTCCGGCTACAGCATTCGGAATGCTGGTCGCAGTTTGCAGTGCGCAAATTGGAGCCCTGTATGCGGCGGACGCCTGGAACAACATCACATTCACCGCGGGTGAAGTTCGTAACCCAACGCGAAACGTACCCCTGTCTCTCGCATTCGGAACGATCATCGTAATCGGTCTTTACGTGTTCGCCAATTTTGCCTACGTCGTTGTCCTGCCGTTCAGTGAAATCCAGCATGCGCCTTCGGATCGAGTGGCGGCTACGATGTTGCAGGCTATCTTCCCCTCCGTTGGCCCCACGCTGATCGCTGTCGCCATCATGATTGCGGCGTTCGGCTGCATGAATGCTTTGATATTGTCGGGAGCTCGGGCTTACTACGCGATGGCGTTGGACGGTCTCTTCTTCAAACGCGCATCGGTCCTGAATCGCGCGAACGTTCCCGGTGCAGCGCTGATCATGCAGACCCTGTGGGCGGCCGTGCTGCTGATGATCCGGACGTACCAGCCGGCGACTGGAACCTACGGAAATCTCTACAGCAATCTGCTGGATTACATAATCTCCGCGGCGCTGATCTTTTACATCCTGACCATTGCCGCCGTATTTCGACTGCGGAACATTAAGCCGAACGCCGATCGGCCTTACCGCGCCTTCGGCTATCCTTTCATTCCCCTGCTGTACCTGATCTGCGCGGGAATTATCCTGGCCGTTTTGTTTGTGTATCGTCCTGCGACGACTGTTCCTGGAGTTGTAATTGTTCTAATTGGCGTGCCGGTTTATTTCCTTTTTAAGCACCAGACGAAACGCGAGCAGGAGCAGAAGCAAGCAGCAAAGTCGGTTCTGATTTCTGAATTGTGAATCTTCGTGTTGTCTTGGGATGAAAGATTCGACGGAGTATGTTGCTTCCTTAAGTGCCTCATGTAGCCGACGTTCTCTGGTTCAAGTCCCCTATAGAAACGCAAAGTTCCTCTGTCAGGAATGCGCTTGCCGTCCATTCCTTCCCAGCCATAATGGTGGCATTCAGCCCAATTCTCGTTTCGGACCCTTCCCTACCCAACGGCCCCGAATGTGAAAATTAGAGAATCTTAGCTTGACATCCTCCATAAGATTGTATTATATGACAAATCGCGCCGCGATTCATGCTGATGTAGAGGCCATATCTCTCGTCGCTATTCCGGTGCCACTCGTAAATGATCGGCTCTGACTTGGGAAGTATGCGAGCCTTGGGGGATTCGGCGGACCTGCGGCAGTGAGTCTGGGCGAGCACCGCTTTTCGCACTATTTCGCTTGTTCGCGTATTAAAAGGTGATATTGTCGCACAAATTCGGAATCTGAGGGGGTAGTCTAATGCACCTTCGTGTTTGCCGTTGCTTTTGCCTCTGTTTGCTCGTCCTGCTCGGCACTGCCCGCCTCTGGGCAGACGTGACTGGTTCCATTCTCGGTTACGTCCGTGACAAATCCGGCGCCGTGCTTCCGAACGCGAACGTGACTGCCACTGAGACCGCCACCGGCTATTCCCGTACCGTCGCTACTGATTCGTCGGGCCAGTACAGCATTCTGGCTCTGCCTCCCGGACACTACCGCCTGGCCGCCTCGGTTGCCGGTTTCCAGCAGCAAGTCCTTGACAACGTCGATCTCAACGTCAATGACGCGCTGCACTTTGATTTCCTTCTTCAAGTCGGTAGCATAAGCGAGTCCATTTCTGTCGAGGCCAACGCTCTGCAGGTCCAGACCGTGACCACGGCGACGGGCACCACGATCGAATCTCCTCAGATTCTAGCCATGCCGCTCAACGGCCGCTCGTATCTCGACCTGCTCTCACTTCAGGCAGGCGTTTCTCCAGCAAATACGAACGGAGGCTACTCCGATCGCGGACCCGCTTCCGGTCTCTACTCGTCGGCGGGAAATGTCTCCACGGACGGTCAGCCGGAGTGGGCCAACGCCTTCCTGGTGAATGGTGCCGAGGTCAACGAGACCAAGAATATGGGCGCCGGTCTGATTCCGAACGCTGACTCGATCGCTGAGTTTCGCCTGCTCACCAACAGCTTCAGCGCTGAGTATGGCAAGTTCACCGGCGCAGTCATGAACACTGTGACTAAATCCGGAACCAACCGCTTCCATGGAACTCTCTTCGAGTTTTACCGAAACCAGGGGTTGGACGCGACCAGCTACTTCGACCCCACAAAGGCCGAGCTGAAGCGCCATCAGTACGGCGGTGTCCTTGGTGGTCCGGTCTGGAAGGATAAGATCTTCTTCTTTACTGACTTTCAGCAAACGCGTCAGGTAGCGGGAGCCAGCACGGGACCTATGCAGGTTATGAGCGCTGACGAACGCAAGGGCATCTTTCCGGATAGTGTACTCGACTCTTATGTTCAGGGTGACGCATGGGCCGCAACCCTTATGAGTCGCGGTGGCGGAACAATTGTCGGTGCGGGACCCTCATGTACCGGGAGTTGCACCCCCACCAAGTACAACCAACTCGGGACAGCGGTGACGACTGTCGCCCCCGACGCTAATGGTAACCCCGTAAGCGTGCCAGGACACGATATCTCGGCCTATATCGACCCCGTCACTAAATTGACATTACCATTCATTCCAGCCGCAAATCAGGCCGGCGGCTTCACCTTTTCTGACTCGAGCCACGCCGGATCCATCGTCGATACCAACATGGCCCAGCGGATTGACTTCGTCAATCACATGACTGGTGACTGGTCTTTCTACTATCACTACGACGATTCGACCGCGATCCAGCCCATCTACCAGCAGGCATACCAGGGCGTAGAGAACGCGCCAGGCTTCCCAGCGACAGTGCCGTCGCGCAACCAACTGTTCTCGATGAGCAATACAAAGACCTTCGGTAGCACCGCGGTCAATGTTGCGCGCATCCAGTTGTTCCGCACGGCGGTTCGGACCTCGCAGCCGTCGGCCAGTTCGAAGATTTCAAGCTACAGTCAATACGGGTTCAATACCGATCCCGCCACCGGTGGTCTGATCAACACCGGAACACCCGGATACCCATCGTCACTGCCGATGCTGTTGTTCAACAGCTTCGCAGTCGGCAACAACTGGTTGAACCTCTATCAGCCTGACACTACCTACGGCGTTGGCGACACCTTCAGCAAGGCGATGGGTGCTCACTCGCTCAGCTTTGGTGGTGACTTCCGGTACTACCAGCTGAATGTTCGAAACGAATGCGGACCCAACGGATATTTCCAATTTAGCGGCAATGAGACGCATTCGGATGTTTCTGATTACTATGTCGGCGCTCCAGGAAGTTTCGTCCAATGCTCCGTCCAACTTCTCGACAACCGTACCCGATATGGCGGGCTCTTCGTTGCCGACACCTGGAAGGCGACTCCCAACCTCACTGTTAACCTCGGCCTCCGTTGGGACGTCGCCAGGCCGTGGAGCGACGTCTTTGGTCGTCTGACCACCCCGGTTCCGGGAGTGCAGTCCACCAAGTTCCCCAATTCTCCCACCGGCAACCTGGTTCCGGGAGATCCGGGAGTTCCGAGCACGATCTCTCCGACCCAGTACAACAACTTTGGACCTCGTATTGGGCTTGCCTGGGCGCCTTCGGGCGGCATCTGGGGTGAGAACAAGACCAGCATTCGTGCGGCGTACGGTGTCTACTACCTGGGCGCGGCGGATAACGGTAACTTCGGTATCATCGGTGACGCCCCATGGGGCCTCTACTGGGCATCGCCACAACCGACGGAGTTCGCAAGTCCCTACATCACTCGCTCAAACGGAGTGACCCAGGGACAGCACTTCCCCTTTACCTTCCCATCAGGCCCCGGGCCGTTTCCAAACTTCCAGTTCGGATCGCTCATGCCTCTTTATGTGCCCGGGTACTACAACAAAAATAAGACTCAAATGGCCGAACACTATAACATCTCCATCCAGCGGCAACTCGACAAGTCGACTGTCCTGACCGTGGCATACGTAGGAACCCAGGGACACCATATTCAGCGCAGCGTAGACATACTCTGGGGCAATGCGGCGCTCTGCCAGTCGCTTGCAAGTTGCGGGCCGGGTGGCGAAGGTGGAGTCTACACGCAAGGTGGCCAGACGTACTACGGCACCTTTACGGGCCTGATCGACAACCAGACCATCAGCCAGAACTACCACAATTCCAGTGGAGGTCCGGTTGTGGCTTTCGCCTCGGCGACTTACCTGCAGAACTCGGGCAACTCAAACTACAACTCACTGCAGGTTTCGGCGGAACGTCGTGCTCGCGACGTGACCTTCCTAGTCAGCTATACCTACGCCAAATCGTTGGATGATTATTCTGCCAGGTATGACCCTCGCGATCCGTCTCGAGCCTACGGCCCTTCGACGTTCGACATGCGGCATAACCTGGTAATGAGCTACAACTGGGATCTGCCGTTTGCCCGCCTGTTTGGCGCGCGCCGGATTACCACGGGGTGGCATATTACGGGCATCAGCCGCTTCAACACAGGCACCCCGGTGAGCGTGAGGAGCGGCGGCGACTTTGCTCTGACCAACATCGGGCTCGATTATCCCAACCAAATCGGTCCCATCCAGAAGCTGAATCCGCATAATCCGGGACATGCGTACTTCAATACGTCAGCCTTCGCCAGTAACCTCAGTTGCGGCTACGAAGTTTGTGGCGTGACTGGCAGCGCGAAACAGTATCTCTTCAACGGTCCAGGAGCGATCAACACGGATGCGGGCATTGAGAAAGACACGAAAATCACCGAGGGCATGCAATTCAACATGCGCTTCGAGATGTTCAACGTCTTCAACCATACCAATTTCCAAAATGTGGTGGGCAATGCCAACAGCGGCCAGTTCGGTCAGGCCACCGCGGCCGCACCGGGTCGTATCGGTCAGATAAGTGCTAAGTTCATCTTCTAATCAACCCCGCGGCGCGCAATCGCCTCGGTTAACCTCTCAGGGGATGCGAGCAATCGCATCCCCTCTTTGCTATCAGGCTCTCCTTGCGCATTGCAGCGGGCGTGCGTTCCACTGAGCGCCGGCTGAGGGATTTCTTAGCCCTTCCACTGCGAACCGCGGATGACACTGCAGAAGTTCATGCGCTGGAACCGTGGATCCTTGTCCGCCAGTACATCTGCCTTCACATGGAGCGCCTCTGTGAGCAGGCGCTACGCCTGAGATAGGCCTTTGCAGCGTCGGCCATGGTCACTATGGCGGCACCCAACATTATGCAGTCCTTCACAACCAGCCGCCCTGCTCCTGAAAGGTATGGGAACCCGTGATGCGGGTCACCCAACCCTGG
>WNFD01000165.1_pt1 | contig 68062 bp, 66 predicted proteins | sample 5400491 | NCBI WGS metagenome assembly WNFD01 (sample SAMN13153343, study PRJNA577476) | soil metagenome | isolation source: 120 cm saprolite under Douglas fir tree site 2 hole 2 replicate 2 | place: USA:California | collected 2015-04-18 | reverse complement strand
GGTCATGAAGTACGGGAAGAACCAGAAGCTGGCCAAGGACTTCCTCCAGTGGCTCCACGGCAAGGAGCAGTTCGGGAAGTGGTTCCAGGTGGCGGAAGGCTTCTCGATCGGCTCGACCAAGTTCTGGGAGCAGCATCCGCTGTGGACGACGATCGACGAGCCGATGAAGGGCTTCCGCACCGCCGCCGACAACTCCCGGGTCTTCGGGTACGCGGGGGCGCCGTCGGCGAAGGCCACCGAGGCCTACTCGAAGTACGTCGTCGTGGACATGTTCGCCAAGGGCGTGCAGGGCATGAAGCCGGAAGACGCCGTCGCGTGGGCGGCGAGCGAGCTGAAGAAAATCTACGGGTAACGTTCGGTGAAGAAACCCATCGCCGGAGGGTCGGGGGGCGCGGCCGGGATCGAGGTCGCGCTGCCCCACCCGGGCACCTCCCGGCCCTCCGGGATGACTCGCTTCCTCGAGAGCGAGCGGCTGCTCGCCTGTCTGCTGCTCGCGCCGACCGTCGTGCTCCTCGGGGTGTTCATCGCCTATCCGTTCGTGATGGGCGTGTGGCTCTCGCTCAGCAGCGTCAGCGTGGGCAATCCGGGCGAGTTCGTCGGGCTCAAGAACTTCATCAAGGCGTGGAACGACTCGATCTTCCGGACCGCGTTCTACAACACGTTTTACTACACCTTCTGGGCGACCATCTTCAAGCTCGCCCTCGGCATGTGGCTGGCCCTTCTGCTGAACCGCCACTTCCGCGGCAAGCGCATCGTGCGCGCGGCGATGCTGCTGCCGTTCATCGTGCCCACCGTGCTCTCGACCTTCGCGTGGCGGTGGATGTTCGATCCGACGTTCAGCGTGCTCAACTGGCTGCTCTACCAGGGCGGCTTCATCACCACCAAGCTGCCGTTCCTCTCCGACGGGACTTACGGCATGTGGTGCGCCATCGTCGTCAACACGTGGCGCGGCATGCCCTTCTTCGCCATCACCCTCCTGGCCGGGCTGCAGACCATCAGCCCCGATCTCCAGGAAGCGGCCTCGCTGGACGGCGCCAACGGTTGGCAGCGCTTCTGGCACGTCACCTGGCCGCTGCTCAAGTTCTCGATCATCCAGACCTTCTCCGACTTCCAGCTCATCTACGTGCTGACCGGCGGCGGCCCCGCCAACGCCACCCACCTGCTCGCCACGTACGCCTACCAGATCGGCGTGGCCACCGGGCTCCTGGGCGAAGGCGCCGCGATCTCCCTGTTCATGCTGCCCGTGCTCTTCATCGTGGTCTGGCTCCAGCTCCGCTACCTGCGCCGGCTGGAAGGAGCTTAGCCTGTGGTCATCGAGCGACGGTGGAAGAAGTGGGTCTACTTTTACATTCCCCTCGCCGTCTTCGTGATCGGGACGCTCTTCCCCTTTTACTGGATGCTGATCACGGCGATCCGGCCGGACGCCGAGCTCTACCGCTCGTGGCGGAACGCCAACAACACACCGTTCTGGACGCTGCAGCCGACGCTCGAGCACTTCCGGGACCTGATGGCCAAGACCACCTTCCCGAAGTGGCTGTGGAACACGTTCTTCATCGCGTGCGTGTCCACCGTGATCTCACTCTTCTGCGGGCTCCTGGCCGGCTACGCGCTCGGGCGCCTCAAGTTCCCGATGGCGGGCGCACTCGGTACCAGCATCTTCGTCACCTACCTGGTGCCGCCGACCCTGCTCTTCATCCCGCTCGCCAACATCATCCGCACCTTCCAGCTCGGCGACACCCCGTGGGCGTTGATCCTCACCTACCCGACCTTCCTGATCCCGTTCTGTACCTGGCTCCTCATGGGCTACTTCAAGACCATCCCCAAGGAGCTCGAGGAGTGCGCCCGCATCGACGGGGCCACCCGCTTCGGGGCCATGGTGCGCATCATCTTCCCCATCGCGGTGCCCGGCATCCTCTCCGCGGGCATCTTCGCCTTCACCCTGTCCTGGAACGAGTTCATCTACGCGCTGGTCTTCCTGTCCTCGCCCGAGAAGAAGACGGTCCCGGTGGGCGTCGTCTCGGAGCTGATCCGCGGCGACATCTACTTCTGGGGCCAGCTCATGGCGGGGGCGCTGCTCGGCTCCATCCCGGTCGCGATCGTGTACTCGTTCTTCGTCGAGTACTACGTCACCGGCCTGACCGGCTCGGTGAAGGGCTGACCCCGGCGCCAGGAGGCCTGGTGGCTGTGCTAGTATCTGCGCCCAGAGCCCGGAGCACCCGACTCCGGGGAACCTATTTGAGGGAGAACGCCCAATGGCACAGGTAGTCCTCAAGGACCTCAACAAGAAGTACGACGAAGTGCACGCCGTCAAGGACGTGAACCTCATCATCCGCGACAAGGAGTTCATGGTCTTCGTGGGCCCGTCGGGCTGCGGCAAGACCACGACGCTCCGCATGGTGGCGGGGCTCGAGGAGATCACCTCCGGCGAGATCTCCATCGGCGACCGGGTCGTCAACGACCTGCCCCCCAAGGACCGGGACATCGCGATGGTGTTCCAGAACTACGCGCTCTATCCGCACATGAGCGTGTACGACAACATGGCGTTCGGCCTCAAGATGCGGAAGTTCCCCAAGCCGGAGATCGCCAAGCGGGTGCAGGACGCCGCCGAGATCCTGGGCATCCAGGAATTGCTCAAGCGCAAGCCCCGGCAGCTCTCGGGCGGCCAGCGACAGCGCGTGGCGGTGGGGCGCGCGATCGTGCGCCATCCCCAGGTGTTCCTCTTCGACGAGCCGCTCTCCAACCTCGACGCCAAGCTGCGGGTGCAGATGCGGGTGGAGCTCAAGCGCCTGCACGAGCGCCTGGAGACCACCGCAATCTACGTGACCCACGACCAGGTGGAGGCCATGACGCTCGGCAGCCGCGTGGTGGTCATGAAGGACGGCTGGGTCCAGCAGGTGGGTGAGCCCATGGAGATCTACAGCAAGCCCCAGAACAAGTTCGTGGCGGGCTTCATCGGCTCCCCGGCCATGAACTTCATCCCGACCACGATCAGCGAGACCAACGGCGCCCTCTACGCGGAGACCACCGGCATCCGCATCAAGATCCCCGCCGCGCGCGCCGCCAACCTCAAGGCCTTGAAGGGACAGATGGTCACTCTCGGAGTCCGGCCCGAAGATCTGCGGGTCGGCTCCACGAGCGATTCCGCCGACTTCGCCTTCGACGCGGTCGTCGAGGTGGTGGAGCCGCTCGGCTCCGAGATCCTGCTCGACGTGGCCGTCGCCAATCAGTCCGTGGTCTGCCGGGTAGAGCCCAGCGTCAAGGCCCGCCCCCACGAGAAGATCCGCCTGACTCTCGTGCCGGAGCGCGTTCACTTCTTCGAGTCCAAGACGGAGGCCGTCATCAAGTAGAGGGACCGCCTTTCCGGCGGGCTTGACAAGGGTCAGGCCCACCGGCTAGAAGTGAGCCGTTCTAACCTGCTCAATGCCGAGGGGGTGAGACGAAAGCGCCAGGGTTCTCCATACGGTCCGAGACCTCCCGACCTTGACGGAGGCTATTCTATGGATCAGACGACTCCCCGCCGGATGCAACGGCGTCAGTTCCTCCGCATCGCCTCCGGCACGACAGCCGGAATGGCCTCCTGGCTCGCCCTCGGTCGGGCGCCCGCCTTCGCGCAGAAGCGCGAGTTGACCTTCCTGAGCTGGAACCACTTCGTCCCCGCGTCCGACGACGAGCTCCGCAAGCAGGCGGAGGCCTTCGGCAAGGCGAACAACTGCACGGTGCGGGTGGACACGATGGCGCATCTGCAGATGCCGGCCAAGATCGCCGCCGAGGCCCAGTCGCAGTCGGGCCACGACATGTACCGGACCGCGGGCGCCGACCCCTTCCTCTACGAGAACCTCCTCGTCACCATGGACGATCTGGTCGCCAAGGTCGGCAAGCAGGGCGGGGGCTGGTACAACTTCGCGGCCGAGAGCTGCCAGACCAAGTCCGGCTGGAAAGCCGTCCCCTGGTTCTGGGTGTCCTTCCCCGGTACCTACAACCAGGCCCATTTCAAGAAGGCCGGGTTCGACCATCCTCCGAAGACATGGGACGAGCTCCTCAAGCAGGGGAAGGTGCTGAAGAAGCAGGGTAACCCGGTCGGCATCCCCATCAGCCACTGCTCGGACGCACATTCGACATACTGGTCGGTCGCGTGGTCCCAGGGGGCCAAGGTGCTCGAGGCCGACGGCAAGACCCCGGCCATCGTTTCCGACAAGACCGCGCAGGTCATCGAGTGGTACAAGGAGCTTTATAGGGACGCGATGGAGCCGGAAGTGCTGTCTTGGGACGATGCCGGCAATAACCGCTTCATCCTCTCCGGCAAGGGCTCATGGATCCATAACCCGGTCAGCCCGTACAACGCCGCCCTCGCGAACAAGCAGCCAATCGCCGACGACATCAATCACCACAATAGCCCCGGGGGACCGGCGGGCATTCACTCGGCGCCGCCGAACCTGAGCATGGGCATCTGGAAGTTCTCGAAGAACCAGGAGCTCGCCAAGGAATTCATCGCCTACCTCTTCCAGAAGCAGAACTTCGACGCCTGGATCGTGGCGTCGAACGCCTTCAACCACCCGCCGCTCAAGAATCTCGCCGACCACCCGATCTGGGCGCGGAACCCGAAGTTCGCCATGCTGCCCAAGGAGGCCGACTACGCGCACCCGCGCGGCTGGCCGGCAAAGCCGAGCGAAGCGGTGCAGCGCATCGACGACAACTACATCATGACTGACATGGTCGCCAAGGCCGTCAACGGTATGCCGACCAAGCGCGCCATGGACTGGGCGCAAGAGCAGATCGCGCTCGCCATCAAGGGTCAGCTCAAGGTCGGGTAGCATGGCCGTCGGTCCTCACGTTCTGGAGGCGGCCGGGCTCCGGGGGCCCGGCCGCCAATCACGACTCCGCGAGTGGTGGGAGCAGGAGCACGTGTTCGGCTACGGCCTCATCGTGCCGGCCGTCGTGCTGCTCGTCACGCTCGTCGCCTTCCCCTTCGGGATGGCGATCTACTTCAGCCTCTCGGACTACTGGGTCGGATCGCCCGGCGCCTTCGTCGGCCTGACGAACTACCGCGACATCCTCGGCAACGAGACCTTCCGCCAGACCGTTCAGAACTCTTTCGTGTTCACCGGTATCGCGCTCTCCCTCAAGGTGGTGCTCGGTGTCTGGCTCGCGATGCTCCTGGCCCGCAACCTCAAGTTCAAGCGGATCATCCGGGGCATCGTGCTCCTGCCCTTCGTCATCCCGACCGCGCTCTCGACGCTGGCGTGGCTGTGGATGTTCGACTCACTCTACAGCGTCGTCAACTGGACCGCCATACGGCTGCACCTGATCAGCGCGCCGGGGCCGAACTGGCTCGGGCAATCAACGTACGCCATGGCCGCCGTCATCGTCGTCAATGTCTGGCGGGGTCTGCCCTTTTTCGCCATCACCGTGCTCGCGGGGCTGATGGCCGTGCCCCGCGAGTTCCACGAGGCCGCCGAGGTCGACGGCGCGAGCTCGTGGGGGCGCTTCTGGCACGTGACGCTGCCCCTGATCAAGCCGGTGCTGGCCGTGGTCATTCTCTTCTCGACGATCTTCACGTTCGGGGACTTCAACATCGTTCAGGTGCTGACCCGTGGGGGCCCGGTCAACACGACCCACCTCTTCGCCACCCTCGCGTACCAGGTTGGCCTCCAAGGCGGGAACCTCGGCCAGGGCGCGGCGATCTCGCTCTTCATCTTCCCTCTCTTGGCGCTGGTGGTGTTCTTCCAGCTCCGCTACGTCCGGAAAGAGTAGCCATGGTCAGGAGTCGCGGCGCCCGCATCCGGTCGAACGCGTTCGCGTACGCGAACCTGGCGCCCTACGTCTTCTTCGTGCTCTTCCCCTTCTATTTCATGATCGTGACGTCCTTCAAGTCGAACGCCGAGCTGTACAACCTCAAGTCGATCCCGTTCTGGATCCAGAGCGGCGTGATCATGGACCACTACGCGCTCCTCTTCCAAAAGACGGACTTCGTCACCTGGATGAAGAACAGCCTGCTCGTCGCCGTCGTGGCGACGACGGTCTCCGTGGTCATCTCGATCCTGGCCGGGTACAGCCTGGCGCGGCTGCGCTTCCGCGGCGCCGCCGCCTTTGGCACCGCCATCTTCATCACCTACCTGATCCCGCCGACCTTGCTCTTCCTCCCGCTGTCGCAGGTGGTGGTCTGGTTCGGGCTCGCCGACTCGATCTCCGCGCTCATGGTCATCTACCCGACCTTTCTGGTGCCGTTCTGTACCTGGCTGCTCATGGGCTACTTCCGGACCATCCCCCGCGAGGTCGAGGAGTGCGCCCTCGTGGACGGCGCCACGCGCATGCAGACGTTGTCCAAGATCGTGCTGCCGATGGCCATCCCCGGAATCATCTGTGCCGTGCTGTTCAGCTTCACGCTCTGCTGGAACGAGTTCACCTACGCGCTCACCTTCATCTCGCAGTCGGCGAACAAGACGGCGGTGGTGGGTGTCACCTCGGACCTGATCCGCGGCGACATCTACTTCTGGGGCTCGCTCATGGCGGGCGCGCTGCTCGCGAGCATCCCCATCGTGATCGTGTACGTCCTCTTCCTCGACTACTACGTCTCCGGCCTCACCGCCGGCGCGGTCAAGGGATAAGAGCGGCACCCCCGGGTTGTGGCGACCCGGCTCGGCCGGACTCCTCGTGCGATGGTCGGCTCCTCTCGCCGAAGCGTGGTTTCGATCCTCGCCCTTCTGACGATCGCAACCGCGCCGAGTCCCGCGGAGGTGCGGGCGGCCGATCCGGTCGACCCCGCCGTGGTCCTGCCTCCCGTGCTCGTGACCACGCCGGCCCCGCTGTCCGAGGGACTCCCCCGCAACTGGGTCCCGAGCGCGGTGGATTCGGTGAAGGGCCGGGACGCGCGGGAGGGGCGGCCGGCGGGCCTGCCCGATGCCCTCGAGCGCTACCCGGGCGTCACCCTCCAGAACGAGCAAGGCAACCCGTTCCAGCCGGACCTCTCGCTGCGCGGCTTCACCGCGTCCTCGGTGACCGGCCTCCCCCAGGGCGTCAGTGTCTTCCTCGACGGAGTCCGCCTCAACGAGCCCACCGTCGAGGAGGTCAACTTCGATCTGGTCCCGCTGGACGAGGTGAAGAGCATCGAGGTGATCCGCGGGCCCTCGGTGCTGTTCGGCCGGAACACCCTCGGGGGAGCCATCAACATCGTCACCCGCCGGGGCGAGCCCACGCGCGAGATCGTCCCCGAGCTGGAGGCCGGCAGCTTCGGCCGGCAGCGCTACCGGCTCCGGGCCAGCGGAGAGGCCCGCCCACTCGACTACCACATCTCGCTCACCCACCTTCAGGAGGACGGATACCGGGACTTCACGTCCTCGCGGCTCTCGCGGGGATTCGCCAAGCTGGGCGCCCGCGCCGGCGACCTCGACGCGTCGGTGTCGTACCAGTACAGCAACGACCGGATCAAGCAGGCCGGCTCGTTGCCTCAGCGAGCCCTCGCCCGCGACCGCGCCGCGAACTTCACGGCGGGAGATTTCTACGCCCCGGAGCTGCATCTCGCCATCGTCAACGCGCGCTACCGGCTCGCCGACCACGTGATCGTCGAGGGCAACACGTTCGTCCGCGACCTCTCGGTGGAGCAGTTCAACGTCAACGCCGCGGCCGAGAACAGCCGGCTGCTCAATCACACCCGCTCGGTGGGCGGGCGCATCCAGGCGAGCTACGACCGGCGCCTGTTCGAACACGACAATGTCCTCATCGCGGGCGCCGAGTACACGCGGCACGACGTGACCAGCCGGACCTTCCAGGAGAGCCAGGAATCGCGCTCGCTCGAGGCCAGCCTCGCGGACGGGCAGGACGCGGCCGGCGTCTACGTCCAGGACAGCCTGGCGGTGGCGCGGGGCTTCGCGGGCCCGCGGTCGAGCGTGGTGCTGACGGCGGCCGGCCGATGGGACCTGCTGCGCCACCGGATCGACGATCGCCTCGGAGGGCCGAGCGGGGGGACTCATACCTTCCAGCGGGTCAACCCCCGGGCCGGAATCAACGTCAATCTGAGCGAGCAGGTCGGAGCCTTCGTGAGTTACGGCGAGGGCTTTCGCGCACCCGCGTTCCTAGAGCTGACCTGCGCCGGGCCGGGCGCGGTGTGCCCCGGCCTCCAGGTCGGGGTGGCTCCGGATCCCCCGCTCAAGGCGGTCAAGGCGCGGACCTATGAGATCGGCGTGTACGCGCAACCGGTCGCCTGGCTGGACCTCAGCGCCACCGTGTACCGAAGCGACGTGCAGGACGACATCTTTGCCGTCGCGCCCACCGGCACCACCGGGGTGTTCTTCCAGAACATCGGGAGCACGCGGCGCCAGGGCGTCGAGGCGAGCGCACGCGGGCGGGCGGGCCGCGCGCTGGACCTCTATCTCAACTACGCCTACACCGAGGCCACCTTCGAGGATCGGGTGGACCTGGCCACCCCGCTTCCGCCGGGCAGCCAGACGGTCGCGGCCGGGCGCTCGTTCGCGCTCGTGCCGCGACATCGCGTCAACGCGGGTCTGATCTACCGGCCCTGGCCCTGGCTCGGCCTGAGCCTCGACGCGCGGTACGTGAGCTCCCAGTTCCTGCGCGGCGACGAAGCGAACCGCCAGGTGCCCCTGCCGGGGTTCTGGGTCGTGGACGCCGGGATCACCATCAAGCATCGCGGCGTCGAGGCTTTCCTGAAGGTCAACAACGTGCTCGACAATCGATACGAGACCTTCGGGACCTTCGCGCCCAACGCCCGGGAGGCCGGAGCCCCGGTCGAGCGCTTCCTGACTCCCGCCCCCCCCATCCACGTGCTCGCGGGAGTCCAGTACGCCTTCTAGAACCCGCGGGGAGACTGGGCGCAGCTGCAGCCGCTCAGATCAGGTCCTCGATCGCGCGCCCCACATCGGCGGTGGTCGCGGTGCCGCCGAGATCCCGGGTCAGGCCCTTTCCCCCCTCCACGAGGCGCTCGATGGCCGCGACGACGGCGTGCGCGGCCTCCGCATGGCCGAGGTGCTCGAGCATCATGGCGCCGGTCCAGATCTGAGCGATGGGATTGGCGATGCCCTTGCCCGCGATGTCCGGCGCCGAGCCGTGGACCGGCTCGAACATGGACGGGTACTCCTTCTCCGGGTTGATATTGCCGCCCGGGGCGATCCCGATCGAGCCCGCGATGGCCGGCCCCAGGTCGGAGAGGATGTCGCCGAAGAGGTTCGAGGCCACCACCACGTCGAACCAGTCGGGGTGCTGGACGAAGTGGGCGGTCAGGATGTCGATGTGGTACTGGCTCGTCTTGATGTCCGGGTAGTTCTTGGCCATCGCGGCGAACCGCTCGTCCCAGTACGGCATGCTGTGGATGATGCCGTTCGACTTCGTGGCCGAGGTGACGTGGCGGCGCGGGCGCGTCTTCGCCAGCTCGAACGCGTAGCGGATCACCCGGTCGCACCCCCGGCGGGTGAACACCGATTGCTGCACCGCCAGCTCGTAGGGCGTGTCGCGGTAGAGGCGTCCGCCGATCTCCGAGTATTCTCCCTCGTTGTTCTCGCGCACGATCAGCATGTCGATGTCGGCGGGGCCACGACCGGCGAGCGGGGAGCGCACGCCGCGGAGCAGCCGCACCGGCCGCAGGTTCACGTACTGATGAAACTCGCGGCGGATCGGGATGAGGAGCCCCCAGAGCGAGACGTGGTCCGGCACGCCGGGAAAGCCCACCGCGCCCAGGTAGATGGCGTCGAAGCGCCGGAGCTGCTCGAGCCCGTCCTCGGGCATCATGCGCCCGGTCCGCGTGTACACCTCGCAGCTCCAGTCGAAGTGGATCCAGGAGAAGTCCACGCCGAAGCGGCGGCCGGCCGCCTCCAGCACCCGGATACCCTCGGGCAGGACTTCCTTGCCGATGCCGTCGCCGGGAATGGCCGCAATCCGATGCGTCATGGAAAGCCTCCTCAACGCTGAGAGATGATCACCTGGGGGACGCCCGAGGGCGGCACCCGCAACTCGCTGCGCGGGAAGCCGGCGTGGCGGAACATGGCGTCGAGCTCGGCGAAGGTGTAGGCGTCGCCGGCCGGGGTCGTGCAGAGCATCACGAGACCGAACATGGCGACGTGCGAGGGCGTTACCCGCCCCTCGTCGGGCACGAACTCCACCGTCACCACCCGCCCGCCGGGCGCGAGGGCCCGGCCCACCGTGGCCAGGAGCCCCTCGCAGGTGGCCGGGTCGAAGTGGTGCAGGAAGTTCGGCAGCAGCACGAGATCGTACGGCCCGCCCAGGGGGGTCTCGAAGGCGCTGCCCGCCAAGGTGTGGAAGCGTTCGTCGACGCCTGCGGCGCGCGCGTGCTCGCGCGCGACTACCAGCACCGCCGGCCAGTCGAGCGCGGTGATCTCCGCGCGCGGGTACGCTTCCGCGAAGGCGAGGCCGAACAGCCCGTGGCCGGCGGCCACGTCGAGCACCCGGAGCGGGGCCGTGGCGTCCACCTCCACCAGATCCACAACCGCCCGGGCCGGCATCCGCATCAGGGGCGCCATCGCCCGGGCGAAGCGCACCCAGACCGGATGCTCCGGCGTCACCGTTCCCGCTCCGGCCAGCGTGGTGCCGCCGCGGCGCACCGCCTGGGCCACGTCGGCGAAGGCCTCGCGGAGCTCGGGCGCGTACAGGAACTCGGCCGCCGCGCTCACACAGGCCGGCGATCGCCGATCGAGGAAGGTAGCGGAGTCGGCGGTCAGCGCGTAGGTGTCCCCGTCTTTCCGAAGGAAACCTGCCGCCGTGAGGTAGTCACAGAGGATACGCGTGCCGCGGGGGGAGGCCGCGCAGCGCGCGGCCAGCGCCGGCACCGTACCCGCGCCCGCCCCGATGGCGGTGAAGAGATCCAGGTCGAGCGCGCCCTTGAGCGCGGCGCTCCGCTGGTACGCGGTCATGGCGCCGAGGAACGGATCGGGCGACGGGGCCGCCACCGCGGGGGCGTCTCCGTCGAGCAGACCGATGAGCTCCGGCGGGCGCAGGTGCATGCGCAGCAGGCCCCGCCCCGCCGCGACCGGGTCCACGCACTCGATGACCGCAACGCCGCTCTTGGCCATCTCGATGCGCGCCGAGCCGTCGCGGCTGGTGAGAAGGGCGGCCAGGTGGGAGAGGGTCGGCTCGTGCCCCACGCAGAGCAGGGCCGAGGCCTCGACCGCGGCCAGCCCCGCGAGTGTCGCGGCCGGCTCGGCGCGGTCCCCGAGCAGCTCGGTCAGCTCGGGGGCGGGCGCGCCGCCGTAGGCTCGCGCGGTGATCTCCGCGGTCTCACGCGCGCGCGCGAACGGGCTCGAGAGCAGCCGATCGAAGCGTACCCCCATGCGCCGGAGCGCTTCGGCCACCCGGGCGTGCTCGCGCCGTCCCGCGTCGGTGAGCGGCCGCTGCCGGTCGTCGGGCCAGCGACGGGAGTCCGCCTCTCCGGCCTCGCCGTGACGCATCAGGATCAGGAGCACGGCGACTACTATATCGCACGAGTTCACTCACTCGTCGTGAGACGCACGACGCGCGACTCCCGGCGAGCGTCGCTTGGCGTGATATGCTCGAGGCCCGTGAGGGCCAAATGGATGCTCGTGGTGTTCGGCCCGGCCCTGCTCACGGTCATCGGGAGCATTCTCGCGATGCTCTTCGTCCCGCACCCGGTCCCGAAGACGGCCACCGGCGGCCAGCGCCTCTTTCTGACCCACTGTGCGACCTGCCACGGCGCCGACGGGCGGGGCTCCTGGCGGGCCACGATCTTCCTGATGCGCCCCGGTGACCTGTCCGATCCGCGGCTCATGGATCGGCTCACGGACGAGTATCTCTTCACGCTGATCAAGAACGGGGGGGCGACGATCGGCAAGCCGGGGATGCCGTCCTTCGGCTACCACCTGAAGGACGATCAGATCAGGGACCTAGTACGTTATCTCCGAACGCTACCGAAACGGTAAAGCGGGCGGCAGTGGCAGGGCGAGGTGCAGCCGAAGGCGAGCCGAGCGAATACAAGAGAGGTGCAAGGCAGGTAGGCCCAAGCGGGTCGCCCGACTACCCTAACTGCGGGGCCGGATATCGGACATCGTCTCGCCCAGGACCGCCTTGTCGAAGGGCTTGTTGATCACGAAGTTCACGCGGCTGCGCTCCTCGCGCGTGATCTCGGTCTCGCCCCACCCGGTGATGAGGCCCACCGGCAGGCCCGGCCAGCGCTCCTGGATGGCCGCGGCCACGTCCCACCCCGTCATGTCGGGCATACCGAGGTCGCTGATCACCACGTCCACCAGCTCCCGATTCGACTCGAGAAAGGACAGGCCCTCGCGGCCGCCGGGCGCCTGGGTCACCGCGTGCCCCTGCTCCTCCAGCATCTCGGCCAGCGTGCTGCGCACCTGTAGCTCGTCGTCGATCACCAGGATGCGCAGGGGCAGGGCGGGCGCCTTCGGCGAGACGGCGGCGGTCTTGGCGACCGCGGTCGCCGCGGAGGCGGTCGGCAGGCTGACCTCCACCGTGGTGCCCTGCCCGACCACGCTTTCCAGGGTCAGGGTCCCGCCGTAGCGCTGCACGGTGCCGTAGGCCACGCTGAGCCCCAGTCCGGTGGCCTTGGGCCCCTTGGTGGTGAAGAAGGGCTCCAGCGCCCGGCGTCGCACTTCCTCGGGCATGCCCGCACCGGTGTCGGTGACCGAGCAGTAGACGCGATCGTCCTTGGCCCAGGTCTTGACCGCAATGCGGCCCCCCTGGGTGATGGCGTCGGCGGCGTTGAGCAGCAGGTTCATCAGGACTTCTCGAAGGGGCGCCGGTTCTCCCGCGGCCGCCGCGATGATCCCCGCCTCCACCGTCACCTCGACGCGGCTGCCGCGCAGCTGCGCCTCGTCGTGCCAGCGCGGCCGCGTGACCTCGACCACTTCCTTCACGAGCTGGTTGAGATCCACCGCCACGTCGGAGACCGGCTGCACCCGGCTGAACCGCTGCACGCGCCGCACCACCTCCGCGCCGTCCTGGGCGGTGCGCTGGATGATCTCGAGGGAACGTCGCACGCCCGCCTCCTGGACCTTGCCCATCATGAGCTCGACCCGGCCCAGGATCACCGCGAAGAGGTTATTGAGGTGATGCGCCATCCCGGACGAGAGCTGACCCATCGCGCGCAGCGTCTCGCCGCGCACGAGCTGGCCCTGGGTGGACTTGAGGTCGTCCACCACGTTCTGGAGCTGCGAGGCGGAGGACTGCGCTTCCTCGAGAAGGCGCGAGTTGTCCACCGCGTAGCCGATGTAGGTCATCAGGGCGTTCAAAAATTGCAGGTCGGTGGAGCTGAACGGCGGCGGCCGCAGCGCGTCGGAGACCACGCCGTCGCGCCGCTTGGCCATGTTGATCACGCCGATCACGCGGTCGCCCACGCGGATCGGCATGCAGATGAACGAGCCGTTGCCGTACTGAGGATCGTTGGCCTTGTTGAAGCGCGGATCGGAGGCGATGTCGTCCACCAGCACCGGCTCGCCCATCTCCACCACCTTGCCCGCCACGCCCTCGCCCACCTTCACCTCGACCGCGGGCACCACGTCGTCGGGGATGCCGCGGGAGGCCGCGAGCTTCAGCACCGTCCGGTCGCGGTCGAGGATCATGATGGAGCCGACGGTGGCGCGCACCGCGCGCATGGTGGACTGCAGCACCAGGCCCAGCAGGTCCTGGATCTTCGGGATGCGGGCGGCCAGCTCCACCATCTCGTTGAGCGTGCCCAGCTTGAAGACCAGATCCTCGAGCCGCTGGGTGGACCCCCGCAGGTCGTCGAGCATGTGGTAGAAGGCGTCGCGCACCTGGCCGATCTCGGTGACCTCGCCGAGCCCGGGCACCGCGGCCGCCGTGCCGCGGTCCCGTCGGCGGAGCGCGTCCGGCTTCGCCTCGCCCGGCGCCAGGAAGCCCTGGGCGAGCTGGGCGATCTGGTCCACCATCCTCCGGAAGACCAGGAAACCGAGGATGGACACCGTGATGGCGGCGAGAAGCCCGAGCTGGGCCTCCGTGTTGCGGAGCATCTCGTGGCGCGACAGCAGGTAGACGAATAACAGAATTGGCAGGAGCGCGACGAGCGCGAAAACGACCGAGGCGGCCTCGCGGAGGCTCATGGTCCGGGAGCGGCGCCGATTCTTCCCCATGGTGTCCTTACCTTAGCAAGGATGCCGGATTTAACGAATCTTTTGGATCTCGACCGCGACCAGTCGGCCCGGCTCCTGGCGGACAGTGAGACGGACCCGGTCGCCGCGATGCAGGTCGGCGCCATCCAGCAGCGCAGTGGACTCAGCGAAGAGCGCCATCGACTCCATCTCGTCCATGAATCCCGGCACCTTGTCGTGACGGACCAGCAGCAGGGTGGGCCCGCCGCGCGCCTCGAAGATCCCGGTGACCCGGTAGAGCCCGGGACCCGGAAAGGCGGCCCGATAAGTCCCCCAGATGCCGGCCGCGAAGCCGGCCAAGAGGAGCAGGAACAGCGCGGGAACGGCCGCGCGCCGGAACGGGATCGCGCTTACTCGATCTCGTCCCGGGGAGGAATCTTGCCCGCCACGTGTTCGGGCGTCAGGATCCAGGTGCCGCCGCAGCCTTCCTTGAAGGTGGAGACCGCGGCGCGGTAGGCGCTGCCCAGCGTGATGAGCATCACCCCGACGCTGACGACGGTGCCGAGGCCGCAGACGATGGCCTTGCCGGGCACGTAGCCCACGTTCAGGAACCCGGCGCCGACCCGGTCCGCGTCGGAGACCTCGACGTCGGCGGCGGTCGACGAGAGCTCGGCCGCCTGGACCACGGCCGCCCGCGACAGCAGCGGGCCCATCAGCGCCATCAGCGCGACGAGCAGCCCGCACAGCCACTTCCTGGCATCCCGCATGATGTGTCTCCTCCTCCCGGCGTGGTGTGTATCTGTCGTACGCACCCTCGTACGGATCTAAGGTACACGAATTGATTATCCGCACCTAGATGCGCGGGCCTTCCGGGTGGCCGGGCCCCCGCCCGCCTTCCCGGGCGGCCCGATCGGGGAGACGAGCCAGAACTTCTTTTCAGATCAATAGCTTGCCCGGCATGGCCGGCCCCTCGACATCGCTCCGCGAGGGTCGTAGACTCTCGGGTGCCGGCCCTCGCCGCGCGTCACAACCTTTCTAAGGAGATACGCCCATGAAGATCGTCCGCTTCTCCCAGAATGGTCACGCTCCCCGGCTCGGCTGCTTCCTCGGCCAGGACCGCATCGCCGATCTCGAAGCCAGCGCGGCCGCGTTCCTCGCGTCCCGCGGTGTGGTGCGCGCGTCCGTCATCGCGGCGGCGCTCTTTCCGCACGACAGCACCCGCGGCTTCCTCGAGGGCGGCAGCGCGAGCCAGGACATGCTGACCGCCATGCTGGACGCGGCGCGCGGCGGGAAGTTCCAGCCGGTGGCCCACTCGCTGTCCTCGGTGCGGCTGCACGCGCCGATCGCGGACCCGGGGAAGTTCATCTGCATCGGCCTCAATTACAAGGACCACGCGGCCGAGACGAACAACCCGGCGCCCAAGCAGCCGCCGGTGTTTCCCAAGTGGGCCAACGGAATCCAGGATCCGGGCGAGCCGGTCCTGCGGCCGCGCGGCGAGAAGACGCTGGACTGGGAGGTCGAGCTCGGCGTGGTGATCGGGCGCACCGCGCGCTTCGTGAAGAAGGAGCAGGCGCTCGACTACGTGTACGGCTACACCATCATCAACGACGTGAGCGCGCGCGATTTCCAGTTCCACACCACCCAGTGGAGCGCGGGCAAGGTGGGCGACACCCTCGCCCCGGTGGGCCCCTACATCGCGGATCGCACCGAGATCCCGGATCCCCACGTGCTCGACCTGAAGGCGTGGGTCAACGGCCAGCTCATGCAGGACGGCTCCACGCGCAACTTCATCTTCGACATCCGCTACATCATCGAGTACCTCACCAACATCATGACGCTCTCGCCGGGCGACCTCATCGCCACCGGCACGCCCGCGGGCGTGGGCTTCTCGCGCAAGCCTCAGGTCACGCTGCAGCCGGGCGACAGCATGAAGCTCGAGATCACCGGGCTCGGCTCGCTCGAGAACAGCGTGAAGGACGCCTGAGGGCGGAGCGCGTCGCCATGGCGGTCCGCTCGTTTCTCCACTACGCGCTGGAAGTGCCCGACCAGGCGGTCGGGCAGCGGTTCTACGAGAACTTCGGTCTGGTGGACGGCACCGGCTCGAGCAACGCGGTGCGCCTGCGGCCCGAGCGCCTCGGGCGCGACACCGTGCTCCTCTACGGGGGCCCGCGCAAGCGCCTCCATCACCTCTGCTACGGCGCCCCCGGCGAGGACTTCGCGCGGGTGCGCGAGGCCCTCCGGAGCGCGCGGGTTGCCGAGATGAACGCGCCCGCCGGCGCCCCCGAGGGCGGCATCTGGTTCCGCGATCCGGACGGCAACGCAGTGAACGTCCGCGACGAGGCCGCGCCCGCGCCTCCGGTCGACCCGCCGGTGACGCTCAACGGCCCCGGCTACACGCAGCGCGAGGCCGCGCGCGGCTATCCCGAGCGCGGCCTGCGCGTGGCCCCGCGCAAGCTCGGCCACGTCCTGCTCTTCACGCCCGACATGGAGCGCCTCATGCGCTTCTACACCGGGACGCTCGGCATGAAGCTCTCCGACCGCTCGCGGGGGATCATCGCCTTCCTGCGCTGCAACACCGATCACCACACCCTGGCCCTGCTCTCCTCGCGCGCGCCGGGCTTCCACCACGCTTCGTTCCAGGTGGGCAGCGTGGACGAGATCGCGATGGGCGCGGTGCGCATGGCCGAGCGGGGCTGGCAGCCCGGCTTGGGGCTCGGGCGGCACGTGATCGGCTCCAACTTCTTCTTCTACCTGCGTGACCCGTGGGGCAGCTTCAGCGAGTACTACTTCGACCTCGACTACATCCCGGAGGGCTGCGCGTGGGAGCCACGTGACTTCCCGCCCGAGGATTCCCTCTACGTATGGGGCCCCCCGTGCCCGGCCGACTTCGGCGAGAACAAGGAAGCGTGGACCTAGAGTTCCTGCACGCGCTCGTCCAGCCCGCCACCACCAAGATCGTGCTCTGCTCGCTCGACGGCCTGGGCGGCCTGCCGCGGCCCGCGACGGGCAAGAGCGAGCTGGAGACCGCGCGCATCTCCACCCTGCACGCGCTCGCCGGCCGTGCCGCCTGCGGGCTGCTCCGCCACGTGGGCCCCGGCATCACCCCGGGCAGCGGGCCCGGCCATCTCGGCCTCTTCGGCTACGATCCCCTGCGCTATCCGGTGGGCCGGGGCGTGCTCGAGGCCCTCGGCATCGATTTCGAGCTGCAGGCGGGCGACGTGGCCGCGCGCGGGAACTTCTGCACGGTGGACGCCCGCGGCCACATCACCGACCGTCGGGCCGGGCGCATCAGCACCGACATCTGCGTCCGTCTCGTCGAGCGGCTGCGCGCGATCCGCCTCGACGGCGTGGAGGTCCTCATCGAGCCGGTGAAGGAGCACCGCTTCGTGCTCGTCCTCCGCGGCGGCCACCTGTCGGGCCGGCTCTCCGAGACGGATCCGCAGCAGCTCGGCGTCCCCCCGCTGCCCGTCCGGGCCCTCGCGCCCGAGGCGGACAAGACCGCCGCGCTCGTGAACGCCTTCGTGGAAGCCGCGCGCCCCCTGCTGCGCGACGCGGCGCCCGCCAACATGCTCCTGCTACGCGGCTTCGACCAGCAGCCGCGCCTGCCCCTCTTCCCCGAGACGTTCGGACTGCGGGCCGCCGCCATCGCGGCGTATCCGATGTACCGCGGGCTCGCCCGCCTCGTCGGCATGGAGGTCCTCAAGACGGGCGGGACGTTCGCGGAGGAGATCGAGACGCTCGAGCGGCAGTGGGAGCATCACGACTTCTTCTTTCTGCACTACAAGGACACCGACAAGGCGGGCGAGGACGGCGACTTCGACGCGAAGGTCGCGGCGCTGGAGCGCTTCGACGCGCTGCTGCCGCGCGTGCTCGCACTCCGGCCCGACGTCCTTGCCATCTCGGGCGATCACGCGACCCCGTCCATCCTCAAGGGCCACGGCTGGCAGGGCGTGCCCGCGCTCCTGGCGAGCCCCTACTGCGGAGGCGACCCGGTGAGCCGCTTCACCGAGCGGGACTGCGCGGGCGGCTCCCTCGGGGTCATTCCCGCCCAGGACCTGATGCCGCTCGTGATGGCCAACGCGCTCCGCTTCACCAAGTACGGGGCCTAGCGGGGCACTCGCGGTATCCTGCCGGAAAGACCATGAGGCGCTCCTACTGCCTCCTGTCCGCCGCCGTCCTGCTCGCCCTGGGGGTGATCGGCGTCGCCGTGCCCACGCGCGAGCCCGCGCCACCCGCGGTGACCGACGCCCCCGCGGCCGCCCCGGATCCTCAGCCCCCCGAGCCGGTCGAGATCGTGCTGAAGCGGGGCGAGACGCTCGAGACGGCACTGCGCCGGACCGGGGTGGAGCGCGGCGAGGCGGCGGCGATCGTGGCCGCGCTGCGCGGCAGCGTCAACATGCGACGGCTGGCCCCCGGGGAGCGCCTCGTCGTGCAGCTCGGCTCCGAAGGGAAGCCCGCCGAGATCAGCTACGCCCGCTCCCCCGCCGAGCGCTACGAGATCCGGCCGGGCGGCGACGGGCAGTGGGCGGTCACCGCGGTGCGGCCAGACGTGGACACGCGCGTGGTCGCGATCACCGGGGAGGTGCGGGATTCGCTCTTCGCGAGCATGGAGCGGCTCGGGGAGACCGCGGGCCTCACCGCGCGGCTCGTCAACCTCTTCGAGTGGGACTTCGACTTCGCGGCCGATTCGCTGCCCGGCGACCAGTTCCGCCTCCTGGTGGAGAAGCGTTACGTCGGCGACGTCTTCCTGGGCTACGGCGACGTGCTGGTCGCGCAGTACGCGAGCGTCGGACGCTCGCCGCTCACCAGCGTGAGCTTCGACGACACCGCCGGCCGCCGTGAGTACTACGACGCGAGCGGGCGCTCGGTGAAGAAGATGTTCCTGCGGGCCCCGCTCGACTTCACGCGCGTCACCTCCGGCTTCTCGCACGCGCGCTTTCACCCGGTGCTGGGCGGGTATCGGCCGCACCTCGCGGTGGACTACGGGGCGCCGATCGGCACGCCGGTGCGGGCGGTAGCCGACGCGGTGGTCACCCAGGCGGGCTGGAACGGCGGCTACGGGATCTCCATCACGCTGCGCCACGGCCGCGGCTACGAAACCATGTACAACCATCTCTCCAAGATCGACGTCCGCCCGGGCGAGCGGGTGCGCCAGCGCCAGGTCATCGGCCGGGTCGGCAGCACCGGACTGTCCACCGCCCCGCATCTCGACTACCGCGTCCGCAAGGGCGGGGTCCTGGTCAACCCGCTGGGCGAGAAGTTCATCCCCGGCTCGCCCGTGCCCGCCCACCGCCGCGAGGCGTTCGCGGTGCACGTCGGCGCCCTCCTGGAGCGGCTCGACGCGCAGGCTCCGTTCCCCGCGCGTCCACCGGGGCGCTCCTGAGGCAGCGCACCGGCTCGAGCCTCTGCTACTCCTGCGGCAAGCTGAATCGCGTGGACGCCACGGTCTGCTTCTACTGCGGGGCGCGGCGGCCCGGGCTGTGGGGCTTCGGCCCGCTCGCCGCCCGCCTGATCGGCCGGCTCGATTTCGCGCGCGCGGTCACGATCGTGTGCGTGGCGGCCTACGTCGCGTCCATCCTGCTCGACCCACGGGCCGCGATGACCGTCCCTCGGAGTCCGTTCGACCTGCTCTCCCCGGGATTCGGCGCGCTCGTGACGCTCGGCATGACCGGCGAGCCGGCGTGGAGGGCGGGCTGGTGGTGGACGCTCCTCACCGCGATCTATCTCCACGGTAACCTGCTCCACCTCGTCTTCAACCTCCTGTGGGTGCGCCAGCTCGCTCCCGCGGTCGAGGAGCTCTTCGGTCCGGCCCGGCTCGTGGTCATCTTCACGGCGGGCGGGGTGGCGGGCTTCGTCCTCTCCAACGTGGTCAGCGGAGCCTGGACGATAGGCGCCTCGGGCGCGGTGTTCGGCCTCCTCGGCGCGATGGTCGCGTACGGTCGCACCCGCGGCGGCACCTTCGGCCTGGCCGTGTTTCGGCAGTACGGCCAGTGGGCGGTGCTGATGTTCATCTTCGGGTACTTCATGACCGGCGTGAACAACTGGGGTCACGCGGGCGGCTTCGTGGGCGGCTATCTCGCCGCGCTCGCGCTGGGCCACCACGAGGGCCGGACTGAGCGGGGCCTCGACCGGGTGGCCGCGCTGGCCACGGTGGGGGTGACCCTCGTGGCCTTCGCGCTGGCGCTCTGGAACGGCTTCCTGCGGTAGGAGAGCGCCGATAAGGGCCCATCTGCTTCGTTGGCGCCCTCGGCCGCCCGCTCAACGTACAGGAAGTACGCCTCGCGGGCGGCTCTTCGGGCGCCGCCTCGCAGCTGGACCCTTCTCGGCGCTCTCCCGCTCAGACGGCGCGGCCGGCCTCGCGGCGGAACGCCTCGACCTGCTCGGGAAGCCCGAAGACACGCAGCCGGTCGCCCGGACGCAGCCGCGTATCCGCGGAGGGATTCATCACAACTTCGCCGTCGGGCCGCCCCACCGACACCACCGTCACGCCGAAGCGCTCGCGAACCCGCGCCTCGCCGAGCGAGAGGTCGGCGAGCGCGCCGGCGCCCAGCGTGACCTCGTGCAAGTCGGGCAGCGCCTCCGCGGCACCGAGCCCGCCGAGCGCGTCGGCCCCGGCCGGGTTCATGGCGCCGCGGAAACGCGTGAGATAGTCGAGCACCCGCTGCTGCGGCAGCGCGAGCTCGCGGAGCGCGTGGCGAATCAGCGTGGCCGCCGCTTCCAGCTCGGGCTGAATCACCTCGGTGGCGCCCGAGTCGGCCAGCCCGTCGCGGCCCGAGGCGCTGTGCGCGCGCGCCAGGATCGGCACGCGCGGGTTCAGCGCGCGGACACCACGTACGACGAGCTGGGCCCGATCCATCTCGGGCAGCGCCACCACCACGAGCGACGACCGCGCCGACCCGGCCTCCTCGAGGAGGCGCGGCTGCGCGGCATCGCCGAACAGACACGGCACGGCGCGGGAGCGCAGCCCCCGCACGATGTCCGGATCCCGCTCGATGACGACGAAGAGGATGCCGAAGGTCTCGAGCGCCTCGCCCACCGCGCTGCCGACGCGGCCGAAGCCGCAGAGCACGACGTGCTCGGTCACCGCCCGCTCCACGCCGGTCGGGGCGTGCCGCTCCTCGACGCCACGGTAACGGGCGATCCAGCCGGGGACGGTGCGCACGAGCACCGCGTTGATCAGGATGGAGATGAGCGAGGCCGCGAGGGTGGCGTTGTAGATCTCGGCGCCCACGTGCTGAGCGTTGCGCGCGACCTGCACCAGGATGAAGGAGAACTCGCCGATCTGGGTCAGCCCGACCCCGACCAGCAGCGCGGTCCAGAAGGGCTGGCGGAAGAGCCACACGACGAGGGTCCACAGCACCAGCTTCCCCAGCACGATGAGCGCCACCATGATCGCGAGGAGCGGGATGTTCTGGACGAGGCTCTGCGGGTCGATCAGCGCGCCGATGGTGACGAAGAAGAGCGCGACGAAGACGTCGCGCAGCGGCAGGAGCCGGGCCAGGGTCTCGTGCGCGTACTCCGACCCGTTGATGATGAGCCCGGCCAGGAAGGCCCCGAGCGCGAGCGAGAGCCCGGCCGCCTGGCTGAGGGCCGCGGTGCCGAGCCCCACCGCTAAAGCCACGAGCAGGAACATCTCGTCGCTGTGCAACCGGGCCACCCGGGTCATCAGGGGCGGGACGACCTTGGCGGCCACGTAGATCGCCGGGATCAGGATCAGCAGCGACTTGCCGAGGGCCATCGCGATCGTGAGCAGCCGGCCCGGCTCGAGCGTGCCGAGTGCCGGGATGAGCACGATCAGGATCACCACCGCGAGATCCTCGACCAGGGTGATGCCGATCATGATGCGGCCGTGTCGCGAGTGCAGCTCGCCCCGGTCCATGAGCAGCCGTGCCAGGACCATGGTACTGGCCACCGAGATCACGATGCCCACGATGGCGCCCTGCAGGAGGGGCCATCCCAGCAGGGCGGCCACGCCCAGCCCCATCCCCACCGAGAGCGCGATACCGAGCGGACCGCCCAGGACCGCCACCCACTTCACGCGCAGGAGATCGCGCAGCGAGAATTCGATGCCGATCGAGAACATCAGCAGGATCACGCCGATCTCGGCGAACAACTCGAACGCGTGGAGATCCGAGACCGAGGGCCCCGGCGTGAGCGGGCTGATGAAGACGCCGCCCAGCACGTAGCCCAGGATCAGGGGCTGGCCGGCAAGCCGGGCGACCGCGCCACCCGCGACCGCGGCCATGAGCACGTACGCCAGATCCCGAAAGAAGATGGATTCGGTAACCACGGCCAAGTTTCGCATTGGCGACGCGGGCCGCCAAGCCTCGTTTGCGCGGCGACGCGGCGGCGTATACTGCTCGCCGGAGGTTTACCCCCATGACCGAGCGACGGAGAGCGCCCGCGGCCGGGCCGCAGGCCAAGATCAAGCAGCTCGAAGCCCGGCTGGCCCAGGTCGAGGCGGACCTCGGGCGCGTGCGGAGCACGGCGGCTCGGGGTGGCCTCACTCGGGTGCGCCTGGCCGGCATCGAGAAGGCGATGGCGGAGCACGTGGCCCGCGCCCAGGCCGGCCTCAAGGACTCGGTGAACCGGCTCAGCCAGACGCTGCTCAGCGCGCGCTCGCGCAAGGAGGCGGCGCAGCAGATCGCGCAGGCGCGCCAGAGCGTCAAGGAGTCGCTCGATCGCCTCGGCCGGACGCTCGGCGAGTCCCAGAAGAAGATCACGCGCGAGGTGGGCCTGCTGACGCGGGGCCTCAAGGCGGGCGTCAAGGCCGGCCGCGCCGCCTACCGGGGCCCCCGCCGCTGACCGGATTTTCGCTTGGCGGCCCCCGCGGGTGGGCCGACAATAAGAAGGCCGGGGTCCGAGCGCCCCGAGCGAGGCCGACATGCGACCGGTGCTGATCTGTCCGGATGATCTCCTCGAACACGTGGTCACGGCCGCCGCCTTCCCGGGCGAACGGCCGCTGTACCTCGTATCGCGGGCGAGCCTGCGCGCGCGGCTCGCCCGACGGGGCGACCGGGCGATGGCCGGCAAGGTGACGAACGCGACCTTCCTTCACGAGGCCCTCAAGGGCGGGCGCGGTCCGGTGGTGGTGGCGGCTCCCGCCGGCCAGCTCGCGCGGGTGATCGCGGCGGTCAAGGAGGCGGTCCCCGACGCCCCGCTCCTGGTGCTGCGGGACGACGACCGGCCGGTGTCGAACGCGACGGTGGTGCCGCTGTCGGCCTTCGGCGAGCGCATCGTCCAGCCCGCCCTCGAGCGCGCCGCGCAGCGCGCCCGCGCCGAGCGGCTCCGCGCCCACTTCTACGACGCCGAGCGCGTGCTGATCCTCATGCAGGACGACCCGGATCCCGACGCCATCGCCTCGGCGCTAGCGCTGAAGACCCTCCTCGGCCGCACCCGCGCCTCCGCTCCCATGTGCACCTTCGGCACCATCACGCGGCCCGAGAACGTCGCCATGTGCAAGATCCTCGAGATCGAGGTGGAGGCGATCGACGCGGCGGCGCTCGACCAGTTCGACCGCGTGGCCATGGTGGACGTGCAACCCTCGTTCCTGGAGGAGGAGAAGCACTTCGGCGAGGTGGACCTGGTGATCGATCATCATCCGGTCGAGCAGCCGATCCGGGCGCGCATCAAGGACGTCCGGCCGTCCTACGGGGCGACGTCCACCATCATGGTCGAGTACCTGCGCGCGGCGGACGTGAAGATCACCCAGCGGCTGGCCACCGCCCTGCTCTACGGCATCAAGTCGGACACCCTGGGCCTCGAGCGCGGCGGGACCAAGGCCGACCTCGAAGCCTTCTCGTATCTCTACCTGCTGGCCAACCACAACGCGCTCCGGCGCATCGAGCGGCCGGAGCTGTCCCCGGAGGCCCTGGACGTCCTCGCCCGGGGCCTCGCGAAGCGGCGCGTGGTCCAGGGCGTGTTCTTCTCGCACCTGGGCCGGGTCGCCACCGTGGATCTCATTCCTCAGTTCGCCGACTTCGGGCTGCAGGCCGAGGGGGTCCAGTGGTCCGTGGTCTCCGGGGTGGTGGACGACGATGTGCACGTCTCCGTCCGCAACGTCGGCTACGTGCGGAGCGCGGGCGACGTCACCCGCGCGGCGTTCGGCGAGCTCGGCATGGCGGGCGGGCACCGGACCATGGCCAAGGCGGTGTTCCCGCTGCGTCAGCTCGGCCGCGGGGCGGGCGAGCCGGCGGCGAGCGGCGCCTGCCAGGAGCGCATCATCGAGCGCTTCGTGCGGGCGCTCGGCGGCAACGCCAAATCCTCGGAGGCCAGCCCGTCATGATCATCATCTACCTGCTGATGGCACTGCTGGGGAGCATGGCGACGATCTTCGCGCTGCAGAACAGCGGGACGGTCGATATCTCGTTCCTGTCCTGGAGCGTGAAGGGTATGCCGGTGGCCCTCGTGATCCTTCTCTCGCTGCTGCTCGGCATCGTCTTCGCCTCGCTGACCGGGGTGATGAAGATCCTGAAGCTCAGGTACCGGATCCGCCAGCTCGAGGCCCAGGTCTCGCAGCTCATCGCCGCGCAGACGCCTCCGCCTCCCGCTCCTCGCGCGCCCCAGGGCCCCTCGCTCCCCGCGTAGGCGCCCGCCTAGACAAGAGTCATGGCCGAAGACTCTCGCTTCACCGACACCGTCCGCGATCTCCTGGAGGCGGGGCGGCGCGAGCGCCTGAGCCAGGTGCTCGAGGATGCCCACGCCGCGGACATCGCGGCGGCCCTGCGGGACCTCACCCTGCCCGACCAGGTGACGCTCTTCCGGCTGCTCGGGCGCGAGTCGGCCGGCGCGGTCCTGGCCGAGCTGGACGACCAGCCGCTGCACGAGCTGGCCCGCGCCCTGGACGAGGGGGAGATCTCGAGCATCCTCGACCGCATGAGGCCGGACGACGCGGCCCAGGTCCTCGAGGATCTGCCCGCGGAGCAGGTCGAGAAGGTGCTGGACCTCATGAAGGAGGAGAAGTCCGAAGAGGTCCAGGAGATCCTGGAGCACGGGGAGAAGACCGCGGGCCGGCTCATGTCGCCGGACTTCCTCGCGGTCCCCGAGCACCTCACGGTGGCCCAGGCCGTCGAGCAGGTCCGGAAATCGCCGGTGGCCGAGACCGCCTCGACGCTCTACGTGGTGGACGACCACGACCACCTGGTCGGCAGCCTGCCCTGGCGTCGCCTGGTCACCGCCGACCCGGCCGCGCCCGTCCGCTTCCTCCGCCAGGACGAGCCGGTCCGGGTGACCCCCGACATGGACCAGGAGGAGGTGGCCCGGCTGGTGGCCAAGTACGACCTGGTGGCCGTCCCGGTGGTGAGCGCCGACCACCGCCTGCTGGGGGTCATCACGGTCGATGACGTCATCGACGTCATCCGCGAGGAGGCCACGGAGGACATCCAGCGCCTCGGCGGGGCGGCCGGCGATGAGACCGTGCTCGACCCCGCCCGGACCGTCTTTCCCAAGCGCCTGGTCTGGCTCCTGATCAACCTGGCCACCGCCATCTTGGCGGCTTCCGTCATCGGCGTCTTCGAGGACTCCATCCGGGAGCTGGCCCTCCTGGCCATCTTCATGCCCATCGTGGCCTCGATGGGCGGGATCGGCACCACCCAGACCGCGACCGTCGTGGTGCGGGGCCTGGCCCTCGGAGACATGACCGCGGCGCACCTCTGGCGGGTGGTCCGCAAGGAGACCACCCTGGCCTTGACCATCGGGCTGGCCAATGGGCTGGCCATGGCCGGGATCGCCTACGTCTGGAAGGGGCAGGCCCTCCTGGCCGGCATCATCGCCGTGGCCATGACCCTCAACATGGTGGTGGCAGCCATCGTCGGGGTGGTCGTCCCCGTCCTGCTCAAGAGCTCCCGCGTGGACCCGGCCATCGCCTCCAGCGTCATCATCACCACCTTCACCGACGTGTTCGGCTTCTTCTGTTTCCTCGGCCTAGCCACCCTCCTGATGCGCTTCCTGCTCTAGCCGGCCGGACGGCCGGGTAACTCTTACCCTCCGGTCGTGTAAAAACGAAGCAAACCGCTACTCTCCGCAGGCCCCGCAAGAGTTTCCGCCCCCGGACTAGCTGAAAAATCACGACTTCTGATACAGTAGGCGTCCCCCGTTGATGATGCGCCCTGGCATGGCGGTTGCCTTGGCCTCTCGGTGGAGAATGCCAGTGGTTTCAGGCACCTCCGTTCCCGACGCTCGGCGCGGATCGCTCCCCAGCTCCTCGGCGTTATCGCTACGGGCGCAACCCATCGAGTGTCTCGACGTGAACACAACTATGGCCCCCTCACTCTGGGGGTGTCCAAGGAGGATTGCGACCGTGAGGCTCGACACGAGGTCGCGCGCCATCCGGCGCGCGCAGCCCGCCGGCTCCCGTGCTCGGCTGGAAGTCCGCGGGAAGTTCTTCTTCGCTGGTGATGACAAGGTTCCGCTCCGGGGGGTCACCTATGGCCCGTTTGCCCCGGGCGCGGATGGCTATAGATACCCCGCTCCCAAGGTCGTCGAGCGGGACCTCGCCCTGATCACCGAGCTGGGGGCCAACTGCCTCCGGCTCTTCACCCCCCCGCCCCGCTGGCTGCTCGACATGGCCGGCGAGCGCAACCTCTGGGTGCTCGTCGGGATCCCGTGGGCGGAGCATGTCTGCTTCCTCGACTCGGAGGAGATCACCGACACCGTCCGGCGCGCGGTCACGGACGTGGTGGAGGCCTGCCGGGATCACCCGGCGGTCGGTGCCTTCCTGGTCGGCAACGAGATCCCGCCGGACATCGTCCGTTGGTACGGCGCCCAGCGCATCAGCGGGTTTCTGCGCGAGCTGGTCGGTCTGATCAAGCAGGTCGAGCCCAATGCGCTGGTCGGCTACGCCAACTTCCCCTCCACCGAGTATCTCGAGACCGACTTCACCGATTTCCTCGCCTTCAACGTCTACCTGCACTCGGAGCCCGAATTCCGGAAGTACCTCTCGCGGCTGCACACCCTGGCGGGCGATCGGCCGCTGGTCCTCACCGAGTTCGGGATCGACTCGATCCGCGAGGGGGAGGTCGTCCAGGCCTCCACCCTGTCGTGGCAGGTGCGCACCGCGATCGAGATGGGCGCGGCGGGCACCGTGGTCTTCTCGTTTACCGACGAGTGGCATACCGGCGGCTGCGATATCGCCAGATGGGCCTTCGGTCTCGTGGACCGCGAGCGGCGCAAGAAGCCGGCCTTCAAGGCGGTGCAGCGCTGGTACGCCACGCCGGGGCTGCCCGCGCTCGCCGAGTATCCCAAGGTCTCGGTGGTCATCTGCGCCTACAACGCCGAGCCCACCATGGAGGCCTGTCTAGAATCCCTGCGCAACCTCCGCTATCCCGCCTTCGAGGTCGTGGTGGTCGACGACGGCTCCAAGGACCGGACCGGCGCCATCGCGGACAGCTTCGAGGGCATCCACGTCATCCATCAGGAGAACAAGGGGCTCAGCGCCGCGCGCAATGTCGGCATCGCGGCGTCGCTCGGTGAGATCGTCGCCTTCACCGACTCCGACTGCGTGGTGGATCCGGACTGGCTGCACTACCTGGTCGCGACGTTTCTACAGACCGGGCTCCCTGCGGTGGGTGGGCCCAACCTGCCGCCGCCGGAGGACTCGGTGGTGGCCGCGTGCGTGGCCGCTTCGCCGGGCGGGCCGCTGCACGTGCTGCTCGACGACGTGGAGGCCGAGCACATCCCCGGCTGCAACATGGCCTTCCGCCGTGAGGTGCTGGACGAGATCGGCGGCTTCGATCCGATCTACCGCTCGGCGGGCGACGACGTGGACGTGTGCTGGCGGCTTCAAGATTGCGGCTACCGCATCGGCTTCAGCCCGGCCGCCATGGTCTGGCACTTCCGGCGCAATACCATGCAGGCCTACATCGGCCAGCAGAAGGGCTATGGCAAGGCGGAGGCGCTGCTCTACTTCCGTCACCCCCAGCGTTTCAACGCGCTCGGTTACTCGCGCTGGCGCGGGCGGATCTACGGCGGCATCTCCGCCCTCTTCTCCCTGCGCCGACCCATCATCTACGGCGGCGTCTTCGGCCGCGGCCTCTTCCAGACGCTCTACCAGCCGCCGTCCACCATGCTCTCCTACCTGCCCTTCACGCTCGAGTGGAACCTGGTCGGAGCCCTCCTCCTGGCCTACGGCGCCTGGCACGGCGGCTGGGCGTGGCTGGGTGCGGCGCCGGTCGCGCTCTCGTGGGCCTGCTGCCTCTGGGCCGCCATGCGGGCGCGGGTGGACGCGCTGGCGGGCGGCGTGCGGGGGCGCCTGCTGATCGCGGTCCTCACCTACTTCGGGCCGCTCCTGCGCTCGCTCGAGCGCTATCGCTGGTGGGTGCGCGGGCTCACCGCGGCTCAGCCCTCGGACTCCGAGCGCCCGGTGCAGACCCTGCCCTGGTCGTGGCGGACGCGCGCGTTCTCGGCCGCGTTCTGGACCGAGGACGGGCTCGAGAAAGAGACGATCCTGCACGGCCTCGTCGACGTGCTGGCGCGGCGGAAGTACTTCGTGCTGGTGGACCAGGGCTGGAGCGAGTGGGACCTCGAGGCGCACGGCGGCGTCTGGTCGCGCGGCCGGATCAAGGTGTGCACCGAGAACCACGGCGGCGAGCGGCGCGTGCTGCGGGTGAAGTGCGCGCTCCGGACCTCGCGCCTGGCGCGCGGCGTGCTCGTGGGCGCGGCGGTGATGGCGGGCCTCGGCCTGCAGCTCGGGCTGCCCGCGCTGGCCGCGGCGGGGGTGGCCGCCGGCGTGGGGACGGGCGCGGGCCTGCTCCGCGAGGCGATCGGGCTCGGGCGGATGCTCTACGACGCGCTCCAGGGCGTGGCGCGGCGCGCGCGGCTACACTATGCGCCGCCGCTCGACGTGCATGACGCCCAGGTGAAGTGAGCAAACGCCTCGTCGTCCTGCACCTGGCCGGCCGCTATCCCCTCGGGGGCATCGGCTGGCAGGCGGTGCACTACGTGCTGGGGCTCGCCCGGCTCGGCCACGACGTCTACTACGTGGAGGACTCGGGCGCGCATCCGTATGACCCGCGCGTCAAGAGCGTGGTGGGGGACTCGAGCTACAGCGTGGCCTTCCTGGCGGACGTGATGGCGCGCTTCGGCCTCGCGGACCGCTGGGCCTACGTGGACGGGGTGACCGGCGCCTGCCACGGGCTCTCCCGGGAGCGGCTCCGGGACATCTACCGGGACGCGGCCGGCCTCCTGAACGTCTGTGGAGCCACCCAGCTCAAGGAAGAGCACCTCCGGTGCCCGGTCCGCGTCTACGTCGAGACCGATCCAGTCTTCGAGCAGATTCGGGTCGCCGAGGGCGATCGCCGGGCCATCGAGGCGCTCGAGGAGCACACCCACCACTTCACGTACGGAGAGAACCTGGGCCAGCCCGACTGCCCCATCCCGCTGGAGAAGTTCGCCTGGCGCCCCACCCGGCCGCCGGTGATCCCCGACCTGTGGGACCCCCGCGTGAACCCCGCCGCTGAGCGCTTCACGACCGTGGCCACCTGGAAGAACGTGGGCAAGGACGTCCGGTTCCGGGGCGAGACCTACTACTGGTCCAAGCACATGAACTTTCTGCGGGTGGCCGATCTGCCGAGCCGGACCCGCCAGCCGCTGGAGCTGGCGCTCGAGGTGGACGACGAGGCGACGCGGGACCTGCTCGCCCGGAACGGCTGGCTGATCACCGACGCGTTCGAGGCGTCACGCGACGTCACCGCCTACCAGCGCCACATCGAGCGCTCCCGGGGCGAGTTCACGGTGTCCAAGGACCTGGTGGTCCGAACGCGGAGCGGGTGGTTCAGCGACCGCAGCGTCTGTTACCTGGCCGCGGGTAAACCGGTCGTCACCCAGGACACCGGCTTCGGCAAGTTCGTGCCCACCGGCGAGGGTCTGCTCACCTTCAGTACCGTCGAGGAGGCCGCGGCGGCGCTCGACGAGGTCAATCGCGACTACGCGCGGCATTGCCGGGCCGCGCGTGGGATCGCCGAGGAATACTTCGCCGCCGACCGGGTGCTGGGCCAGCTCTGCCGCGAGGCCGATCTCTAGCCCACTCGGGCCTCAACCCGGTGCTGACGGCTGGGGTGGCTGATGTTTTCCCCTTGCAGATCAATAGGTCAGAAAGCACTTGGCAACTTGCTTCACCCTATGCTACAAGGGCGAAGGCTGAGCAATCCGCGACGACTTTGGAGGAATGCCAGATTGGACGCAGCGCTGGAGAAGAGGCAGGTCAAGCGGGCCTACAAGCTGTACGCCCCCGCGTATGACTTCGTCTTCGACTGGATCTTCCACCCGGGTCGTGAAGCCGCCATCCGTCTGCTCGACATCAAGCCGGGGGACAACGTTCTCGAGGTCGGCATCGGCACGGGGCTGAATCTGCCCCTCTACCCGACGCACTGCCGGCTCACCGGGATCGACCTCTCCGAGGAGATGCTCGAGAAGGCGCAGGACAAGGTGGTGGAGCTGGGGCTGGGCAACGTGACGCTCAAAACCATGGACGCCACCGTCATGGACTTCGGCCAGGGCGAGTTCGACTCGGCTGTGGCCACCTATACCATCAGCGCGGTGCCCGACCCGGTGGGCGTCCTGCGCGAGATGAAGCGGGTGGTCAAGCCGGAGGGCAATATCGTGATCCTGAACCACTTCCGGAGCGAGCGGCCCGTGGTCGGACGCCTGGAGGATCTGGTCGCCCCGGTTTGCACGAGGCTCGGGTGGAAGTCGAACCTCCCACTCGAGCCCCTGCTGCGTCAGGTGGGCCTCAGCCCCGAGATCACCACCAAGGTCAATCTCTTCAACGGCTGGCGCCTCATCAAGTGCGTGAATCCTAGGTAGCGGCCGGCCGGCGCTACTTCTCCGGACTCTCCAGCTCCTGCCAGCCGCGCCGCAGCACGACGATCTTCTGGATCTGCCCGTGCGGGGCCTCAACCGCGATGACGTCCCCCGGCTTCAGCAGCGCCAGGCCGGCCCCCTGCGTCTCCTCGGTCACCACCAGCGTTCCCTTGCTCACTTCCGACACGCGCACCTGACCCGTGCCCGTCAGCGAGAGGAAACGTCGAGCGGCGGGATCGACGTTCAGGACGGTCTGCCGGCCCATCTGAACGGCACCGCTCAGCTGGGCGGAGCTCGGGCCGGGCTCCTCCCGGATCTCCAAGTCCGCGAGATACGCGGGCGATGAGTCCGGCCGACCGTCGGGCGCGCGCTGGGCGGTCGTGGATGCGAGATCGACGCGAACCCGCTCGCTCAGGACCTCGAGAGCACCGATGCCCAGGAGACAGGCGGCCACCACGATACCAATCAGAACCCGGACCGTAGTCGTGAGCATGTCGTGTCCTCCTCTGCCCGGAGGAAGAGCATCGGGAGTGCCACGATTTAACTAGCTGGAATTGCTGCTCGTTCGACCCTCTCCTCCGATTCGAATGGGCATCCTGCCTGAAGCTCCGGTGGAAGAATGCCCGGCGGGAGGGTTGCGCTCGGCCCGGCGAGTTCAGATCATGGGCGCGTGGCTGAAACACCCGGACGCGACGCCTCGCCGTTGAGCGCCGCCGGCCGCCTCGCCCTCGCCGTGCTGCTCGCAATCCCGTTCCTCGCGAGCGCGTCGACGCTAATCCTGACCACGTCGTTCCTCGTCGAGTTCCTCGGCCAGGGCCGATGGCGGCCGCTCTCGGTGCTGACCCGGGAACCCCTCATCCGGCCCCTACCCGTGTTCCTCCCCGTGTCCGCGGGGGCGCGCCCGGTGCCGGTGGATCTCTACACCCGCACGGGCCTGCGCCCCGCGCCCGGCCTCGTTCTCGTCCATGGCGTCGCGCCCGAGGGAAAGAACGATGCGCGACTGCGCGAGGCCGCCGCACTGCTCGCGCGGTCGGGCTTCACGGTGGCGGTGCCGACCGTGGAGGGCCTCACCGCGCTGCGCCTGCGACCCGAGGATGCGGACGCCGTGAGCGCCGGCGTGAAGGCGCTGCACTCGGCCGGGTACCGACGCGTGGCCGTGCTCGGCATCAGCCTGGGCGCCGGCCCGGCCCTGCTCGCGGCCTCGGATCCCACGGTGGCCTCCGGGCTCTCCGCCGTGCTCGCGCTCGGCGGGTACGCCTCGGCGGTGGAGCTGCTGCGCTACACGCTCACCGGCGCCTATGCCTTCGGCGGCGTGACCGGCCGGGCCGCGACCGTGCTGGAGTCGGCGATCGCCCAGTTCGCCCGCGCCAATGCCGAGCTGCTCGACGACGCAGGCCGGCGCCTCATGGACAATCGCGACCCGGCCGCGGTGGACGAGCGGGTGCGGGCGCTGCCGCAGAGCACGCGGGATCTGCTGGAGGCCCTCTCACCCGGCCGGACGATCGGAAGCCTGCGCGCCCCGCTCTTCCTGATCCACGGCCGGCAGGACCCGGCTGTGCCGTTCACGGAAAGCCTGCGGCTCGACGCGGCGGCGCAAGCGGCGGGACGGCCGGTGCGCACCGCAATCGTGGGGGCGGTCGGTCACGTCGAGGCCGACCTGGGCGCCGGGCTGTTGGACCTGCTGCGGCTCTGGACGACCTTCTACGCGTTCCGGCGCGCCGCCGAGGGCTAGGCAGGCCCTACTTCGGCGGGTTCAGGTTCATGATCTGCATGGCGTCACGCACCGGCTGGTAGTCGCGGTCGTCCGCCTCGATGAACCCGTCGATGTCGTAGATCTGCTTGAGCAGGGCCGCGTGCTGGGGCGCCTTGATGGAGAGCAGCGCGCGCTTGAGCTTGGCCGCCGTCTCCTCGGGCACGCCCGGGCGCACGCAGATGCCCGCCTCCGGGATCTCGGGCGTCTCCCCCACGAAGCCGATCTGGGCGATCAGCGCGGGATCCTTCAGGTGCAGCTCGGGCGCCTTGTCGAACGAGGCCGCCGCGTCCACCCGCCCGTGGAGCACCGCCTGGAGCGCGGCCTCGTGCGTACCGGCGAAGAGCGCGTCCTTGAAGAAGGTCTTCGGATCGCGCTCGCGCACCAGGCCCTGCTTGATCAGCAGCACCATCGGGTAGATGTAGCCCGAGGACGACGCGGGATCCACGAAGGCCACCGTCTTGCCCCGCAGGTCCTCGACCCGCCGGATGCCGCGGTCCTTCCGCACGTAGAAGCGGGCGGTATACGCGGTCTTGCCTCCCCAGATGTCGCGCACCAGGATCCGGCACCCCGCCTCACGATTCGCCAGCACGTATCCCACCGGGTGCACGAAGGCCAAATCAACCCGCCGGCTGCGGAGCGCCTCGATCACGCCCGCGTAGTCCGAGGCCACGAGGGCGCGCACCGGCACGCCCGAGATCTCGGCCAGCGTCTTGGCGAAGGCATCACCCGCCTCCTTGAGCGCGGTCGGATCGCGCGAGGGGGTGAAGACGAGGGTGAGCGGCGCGCCCTGGGCCCGCGCCGGGATGACATCGCCGGCGAGGCCTAGCAGCAGCGCGGCCGCGAGCGTCGAGATGGCGCGCGTGAGAGGGCACATTCGCGGTCGAACGTAGCACGCGCCGCGAGGCGGCCGCAATCGACGGTGAACAGCCAGGGCGCCGGGCACGAAGGCTGGGGCCACCCGAACGTCCGCGCGAGCTCCGCGACCTCCTGGCACGACGCCTCGGGCCCGGAAACCGGCAACCCGGGGCGGAAGGCGCCGCGCGAGCCCCCATCCGACCGTGAGAACGCGAACCGCCTCGGCGTTCGCCGCCCGCTCGCATTCAAACGCGCGGCCCGGGCAATTGGCGCCCAGCAGCCAGTGGACGAGCTCGCGCGCCAGGTCCGACCGAGGCTCCGAAGGTCCAGAATTTTTCCCCAAGCGGGTGCTCTCTGGTTAGAGTGGTGTCCTTACTCGGTAGAGCACTGAACAGCTCACAGGGGGGACTGCGATGCCCAGGACGACCCAGCTCACGCTCAGCCTCGTGTCACGACCCGGAACGCTCGCCACGCTGACCCGCACGCTCGCCGACGCGGGCGTCAACATCACGGCACTCAGCGCCGCCGAGGTGTCCGGCCGCGGGAAGATCCGGCTCCTGGTCAATGACGCGGTCCGGGCCAAGCGGGCGCTCCGCAAGGCCAAGTACCGGGCCACCGAGGAGCCCGCATTCGCGTTGCGGCTCCGGAACAAGCCGGGCGCGCTCGCCCGGGTCACGGCCCGGCTCGCGAAGGAACGGATCAACGTCCGATCGATCTACGCCACCACGGCGGGCCGTGGCTCCGCCGTGGTCGTCCTGACCGTGGGAGGCAACGCACGCAAGGCGCGCCGGGTACTGGGCCGCTGAGCCCGCCGGCGGCTCACACGAGTCCGATCGACGTGCACGTGCCCCGGGGCACCGCGGAGGGGCAGTGCGGTGCACTCGGAGCTTCGGCCTGATACGACCGGGAACTGCCAGGAACGCTCTAGAACCACGACGCGATGACGCTGCGTACGGTCATCAGCAAGAGGACGACGATGTAGGCGACGACCAGGAATCCGAAGAATAATCCGAGATGGTAAAGTGCCCGCGAGGGGAGTGGATGGCGAACACCGCGGACTCGGTGTCGTGCCAATGGATGGAGTATGACTGATGTCTTCTCCTCAAGCCGCCGCCGTGATCGTCGTTTCCACGATGCTTCGATCACGCCCCCGAGAATGCTGAAGGCGAGTGCCGCCAGAACGACGAGGGCGACCGTTTCCACGCTTCTTACCTTGGCTTCTGCCCAGACGCACGAGTAGCCGCCGGCGACGTTGATCCGCAGTACCACACAGGACCCTGGAGCCCCCTTTCGTCCGTAGGTGCGTCAGAGCCCAAGCTTGCTCATCCGTTCCAAGGTCAGCACGACATTGGGGATCTCATGTTCGGTGTCGCTACGGAGCGCGGCGACCGCTTCTTCAATACGTTCCGCCGGGATCGTCGCACCCCAGAGAAAGGCACGGAGACCGTCCTCGGTCTTAATGCGAAACTCGCCATTGCCGGTAGGGGCGAACATGACGTCATATGCCATGCCCGTTCGTCGGATCCAAATGCGGCCCACTCGGTGAGTCACGGCACGTCTCCGCTCGCTATCCTGCCCGCCTCCTCGTACCACGCCTCACCGGAAGACCGGCGCACGGCTCGTAGGCGGAAGCGGAACATTCCGTCCTTGAACTTCGATTCAGTCCGGAGCACGACTTGGCGTGGGGGCGGGTCTCCGAGCATGTTATCGAACCGCAGGGAGCACCCGTCGGCGTAAATGAAGATCGCGGCGAGGCGTTTCTTCAACGGGAATCCCGCTTGCGCCGTGCGCGAGCGGCCCGCGCGAACCGCGCCCAGATAACGCCGACCACCAAGAGGATGCCTCCGAGCAGGACGAATGCGGCCGGGTCGTTCCAGGAGCCCGCGATCATAGCGGCACTTGGGTCAGACGGGTGATGCGGCGCTCCCGATCCCCGTCATCGCCACGCAATGCCCGTGCTGGGACCCATCGAATCATGCAGGCGGGCACGCTCCTCTGGGGTGGGGTGCGCCAAGATCGCCCACATGAATAGGACGGTCGCCGCCAGCAACAGGGTCAATGTCTCAACGGCTCGCACGATCGACCCTCGCCAGACCGCGTCTCAGTGGCTTCCTCGCTACCCCCCGCGTTGGAGACGAACACGCTCGTGGCGCCCTGGTCCGAGGGCTTATCCGGTCGCGCCTGCCGTAGCGGTCGTAGCGCATCATCAGCGCCCCCCGAAGAGCCACGCCACGACAAGCGGCCCCATCGGGATCACGAAGCCCGACGTCGCGCCAGTTACGCCGTCAACGAGATATCCGGCCGCGGCCCCGAGCAGCGGACTAACCATGAAGGCGACCAGTTGCACGATACCCATGACACCCAACACAGCAAGCCGCGTTCCAGGGGGCATCCGTGTGACTTCTCGCGGCCTTGCGCGCGGCGAGACGCGCGGTGCACGGTAACCGATTACCCAGGTGCGGCTATGGCGTCAACTAGTCGCGGTGCCACCCGCACCTGAAAAAGCTGCACGAGGCAAGCTGGCCTTGCCGGACGCGCGGCGAGCGGCGCCCTAGCTTCGCCCGGAGGGGAACGCGGTTCGGGAGGCGTCTCGCGAAGGAACGGATCAACGTCCGATCGATCTACGCCACCACGGCGGGCCGTAGCGCAGCCAGGGTCGTCCTGACCATGGGCGGCAACGCAAGCAACGCGCCCAGGGTGCAGGCCCGCTGAGCCCGCCGGCTCAGGCGCTGCTCACACGACCCCAAGGATGCCGCGTAGTGCACGTGCCCCGAGGCCGTGGGAAGCCAAGAAGACGAGGGGGAGACGCCGACTCACGCACCGCGGAGACGGAAGCCCTTCTCCGTCACGCCGGGTCGCCACCCCCCGCCACCGGCCTTACGCTGATGCCCGGCTGGCCGCGGCGGAAGCCCCACGCGGCCAGCCGCGCGATCAGCGTATTGCGGTGCACGCCGAGCCCGCGCGCGGCGCGGCTCTGGTTCCAGTCCTCGCGCTCCAGCGCCCGCAGCACGTAGGCCTGCTCGAAGCGGTCGCGCGCCTCCTTGAGGGTGAGCGGGACCTCGCCCTCGCCGCGGCCCGGGGCCACCTCGTTCATGGCCAGGTCGAGCGGCAGGTCGTCGAGCCCGATGACCGGGCGGGTGGCGAGGGCCACGCTGCGCTCGATGATGTTCTCGAGCTCGCGCACGTTGCCCGGCCAGTCGTAGCCGTCCAGCGCCAGCAGCGCGCCCCGCGAGAGCCCGCGGACGTCCTTCTTGAAATCCTGCGAGTACTTCCGGACGAAGTGGGCGGCCAGGTCCGGGAGGTCGCTCTTGCGCTCGCGCAGCGGGGGGATGCCGATCGGCACCACGTGGAGGCGGTAGTAGAGATCCTCGCGGAAGGCGCGGGCCCGGATGGCCTGGCGCAGGTCGGTATTGGTGGCCGCAATAATCCGCACGTCCACCTGGATGGTGCGGGTGCCGCCGAGCCGCTCGATCTCACGCTGCTGGAGTGCGCGCAGCAGCTTGGCCTGGAGATCGACCCGCAGGCTGCCGACCTCGTCGAGGAAGAGCGTGCCTCCGTGGGCCAGCTCGAACTTGCCGAGCTTGCGCGAGTACGCGCCGGTGAAGGCGCCCTTCTCGTGGCCGAACAGCTCGGACTCGAGCAAGGTATCGGGAATCGCGGCCAGGTTCACGGCCACGAAGGGCTGGGCGCGCCGCGGGCTCTGGTTGTGGATGGCGCGGGCCACCAGCTCCTTGCCGGTGCCGCTCTCCGCGGAGACGAGCACGGTGGCGTGGGTCTGCGCCACCTGGGCGATCAGCTCGTAGAGCCGCACCATCTTCGGGTGCCGCCCCACGAGCTGGTCGAAGCCGTGGGTGCGATCGAACTCGGCGCGCAGGTAGCGCAGCTCCCGCTCCATCCCGCGCTGCCGGGCCGCCTCACGCACCAGGCTCAGGATCTCGTCCACGTCCCAGGGCTTGGCCAGGTAGTCGTACGCGCCCGCCTTCATGGCGTCCACCGCCATGCGCAGGTGTGGATCGGCGGTGATCAGGATGACCGGGATGGACTCGTCGATCGCCAGGATCCGGGGCAGCACCTTCGACCCGGGCTCGCCGGGCATCCGCACGTCGAGCAGCGCCACGTCCACCCGGCGGGCGGCGAGGATCGCGAGGGCGGCGGCTCCGTCGGGCGCCTCCAGCACCTCGAACTCATCCTGCAGGATGAGCTGCAGCGACTCCCGCACACCCGGCTCGTCGTCGATGGCGAGCACAACGGGGCGGGGCCGATAGACCGCTGGGCCATCACCTGTCCCGTCGGTCTCCTTCCGGATACACTCCTGAGTCCTCACGCGCGCGTCCCTCCGTCCCGGGCGAAGTGAGCGGCACGTTAGGGATCGGCGCCCCAACTGTCAAGCGGATTCCTACCCTTACTGGGTGAGGACGCGATCACGGCCGCGGCGCGGTGAGCATCACGTACTCGTTGGCCCCCCCGCCCCGCTGGAGATACACCGGCACCGACTCACCCGGCTTGAGCCCGGCCACCGCCTGGCGGAAGGCGGCCGCGTCGCCGACCGGCCCGCGGTTCACCTCGAGGATGGCGTCGCCGGGCCGGATGCCGGCGGCCGCGCCCGCGCTGCCCGGGGCCACCTCGGTCACCAGCAGCCCGCTGCGGGCCGCCAGACGGTTCTGCCGAGCCGTCTCGGGGGTGAGCGGCTCCACCGTGAGGCCCAGGATCTCGTCGCCGGCCTCGGCCTCCATCGCGTCGTCGGGCGGCTGCTCGCCGATCTTGACGCTCAGGGTGACGGTCTTCTGCTCCCGCATCACCGTGACCGGCGCGGCGCGGCCGGGCTCCACCGCCGCCACGCGCTTCTGCAGATCGGGCACGTCCTTGATCGCCGCCCCGCCGAACTCCACGATGACGTCGCCGGGCCTGAGCCCGGCGGCGGCGGCGGGGCCGTCCTTCATCACGGCGGCCACCAGCGCGCCCGCGTCCTCCTTCACCCCGAGGCTCGCGGCCAGCTCGGGGCTCAGATCCTGGATGGCCACGCCGAGCCAGCCGCGCACCACCTTCCCGCGGTTGATGAGCTGGGTCATGATGTCGCGCGCCATGTTGATCGGGATCGCGAAGCCGATGCCCTGCCCGCTGGAGACGATGGCGGTGTTGATCCCCACCACGCGGCCGTCCAGGTTCAGCAATGGGCCACCGGAGTTGCCAGGATTGATGGACGCGTCGGTCTGGATGAAGGCCTCGTAGGTGGCCACGCCCACGTGGGTGCGGCCGGTCGCCGAGATGATCCCGACGGTCACGGTGCGGTCGAGGCCGAAGGGATTACCGATGGCGATGGCCCACTGCCCCACCCGCAGCCGGTCCGAGTCGCCCAGGTCGGCCACCGGCAGTGGCCCCGCCGGGTTCTCGATCTTGAGCACCGCCAGGTCCGTGCGCCCGTCGCGGCCCACGAGCGCCGCTTTGAACTTGCGGTCGTCGGAGAGGCGCACCTCGATCTCGGTCGCGTTCTCCACCACGTGGTTGTTGGTCAGGATGTAGCCGCGCGGATCCACCATGACGCCCGAGCCCGCGGCCCGGCCTTCGTCCCGCGGCGCCTGTCGGCGGAAGAAGCGCTCGAAGAGCTCGGGGCCGAAGAACTCGCGGAAGCGCTCCTCCATCTCCGGCGACGCGCCGCTCTCCGGCCTCGCCTCGCGCTTGACCTTGACGCTCACGTTCACCACCGAGGGCGTGGCGCGATCCGCGACGGAGACGAACGCGTCCTCGAGGGCGCGCAGGAGCCGCTGCGAGTCGGGCGCGGGCACCGCCGGGCGCGGCGGCTGGGGCGCGCGGGACTGGGCCAGGGCCGGCGGCGCGAGCGCGCCCAGGACCACGAGGAGGAGCGGGGCGGCGAGAGCGCGAAACGGGATCGTCATGGGCGGGCCTCCGCGAAACATCTTACCGCCCGATATGAGGGACGGCTACTCCGGGAGCGCGAGGGAATCGAGCGCCAGCTCGAGGATCCGCGTGGTGGCGGCGGTCACCGGCGCGATGGAGCCGCGGCGGATGCCCGCGACCCAGATGATCTCGCCCCCCGCCTCGACGAGCGGGGTCCGCGCGCGCTGCCACCGCGGGACGCCCGCGTCGATCAGGAACGATTTGAGCCTCCGCAGCGCGGGCGCGCCGAACGGCGAGAAGAGGTCGCCGCGCCGGCGGGCGCGCACCGCCAGGGCGGACGGGAGCGCGTCGGCGTCGAAGGCGGCGCGGCCGGGCTCGGGCGGGATCGCGTAGTCGCCGGCGCGCGCGACGATGCGGGCGCCGAGCCGCACGCCGATCTCGGGCAGCTCGAGCGCGCCCGGTACGGGCCAGGCGCGCGTCACGAGCGCGGGCAGCGCCACCGGCCCCACGCGCAGCCGGCGGCCGCTGCGCTCCACGGCCAGGCGTCCCAGCCGGGCCGCGCGGCGGCGCGGGGCCTCCGCGAGCAGCCGCCGGAGCGCGCGCTGGGCGGGCCCCCGCAGCGGGCGCGTCTCGCCGAGGAGGGCGGCGGCCTGGCGGAGCATCTCCGCGGCCAGCTCGAGCGGCCGCTCGGCCAGGGCGCCGACGTCGAGGCTGATCCCGGCCCCGTCCCGGGTGGCCAGGCGCGCGAGGTCGGCCCGCGCCCGCTCTTCCAGGTCGGCCACCACCGCGCGGGCCGCCGCCGCCGAGCGGCCGAGGGCCTCCACCACCGAAGCGCCGGTGAGATCCGCCATGAAGGGCAGCAGATCGTGGCGGATGCGGGTGCGAAGGAAACGCGGGTCGCGATTGCTCGGGTCCTCGGCCCAGGCGAGCCCGCGCTCGCGCAGGTACTCCTCGATCGCGCTCCGCCGCGTCTCGATCAGCGGGCGGATCAGGAGCCCGCGGGCCGGCGCGATGCCGCCCAGCCCCCGCGGGCCCGCGCCCTGTAGGAGCCGCATCAGCACGGTCTCGGCCTGGTCGTCGGCGGTGTGGCCGGTGGCGATGCGCCCGGCCCCGACCACACGCGCCACGCGCTCGAGCGCGGCGTGGCGGGCGCGACGGCTCTCCGCCTCGAGCCCGTCCCAGGGCGGCTCCCGGCGTACCGTGACCCGCTCGACATGGCACGACACGTCCAGGTGTTCGCAGAGGCGACGGACCCCGTCGGCCTCCGCGTCGGCCTCGGGACGCAGGCCGTGATGGACGTGGACGGCGGTCAGCGTGAGGCCGAGGGACTCCCGAAGCGCGTAGAGGACGTCGAGGAGAGCGACCGAGTCGGGGCCGCCCGAGACGGCCACCAAGACGGCTTCGCCGCCACGGAGCATCCCGTGACGGCGAATGGTGTCCTGGACGCGGACGACAAGGCTATCCAGATTGCAGCCCTACCCAGACCTCGCCGTCCTCGAAGTGCTCCTTCTTCCAGATCGGCACCGTCTCCTTCAGGGTGTCGATGGCGAAGCGGCAGGCCTCGAAAGCCTGGGCGCGATGGGGCGACGACACCGCGATCATGACGCTCGACTCGCCGATCTCCAGGCGGCCGATGCGGTGCACGAGCGCGATCCGCGTGATGGTGGGCCAGCGGCTCCGGATGGCCGCGCCGATCTCGCGCATCTTGGAGAGAGCCATGGGACCGTGGGCCTCGTACTCGAGGAACTTCACCCGGCGCCCGCCGGTCTGATCGCGCACCACGCCCGAGAACAGGGCCAGCGCCCCCGCCCCCGGATGCTCCACCGCCTGGGCCACCGCGCGCTCCGACAGGGGCTCGGTGGTGACCTCGATCCAGTCCTGCCCGGGCTCGGCCGCGCCGCCGCTCACCGGGGGAAACAGGCAGAGCTCGTCGCCGTCCCCGAGGGGGTGATCGGCTCCCACGTAGTCGTTGCGGAGGGCGAAGAGGGTGTAGGGGCGATACGGAACGAGGACGGGGTACTGGCGGGTGACCGCTTCCCAGGCGCGCTCGACGGTGCCGCCGTCCGCGAGCTCCAGGTCCAGATGATCGCGGCCCGCCTCCTCGCGGTAGCGGGCGAACAACCGGACCTGCACCTTCATCGAGCGAGCCTGGGCCCCGACCGGCCGACTAGAACTGGTGCGACGAGCCGCAGCCGCAGGACGACTTCACGTTCGGGTTCTTGATCGCGAACCCGGCGCCCAGCATGTTGTTGTCGACGTAGTCGATCTCGCTGCCCTGGAGATACGGCGCGCTGTGGGAGTCCACGATCACCTTCACGCCGTTCGTCTCGACGACGTTGTCGCCCTCGACCGGGGTATCGTCCCACCCGAGCTCGTACGACATGCCGGAGCAGCCGCCGCCCACGACGCGGATCCGGAGACCCCACTCGGGCTTGCCTTCCTCGAGCCGCAGATCCGAGATCTTCTTGACGGCCGTCTCAGTCAACGTCAGCATTCGTGCCTCCTTGGTTGCCCCGCAGGCGCGGGGGATCAGACTGCGGGCTCAGTATAGCAGATGGTTGCGGGGCCTGCCGGGGGGCCGCGGGGCGGGTCACAGGATGCCGCCCGCGGGCAGCAGGGTCAGCTCTTCCAGGGTGGCGTTGGGGTCCAGGGAAGCCATGAGCAGGGCGGCTTCCGCCACCTGGTCGGGCCTCAGCATGCGCTCCCGGGCCGGCGCCGCCGGCATGGCGTCCCAGAGCGGGGTGTCGGTGGCGCCGGCCGAGAGCACCCCGATCCTCACCCCGTGGGCCCGCATCTCCTCGGCCAGCACGCGGGAGAAGCCGAGCAGCCCGTACTTGGACGCGGTGTAGGCGGCGCTGCCGGTGAGCGCCCGGCTCGTCACCACCGAGCCCACGTTGATGATGGTGCCCCGGTGCTGGGCGATCATGGCGGGCAGGACAGCCCGGCAGCAGAGCACCGCGCCGCGGAGGTTCACCGCCAGCATCTGGTCCCAGTCGTCCAGCTTGGAGTCGGTCACCGGCGCGAAGGTGGCGAGGCCGGCCGCGTTCACCAGCACGTCCACCCGCCCCCACTCGGCGAGGGCCCGGCGCGCCAGGGCCTCCACCGCGGCCTCCTGACGCACGTCGGTGGGGACGGCCAGGGCCCGCCCGCCCGCCTGGGCGATCTCGCGCGCGGCGCCGTCCAGCTCGGACGCGGAGCGGGCGGCCAGCGCCACCGCGGCGCCCTCGCGGGCCAGGCGCACCGCGACCGCGCGGCCGATGCCGCGGCCGGCCCCGGTGACGACGGCGACCTGGCCGGCGAGCTTCAAATGACCAGCCCGCCGCGCGACCGGATCAGCTCCATGAACTCGGCGCGGGTCTCCGCGTTATCGCGGAAGGCGCCCAGCATGGCGGAGGTGACCGCCTTGGAGTTCTGCTTCTCCACGCCCCGCATCAGCATGCACATGTGGATCGCCTCGATCACCACCGCGACCCCGCGCGGCTGCAGCACCTCGTTCAGTGTGTGCGCGATCTGGGTGGTGAGCCGCTCCTGCACCTGCAGCCGGCGCGCGAACATCTCCACCAGCCGCGGCAGCTTGGAGAGCCCGACGATCTTGCGCGACGGCATGTAGGCGATGTGGCACTTGCCAACGAATGGGAGGAGGTGGTGCTCACAGATGGAATACAGGTCGATGTCCTTCACCACCACCATCTCGTCGTATTCCTCGGTGAAGAGCGCCTCGTTGAGGACCTCGTGCACGTCCTGCTTGTAGCCGGAGGTGAAGTACTCCCACGCCTTGGCCACGCGGGCCGGCGTCTTCTCCAGGCCCTCGCGCGTCGGGTCCTCGCCGATCTCCTTCAGGAGGTCGTGAATGAGCCGCTCGATCATCGGGGGGTCACCTCGTCGGCGGGGGTCTCGCCGGAGTACTCGAACACGTTGTTGGCGGTCTCCACCAGGGTCACGCGCCGGAGCACGCCCGGGGGCAGCGCGTCCTCGAGCCAGTGGTAGAACACACGGGCCAGGTTCTCGCCGGTCGTGATCACGCCCGTGAGCTCCGGCACGGTGGCGGAGAGATCGTAGTGGTCCACGCGGTCCAGCACCGCCGTCTTCACCGCGGTGTCCACCACCCCGAGATCCACCGACATACCGGTGGCGGGATGAAGCGCGCCCGCCACCGTCACCTCGAGCCCGTAGTTGTGCCCGTGCTGACGGAAGCACTGACCGTAGATCCGGGCGTTCTCCTCGTCGGAGAGGGCGGGATTGGCCAGCTGGTGGGCGGCGCTGAAGTGATACGACCGGGTGAGCGCGAAGGGGCTCACCCGCCGAGGTACTCCACGTAGAAGGTGGGATCCTCCCAGAGCCGCAAGCGGTGCAGGCGCTCGGCGCCGAGCTTCGGGCCGAGCAGGTCCCAGATCGCGCGGACGAGGTTCTCGGTGGTGGGGATCGTGCCGGGTGGAAAGAATGGGTCCTGGTTGAGATCCGCGTGGTCGAAGCGGGACACCACCGCCTCGCCGACCACGCGCTTGAGCTCGCCCAGGTCCATCACCATGCCGGTGCGCGGGTCGATCTCGCCGCGGATCGTCACCTCGAGCGCGTAGTTGTGCCCGTGGGCTACCGTGAGCGAGCCGAACACCCGCGCGTTCTCCTCCGAGCTCCACTCGGGCCGCCAGTAGCGGTGGCCCGACGAGAACGTGAACTTCCGGGTCGCGTACACCATGGGGCGGTCAGCCTCCTCGCGCCTGCTGTCCCAGCCGGTCCTGCGTGGAGTGTACCGCGCTCAGGAAGCGCTCCGCGACGTGCCGCGGGGAGAAGCCGAGCGCGCGGCGGCGGCCCTCCTGCCCCAGGCGCTTGGCCAGCGCGGGCTCGCGGATCAGCCGCTCGAGCGCCGCCGCGAGCGCGTCGGGATCGCGCGGCTCCACCAGCAGCCCGGTCGTCCCGTCGAGCACGACCTCGGGCACCGCCGCGATGCGGCAGGCCACCACCGGCAGCTCGGCGGCCATCGCCTCGAGGAACACGATGCCGAAGCCCTCCTGCACCGAGGGCAGGCAGAACGCGGAGGCGTTCACGTACTCCTCGGCGAGCCGCTCGCGGCTCAGATCGCCGAGGAGCACGACCGCATCGCCCAGGCCCAGCTCCGCGTGGAGGCGCGAGAGAGCGTCCCACTCCGGGCCGCGGCCGACGATGCGCACCTGGATCCCGGCCACGCGTGCGCGCAGGACCGCGGCGGCGTGCAGGAGGTCCGACAGGCGCTTGCGCGGGTACATGCGGGCCACGCTGAGCACCACCGGACCGTTGCGGGGCCGCCGCGGGGCGCGCCAGAACTGGTCGTCCCAGACCTCGAGGTCGATCGGCTCCGGCACCACCGCGATTCGCTCGAGCGGCACCCCGTACTCGCGCCGGGCCACCTCGGCCGAATAGCGGCTCGTGACGACGACGAGGTCGGCGCGCTCGACGTTGCGACGCTCCCAGCGCGCCTGCACCGAGAGCAGGGTCCGGACCCAGCCCCGCTCTTTCTTGAGCTCGTCGGCGATGATGCCCTTGAGGCTCGCCACGAACGGCAGCGCGCGCCGGCGCGCCCACATGAAGCCGTCGAGATCCACCCCGAGCACCAGGTCGGCCTCGCGCGGCGGCCGCAGGGCGACGCCCGCGTTGTAGAGCCAGCGGTCGAGGGTGTGGAACCCGGTGCGGCGCCCGAGCGCGCGCAGGGTAACCTGATGCCCGAGCTGAGCGAGCCCTTGCGCCAGCCCCGCGATGCCGACGAAGGTCCCGCTCCCCTCCAGCGGATTGAGAGGGGTCGAAGAGAGAACGGTGACGCGCAGAGGCTACCGCCCCTGGAACCGGGGCGCCCGCTTCTCGAGGAAGGCCCGCGTGCCTTCCTTGTAGTCCTCGCTGTCGAACGTCGCGATGCCCAGGGAGCGCAGGTTCTCGCGGTGGGCGTCGGTGATGCCCTCGAAGATGGCCCGGACCTGGGCCTTCGTCCCCCGCACCGAGAGCGGCGCGTTGGCCGCGATCTTCTTCAGGTAGTCGTAGGTGTACGCCTCGAGCTCGGCGGCGGGGACCAGACGCTGGATGAAGCCGATGCGGAGGGCCTCCTCCGCCTCCACGGTGCGGGCCGAGTAGAGGATGTCCTTGGCGTAGGCCGGCCCCACCAGATCCACGAGCTGGTGCACCGGATCGAGCCCGTAGATGATGCTGAGCCGCGCGGCCGGGATGCCGAACTTGGAGCCGGCGGCGGCGAAGCGAAAGTCCGCGGCCATCGCGAGCGCCATCGCGCCGCCCATGCAGTAGCCGAAGACCATCGCGACGGTCGGCTTCGGGCACACCCGGATCGAGGAGTAGGCGGCCTCGGTCTGCTTGTTGTAGCTGAGCGCGGTCGCGGTGTCCTTGCGGTTGTCCTGGAACTCGGAGATGTCCGCGCCGGAGGCGAAGGCCTCCGTGCCCGCGCCGCGGTAGACGATGGCGCGCACCGAGTCGTCCTTGGACAGGCGCTCGGTCACCATGGCGATCTCCGACCACATGGCCAGGTTGATCGCGTTGCGCATCTTCGGCCGGTTGAACACGACGGTGGCGATGGGCCCGTCCTGCTCCACCAGGATGTAGTCGCTCATGTCGTCTCTCCCTTGGCCTTGCAGGTGGGCCCGGAGCGCCCGGCGGTGAGGTCGACGACGGACAAGCGCGCGAGGGGGCGGGCCGAGGTCTGGGTCACGGAGGACCAGTCTAGCGGAGCGGCCGACCGACTTCAACCGAGCTGCCCGCTTATTTGGCAATGACTTACCCCGTACGGTAGGATGCGGCTATGAACTCGACGCCGCGGCCCTCGCGCCCATGACCCTGGCCCTCGTCGGACTCGCGGCCGTGGTCTTCACCGCCCTCGTCGGCGTCGTCCACACCGTCATGGAGCGGCGACGCCTGCGTCGGACCCAGGAACAGTGGGAGGAGCGGGAGCGCCTGCTGAACCGCGAGCCGTAGGTGGTGGCGGCGGGAGGACTCGAACCTCCGACACGGGCCCGGAATGAGCCTCTCCTGGGCAGGCGGCTGGCAAGCTGTCACGACAGCGGTCGCCATGATCGTCGGCGGGGCCGCGATCATGGCTCCGCAGGCAGGTCAGTCCGCACACCTCTTTCGCTGGCTTGGCTACGGGCTTCTTGTTGTTGGCTGTCTCGTATTCGTCGCATCAATGTTTTTGCTCCACCGGATGGCGCGGCGTCGGCACCGCGCACTCTTGGTCCTGGGAAGGTGTGTCAGTCGCGGCGATCTCGTATGGCGCGCCCAACAGGACGGGCAAGACCCCGAGGGAGCTGGTATCGAAGCCTGCGGGAAACCGTGGGCAGCAGGCTGAGACGAGGGCCGTTCGTTCCCGGGGCGGCAGACTGGGTACTCACGCAGCACGGCAACCGGCTTGATGATCCGCTCGCGCGGGTTCGAGCAATGCAGGCGGACGTGGACCGCTGGATCGAGTAGACGCGGGCCGCTAGCCTGACGCCACGAGGCTCAAGGGAGTCGCAGCGGTGTCATGACGCTTTCCGCTTCTTGATGACCGAGCGGGCTTCGGCCGCGCGGCTCGCGGCCCGCGTTTTCGCGAGCGCTTTTGCTTCTTTCTCTTGCTTCGCGCTCTTGCGGAGACGAGCAAAGTGCTCCGCGTCAGCCGCTTCGATCTTCTGGATAAGAGCCAGCATCTTGGGACTGATTGCCATCGTGCGGCTTCCTCCTGGGCAGGCCGAGTCAGCTCGAAACAGATAGATTTTACAACGAGATAGGCCACTTGTCGAGCTGCAAGGCGGTCAGCACGACGCCTCCCGAACCCGAAGCCGTAAGCCGAGTGGGCGCCCTCATGAGCAGTCACGGTCCGGTCACGTTCCAGGAAAGGCCGCGAAAAACCTGCCGGCTAGCTGCTTGGAATGATGGTGGCGGCGGGAGGACTCGAACCTCCGACACGGGGCTTATGAGACCCCTGCTCTGCCACCTGAGCTACGCCGCCTTGGTAATCAGATCAGCGACTTGCAGGCAGGGATTCTACCACGCCGCCCCGAGTGCACCCCGAATTGTGCGGCTCGACTCCTGAATCAGGAAGCGAGGGAGGACGCGGCCTGCGGGGCGGCCGGGCTCGGCGGGAGCTGGCGCTCCACCGCCAGGCACAGGTCGGCCGCCGGCGCCGGCTTCATGAGCACGGGCGCGGCGAGCCGCATGAGAAAGCTCGCGTACTCGGGGGTGTACCCGCGCTCGATCCGAAAGATCACGGGCGGGGCGGTCCGGCAGGATTCCTTCAACAGCTGGTAGAAGGCCGGCCCGTTGAGCCCGGGCATCTTGAGGTCGGCCAGCACCAGATCGTAGCCGTGCTGGCTCAGCAGGGTCACCACGTCCGCCTTCGTCGCGGCGGTATCGACCGCGTAGCCGGCTTCCCCAAGGATGCGCGACGTATCCTGGCGCTCTCGCTCGTCGTCGTCCACCACCAGGATCCGACGGCGGCCCGTGAAGTCCGCGCTCATCGCTCGGCGAGGCTCCCGGGCGCCTCGCGCCGGCCGCCGATGCGCCGCAGGACCTCGTCGGCGGTGCGGGTGGCCTGGCCCGCGAGCGTCTGCAGCGCGTCGGACAGGTCATCCCGCTCCGCGCGCAGCCCGTCGTTCTCCTCCCGTACCCGTCGTACCTCTTCGGCGAGCGCGCCCCGCTCGCTCTCGAGCGCCCCCACGTCAGCCTGGAGGCGGCCCGCGTCCTCCAGCCAGCCGCCCAGGACCCGCATGAGCTGGCGCGCCTCGTCCGACCATCGCGCCAGCTCGTCGGCCACCCGCGTGGTGGGCCGCGACGGGGACCCGCCATTGGTCCCTTCGTGGGGCACCGCCGGGGTCGCGTCGACCCGCACCGGCCAGCGGCCCCGCGAGAGATCGCGCCGGACCCCGGTCGGCGTTAGATCGAGGACCGCGAAGATCCGCGAGTAGGGCAGCCGGGCCGCCTCGTTCGCCTCGTGGATCCACTGGGGCTCTTCCGCGCCGAAGAGACACAGACCGCGGGCCTCGGCGGGAAAGACCGCGCTGCTGATGTAGCGCACCTTCTTCCCGAGATCCTGCAGCCGCGCGCACGCGGCGACGAGGCCCGGCAGGTTGGAACGGAAATCCTCGGGCGGCACCTGGCTCAGATCACGCTCGACGGCGAACAGCGGCATCTCTATCTATTCTCCTCGCGGGTGGATACGGCGGTCCGTCGGATCCTAGGCGTTGCTCGAAGCCGTCGTCAAGCACCGCGGCGCCCTCTGGAAATGCGGGCGCGGGCGCGGGCAGGCGCGAATCGCCGCGTTCAATCAGGCATCGCGAAGGTGACACGCACGCGCCAGGCGCCAGCCCTGCACGTCCGCGTCGCCTCGCCCGCGGAGCCGCGTCAGCGCGTGCAAATCTCGTGTTGTGGATGAGTGGGGATAAGTGGATAAGTGGCGCGAAACGGCCAAAATGGCGTGGACACCCAAGACCCCTTTGCTATAATCCCGCCCAGCGTAACAGGCCTCACCTCGGGAGGAGCTTCACATGGCCAGCCTCGGCAATCACCCGTGGATCGAAGACGAGCAGGAGCCGCTGCTCGCGCCGGACGACGAGGACGAGGACAAGGACAAGGACGACGCGGAAGCGGACGACGCGGATGACGACGACGATGACGACGACGATGACTTCGACGACGATGACGACTTCGACGACGACGATCTCGACGATGACCTCGACGACGACGAGGAGGACGACGACGAGGATGAGGATGACGACAAGGACGACGCCTGACTAGGCTGAGGGCTCGATGCAGTGACTGATCCGCGGTCTTTCCCGGGAGGGTGACGATGGCACTGATGAGCTCCGAGGGCTGGCTGTTCCTCTTGCGCTGGATTCACTTCCTGGCGGGCATCACCTGGATCGGCCTCCTGTACTATCTCAACTTCGCCCAGGTTCCCTTCTTCGCCGAGACCGAGCCGGGGGTCCGCTCGGGCGCGCAGCAGAAGCTGCTGCCCCGCGTGATGTGGTGGTTCCGGTGGGGCGCGATGATCACCTTCCTCTCCGGCTGGATCTACCTGCTCCACTACTGGCTCGGGCTCCGTGGCATCAACGACCCGGGCACCTGGAAGATCCTGCTGGGCGGCCTTCTCGGGTCGATCATGTGGGCCAACGTGTGGTTCGTGATCTGGCCCCGGAACAAGATCGTTATCCAGAACGCGCTCGACACCGCGGCGGGCAAGCCGGCCAACCCGGCCGCGGCCGCGGCGGGGGCGCGGGGCGGGCTGGCCTCCCGCACCAACGTGGTGCTCTCGATTCCGATGCTCTTCTTCATGGGCGCGGCCAATCACTTCGCGAGCCTCACGGTCGGGAAGTCCGGGCTCCTCTTCTGGATCGTGGCCCTCGCGCTCATGGTGCTGGTCGAGATCAACGGGCTGGTGGGCACCCCGGGCAAGGGTGCGGCCAAGCCGCTCGCGACCGTGAAGGGCACCCTCTGGTTCGGCTTTGTTCTGACGCTCGTCTACTACGTCTGGTTCTGGATTATGCAGTAGACGCGCGCCGCGCGGCGCGCGCTGGTCAGGCCGTCAGGTCGGTCAGCAGCTCGGCCTTGGCCTCGTCGGACAGGCGGGCGCGCGCGCGCGCGGCGGGGTGATCGGTCACCAGCTCCACCGCGGAGGTGTGGAAGGCGCTGACCGCCTCGGCCGGGAAGGCGAAGCGCACGAAGTGGACGGCGGCGAGCTTCCCCTTCTCCTCGTCGGAGTGGCCCGCCTCGAAGACCCCGGGCACCCGGAGGCCGCCCGCAATCTCCATCCACACGTGATGGCCGGTGTCGATGCCCATGAAGCGATCGAGCACCGGCTTGATCTGGTCCTTGTCGGCGATCTCGATGAAAAGGGTAGCCGAGAGCTCCCCCGGCCGGGGGAGCAGCGCGCGGTAGACGTCGATCTCCTCCTGCACTCGGGCGTCGTCGATGATGCGCTCCGCGCGGCACATCTCCTGGATCTGGAACAGCAAGGTCTCCCGGTTCTCGAAGACGAACGAGAGATAGGGTCCCACCTCGACGCGCCGCTTCTGCTTCAGCGCGATCACGCGGCGCCGGCGCTCCTCGCGCACCTTCTCGTACTCGAAGAAGTTGATGACGTCGCCGAGGCCGATCCGCGACGTCACGCCGGGCTCTCCGGATCGAGGCCGTACGCCTCGGCCAGGATCTGGATGGGATGCCGCGCGGTCCGCCCGGTGCCCTGGTGGATCTGCAGCGCGGCGAGCGGGCAGTCGGTGGCGACCCGATCGGGCTTCGCGCGCTCGACATCCCGGAACAGGGGCTCCGCCAGCTTCATGGACAGCTCGAAGTACTCCTTCTTCATGCCCCAGGTGCCGTCCACCGCCGAGCATCGCTCGATCACCTCCACCGGCGCCCCGGTCAGGCGCAGCACGTCGGCGGAGCGGGTCCCCATGTTCTGAGCCTTCAGGTGGCAGGGCAGCTGGTAGGCGATGGTGCCCGGCGCGTTCGGGAACTTCGTGTCGAGCCGGCCCTGCTCGTGCAGCGCCGCGAGGTACTCGAAGAGGTCCCGCGTGTGCGCCGCGACCAGGTTCGCGTCCTCCGAGCCGTCGAGCCAGGGATACTCCTGCTTGAGCATGTATGAGCACGTCGGCCCCGGCACCACGATCTCCCGCCCCTGCCGGACGTGCTCGGCGAGGCTCTTGACGTTGGCCGCGATCAGCCGCTTGGCCTCGGGGACCGCGCCGCCGTCGAGGTAGGGCATCCCGCAGCAGCGCTGCGCGGGCAGTACCACGTCCACCCCGTTCTTCTCGAGCACCGCCACCGCGGCCTTCCCGGTGACGGGATCGTTGTACTCCACCGAGCACGTGGTGAAGAGCGCCACCCGGTCGCGCGGCGGCGCGGTCCGCGGCCGCGGCTTCCGCCCGTCGAACCAGCGCGAGAACGTCTCGCGGTGGAAGGGCGGCAGATTGCGCGCGGCGTGGATGCCGACCGCCTTCTCCATGAACTTGCGATTCACCCACATCGCGTTCATCCAGTTCGAGACCGGCGCGGTGAGGCTGCCGACGCGCCCGACCAGCTCGGTGTTGCCGAGGAAGCGGTCCTGGAGCGTCACGCCCTTCGCGCGCGCCTCCGCGGAGCGGGCCCGCAGCATGAGGCGCGGAAAGTCCACCGCCCAGCGGTGCGGCGGCGTGTAGGGGCAGTGGTTGTAGCAGAGCTTGCACTGGTAGCAGAGATCGACGACTTCCTTCACGTCCGTCGCGGGTAGCTTCTCGACGTCGCCGTCCACCGAGTCCACGTCCAGCCGGTCGAACATGACCCGGAACGAGGGGCAGAGCGGCAGGCAGCGGCGGCACCCCGCGCAGATGTCGTAGACCCGGCGCAGCTCGGTGTCGACGCGGTCGAGCTGCCAGAACTCCGGGACGCGAATGTCGAGTGTCATCGTCCTCTCGCGAGTGGGGATCGGAGCGGCGAGCCGGGGGCCGGGCGCCGGCGTGGGAGCCGGCGCCCGGCCCGAGTCTGATCGAGGGCCCGACTAGATGGCGTCGGCCGGCTCCTTGCCCGCGACCTGGTTGAGGCCCTTCGTGAAGCGGCCGGCGTGCGACTTCTCGGCCTTGGCGAGCGTCTCGAACCACTCGGCCAGCTCCGGGTACCCCTCGTCCCGCGCGGTCTTGGCCATGCCCGGGTACATCTGGGTGTACTCGTAGGTCTCGCCCGCGACGGCGGCCTTCAGGTTCTTCTCGGTCTTGCCGATGGGCTCCCCGGTAGCCGGGTCTCCCACTTCCTTGAGGAAGTCGAGGTGGCCGAAGGCGTGGCCGGTCTCGGCGTCGGCGGTGTCCTTGAAGAGCCCCGCGACGTCCGGGAACCCCTCGATGTCGGCGACGCGCGCGAAGTACAGATAGCGGCGGTTGGCCTGCGACTCGCCCGCAAAGGCGTCCTTGAGGTTGTCCACGCTCTTACTGCCCTTCAGAGGCTTTCCTGCCATGGTGACGTCCTCCTTTCGGTTGATGGTGACGGCGGCTCGGGGGCGGCGGCCCGCCGAGCTACCGCGTCGGGCGCCGGCTCCGCGCCCTGCCGCCGGCGCGGCGCTGGCACTCGGGACAGCGGCCGTAGAACTCGATTCGATGATGGGTGACGCTGAAGCCGCTCTGGGCGGCAACCCGCCCGCAGAGGGCGCGCGCGTGCGGGTCGCTGGTCGGCGCCTGCACATCGCTGATCCGGCCGCAGGCCAGGCACGTGAAGTGGTGGTGTTCGCTCAGGTTTCCGTCGAAGCGCGCGTGCGGGCCCGACAGCTCCTTCACCAGCCCCTCGGCCACCAGCACCCGGAGGTTGCGGTACACCGTGCCCAGGCTCACGCGGGGCAGGCGGCGGCGGACCATCCGGTGGACCCACTCCGCGGTGGGATGCGACTCGGTCGCGCGCACCACGTCGAGGACCACGCGGCGCGGCCCGGTGAGCCGGAGCCCGCGGGCGCGGAGGTCGGTCTCGGCGCCTTCCGATCTCCGGGAGGGCCCATTTTTAGGAATGATTCTCATTACGGATCAGGAGAGTACCGGCTCGCGAGGCGCCTGTCAAGCGCGCCGCGCGGCCCGGCGCCGGCCGGCGCTATTGAAGGCCCCCGGGCCGTCGCGTAGACTTCCCATCTCAGGAGGATCGCTCGAATGTCCCAGCCCGTCTGGCTCCGGATCGAGGGAGCCCGGCAGAACAACCTGAAGAACGTCTCCGTCGACATCCCCCACGACCGCGTCACCGTGATCACCGGGGTCTCCGGCTCGGGCAAGTCCTCCCTGGCCTTCGACACGCTCTTCGCGGAGGGCCAGTGGCGGTACATCGAGTCGCTGTCCACCTACGCCCGCATGTTCCTGGAGCGCCTCGACCGGCCCGACGTGGACCGCATCGAGCACATCCGGCCCGCCATCGCGCTCGAGCAGAAGAACCCGGTGCGCACCGCGCGCTCCACGGTGGGAACCGCCACCGAGCTGCACGACTACCTCCGCCTGCTCTTCGCCAAGATCGGCCGCGTGCACTGCCCCACCTGCGGGGCGGAAGCGCGGAGCGACTCGGCCGACCAGGTCGCCGACGCCCTCCTCCGTGATCACCCGGGCGCGCGCGCCCTGATCTGCTTCCCCCTGGCCGCGGAGCCGGGCCGCGATCCACGCGCCCTGTTCGCCACCCTGCTCCAGCGCGGCTTCGCCCGGGTCAAGGCGGGTGACACCGTGCTGGACCTGGCCGAGGTGACGGCCCGCCCGGGCGGCGTGCCCGCCGATCTCGACCCGGCGCGCCTGGTGGTGGTGCTGGACCGCGTCGTGGTCGGCCCGGACAGCCGCCGCCGCGTCACCGACTCGCTGGAGACCGCGCTCGCCGAAGGCGAGGGCCGGGCCTCCGTCGATCTCCTCGAGCGCGGGGTCGTCCCGGTGAGCCGCGACTTCCACTGCCCGGCGTGCGGGGTGGCGCTGGCGCGGCCGCGGCCCCTGCTCTTCTCGTTCAACCACCCCCTCGGGGCCTGTCCCGAGTGCAAGGGCTTCGGCAACGTGCTCCGCTACGACGAGGCCCGGGTGGTGCCGGATCCCACCCAGAGCCTGGCCGACGGCGCGGTGGAGCCCTGGTCGCACCCCTCGGGCCGCTGGTACCAGAAGCAGCTCCTCAAGGCGGCCAAGAAGCGCGGCGTGGACGTGAGCCGTCCCTACGCGGAGCTGTCCGCGGAGGACCGGAAGTGGGTCTACGACGGCGGCGGCGGGCTCACCGGCATCCGCGGCTTCTTCGAGGAGGTGGAGTCGTACCGCTACAAGCTCCACGTCCGCGTCTTCCTCTCGCGCTACCGCAGCCAGTCGCCGTGCCCGCGCTGCGCGGGCCGGCGGCTGCGGCCGGAAGCCCTCGCGGTCCGCGTGGGCGGGGCCAGCATCGCCGAGCTCGGGGAGAAGACGGTGGAGGACCTGGACGCGCTCTTCGCGACCCTGCCGCTCTCCCCCTGGGAGGCGGGGGTGGCGCGCGACGTGCTCAAGATGCTGCGGGCCAAGCTCTCCTTCCTGCTCCGCGTGGGCCTCGGCTACCTCACCCTCGGGCGGCAGACGCGCACGCTGTCCGGCGGGGAGGCGCAGCGGATCAATCTCGCCAACCAGCTCGGCGCCCAGCTCACCGGCACGCTCTACGTGCTCGACGAGCCGTCCATCGGGCTCCACCCGCGGGACACCGCGCGGCTGGCCGAGCTCTGCCGCGAGCTCGCCTCGGGGGGCAACACGGTGGTGATCGTCGAGCACGATCGCGCGCTGATCGAGGCGGCCGACTACGTGATCGAGATGGGGCCCGGCTCGGGCGAGCGCGGCGGCGCCATGGTGTTCGCGGGCACCCAGGCGGAGTTCCGCAAGGACCCGCGCTCGTTGACCGCGCGCTACCTGAGCGGCCGCGACACGATCCCCCTGCCGCTCGCCCGCCGGGAAGGCCGCCGGACCCTCGTCCTCGAGGGCGCCCGCGCGCACAACCTGAAGGACGTCACGGTTCGGATCCCGCTGCACACCCTGACCTGCGTGACCGGGGTGTCCGGCTCCGGAAAATCCACCCTCGTGCACGACACGCTCTACCGGGCGGTGGCCCGGCACTTCAAGGTGGACTTCGCGGTCGCGGGGGCCCACGACGAGCTGCGGGGGCTGCAGCATCTGAAGGGCATCCGGCTCATCGACCAGGAGCCGATCGGGCGCACGCCCCGCTCCAATCCGGTCACGTACGTGAAGGCCTTCGACGAGATCCGTCGGCTCTTCGCGGGCCTGCCGCGCGCCCAGGCGCTCGGGCTGGGCCCCGGCGCCTTCTCGTTCAATGTGCCCGGGGGCCGCTGCGAGACCTGTGAGGGCGACGGCTTCCAGAAGCTCGAGATGTACTTCGTCGAGGACGTGTACGTGACCTGCCAGGAGTGCGAGGGTCGCCGCTACCGGTCCGACGTGCTCCAGGTCACCTACAAGAGCCGGGACATCAGCCAGGTGCTGCAGCAGACGGTGGACGAGGCGGTGGAGTTCTTCGCCTCCGAGCCGGTGCTGCAGCGGCGGCTCAAGGTGCTCCAGGAAGTCGGCCTCGGCTACCTGCGGCTGGGCCAGCCCGCGACCAAGCTGTCGGGCGGTGAGGCTCAGCGGCTCAAGATCGCGGCGGAGCTTTCCGCGCGCCCCACCACCGACCACCTCTTCATCCTCGACGAGCCCACCACCGGGCTCCATCTCGACGACGTGCGCAAGCTCCTCGTGGTCCTCAACCGCCTGGTGGACGCGGGGAACACCGTGCTCGTGGTCGAGCACCACCTCGACGTGATCAAGACCGCGGACTGGGTGGTGGACCTCGGCCCCGAGGCCGGCTCGGCCGGTGGGGAGCTGGTGGCCGAGGGCACGCCCGAGCAGATCGTGCAGGTCGGCGCGTCCTACACCGGGAAGTTCCTGCGCGAGCTGCTGCCCCGGCCCAACGGGCGCGCGGTGGTCGGCCGGAGCTGATGGACTATCACCATCTGCTCGAAGCGACGGGCATCGCCGTCTCGGGTGTCCTCTTCTACTCCCTGGCCTACGGCTGGTTCGCTCCGGACGATCCGCGCCGCCGGCCCCTCTGGGTCATCGCGCTGGGCCTGGTCTGGGGCGCCATCGCGGTGGTGCTGATGATCTCCCGCATCCAGACCACGGAGGGCTCCTTCGTCGACGGGCGCGCGATCCCGATCGCCCTCATCGGCCTCTTCGAGGGCTGGGGGGCCGGGCTCATCGCGGGGCTCGCCGCGGTCGTCTATCGAATCTACCTGGGCGGCAGCGGCGCGGCCGCGGGCGTGGTCGCCATCCTCGCGGTGGCGGTGGCGGGAGGGCTGGCGCACCGCTGGGCGGGGGGGACCGAGCGGGTGCGGATCCACCACGCCTTCGTGCTCGCGGTCGGCACGTTCTTCATCACCTTCGGCGCCTTCGAGCTGCGGGGCGAGCCCGGCCGGACCCTGTTCGCGCGCGTATGGCCTTCCTATCTCCTGCTGACCGTGGTCGGACTCCCCATGCTCGCCCTGCTCATGCAGAGCATCGTCGAGCGCCGGCTGCTCGCGCAGGAGCGCGAGCGCTTCCGCGCCGTCCTCGACGACGCCACCGACGCCGTCCGCATCGTGGACGCCGATACCCAGCGCATCCTCGACTGCAACCGCGCGGACTGCGACCTCTCCGGCTTCGCGCGCGACGCGATGCTGGGCCGGGATTCCCGCCAGTTCTGGCCGGAATCCCGGGGCCGCGCCGCCCGGGAGGAGCCGTCGCCCCAGGCGCGGGGAACGGGTCTCGCGCGGGCGTTGAGCGTGCCGTTTCTGACCGCCTCCGGGCGGACGCTCGCGGTGGATTGCTCGCGCCGCGCCGTCGAATACCGGGGCCGGCGCTACGAGATCGTGATCTACCGCGACGCGGCCGAGCGGCTCGCGGGCGAGGAGGCGCGGCGGGAAGCGGCGTCTCTCCGATCGGTGAATCTACTCGCACAAGCCGCCGCCCACGAGATCAACAACCCGCTCGCGATCATCATGGGTTACAGCCAGATGCTGGAAGACCGGCTGGCCGCGGAGAGCGAGGAAGGGACCTGGGCGCGCACCAGCCGCAAGGCGGCGGGGCGCATTCGTGACGCGGTCGCGCGACTCAACCGCATCGTTCGCATCGAGAGCACCGAGTCCACCGGCACCCTCCCTCCGATTCTGGACACGGAGCGGTCCGCGGAGAAGCGCGACGACGATGCCCGTCGCTAGCCCCGGCGCTCGGCCGGGGCCGCCCCGCCTCTTCTACGGCTGGATCGTGGTGGCGGGCGCCTTCCTGATCCTCTTCATGGCCTACGGCACCCAGTACGCGTTCGGCGTCTTCTTCGCGGCGCTCATCGACGAGTTCGGCTGGAGCCGGGCCAGCCTCTCCGGGGTCTTTTCGCTCTACGCGTTCACGGCCTCGCGATCGGGCTGGCCAGCGCGGGCGGCAGCCTCGACACCTTCGCGCTGCCGCCGATCGCCCACTTCGTGGTGAGCCGGCTCGGCGGGCGCGGGGCCTACGTGGTCTTCGGCGTCGCGGTCCTGCTCGCCCTGAACGGGCTCGCCGTCCTCATGCGGCGCGACCCCGAGACGATGGGCCTCGGTCCCGACGGCGACGCGCGCCCCCGCGGCGCCACCGCCAGCCCGGAGGGATGGACGGCCGGACGGGCGATGCGGACCCGCGCGTTCTGGCTGCTCTTCGCGGTCTTCGGCGCGACCTGGATCCCGGTGTTCATCCCGCTCGTGCACCTGGTGCCGATGGCCCGGGGGCTCGGCATCTCGCCGCTGCTGGCCGCGACGCTCGTCAGCGCCCTGGGCGCCCCCGCGCTGGTCGGCCGTCTGCTCATGGGGGGCGCGTCGGACCGCATCGGGCGGCGGGCCGCGCTCGCGGTGGCCCTCGTGCTGCAGGCCGCCGCGTTCGTCGGCTTCGCCCTCGCCCACGAGCTGCCCGCGCTCTACGCGGCGTCGCTCGTCTTCGGATTCTCCTACGGCGCGGGCTCCACCCTCTTCCCCGCCGCGGTCGCCGACTTCTTCGGGCGCGAGCAGGCGGCGAGCCTCGCCGGGCTGCTCTTCGCGCTGGCCGGCTCGATGGCCGCGTGGGGACCGCTCGCGGCCGGCTTCATCTACGACCGCGCGGGCGACTACCAGCTCGCCTGGTGGCTGAGCGCCGGTTTCAACGCGCTCGCCCTGATCCTCCTCACCTTTGCCCGGCCGCCCGCTTCGCGATCCCTCGCTTGACGCCCCCCGCCGCGCTCGCGTAGAGTCGCGGCGCGGAGGACCCCCATGGCATCGCTCAAGGACAAGTACTGCATCGTCGGAGTGGGAGAGACCGAGTACAGCCGTCAGTCCGCGCGCAGCACGCGCGCGATGGCGGTGGAAGCGGTCCGCAACGCCATGCGCGACGCCGGCCTCGGCAAGGACGGCGTGGACGGCATGATGTCCTACCAGAGTGGCGACTCCGTCTTTGCCAACTGGGTGGCGCCGGATCTGGGCATTCGCCTCAACTTCTACATGGACGTCTTCGGCGGCGGCTCCTCCACCGAGGCCCTCGTCGGCCTCGCGATGGGCGCCATCGAGACCGGCATGTGCCACACGGTGGCGATCTTCCGCTCGATGAACGGCTACTCCGATTTCCGGATCGGCGGCACCGGCGCGCGGGCGGCCCAGCCGGTGCGGGGCCTCGACCTGGCCCAGGTGCCCTTCGGCATGCGCAGCGCCGGCCAGAACTTCGCGCCGACCTTCATGCGCCACATGTACGAGTACGGGACGACCTCGGAGCAGGTGGCCCACGTGCGGGTGGCCCACAGCAAGCACGCCTCGCAGAACCCGAAGGCGTTCCTCAAGGACCGCGTCACGGTGGCGGACGTGGTCGCCTCCCGGTGGATCTGCAAGCCGCTGCACCTGCTCGACTGCTGCCTCGAGACCGACAACGCGACCGCGCTGGTCGTGACCAGCGCGGAGCGCGCGCGCGACCTGCGCCGCAAGCCGGTCTACATCATGGGAGTGGCGGGCCGGGTCAACAAGCCGCGCACCGACTTCCACTGGGCCCACGGGCCGATCACCCGGGTGGCGGGCTACCACGCCAAGGACATCGTGTTCGGCCAGGCCGGCATCACGCCGGACGACGTGAACGTGACCGGGTCCTACGATGCCTTCACGTTCACCACGATGCTCCAGCTCGAGGAGTACGGCTTCTGCCCGAAGGGCGAGGGCGGGCGCTACGTGTCGAGCGGCACGATCGAGCTCGGGGGCAAGCGGCCCAACAACACCTCGGGCAGCCACCTCTGCGAGGGCTACACCCACGGCATCTCGATGGTGATCGAGAACGTGCGCCAGCTCCGCGGCCAGGTGGACGACTACTGCCCGGGCTGGGAGGACGGCACGCACAGCTACGACTACTCGCCGGGCAAGTGCCGCCAGGTGAAGGACGCGCACATCACCATGAATCTCGGCTGGGCGATGCCGCCGACCGGCTCCGCCCTCATCATGAGGAACTAGCGATGGCCTCCGTCGAGTACCGCGGCATGAACCTGGTGATCCCGGAGAACGACTCCGAGTGGCGCGAGCACTTCAAGCTGGCGCGCACGAACCACCGACTGATGCTGCGCGCCTGCAAGGCGTGCGGGCTCATGCGGTACCCGCCGAGCCACGGCTGCCCGTGGTGCATGTCGCTCGAGTGGGAGTGGAAGCCGGTGAGCGGGCGCGGGCACATCTACTCCTACGAGGTCGTGCACCACGCGATCCAGCCCGGCTTCAAGGAGTGGACGCCCTACGCGGTGGTGCTGGTGGAGCTCGACGAGCAGCGCGGCACACCCACCCCCGACGAGGCCCTGCGCGTCATCGCCAACCTGGTCACCCCGGAGTTCCGCCCCGAGCCCGAGCCGAACGTGGCGATCGGCAAGCGGGTCCGCGTGGTCTTCCAGGACCTGGCCCCGGACTTCGCGCTGCCTCAGTTCACGCTGACCGACGAGCCGCCCGAGGGCCGCGTCTGGCGCTTCCCCGGCTAGCCGGGGCGTCGAGGCCGAGCCACACCACGCCCTGCACCGCCAGGTGCACGGCGAGGGCCAGCAGGAAGGCGAGATCGCGCCCGAGCCTCACGACGCCCACCGCCAGCACGAAGCAGAAGAGCGCGAAGCTCCACATCGCGGGCAGGAACGCCCGCAGGAAACCCACTGCGGCGGGGGCCCCCTGCTGGGCGTGGGTGAACGCGAGCAGGATCGTGGTGGCGACCGGAAACGGGGTGATCGCGCCGGAGAGCCGCGGGCCGAGCCAGGCGGCCAGGCCGGTGACCCCCAGCACCAGCGCGACGGCCGCCACCATGCGCAGGGGCAGGTCCCAGGCGGGCGCGGGGGCCGGGATCGGCGCGTCAGGAAATTCCGGGAGCGTGAAGGGCGCGATGGCGAAGGCGGCCAGCGCGAGCGCGAGCCCCGAGGCCGCCGTCCAGGCCACCGCCTGGAGCGCGACGGTCAGAACCGCGAAGGCCGTCCAGCCGACCAGCACGCAAACCCACCAGGCTCGCGCCACCGCGGTCCACGCGTAGATCACCGAGAAGGCGGCGACCGCGGCGAGCCCGGCCAGCGTCGCCTGCGCCGCCCGTGCCACGAAGGCGTCGCCCTGCTCGAGCGCGAGGAAGAAGAGCACCGGCCCCGCCACCAGGGGCAGGGCGTTGAGCCAGCCGCCCAGGCGGGCGCCGAAGCGCCGGCCGGCCAGGGTGACCAGGGCGATGAGCCCGGGCACCAGGACCAGCTTGAGGAGGAGGGTCACCCGCGCGTCAGGCGCGCCAAGAGGCTCTCGAACGGATCGGCCCCGTCAGCCATCGGTCGCGCGCCTCACGGCTTGCAGACGCGGAAGTTGGCGTAGTCGCCCTGCGCGCTGCTCTTGGTGTCGTCGGAGTCGGTGAGCACCGCGATTCCGCCCGGCTTGGGCACCTCGCTCCCCCCGAAGTACTTCTGGTAGTCCTCGCGGACGTTCACCTGCTCGTCGGCCCACTGGCCGGCCTGGGCGCTGGATCGCAAGATACGCACCTGGGTGTTCCCGGCGCTCGACGTGAGATGGGTGCCCGCCGGCACCACCCGGCTCCAGACGTACTTGACGCTCTTCACCGACACCGGCGAGGTAGAGAACACCGCATACACCGACACCGCGCTGTCGTTGGTGCCCGATTTCCGCTCGTCGGAGTTCGCCGGGAACTCGATGGGCCGCCACGACCAGGCCAGGATGGGATAGGCCTCGAGGTTCCAGGCCACCTCGCGGCCGGCCTGGATGCCGATGCGGCGGGCGACGCCGCGGAGGAACCGCCGCCCGCCCTCCTCCCGGAGGGAGTACACCGACCGGCCCGACTCCTTGCGCGGCTTCCACTCCGGGGGAAACTCACCGAGCCGGCCCTGGGAGAAATTGTCGAGGGCGACACACTCCGCCGCGGACGCGGCGCTCGGGCCGGCGCCGAGAGAAGAGACCAGGAGCAGGAGCGCGATCAGCGGCCGCGGCGCCACCAGGAATGAACCAGATGGTCGACGACCTGGACGAGCTGCCCCACCGTGCGGCACTCCTTCACGATGTCGCAGGCCGGCGAGTAGAGCGGCATCACGCTGTCCCCGATCCCCCAGCCCCATTGCCCCTCGGGATTCAGCCAGATGACGCCCTTTACCCGCTCCCGGATCTGCCGGATGGCCCAGGCCTGCGGGTCGTTGTAGTTGTTTCGCGCGTCGCCCAGGATCAGCACGGTGGTCTTGCGGTCGAGCGTCTCGAGCTCGGTCTTGACGAAGCGGCTGAACGCGTACCCGAAGTCCGAGCGGCAGTGATAGTCCACCGAGGAGGACTTGAGCGCCCAGTCGATCGCGGTGTCCACCGGGTAGGTGTTGAAGGCCTGGGTGACCTCCGCGATCTCCGACACGAAGACGTAGGAGCGCACGCGGGAGAAGCAGTCCTGCAGGCTCCACACGAGCTGGAGCATGAAGCGGGAGGCGTTGCGCACCGAGTCCGACACGTCGCAGAGCGTGATCAGCTTGGGCTTCTCCCGGTGCCGCCGCCGGAACCGCACCTCCATCGGGATCCCGCCGTACTGGAGGCTCTGCCGGATGGTCCGCCGCGTGTCGAGCCGCCCCTTCTCCTCCCGCCGCTGGCGCATCGCGAGGGCGTCCTTGATCTTGCGGGCCAAGCGAGCCACCACCGCCTTCATCTGCGCGACCTCGTCGGCGGACAGCGCGAAGAGCGGCTTGTCGGTCAGGACCTCGCGGGTCAGCTTCTCGCCCTGGCGGAAGGCCCGGCGCTCCAGCTCGCGCTCCACGTGCTGGCGGATCATGCGGCGGAAGGCCTCGAGCCGCAGGTCGAGATAGTTCCGGATGCGCGCGAGCATGCCCGGGTCGAGCCCCTTGGCCTCCAGGAGCTGCATGATGCGGCTCAGGTCGCGCTCGATCGCCTCCCAGTCGAACTTGTCGTAGATGCGGCGGGAGAAGTAGCCGACCTGGAGGAAGTACATCAGCCGCTCGAGACCGGTGCCCTGCCCCTCCTGGCGGATGGCCATCTCCATGTCGCTGCCCTCGCCCTGCAGGAGGAGCTCGGTGAGCTCGTCCAGCTCCATGCCCGCCTCGGAGGTCAGCCGGTCCAGCATCTCCCGGATCTTCGGATCCTCCGGGCCCAGCGCCTTCTTGAAGCCTTCCCCGAGCGCCTGCAGGTCGAGGAAGTAGAGATCGAAGATGCGGTTGAACGTGACGAGGTCGCGCGATTCCTTGACCAGCGTGGTCGCGAGCGCGCTCTTGAACGTCTCGCGGTCCTCGAGGCCGATCTCGGTCGAGGCGGTGAGGGCGTCGAGCGCCTCGCTCGGCGAGATGCGCATCTCGGCCCGCCGCAGGTCGCCTATGCTTGAATGTGGATGACGACAGTTCGGCGGTTGGGCCTCTTCGCGCAAGCGCTCATCTTATCTCGCTTGAATGTGGATGACGACAGTTCGGCGGTTGGGCCTCTTCGCGCAAGCGCTCATCTTATCTCGCTTGAATGTGGATGACGACGGTTCGGCGGTTGGGCCTCTTCGCGCAAGCGCTCATCTTATCTCGCTTGAATGTGGATGACGACAGTTCGGCGGTTGGGCCTCTTCGCGCAAGCGCTCATCGGGGCGTCCGCGCGACCGGCAAGCCATCCGGGTGTCCCGTGACCAGCTTTCTTGCTTCCGGCGCTGCTCATCGGACCGGCGCAGTTCATCGGGTGAAGTGGACCCAGGACGACTTGAAGACGTCCTCGCCGCCGTCTCGGCTGATGGGGTGCAGGCGCCCGTCCTCGAGGCGGATCAGGCCGTGGAACGAGCCCTGGGAGATCAGGTGCGTCATCTTGAGCTTCCACCCGAGCGGGCCGGCCGGCGCGTCCTCGTCGCGCTCCACCGCGCGCGCCACGTCGGTCACGTCGCCCACCAGGTGGAGCACCCGCACCGGGCCCTCGGCGCACCGCAGGCCGAGCACGATCTTGTAGGCGAGCCCCTGGCGGAAGGTCTCCACCGTCATCTCCCCGGGGTGCAGGAGATGGGGCACCGCCTCCGGCATCGTGGCGAGGAAGAAGTCACGGGGCGACGGGTGCACGTAGTAGAAGTGCCAGCGGCCGGCCGCGAAGATCCAGAGCTTGGTGTACTCGCCGAGCGCGCCCGAGAGGCAGCGGCCCCCCTCGATGAACACGGGGCCCGACGGGCCCAGCTCCGGCAGCCGGATGCGCGGGCTCGGGAACCACAGCTCGCGAAACTCGGTGAGGCCGGACGGGCTCCCGCTCATGGGCGACTAGCCCAGGTCGGCCAGCACCTTGTCGAGGGCACCCTTGACCCGCTCGAGGTCCTTCTCGTGCTTCACGAGCAGGGTGAGCGTGGACTCCACCAGGTCACGGTCGAGCGTCTCCGCGTTGAGGATGACGAGCGAGCGCGCCCAGTCGAGGCTCTCCGAGATCGAGGGGGCCTTGCGCAGCTCGAGCCCGCGAATGCGCTGCACCGCGGTGACCACGGTCTGGGCCAGGCGCTCGGAGACCTCCGGAACTTTCAGACGAATGATCGCGAGTTCTTCGTCGGCGGGCGGGAAGTCGATGAAGAGGTGCAGGCACCGCCGCTTGAGGCCGTCGGACAGCTCCCGCGCGTTGTTGGAGGTGAGGACCACCAGCGGGATCTGGGTGGCCCGGATCGTGCCGAGCTCGGGCACCGAGACCTGGAAGTCGGACAGGACCTCGAGGAGAAACGCCTCGAACTCCGGCTCCGCCTTGTCGATCTCGTCCACCAGCAGCACCACCGGATCGACGGACTCGATCGCCTGCAGCAGCGGGCGCGGCGCCAGGAAGCGATGGGAGAAGAAGGCGTCGTCCTGGCCCGAGATGCGCGCGACCGCGTCGGGCAGCGACGGCGCGTCCGCGATCAGCTCGCCGATCCGCTCCTTCAGGAGCTGGGTGTAGAGGAGCTGCTTGGCGTACTTCCACTCGTAGAGCGCCTTGCCCTCGTCGAGCCCCTCGTAGCACTGGAGCCGGATGAGATGCCGCCCCGTCACCTCGGCGAGGGTCTTGGCCAGCTCCGTCTTGCCCACGCCGGCCGGCCCCTCGATGAGCACGGGGCGTCCCATGCGCGCGGCGAGGAAGACCACGGTGGAGATGCGGCGGTTGGCGATGTAGCGGGCGTTCTTGAACTGCTGCTGGACGTCCTCGACGGACTGAAACATGTCGGCTCCCTGAGTGTGAATTGGCGGCCAGTGTAGCACAATGGACACGGCGGTTGGCGGCGCCTCCCCGTCGGTGGGACACTCGGGTCATGGCCCTGACCCCGGCGCCCGAGGAGGGCGCCCGCGCGCGCATCTACCACCGGCGCCAGCTCGCCCTCTCCCTGCTCGGGCTGGCCCTCTCCGTCACCTACCTGCTCGTCCTCATCGAGACACGGGCGGCGACGCATCTCACCGAGTACGTCGCGCGGTGGACCACCATGTGGTGGCTCGAGCTCGGCATCGTCCTGCTCGTCCTGGCCGGCGCGTACCGCCTCGTCACCCTGCCCCTTCACTGGCTCGGCGGGTACTGGCTGCCGCGCCGCTTCGGGCTGCTGCACCAGCCGTTCCGACGCTGGCTCTGGGACGCGGTGAAGGCGGGGCTGATCGGCGGCATGCTGGGCCTGCTCGCCGTCCTGATCATCTACGCGCTGCTGCGGGTGACACCCTGGTGGTGGCTCTGGGGCGCCGCCATCTTCCTCGCGGGCTACGCCCTGCTCGCCCTGGTCGCGCCGATCTGGCTGGTGCCGCTCTTCTATCGCCTCACCCCGCTCCCCGACGGCCTACTGCTGACGCGGCTGCTCGCGCTCGCCCGCCGGGTCGGCGTGCCGGTTTCCGGCGTGTTCGTGGTGGACCAGTCGCGCAAGAGCCGCACCGCGAACGCGGCGGTGACCGGCCTCGGACGCACCCGGCGGATCCTGCTCTTCGACACCTTGCTCGACGAGTTCACCCCGGAGGAGATCGAAGCGGTGCTCGCCCACGAGCTGGCTCACCAGCTCCACGGCGACATCCGCCGCGGGCTCCTGGTCCAGGGCGCCCTGACTCTCGTCACCTTCTGGATCGCCGATCTAGCGTTGCGGTGCGGTGTAGGGTGGCTCGGCCTCGACGGGCCCGCTGACATCGCGGGGCTGCCACTCTTCGGCCTGATCCTGATGCTCGTGAGCCTGGCCGCCCTGCCCGTCGCCAACGGCTGGTCGCGCCGGGTCGAGTGGCAGGCCGACCGCTTTGCGCTCCAGACCATCCCGGATCCGCGCGCCTTCATCCGGTCCATGGAGCGGCTGGCCACGCTCAATCTGGCCGAGCGCGAGCCCCACCGCCTCGAAGAGCTCTTCCTCTACTCCCACCCCGCGATCGAGCGCCGAATCGCCCACGCGCGGCAGTTTCCCCATGGTCTGACCTGACAGTGTGTCGGGACCGTATCGGTGGCCGTTTCTGGGCCCGTCGAAGCAGAGTGTAAATAGTTAGAATACATGGTATTATTCAATCGCTCTCTGTGGCACTTGGCTTGCTTGGTACGCAGAAACGCCATCAACGCATACCAGCAATGGGGAGCCGAGACGATCTCACAATGGCCCGAGTCAACAGTCGCGGACTAGGCGGCGCGTCGTCGCTGATCCGTCACCTGCAGATCCTTCGCACGGTGACCGAGGCGGTGAGCCGCTCGCTCGATCTCAACGAGGTCATCCAGAAGTCTCTGGGCGCCCTCACGCACGTCACCGGCCACGAGATCGCGAGCCTTCACCTCGTCTCCTCCGACGGCAAGATGCTCCTGCTGCGCGGTGAGCGCGGCCTCTCGGATCGCCTGCGCGAGGTCAACGAGATGCTGCCCATCGGCCAGGGCCTCATCGGCCGGGTGGCCGCCGCGGGCCGCGTGCGCCGCGTGGACGAGGCCGGGCGCGCGCCCGATCTCCTGCCCGCCGCGCGGGCCGCGGTGACCGCCGACGGCATCCGCGGTTTCCTGTGCGTGCCGATCCGGGCGCGTCACCGCATCCTGGGCACGCTCTCGCTCGGCCGGCAGACCGAGGAGCGCTTCTCCAACGAGGAGGTCGCACTGCTCGAGTCGAGCGCCGACCAGATCGGGCTGGCGCTCGACAATGCGCGCCTCTACACGGAGACGCGCCTGCAACTCGAGGAGCTGCGGCGCTCCCACACCGACGTGGTGCGGGCCGAGCGGCTGGCCGCGGTCGGGGAGCTGGCGGGCGGCGTCGCGCACGAGATCAACAACCCGCTCATGATCATCCTGGGTCAGGTGCACCTGCTGCTGCAGTCCCAGGACCACGACGCGGTACTCACCGGGCTCAAGGTCATCGATGGAGCCACCAAGCGAGCCGCCAATATCGTGCGGGAGCTGGTGCTCTTCGCCGAGCGCTCGCCGCTACGCCGCGCGCGCTGCAAGGTCAGCGACCAGATCTACAAGGTGCTCTCCTTACACCAGTCACGGCTCGAGGGCGCCCACATCACGGTGCAGACCGAGTTCGAGGAAGTCTCCGAGATCTCGGCCGACAGCAACCAGCTCCAGGAGGCCCTCTTCCACTTGGTGCAGAACGCCGAGCAGGCCATGTCCGCCTCCCGCGGCTCCGGCATCCTCGCGATCCGGGTGCGGCCGGCCGGCGACGGTGTGCGGATCGAGGTCGCCGACGACGGGCCGGGCGTGGCTCCCGACGACCTCGCCCGCGTCTTCAACCCGTTCTTCACCACCAAGGCGCCCGGCGAAGGCCGCGGCCTGGGGCTGTCGGTCGCCCACAGCGTGGTGGCCGAGCACGAGGGGCGCCTCTGGGCCGAGAACCGCCCCGGCGGCGGCGCGATGTTCGTGATCGAGCTCCCGGGCGGCGTCCCGGCCGGCGACCCCGCCCTCACGCCGTCCAGCTGAGTCGTCCGCTCCCGTCGCCCGCTCCCGCGGGGTCGTGGTACCCTTCTCCCCCGTGCGCTCCATCGTCCCCGTGCGAACCGCCATCGCGCTCGGTGCCGCCCTTACCCTGGCGGCCTGCGCCACCGTCGATTCCCCGCGCCGCTCCTCGGATTCGCCGACCGTCCGCTGCCTGAACGAGCCGGGCCGCGGCGGGTCGCTCGACGCCACCCGGCCGCTCTTCTTTCTCTTCTGCGCTCAATCGCCCTGAGTGCCGCCCGGGCGCGGCGCGGGGCCGGCTACCGCCGACGCGGCCAGTAGCGGGCGACCCCCAGGCGCAGGGCGAGGATCCAAGCCAGCGCGCCCATAATCAGCCAGAAGAGCGCGGCGACCAGCTCGCCGGTCAACTGCATCCGCTCGAAATGGGGCCAGACCCACCAGAGACCGAAGAGCAGGGCTCCGAGCCAGACCAGCATCAGGAGGGCCCACAGGTAGGCGAGCATCGGGATGGACCTCCCGGACGGCCCCTGATCCGGGCCGCCCGGGAGGAAGGCTCCTATCCGCCGAATCGCTTGGCGATCTCGCCCGGCAGCACCGTGACCGCCCAGATGCCGACGCCGCCGAGGCCGGTGACGACGGTGATCCAGAGCAGCCACGTATTGAGCTTGCTCACCTTGAATCCGTCCGGCAGACGCCGGTTGTTCAGCAAGAGAATCTGCCAGGCGCCGATCGACCGGTAGACCAGCGCGGAGATCGCGACGCCGATCCACAAGATGAACGGCTGCGCCACCGTGATCAGGTAGAACCCGGCCGCGACCGCGACCGTCACCACCACGAAATAGTAGAAGCGGTACGGACGGCGGGCCCGCCCGGTCACCGCGATGGCGTCGCAGGTCGTGCGTCCGATGAACGTGTCGTAGAAGGGGAACTGCGCGTCGTACAGCGTCACCATGATGAACAGCAGCATGAGCCAGCCCGCCATGG